>Ga0307517_10007547_pt1 | contig 15812 bp, 18 predicted proteins | sample 23_EM_MG_FD_194515 | JGI IMG/M metagenome (GOLD analysis project Ga0307517, IMG submission 194515) | Populus trichocarpa ectomycorrhiza microbial communities from riparian zone in the Pacific Northwest, United States - 23_EM | ecosystem: Host-associated > Plants > Roots > Unclassified | place...
CCCATGTTGATGCAGGTCATCATCTTGATCTTGGTCGCATTTACAACTGTTCCGACGATCTCTGCATAGTCTTCGATAGTTGGTGCGCCCTGTTCCTGTCTAGTAAATCGCGCGTTGAAACAGCGAACATCAAAGATTCCTTGCCGGAGTCATGGCCACCTCAATAGCGGCACCATCTGGGGCTTCTACGAAAGCAGTGTTCCCCACGATCTAATCGGCGGAGAGGGGTGGGGTCGGTTATATGGCGTCGGGGATGAGGAAAACGCGTACTCTGGTGACCTTACAGATCAGCCGGACAGGACGACCGATGTAGTCATTCATTCTGGCACCGTTCACGCGAGGGGTGATATCTGTCATATCGGGGCAGTTGTGGCGGGAGGAGGGATGATTGTGGGATGACTAGACGCGTTGACGCGACTTGGTCCCCTCATGTCTGCACGTGACGGCTTTCGGGCGCTATCTCCGAGTCCGACCGTAAGTACATCTGCCGATCGCACGCCGATTGTCCCGTAGCCCACAGTGAGCGCAAAGTGGGGATCGAGGCCCATCCACTCCCATGCCCACTATGCCTCACCTACCCCGTGCACTCCCCAGTCTCTCACAGAAAATCGGTCGTTTCGGGACACGATCCTTCGGAACCCACGTCTCTCTGCCTATCGGGAACTTCTCTTACAAGTGGTTACGCGATTCCTGTCCGAGCGCAGAATCAATCCACCCTTCCACTCGCCAGAAACTTCATCGCACAACCGACGCAGTCAAGGATGCCAAACCAAAGTCCGTGAGCGCGGATAAAGACGGACTACGGATCGAATGGCAGTCGGGTCACAAGTCCTTCTATCCTACGGAATACCTCGCAAGATATTCCACTTACGGTCGGCTGTCGACTTTTCACCACGATGTTCGCCGACAGCCGTGGGATGCATCCAAGATCTCCACCAATGATCAACTATTCGTCCCCTACGAATCGTTTCAAACGGATTCAGGACGGTTGGCTACGATGACGCAGCTGCAGAGAGACGGTCTGGTGTTCATCCAGCGTGTACCGAATACCGAAACTTCCAACGAGACATGTGAATTACGCCGGGTAGCGGAGGCTTTTGGCGAAATCAGAGATACCTTCTATGGGCCTCTATGGGATGTCAAAAACAGAAGGGATAGCCGTAATATCGCGTATACAAACCTCTATCTCGGCTTACACATGGACCTATTGTCAGTATCCCCTGTCCCCAGCCGTTTTGCACGTTGTGCTCACTTGAGACTAGATACTTCCAACATCCACCCCAATACCAATTCCTCCACTGCCTACAGAATCGGGTTGAAGGCGGCTCCTCGATATTCTTGGACGCTCTCAACGCGGCAGAAACCTTACGGACGTCATTCCCCTCTTACTTCGACATTCTCACCGTGACTCCTGTATCGTTCCATTACATCAATGATGGCCACCACCTCCACTACGACCACCCTACCATTCAACTGGGAACCTTCCCCGACGAGAACGGCGTTCTTCCGATCAAGTCCGTTAATTACTCTCCCCCCTTCCAAGCACCCCTCCATATTTCTACACCCCCTCAATTCTACGACGCACTGGAGAAGTTTGTCGAGATTTTGGAAAATCCGGAAAACAGATACGAGTACCTCATGAAGGAAGGCGATGTCGTAGTGTTCGACAATCGTCGTATTTTACATGCCAGAACCGCATTTACCAGCAATAACCTTGGGGATGACGGTGATACCGATAGGTGGTTGAAGGGGTGTTATATCCAGGCGGACGCTGTTTCCGATAGGGCGAGGGTATTGAGGTCGAAGGCGTAAACGATAAACCGACGTGTATTTTTCATTACCGCACACAACCGCAGGAGATAAATATTGCTACAAAGTCACGCGCAAGGGGGAGTGATACAGGAAGGAATGTCGACTGTGGGGATACACTAGTAACGGTGATCTGGGTCGGGTTCAACGAAACTCAAGTTGATGGTATGCCCAACGAGGCTCGATTCGCTTTCATTACCATAGCCCCCGGTTTCCACAGAATCAGTCGTCATATACGCGCTACCTGCGACGCTGAAGGCGCTGTCATCGTAATAATACGGCCTGGGGGACCAATGCTGGGGGGGACGGTACCCGAAGGAACGTGGAATTGAGAGCCCGCTCGGTGGGGTATCAGATGCGGAAGGAGGGGGGGTTGGGAGTTGAACGGAATGGCTTTGATCATAGTAGTTTGGTGATTCCGCCCTCGCAATCTCTTTGGCGATATTAGTCATCTCTGCGAAGTCCACGTCCAGCCGTCTCTCATTCAACCGATACTCCAAGAGGTTGCGGTGCAATATGAGTTGGGAATATTTGGGTTCCGAACCGTGAGGTAGGAGACGTAGAAGTTGGCGATTATAATCTATCGCTTCGTCTAGGTGGGCGGCGGAATTAAGCGTCACGTACATTCGATGTGACGCGGTTACGAGGTTGTGGATGGCCCCAATACGTTGATAATCGCCGGGGGGAAGGAGGTCCAATGCCTCTCTGCTGCACCTGGCGAGTTCCATGAGGGTTTGGGAGTCGTGCGAGAGGTGAGTCAACAGGTGGCCCAAATATATCAGGGACTCCGGCCGCTTTTCAGGAGTGAGGTCCGCCGACGCGAGGCGAGTATAGTGAACGGACTGTCGTAGATCGTTGAGACTCTTTTGTCGCTGATACCGGGCAAAAAGGAAGGTAGATAATTTTGCGCGTGAATGTGGTAGTCTTGAGTCATCCGGAGGGAATAGATCCATGGCTATCGTGGAATTAGATATCGCGTCGTCCAGGTCATCATGTGATGGTTGGGAATCCCCTCGGCCCAGAGATGCCTGATATCGATCGTACAGCCCCACGGAGAGGACCACGAGAGTTTCTGCCCGGATTGGGTGATCAATGGGATACAACCTCGCCGCCTCCGAACTGTATTCAATCACAGCCTCGAGGTTCCCCCGCTGGGGGTCCCGCCCGTAGTAAACGTGGTGTGCTTTGGCAAGGATAAGAAGTGCGTCCGGTCGAATTCGATCATCTATGGTTGTTCGCCGTTCCACGTCAGAACTCTTTTCTATCGATAATTCGATATCGCGGGGGTCTAATGAAATTTCGTGGCGTTCGTAGTAGTGACTGGCCAAGCGTGTGAGCGATTGTGACCGCCCAGGGTGGGTGTGGAGATATGTCTTTGCCGCCCTGTCTGCGTGCTTGATGGCCCAATCCAAGTCTTCAATTCTACGGCTCCGCTTGTAATAGGAGTAGAAGCGATTTTCTAGTTCTTGAAGATTCTCCGCCGTGTTGTTCCCGTAGTACGGGGGTACGACTGTCCCGTCCTCCCCCCCTTCCTTGTCAGCACATCCGAGATTCTCGCGGCGCGGGGTAGCAGAATCTGGATTATTACCATGAGTTCCAATCCTACCCTCTACATAACTAGTACCTATGGAGACGTACCTGAAGTATAAGTATTTTCAGAGGAATCGTAGATCGTTATCAATGTAAAAGGTTCCGATTCGTCAACGGCGTGAGGATAGGCATCTAGGGGAGGTGTCGGGGTCCATTGTGCAGCCGCGGTCGCGAGGCAACGAGCTACCGTCGGTACATCCGGACGAAGGGAATAGCGTTCCTTCCAGCATCCATCGACCGTTGTCCATACGGGATCAGTAAGCCCGATTGTATGAGAGAGCCGAGGCCGTTCGGGCCTAATCCCACGCACAATCTGCATCATTACTGCATCTGTTTTAACGTCGTAAAATGGCACCTTCCCGGTGAGGACCTGTCCAGCATCAGAACAACCAGCCGAGCAAGTGAAGCACCGAATACAACACACCTCGTATATTGTCATTCCAAAGGAATGGCAGTCCGACTTCTTTGAGGGCTGACAGGATCTAAAGCCAAACAAAGAAGGATCCAGGAGTTCTGGAGCACTCCATCGTGGAGTACCTATTCCCCCAACCGAACTGTGGGTATCCAGGACGGCATCTGTGTCCTTCATCATGGACATGAGGCCGAAATCCGCAATGCGTGGAATGCCTTCGTCGTCAACAAGTATGTTGGTCTAATACAACGGTTAAGGTGACGACGCATCAGCATGATGGTTGACCACGTACCCCTTTCATGTCACCGTGGACAAGATCCATATCGTGTAAGTAGCTCAGACCCTCACCGACGTAGGCAAGCTGGGTAATTTAGAGAGTGCACGGAAATACGGGGGCATCAGGCTCACCAATTGTAGACGATTTAAGCTAGGTCGAGTCCTCAGGTACGATACGATGTTCCCGTTACTCATAAGTTTCGATATCATGCGCAAGCTATTGCTATTTGACGATATCCCAAGCAATGGGAGTATGTTAGGGTGCGATAGCCTCTTCCAAATCACTACCTCTCTGCAAAACCTCTGTATGCGTGCGTCAGATTAGTACTCCTAAAGTGTGAAGCTACTCACCTTATATATTTTCGTAAAGTCGTCCCTCTCACCGACTCGGAGTTGCTTTATAGCAACTTGCGTCCCCCCACACGTGCCCCGCCAGACGTCAGCGAACCCTCCACTGCCGACTCGTACCCCCGTCTCGACCAGCGCATCACCCAGCACGCATTCGGTGGGGAGAAGTTGACATAAACCGCATAGTTTGCATAGGACGTGCAGCGTCTTCTTTCGAAGTGCTTCAGTCAGCTGCGGGGAGTCGATTGCCTGTGCAGTCGTGCAATAAACACGGGTCAGTCCCTCGTTAATGAGGAGATGATTACATACCCGGTTGATAAAGTCGACGACTTTCTGTGCCTCCAGACCGGTCAACTTGTAGATGGCGCTCAGATCTTCTCGAGACCTCAACAGGACCTTGAGGGTTGGTACAAAGCCAGTGGAAGACACGTCCAAAGAGATGAATTCTTGCCATAGCGTCATTGAGGAACCAAGATGTCAGTGGGAGTATTCCAAGGTGCAGACCATGAAAGTCCCGAAGGTGTGTTAAGTATCGTCGTGAGTTGGCGATCTGCCGAGGGTAGAAGCAAATGGGGCAATATCAGCTCTCTCCCCATGCATAACTTTTTCCCACGACTGCTGGCTTCACGACCTCCATTTTCAGCGCTCCGCCTCGAATGCAATATTGTGCGTTCAGTGCCCGGATACGCTAGTAAGAGGGTAGTACTGGCTCGACGCCGCCACCCCCAAGCAAGTCAAAGTTCCAACGGCTCTCCGCGTTGAGCTCAACGGGAACCCCTCGCGACCGATGATCCCTTCCTCAGCATACCCCCCCTCCGGAATCGCGACGCTCAGGGCGCTACACGACGTTCGAGATGAAGTAACTGCTAAATGAATAGCCATAAGGGTGACAATGAACTCCGCGATTTTCGCAGGGAATCTAATTCTAACGAGCAATTTCTTCAAGTGTGCATCATTTTTGGCGCCACCCGGCGCTTTAAGCTTTTGAGGGCCATCTGTACCTCAAGTCATCACAACATGTCACAAGGACAATCCCGGGCCAGGCGCTTCTCACGATCATAACCACCGGGTTTCTCGCAGATGGTGCTATCTCGAAGATACTGGAAATGTCACAACGCGCGACTGTTCGTGTACCGGTGGTAATTGACTACCCTCTTGAATGCGAATCTATGCTATCTGATGGGGTCTCTGGTACCCTCGGTTTTGGGTCCGAATCGGTTGGAACCTCCGGGGTGACCGCGGCGCACCGATCGGGGGGCCATGAGTGGCTCAAAGGATGGGCCATGGCTCCTTTCTGTGGGCCACCCCGACGGCTTAACGGGGCGAATACTGCGTCGCGGAAAGGATAAATAGAGGGAAACCCTTCAACATTATCCTTTCCCCCACACCACTTCGCTCTGCATCCTCTCCGCCTTCGCCTTTAAAGCTCCCCATCCTCTCCACACCTTTCTATATCACCCTCACATCACTATGTCTCTTGAAAAAGTCAACCGTGCCGCCACCTCTTCCGTCAGCGGTCCAAGCCACGGCGGAATCAATGGACCGCGTGCCCAGGACCAGAATGAACCGAGGACCAGCGGGTACGCGTCTCCCATTACCCACCTATGAGGCCCAAGCCAGCTAACGGCCGAATACTGATATTTCCCTGTCTGACTAGCACTTCTGCTGGTTCAAAGTTTAGTGGATATCCTCAGGGCCACATTTCTCGGGCCAGTGGATTGTAAGCACGCACTCCAAGGTTATTAAGACTACATCTGATATGATCCTATGACTGTAGGAACCCCCGAGGAGCGAACACGAATCAGCCTACACATCACATTCCGACATCCATCTCCCACCTCGTTCCCCTGCAGAGGGAGGATGGCTCTGGTGTCCCTGGGTGGGCCAAGAAATCGGAACCGAACTTCCTCGACCTGGCACTCGAGGAATCCTGTGAAGATTCTGACGACGACTGGGAGGTCACATGTACAGCCAACAACGCTGTAGCGGACAAACCGCCCGTTGCTGACCTGCGGCTTGAAACGGAGCTAGCGAAGGGATCGACTGATGCAAACACCCCAATTCCTGGCCCATCGAGGCAGCCGCGGTCGCGTGCTCCCGATGTCACGAACCCCCTCCCGTCCACCCAACCCTCTGTTCACAAGATCCGGAAGCGCGCCAATCCCCCACGAGTGTCACCGGCAGCTGAAGACCCGCCAACCCACAAGCCCACACTATCGTTCAAGGAAAAGGCAACTGAGCTTGCGAGATCAACAGGAAGACTGCTCGCACCATCTAAGCCACTTCCTCCCCGTAATCTCCCAGTCCTTTCCCCCTCTTTAACGACGGTTGGCCCCTCTTCCGTTCCGGAAAACCCCCCTCACCGGTCTGCCCGGGCCACCTCGGACTCATCGGACCCAGCCCCTCAACTATTTACTTCCAGGGGTTTTTCCCACCACGTCCAGAACCTCCGCGAGAGGCAGACGGAGGACACTCTCCGGCGGTTCCATCAACGGTATGGAGGGGTCATCGTGGAACACGCCAGACGGGACCTTACCGACCTGATGTCTGCATTCGCCCCCACACAATCCCCGGACGTTTCCAAGGGTGCACGGCCCACCGGGAGACGCCAGGAACAGAGGGTCGAGGGCGGGAAGCGAGTGTCGAAGGCACAGGCGCAGGCAGAGGAGGTAATGAAGATATGTCGGTCCGCCAAGTCGTACATCGTGGACGTGGCGGCCATTAAGCGACGCGAAGTGCCTACATATCAGGAACCCCGGCGTCCCGCCCCTCCCAACCTGTCGTCCGTCTACCCGCCCCCTGTCCAGTCCGAGAAAACGGTACCTATGGTTGTGGGCCAGCCAATCTCCAAGACACGACCACCAGTATCCAAGCTCCCCTCCCAGCTCCCACCCACCTCCTTGGGCAGCGTACCTCGAGGACTGAAGTTCACGAGGAAGGAAAAATCAGTGCCGGAGCTTGGGGAGATTAGAGGGGAGACGACTGGGAGGGTTGCCTCATCTGAGCGAGACGTTCGTGGGCCGAGGCTCGCCTCTGCGAGCGGTGATACCCGCTCGCCATTGACGATGGATGTGTCGAAGAGAAGGCGGGAGGACCCAGGGAGGGAAACGGAGGGGACCTCCCGGAAGAAGCCCCGGTTGGGTCGGCCTTGACGCTTGACGTTTCGGGAGCGGTCGTCGGTGGGTATGGGTGGATGGCGGTTGCGATTGGGCTCGTCGTGTTCGCTTCGGTCTTGTTCTTGTTACTCCTTCTACAATGAGCACATTCTGCCCTTTGAATCTTTTCAGACTGAAGTGAGATCCGGGTCAATCCGCCCAACCCAGCAATGGGTCAACAGGTGTTTTTCCGGTTTCTGATGGACATTCTTCTATTTTCTCTCGTTGAACGCGTTCCTCTCACTTTCTTCACTTTTTGCGCCGGCCCACGGTTTCGCGGGTTCACTATACACGTGACGGGAAAGTTTCGTTCCGTTCCGTGGAATGATCGGACGCCTGCCCTTGATCAAGAGAAAGATTTTTGTCTTTATCCCACTCACATCTGAACACCAACGGTCTGCATCACTCGTTCACCGAAAAAAATGGCTGATTCTGCTGCCGTAAAGACGAGCTGGGCTGATGATGTTGAAGTTGAGGAACTGGAGCTCCCAAAGGTCGAGGATTACGTGGATGAAAATGGCATTAGGATCACGGTAGAGTATGCCGTTAATGACGAAGGGAAGAAAGTGAAGGTACGAAGCCGTTTTCGATTGTGATGCGAGGACGATTGGTTGAACGCTGCTGCATATCTCAAGATTACAAGAAAGATCAAGCGCACATTGCAAAAATCGCTTGTTGATCACGCCGTGGCTGAAAGAAAACAATGGTTGAAGTTCGGACAGGAGAAAGGTGATCCGTGGTTGCATGCTTTGTCGGTAATGCACACTAACATAGTCGGCAGGAAATAAACCTGGTCCCGACAGGGCTACTACGACCGTTGGAGAGGATGTTTCGTTGTCTCTCCGTGCCGGAGGAAAAGTGAGTGCTCTTCCGAGAAACGAGAATGTGTACTGATGAGTGCTTTAGCCCAGAGCAGACGAAGAACCATCACAAGAAGACAAGATTCGCAAGCAGCTCACCCAAAGCGCCGGCGGAGGGAAAGTCGTCTGTCGTCTTTGCAAGGGTAGCCATTTTACCGCAAAATGTCCCTACAAGGACAGCCTTCCCATCCTCAACGAGGGTGGTACCGGTGTGTTGAATATCGCAAACCGAAATTGGCTTTTTCCACTCACATAGTTACAGAAACTCCTCCATTCCAGGACGATGTTCCCCCGAACGAAGGTCCATCAACCACGACTACCGGTGGCAAGTACGTTCCGCCAAGTATGCGTGGTGGTCCAGGCGGTGGTAGGGGACCGGGAGAGAGCATGCGGGGCAATAGGGACGATCTCCCGACGCTCCGCGTGACGAACATCAGCGAAGACACCCAAGAGCAGGACCTTCGGGATCTCTTCTCCTACGTCGGAAGGGTTGCCCGTGTGTATGTCGGTCGTGATCGCGAGACCGGCGCTGGCCGTGGATTTGCCTTCGTGTCTTTCGAGGATAAGGCCACTGCTCAGCGTGCGATCGACCGTATGAACGGAAGAGGTTACGACAATTTGATCCTCAACGTCGGATGGAGTCGTGAGTCGCTGTTTCATACTGTACACGTTTCGCATTGATTGAATCCGCCCTTTGTAGAACCCCGAGAACCACGTTAGTCCGTGACCGCTGTTGTATCCGCTGTACTGTTACCGATGTATGCTATGCTGGTGTATCGTCACGTAATTTCATGGGTCTTAAGCTGCCATCTCCATTGTAGACCCGCGTCCGTCCGAGGGACTGTTCTGCCGAGAAGTTCCTAACGGAAGGGGTTCATATCCGCCGTCGTTTCCAATGATTCGGAAGTATATTATTATGGCTGATAAGGATACAACAAGGGTGGAGAGCAGATGGGACATTACACCGTACTACTGAATCCGACACATCTACGCCTCTAGGAAAGGTAAAAAGTGGTCATCTGTGTAAAAAAAAAACGGTATCGTAGAGGTCCATTGGAAGTTAATCAGAATAAGTAGCTTCCAGAGCCTGCTCAACATCATGAATAAGGTCCTCGATCTCCTCGACACCGACCGATAGCCTGATGAGATTGTCACCAATGCCAAGAAGTTCCCTCTCTGCGGGAGGGATGCTTCCGTGGGTCATCTGAGCCGGGACCTCAGCAAGACTCTCGACGCCGCCAAGGGACTCGGCCAAGGCAAAGAGCTTCATCGAGGTCAAGAACTTGTTTGCCTCTTTGGCACCACCCCTGATCCTAATCGAGATCATCCCACTGTATGGGAAACTGGTATCTCCCGGGCTCGAGTTCTGCTCCCTATATTTCTCGACAAATTTGAGAGCGTGCGGAGAGAGAGACCGGTAGGCCAAGGCAGTTTGAGGATGCGAAGGAAGGCCAGGGTAGAGGACATCGTCAACGTATGGTGACGACTGAAGGGCCTTGGCAAGGGCGAGTGCGTTGGCTCCGTGAGCCTTCATCCGTAAATGAAGGGTCTTGAGGCCACGCTGCGCTAGCCAGGAGTCGTAAGGAGAAGGAACGGCGCCAATGGCGTTCTGAAGGAACCGCAATTTATCCGCGAGGGCGGCGTGGTGAGCAGGGAGGATGAGGGCTCCCATGACGACGTCCGAGTGACCGTTTATGTATTTTGTGATGCTGTGGTATACGATGTCGGCACCTTGGAGGAGAGGGGAGGAGTAGAATGGAGAGAGGAAGGTGTTATCGACGAGAACGAGGGGTTTGGAGGGGTGTGATCTGGCGAGGCGGACGATTCTCGTGACGTCTACCAGTCGAAGAGTAGGATTTGTGGGGGTCTCGATCCACACGAGCTTGGTATTAGGGCGGAACGCGGAGAGGATGGCGGCATCGTCCTCGTTCTGAAGGTTCACATACGAACTGGTGACGCCCTGATTCTCGCCCGCAACGCGCTTAATGTATCGGTATGTTCCGCCGTATACGTCATTGACACTTAGAATGTGGGCATTGGGTCCAAGAGCGTTAATCATCGTGGCGGTGGTTGCCGATCCCGAGGCGAAAGCGAGACCATACGTGCCCCCCTCGATGGAGGCAAGAGTGGTCTCCAGGGCATTCCTGTTGGGGTTTCCGGAGCGAGAATACTCGAAACCCTGAATAAATGGCGACAGGTCAGCAGTCTGGTCAAGGTGGCTGCGCTTTGAATACGAACCTTGTGAATACCGACTCCGTCCTGCTTGTAGGTCGTTGCGAGAGAGATGGTGGGGATCACGGCACCAGTGCTTTGGTCTGGCTCAGACCCAACGTGGATGGCGCGTGTCCCAAAGCCATCATGACGGGGTTTGACAGGGGTTACGTGTGTGGTCGAGCGACCGTTGGTGAGAGTGGTCGCTTTATCGAAGTATGAGGGTGCTGGAGACATTATAACTGTCCTGAAGTCGAGGGATGGAAAAAAGAAACTGTGGTGACATGTTCTGGGGTGAGGATTGACTTTTATATTTATCGGACCCAAGGTTTCGTGCTCAAGACGCAATCGAGCATGATTTGTGGATTAGTAAGCGAGGCGGAAAGCGTGTAAGCTAAGTCAGGGATGTGTAATCTTTGTTGTAATCCGGCAGCACACGACATGATCCGACTCCATCTTGCTCACAACGCATTCACGGGGATCCGGAGGCCCCGAGGCAGATCCCAAACACTCTGAGTAAAAGGAGAAAGGCCCACCGCGCGGAGTTGCAGCGACTCAGTCGAGATCGCGCGGGTCATGAGGCCAGCCGCGCGATCCCAAACCTCCCGACCTCGAGGTCGATATCACGATCAAGTACGGCTAAGTTGCGCCATCGCGCCGCCTGATCGCCGGTGCACTGGTCGTCAGAGGAGATCCCAGGGATGAATTGCCCAGCTAACGTTTTCGAGGACGTAAGGTGGCCGCCAAAGATGACGAACTCGTATGAGAAATAACCAACTAGAAACCTGCAGGTAAGGGCTGGATATAGCAGGTGGGACGATCCGGTTAGTTCGACCATCAGCACACAAGCCGCTTGATTACAGAAGCCATGGAGACCCGTAAGGGTGCAGTGTGCAATATGGACCAAGGAAGGTCCGATGACGACGCGGCCAGACCGGAACAAGCACTTCTCCCATGAGAGCATCCAGACCCAACCAAGATTCATATCTCGGTAAGGCGGCAGCCCCGTTATCTCCTGCAAAAGGCCGCCAGCCGATATCTGTACGTGTTAGATAGATGTACAACAAACCGTCTGCCGTATATTCGAGACCCCACGAGCGCTGAACAACCCACAGTGGGTCACTGCCGACGTGACGCGCGCTTCCGTGGGTGCAAGCTGGATTCGGCGTCTAACCTTGATTGGTCGTACCACCACGATGTCATTTCGAGGTTTGCGGACCTTTCGCGACAAAAAACAAGCCAAATCGTTTGTAACTACCCCAACACCGTCTGGTGCGGCGGCCGACAACGCTCCGGATGATTTACCGCAGAATCCGGGGTTTCGTCATGATCTACCCGCCTCGATGGAAATGAGGGTCGCTCCCGGAAAAGGTCGAGCGATCTTCAGTACGGTCAGCAGTAAACCAGGTCCAGTTCCAGTCAATCATGATGTTCAGATTTTTGGCACTAATCCTCAGTCAAAGGCAGCACGCTGCTCTATCACCGGCCTCGCGTGCTGGTGCTGTCGACCCAAAACATATCAAGATATTGTTCCTACTGCTGTGCCGAGCTCGTGACCAAACGTTGTTCCGCCTGTCGGACCGTTTGGTACTGTGATCTCGTGAGTATCTTCCGAGGAACAGGGTCTCTCCCCCAAATCTTCCTTACGTCTTCTCGCCCCATATTACACTTTAAGTAACTTCAGATCTCTGGGGCCGATATTGACCGGCGCGATGACGCGCTCGCGCACGTACTATTCACTGACTAGTGTGCCTATTCGTTCTTCCGCAGGCGTGCCAAAAGTGGGATTGGGCCCTCCACCAAACTGAATGCGAATGTTTGGGGCGTGTGAGAACTCTATCGTCTGACCAGGAGAACCCTTCGATACCCCCTGACGCAATCAGATGCCTTGCCCGGATCTCGTTTGCGAAAGTGAAATATGGACTGGGTAGTGAAACAGTACGGATGAATCTCTCCGAGGATCTTACCATTAGGTGTGTGAAACTGACGGATCTAGCTTTCTGTTTAGGCGAAGGAACTAGATTCTTTCCATTCCTGTTGGTGTTCAAGTCCGGAGGAATTGTCCCCCCTCTGATTGCATTTACTTATTCAAAACAGTGAAGGGGGCCTTGTCACAGTCTGCGCAGACTTCACACACACAATTGGCCCACGCCCTCGTCCAATACCTAGGTGTCGAGGCACCGACTGACCTCGAGAAGTATGGAGTCCGCAACGCTGGTGACCTCGTGGATCTCATTTCAAAGGTAAGCTATTCGGAAGCCTCAACGTGGCCCTGATATTCACAAGTTATGCTCTCAAGTTCTCAACGAACACACATACCCTCACGACCCCAAACTTGACACAGGTCGGGCTTGCAGTCTCGCCAGTGTTGTCGTTATTTAATCACTCATGCGAGCCAAACGCTGTTCTCGTGTTCCCCGGATCGCCGCGGGGCGACAAGAGTTCGCCTTCGATGCAGCTTGTGTGCATTCGTGACATCAATCCTGGGGACGAAGTGAGCACGGATTGACTTCCCCAATCAGCACACTAAAGCCATTCATTATAGATCGTCGTGTCATATGTGGATACGACCCTCCCTTGCGGCCAGCGACGGGCGCAACTAAGAGATACCTATGGGTTCGATTGTGACTGCCCGTTGTGTCAAAAGAGCGAAAACAAAATCTATGTTGACCCTCGAGGGGCCATTCACTGTCCGGCTCGGTGTGGGGGGATGTCATTTTTGCCTACCCAAGGTACTTATTGTGGTTAGATCGGGAGATTTTCGCGCTGTGACATGCCGTAACACAGACAAACCTTATGTGGAATGCATCACCTGCAGGAAGCGAGCTCCTACCGAAGTCGAAGCGGTTCAGGACGCGTTAAGGATCGGACAGGAGGCGTATGATAAGGTGACTGCGTTGCAAGACTCAGGTACGGGTTTCGGATCTTGGAGCTCTACAACGTGTCTAGATAAACTGACTTTGGGGGGCCTAGATCCGGCCTATGCAGCCAAAATTGCGACGAACATAGTTTCCCTCCTGACTTCTGCGGGGGTAACTAACGGATCTCACCCGTTACTCGGACTCCTTCGATCTCACCACTACATTCTTACAACGTCGTTGTCGTTGTCCGCCGAAGCACTCGCGAGGGGGACGCCTACCGCAGGCGCGAAAGAAGAGCATCAAAAGTTGCTTGATGATGCGATTCGGACGGCGTTGAGGGTCCTCCAGGGGCTGGTGGAAGTCCTGCCGTTCGGACACCCAATCCGAGCAATACATCTCTCAGAACTCGGAATGTTGTGTGCCACAGACGAAACCGCATCCAATGTTCCCACTCAGTCTTTGCCAACCAACGAAAAGGCGTTTCCTCCGACTGGCGCTGCCCGACTGCAGCTCGCGGTAAACTACCTCATTGAGGCACGCAAGGAGTCGTTAATCGCGTTTGGGGCTGAGAAGGAGGGTGGGGATGTGGGCAAGAAGGTGAGGGAGACGCTTATCCAACTCGAGGCTGAGATGGGCATTTGGAAGGAAGGTGTCAGGACTGCGTGGAAAGAGCAAGTCGCTGACCGTCCCAAGAGGTAGGTGAGTATCTGGTACAAATTGATTGTGATTAGTTGTGGGTAGTTGTATGCTTTTCCTCGTAGATTACCTAGCTATCGTACTGTATTCTGCGTAAGTCCTGGAAGCCAGAAACGTGTAATTAACAACATGCGAGAAGGGATAAACCAGTGAGGTATGGACAACATGGTTAGACAGCAATGTGATCATAAGGTGAGCTCACTAGTGCGGAATGAGTTAAACCTAGGGCAAAGAGAAAGAAACTTGAAGAGAGAAAACCAGAGGAAGCGTCAGAAGAACCGTGGGCCGCACTGGTATACAACACCATCAAAACCTCAGCTTCCTTGGTACCTTCAACTCTCTCAGCTGTGGGATAACAGCAACGATGTCCTTCTCCTCGGTCTTCTCTTTCCCTTTTCTCATCATCACCACGGTTGCCTTGGCTCTCTTGGTCGACGTCTGCAAAAATCTCCTCGACACCGACCACCGTGTCGCACTCTTCCGGGCCTCTTTCGTCTCAGTTCCCTCAACCTGGATTGATGACTGCGAGGACTCTGTTTCCACTGCCGTGTGACGAACAAACGGCGCGCCTGAATCCCGCTTCAGCATCAGCCGACGGCTTGGCCGCCGCACCGAGTTCTCCCGTCTGTACGCTGAAGGGGCTCGCTTGGGGTAGGGGTTCGTCCCTCGGAATGAGGGTCCGGGATCCGTCTTGACCTGGAGAGATCGAGGCTCTTTTCTTTCAGCTTTCGCTTGCGAATTCGACTCTTTGATACCACCCATGTTGCTCCTCTTCCCCGGTGCCATCTTGGATATAGCCGACACGGATCGGGATATCTCGGCATCGACTTGAGGAGCAGGGTCCTTGGGCGGTGGAACAGGAGGTAGGGAACTCGGCATTGGGGGGATCCGGGGTCTGATCAAAGGGACTGGGGGGATCCACGCCGGCGGGATCGGAGGCACAGGCGGAACATCTCGTGGCGAAGCCGTCAACGGAGTGATTAGGGAATACATATCAGAGAGTCTCTTCGAATCCCCCCGTTCTACTGGGGATTTGATAGCGATGATACTAGTGGGAGAGATGGGAGCATCATCGAAGGAAATCGGGGAAGATGGCGCCGAGGATACGCGTCTGATGACTTTGTCCTGCGGGAATACCGACATTCCCCATCTCCTGGCTGGACGGGCAGGCGCTGGAGTCAACAGTGGCGGTGTGACTGGGGAACTTGCGTCCGATGGAGGGGAAGGAGGGGGTGATAGAGTCGTCGTGTCGGCTGGTTCTTGTCGGGTTGGCGAGGTGGGAAGGCTGAGCGTGTAAAGCCTCGTCAAGTTCGGAGGAGGGGTGAAAAGGGGTGGCTCTAATGAAGTTATGGAGGCAGCCGTCGTAGTGCAACGGGATGATTCTGAGGAAATGTCCAAGACGAAGTCCGCAGATCCCGGAAACGGCGAGCCCGGGACCTGGGGAAGGAGAAGTGGGCGTTGAGGGGGAACGCCGCCAGATGAGAGAGAATAGTTTAACCCAAGCGCGGCGATTGACTCCTTGATTGACGGACGAGCTGCAGACACAAGAGTAGGTCTACTGCGGTGGTTGGATTCGCCTGGCACAACCAGCAAA
>Ga0307517_10007548_pt1 | contig 15811 bp, 12 predicted proteins | sample 23_EM_MG_FD_194515 | JGI IMG/M metagenome (GOLD analysis project Ga0307517, IMG submission 194515) | Populus trichocarpa ectomycorrhiza microbial communities from riparian zone in the Pacific Northwest, United States - 23_EM | ecosystem: Host-associated > Plants > Roots > Unclassified | place...
GCATTTAGTTTTATTTCATTATTAGAGATTTTTACAGTTAATAGGATTTTATGACATAGAAGTGCTAAAACATAGCGCAAGCTATGATTCATACACGCTTTTCATTCCTTTGGAGCACTACTCATCCCCGGAAGAAATAAAGTAACCCTCATCGTGACAGGTCTCTCCCCTCTTTTCCAGTGTATATATATATATATATTGTCTTCCTCATTTGATCTGTCATGCTCCTTGTTCGTTTTCGTAGATTTCTTGGATGGATTTGCACCAGAGAAAGAGAAGAACACCATGAGACAACACACGAAGAACGCAACGTACGTACATAAGAGAAATTCTGCATAACCAAAGAAAGGAATTGTTCATTTATGGCTTATGTCATCTGTCCCAACTTCCAAGAACATCTTTACTTTGCGCTCTTGAGTTTCATTATCTCCTCTTGGTTTAATCAAGTTGTAAGGTAGAAAACAATAGTATGAAAACTAAACCGACGTTCATTATCTCAAGTTCAAGAAAAAAGAGACAGCAAAAGGGAAAAGGGAGAGAAAACAAAACGTAAGGAGACAAGATTACAAGAGATCTAGATAGCCAAACAATTTGCTATATCTAAAAATTGTAAAACTCTACTGGTCTGAATAGTATCGCCACCATCAACATTATTTCCCTTCCCCCCTTTTTCTTGGCAGGCTTGTTCATTGCATCCTCTTTCTTTATCATCCCATCTGAAATAAAAAAATGGTCAGGCACTACTACCTGCAGTAATTTAATACACACTCATTTGTAAAGTTCTTAATATGTTGGATACAAAAGAAAAGAAAAGAAAAGAAAAGAAAAAGAGCTTGCAACAACCAGTTCAAACTTGGGTAATTTCTATGAATTAAAGATCCATCTTTAACCATAATTTCAATAAGGACAACAAAGCCAAACAATTGCAAATTAAAGGCAATCAATTGTTAAAGCATCTAATTCATTTAAAGAATGGAGAGGTACGTGGAGGAAGACAATTATTTTTATTCATCAAATTATTTCACTATATCAACCTTATTACTTGTATGCCTTGAGAGAAAGATTTCAAAGTAATTGAAAGCTAATTCATGCATAATTTTTAAAAACTTTAAATCTTTTAACTATTTATGAACTTATTTAAGTAACACCTTTCGTCTTTCTATACAAATAAAATTATCAATTTACCCTTCTAAAAAAAAACCAACACTGGAGATATTTAATGTACGCCTACACACATCTAACTATTAACTGAAATAATAAAATTATCATTTTATCCTATTAAAAAAAATCCATAGCGTTGATGCTAGGGATATTTCGATCTTTTCATGAGGTACATTGATCATTACCAGATTGATCAGTGATGAATTATCTTTTTAATTTTTTAAGTATAATGGAATGACTCAATTACTTTTAAAAATAAAATTCTTAATATTGGCATCCAAAGGCTTTTTAGTCATTACACTTTTTCAACACAGTAAAATGATTTAATTACTCTATAAAGAAAGATTTTTAAAATTTGCATCTAAGAGCTTTTTAATTTTTTCAACCATTTTTTTTTATTATTATCAAGCTGGTTGAGAGTAATTTGGTCTTTTAATAAACATAAAATATTATTAAAATGAAAAAGTGGTCGGCGTGTGTGTGATGCCTCCAGGTGGCCAAAAATACCCTTCTATTATGTCGTTGGAATCTTCGAGGCATCATCTTCTTGTTAGGCGGCGCGTGGCAGTGGCGGGATGGATTGTCACCAGCATGACTTTTTTTTTCTTCCTCTTTTCTCTTTCCTCCCTTTGAAAATTGCACTGACCATTCAAAATTTTAGAGCTGTCCTCTTAGTTACTGATATTTCAACTTCGATCTTTATTTTTTGATTTCTAATTTTTATTCTAGGACTTTTTGTAAAAAAAATATTTGTTTTAAATTTGATCATTCAATCCCAATTTGTGATATTTTACTTTTTTCAATTTGGTCATTCTTTTGATTTTTAATTCTTTTCTTGACCCATTTGTATATTTTTTTTATTTGTTTTCAGTTTCATCCTTCAACCCAAATTTATGACATATTATTTTTTTAATTTGATCCTCATTATTTTGATTTTTTTGTCCTTTTGTTAAAGTGATTTTCTTTTCAATTTCACCATTCAATTGAAAATTCATAGTTGTCATTTAATTAATTTTTTATTTTAATTTTGATTCCCATTCTTTTAATTGGTATTTTTGGTATGAGATCCTTTTGTATAATTAAATTTCTTTTCTCAACTTCATCCTTCAATATTTGATTGGTTTGGGATTTGGTTTTGTGGGTTTTCTATGTGTTGTGCTTCCAGTCTAATGATTTGGATCATATGTTTAAAAGTTAACACGAGTTGATATCTTTTTTTCCCCACTTATTTTCTTTTTCAATTTCATTGCTCGTCATTGATTTTTTTTTTTTTATAAAAATAGGCTTTGCATTTTCTTTGATTTATTTTCCATTGGGTTATCCCTGTAATATCCCAATAATTTAAAGCTGAAATTGATGGTAATTGTTTTTTTGTATGCCATCACGTTGTTGATGATTCTTATAACAATATTTAGGAGTTCATTGGTATGGTACATTAACCATATGATTTCATAATATAACATCACAATAAAAAGAATACCCGTATATATATCCATAACATTTTATTTACACGTTCATACTTCCATATTCGTGTTCTATTACAGTTATCAGCACAAGTCTTTACAAAAGTGTCGAATGATCATTTCATGACTAGTACATTTGTTACACAAAATCCATAACATCTAAAGCATGAGATTACACAGATTATATAAAAACATGTGGACTCGTGGAATGGAATTCCCATGCACCTTGTTGGTGTGATGTCCTTGTTAGATAAAGATAAATACATGCATTATGAACAATTTATAACATAGAAATAAATAACTAAGGAAATATTAATATTACTTTTCATTCATAGCCTAAAAGGGTATAATCCTTTCATTACTCTTTATAGACGTAATACAACCCTTATTCTTTCATCAATTACCAAAGCTAATTATAATATTCAGACTCGGTCATCCGTCTCGGATGTTATTAACCAAAACTAATAATCAAACTTAACCCGATCATCACTCTAGGATGCCATTAGTTGAAGCTAATCATAATGCTTTTTCCAACCATCCTTCTAGGATGCCATTAGCCAGAGCTATTCATCAAACACAACCCGATCATCTTTCTAGGATGCCATTAGCTGAAGCTAATCATCGAACACAACTCGACCATCCTTCTAAGAAGCCATTAGCTGAAGCTAATTATCAACACAACCCTGTCATCCTTTTAGGAAGCCATTAGCCGAAGCTAATCATAATACTCATTCAACATTTCATAATAGTTCAGTATTCATCACAACACAATAATAGATCTTTCATAATGAATTCACTTTGGAGAATTAACATTATGCTAGAAAGGGGTGGAAGCCACCTACCTGCTCCTCCTATGGAGTGCCCTCGTTCGGTCAAAGGTCCGATCCCGGTTGTACCACCTGACATATCAAATGATCATAATTAGCACACTCGTATCAAGCAACCATATAACCATTGTCATACATATATCAAGAATACACATGTTCACATTCAAGTGTTCCACACATTATACAAACATACAATGAACATTATCATATCAAGACACTTCTCTTTATTTTAAACACTACCACTCACGGACGTTCTAGCATTTAATTCTTGAGTTTCATAGTGAATTAAATCAGACCGACGATGAAATCATCACAAGCATTAAATCATTTCTGATATGGAATTCATCAACAAACTAAGCTGCTACTGTCGCAGAAAGTCATCAGCGAAAACTAGGTCGCTGGTGACATATAAATCATAAGCAAAAACTGGGTCGCTGATGACACATAAATCATCAGCGAAAGTTAGGTCGCTGGTGATGCAGAATCGTAAGCAAAACTAGTTTACGACTAACGCATGAGACTCAAAATTCGTCAGCAACAACTGGGTCGTTGGCAACACAGAATTGTCAGCAAAACTAGTTTACGACTGACGCATGGGACTCATAATTCATCAGCGATAACTGAGTCGCTGGTAATATAGAATCGTTAGCAAAACTGGTTTATGATTGATGCATGGGACTCAGAATTCGTCAGCGACAACTAGGTCACTGGTAATACAAAATCATCAGCGTAATTGGTTTATGGCTGACGCATGAGACTTAGAATTCGTCAGCGATGACTGGGTCGCTGCTGACCCAGAATTCATCAACGCAACCAAATTCCACAGCTGACGCATGAAATTGTCAGCGAATACAATTTACTGTTGACTTAAAAATCATCAACGAGAACTGAGTCACTGCCAACCCAGAATTTGTCAACAAAATCTATGTTGTTGCCAATTTCTGAATCGGCAGCGACGATTGAGCCATTTTTGGTTTCACTCTTTTCCTCGGTTCAACGTAAGGTTTACACTAAGCTTTTCCTCTTTATAACATACTTCAACCTAGTTGGACATAGACCGTTACCAAATCACATTTAATTTATCAGAAGATTATCTAGTAATACACAACCAAGTTTCAACATGTTTGTCCTACAAAGGTTCTCTTCACCATCACTTCAAGATCGAAACCCAATGTTGCCGTAACCATGCTTTCTATGTTTTCAATTCCATCGTACCAAGTTCATCAACACAAACTAATAGTCAATTCACATTACAGAAGGGTTCCATTTCCATCCTTTGTCTTGTCCCTCTAAAGGTGTTCATCCTGCAAGGTTTATGGTTTCTCCTTATTTCCTTCAGCCTGACATTGCTGTCCATTCTTCCTAAATTTACACATGCAATTCATCATTTTTATCATGAGTACATTCACAACCACATGCTACAATTACACCTTCATTCACTTGGTTCATAACCATGCAAATTCATTAATCACATCACAAAATCAAAGCATTAGCATAGTATGGTTTCTGTTTCAACTCTAACATGCCTCTAAAGGCCTAACAATATCACAATTCTGCACATGCCATCACTCCATTTAACTTTCACACAAGTTCTTCTATTATACATGCAAAATCAAGACATTAACACAATTATGCATTTTGTTTTGGTTCAAGTATATTCCTAGGAGTTTAACAAGAGTATCATTCATGCATTTCATCATTTCATTTCACAATCTGCTCATTTCTTCACTTAGCATGGTATGGTTTTCTACTTAGATCAAACATTCAAAATCATTCATGTTTCCTTTGTAAAAGGGTCTGCACATGTGTTCTTTCATCTTTTATTCTACTTATATCTTTCCATTTAGTTATAAGTTCTTGAGTTAAGGTGTAAGAACATTACTCAATTATTTTAGAGTTTCCCCCCCTCTTATTTTCCCAAACCATGAGGTAACACTCAGCCAAGAAAATGATATTAGTCTTACCTCATATTCTTAACAATCCTAGTAAAGGTTTTAGTGGTTTGTTCTTCTTCTCCTTTTCAGTTTTCTTCCTTTCTTCTTTCTGTCTGTTCCAGCCGGCTCTGTAGGCTCTTCCTTCATCTATATTTTTGGTTTTCTCTTATTTTTCTATCTCATCTCTCACTCAACACTCAAGAAAGTTGGCATGCAAGCTGGTTGGGTTCAGTTTTCTTCTTGGGAGGGAGTGTGTGCTACAGCAATGGCTGCTTTTGGTTTTGGGGAGAGGTTTAAGCTCCTTCTTCTTTCATGTTTTCGGTTACTTCTCTTTTCCTTTAACTCTCCCTTCTTCTCAAACGTTCAAGGGAGGCACATGCAGTTGAGTTGTTAGGTTTTTTTTTGGGAAAGAGAGAGGTTGTTCCAGTCAGCTGCAGCTGGTTTTGGGGGAGAAAAAAAGGTCACTTTTTTTTCCTCTCCCGCATTTGTTTCCTTTAGTTCTTTCCTAGCATAAGTCAACTTAATACTATCTTTTTGTTGGGATTTACATTCTCTCCTCTTAATATAAATTTCATCCTCAAAATTAAAGGGACTTGTATTTTATAATTGACTGTTTGAATAGTTCGAGATACTTCTTTCTCATTTCATACTCCCTTTCCCAAGTTTCATCTTCTATTTGAGCACTCCGCCATAAGACTCTGATGATGGAGATCTTCTTATTCTGTAGCTCTTTCACTCCCCAATCTAGAATCCTTGTGGGCCTCACTTTAAGCATTAAGTCTTCTTTGACCTCTACCGGAACTTGGGGTAGAGCTTGAGTGAGATCCACGTCGGCCTTTCATAGCAAAGAGACATGGAACACATCATGGACCTTGGTTAACTGCAGGGCCAAGTCTACTTTATAGGCTACTGACCCAATTCACTGCAAGATTTTAAAGGGTTCGATGTAGTGGGGAGCTAGCTTTCCTTTCAATATGAACCTCAACATGTTTTTCCACGGGGCTACCTTCAGGAATACTTGGTCTCCTACACCGAACTTGAGGGGTCTCCTCCTCACATTAGCATACTTCTTCCGCCTGTCCCGTGTGGCTTTTATTCAATCCTTGATGGTTCTCACTTTCCCTATGGTGACCTGAACTAATTCCTCGTCGTACAACTTTTTATCCTCGATTTCTTCCTAACATAAAGGAGTCTTGCACCTCCTACCATACAAGGTTTCGTATAGGGCCATCCCTATTGTGGCTTGGTGACTATTGTTGTATGTGAACTCCACTAGTGCTATATGCTCTTTCTAGTTTCCTCCAAACTCTAAGACATATGCCCTTAATAGGTCTTCCAAAACTTAGTTTACTCTTTCCGATTGACCATCGGTTTGGAGGTGAAACACAGTGTTCATATCCAATTTTGTCCTCAAGGCGTGTTGTATGCTCAGCTAAAGTCGGTAGGTGAACTTAGGGTCTCGATATGAGACAATGGATACCGAATCCTATGAAGCCGCACTACCTTATTTATGTAAATCTTGGCAAGCTTGTTCACCGAGTCCGTCATCTTTATTGGCAGGAATAACACAGATTTCATCAAACGATCTAAGATGACCCATATTGCATCATTCCCTTTCTTTCCTTTAGGAAATCCCGACACAAAATCCATGGTGATCATCTCCTACTTCGATTCTGGGATTTGTAGTGGTTGTAATAGTGATGCTGGCCTTTGATGTTCTACCTTAACTTGTTGACATATACCACACTTTAACATATATTCGGCTACTTCTCTCTTCATGTTAGGTCATTAGTAGTGATGTTTCAGGTCTCGATATATCTTGATGCTGCTGGGATGCATGGTGAATTTGGACTTGTGTGCTTCTCGCAAAACCATCTCGTCATCAGGCACATACAAACGTTGTCCCATCATCAATGTTCCATCATCTGCTACTTGAAATGGTGTTTCTATCCCGGCCTCCATTTTCTTCCTAATCTTGGACCCTTCAATATCATTGGATTGGGCTCGCAATATTTGTTCCCAATACGTTGGTCACACTATTAGCTGAGCTAATAGTTCTCCTCCTGAGTTAATACCCAATTCTGCACCTATCTCTTTCAATTCCGCTAGCTATTGTTCCTCCCATAGTGTTGGCTTACTCAGAGTTGCTTTATTTTTGTGTCTGAGGGCATTAGCCACCACGTTTGCCTTTCCAGAATGGTATTTTATGGTGCAGTCATAGTTTTTAATTAGTTCTATCCACCTTATTTGCCGCATATTCAACTTCTTTTGCGTCATCAAATACTTCAAACTTTTATGATTTGTAAAAATTTAGGTTTAAGACCCGTACAGGTAGTGTCTCCATATTCTCAAGGTGAATACCACAACGACTAACTCTAGGTCATGCACAAGATAATTCTCTTCATGAGTCTTTAATTATCTCGATGCATAGGCGATCACCTTTCCATGTTGCATTAAGACGCACCCAACCCTTTCCTCGAGGCATCATTATAAACCACAAAACTTTCGGTTCCTGAGGGAAGTGTTAACATTGGGGCGGTGATGAGCCTCCTCTTTAACTTTTGGAAGCTTTCCTCACATTCCTTCGACCACCCACTTTTTATCTTTCTTAGTTAACTGTGTCAAAGGGGTTACAATCAGGGAAAGCCCTTTAATGAATCTTCTGTAATATCTTGCACTGAAGTCGATCTCTCCCACTTCAAGACTGCTTTGATCTTCTAGGGGTCTACCAATACACCTTTGGTAGAAATGACATGCCCTAGAAATGTTATCATTTCCAGCTAGAACTCATATTTACTTAGCTTCACATATAACTTGTGATTCCTTAGGGTCTGCAAGACTTGTCTTAAATGTTTTTCATGTTCCTCAAATGAGTTTAAGTAAACTAGTATGTCATTAATAAATACTACCATAAATTTGTCAAGGTACGATTGGAAGACCCGGTTCATTAAGTCCATGAAAAGGGACGGAGCATTAGTCAACCCAAATGGTAATACCAAAAACTCGTAGTGCCCGTAATGAGTTCAAAATACGGTCTTTGGAACATCCGATTCCTTAATATTTATTTGATAATATCCTGACCTCAAATCTATCTTTAAGAATACTCTGCTCCCTTCAATTGGTCAAATAGGTCATCTATCCGTGACAATGAGTACTTATTTTTCATTGTTATCTTGTTTAACTAACTATAGTCAATATAAAGTCTATGAGTTCCATCCTTCTTTTTCACAAATAGGACTGGTGCCCCCCCATGGTGAATTACTAGGCCGTATAAATCCCTTGTCTAGTAATTCCTGCGGTTGAGTCTTTAACTCATTCAATTTTGTCGGAGCCATTCGATATGGCGGTTGGGCTATGGGTGGTACCTCTGAAAAAGTATTTATGGACACTTCTACCTTTCATTTTAGGGGTAGTCCCGACAGTTCTTTTAGAAACACATCAGGAAATTCCTTTACTATATGGATATTCTTCAACTGCGGACTTTCTCCATTAGAGTTTAAGATGTATGCGAGGTATCCCATACATCATTTTCTCAGTAGCTTCCTAGCAGTTACAACCGATTCCAAGTTGATTTGGTTGGGAGTCCTTTCTTCTTCATAGACTATCCTCTCACCCCAGGTATTTGGAACATAATGGTTTTTGTATATCAATTTATCTGGGCTTTGTACCTACTTAGTCAATCCTTGCCTAAGATAACATCAAAATCATGTAATTCTAAGGGTATCAAATCTACTTTTATTTCATACCCAGTTAGACTAACCCCCACTCCCACATACATACTATTTGTTTCTACCCTATTTCCCATCGGAGTTCCAATTATGAACCCTTTTTCTATTACTTTCACCCCTTTCTATTTTGGTGACAATTCTCCTAGCAATAAATGAGTGGGTGACACTCGGATCAAATAACACATGTACATTAAAGTTATTCATCAGTAACGTACTTGCCACCACATTGGATGCAACCCTAACTTCTTCTTGTGTCAGATGAAAGACCCTTTCTAGGGTTCGTTCATTCTGTGTCATTAGCCTTCCTCGCCTGGAGTTTGCCCCTGATTGAGAAGATCTCACCAGATTATTCACTGTGACTGACTATTGGTGGCTCTGACTCGGCTATCTAAAGCTCTATGTCTATTTAGTATTCCTATTGGGGTACTCCTTATTATAATGGCTTCTTTCACTGCAGTAATGACATCCTTGCCCTAGATATTGACAGTTTCTCCATCTATGACCCTCCCCTCTGCATACAAAACATCACTTAGGTGAAACAGAGTAGTCTCCAGGGTGTCTTTGTTTGCACTTCGTACAATGAGGGTAGTTCATATTCTTCCAGTCACTGGTCCCTCTTGAAGGGTTTGCCCTTGAGTGAGTCTGTCCACCAATCATTCTTCCACTTGGCTGTTGGTGGAATGACACTAATAATGCTCCTTTCTTCCTATATTGCTCAAACATTCCACTCTTTCCCTTCTTCAAAAGTAGTGGTCTGCTAGCAAAATAATCCCTATCTCTTTTTTTGCCTGTTCCTTGATGCCCATGTGACTCTCTCCAATATAAGCTTATAAAGCCATGCTGCCTTAAATTGGTTCTTTCACCGTTTTAAATCGTAAAGCAATCAATCCTTGTCTCAATTCTTGCCAAAACCCAACTCTTAGCTTCATAATCATATGCTTTTCGGTTGGGACGTAGTATGGGGCAAATAATGAGAGATCATTGAATCTTCTTTCATACTCTAACACTAACATCACACCCTGTCTCAATGCTAGAAACTCTTGCTCTTTCACCTTGCGATGGTACCTGGAATAGAATTGGTTCTTAAACTCCGACTTAAAGTCACTTCAAGTAAGTGTTTCAGTTGCACGGCTTAGCTGAACAGTTTCCTACCATGTCATGGCCCGATCAGACAATTACCGAGTGACACAATTTACCTGCAAGCCCTCGAGTATGTTAATCTGGATCATAGTCTTCTTCACTTTCCTGATCCACCTCTTTACTATCTCAGCATCTTGCTCCCCCATATACGGTTCACAACTCATTTCCCTCATACTTTTGACCAACCGTATAAGTAACACCATGCTGTCTGTGGTCATGACAATCCCTGGGTGGCTTGCGGAACCTGTGTGGCTAGAATTGTTTGAGTTGTAGAGCTAGCCATGCCTTCCATCATCGCCTTAACTATTTAGACTAGGAGTCCCGAATTTGCATCAGACAAGGGCACCCTCGTTGGAACGGTCGAGAGGTGTGCCTATGTTCTTTCTTGCTGTCCCACCACCGCTAGGGGTATCTCTTCCGTCTAATTTGGTACTCGTTCTTCTTGAGCTTCCACGGTTCTTCCCTGCAAGGGTTCAAATGATCTTATTGGAGCATGAGAAACAATATTATCTAATGGATCCTCATCTTGCCAGTCTTGGGCATTTTGGCCTCTACTCCTCTCTATGAAGGGTGGCTCAGTTCGCGTCCCCGATCGAGTGCGCACCATCCTGAAATAGATCACAACAACATTATTATCATCAATCCTTAGGATCCAAACTAGGTGCTCTAATACCAACTGTAATATCCCAAAAATTCAAAGCTGAAATTGATGGTAATTGTTTTTATGCCATCACGTTATTGATGATTCTCATAACAGTATTCCGGAGTTTAACAAGATAGGATTCATTCACTGGCATAGTACATTAACCATATGATTTCATAATATAACATCACAATAAAGAGAATACTATATATATATGTATGTATGTATATATATCCATAACATTTTATTTACACGTTCATACATCCATATCCGTGTTCTATTGTAGTTATCAGTACAAGTCTTTTCAAAAGTGTCGAAGGATCATTTCATGACTAGTATATTTTTACATAAAATCCATAATATCTAAAGCATGAGATTACATAGAATATATCAAAACATGTGGACTCGTGAAATGGAATTCCTACGAACCTTGTTGGTTGATGTCCCTCTTACAATACAAAGATAAATACAAGCATTATGAACAATTTATAACATAAAGATAAATAACTAAGGAAATATTAATATTACTTTTCATTTATAGCCTAAAAGAGTATAATCCTTTCATTACTCCTTATAGACGTAATACGACCCTTATTCTTTCATCAACTACCAAAGCTAATTATAATATTCAGACTCGGTCATCCGTCTCGGATGTCATTAACCAAAACTAATCATCAAACTCAACCCGGTCATCACTCTAGGATGGCATTACCTGAAACTAATCGTAATGCTCTTTCCGGCCATCCTTCTAGGATGCCATTAGCTGAAGCTTTTCATCAAACACAACCCGACCAACCCTCTAGGATGCCATTAGCGAAAGTAATCATCAACACAACCTGATCATCCTTTTAGGATGCCATTAGCCGAAACTAATCATAATACTCATTCAACATTCCATAATAGTTTAGTATTCATCACAACACAATAATAGATCTTTTGTAATGAATTAATTCACTTTGGAGAATTAACGTTATGCTAGAAAGGAGTGGAAGCCACCTACCTGTTTCTCCCATTGAGTGCCCTTGTCCGGTCGAATGTCTAATCTCGGTTGTACCACCTGACATATCAAATGATCATAATTAGCACACTCGCATCAAGCAACCACATAACCATCATCATACATATCCCAAGAATACACATGTTCACATTCAAGTGTTCCGCACAGTATACAAACACACAATGAACATCATCATATGAAGACACTTCTCTTTATTTTAAACACAGGCACTCACGTACGTCCTAGCGTTTAATTCTTGAGTTTCGTAGTGCATTAAATTGGACCGACTATGAAATCTTCACAAACATTAAATCATTTCTGATATGGAATTTGTCAACGAACTAAGCTGCTGTTGTAGCAAAAAGTTGTCAGCGAAAACCAGGTCGCTGGTGACACATAAATCATCAGTGGAAACTGGATCGCCGATGACACATAAATTGTCAGCAGAAGCTCGGTCGTTGGTGACGCAGAATCGTCAGCAAAACTGGTTCATGGCTGACCATGAAACTCAACATTCGTCAGTGACAATTGGGTCGCTTGTAACACAAAATCGTCAGTGATACTGGTTTACGACTAACACATGAGACTTAGAATTTGTCAGCGATGACTAGGTCGTTGGTAATACAGAATTGTCAACGAAATTGGTTTATGGCTGATGCATGGAACTCAAAATTCATTAGCGGCAACTAGGTCACTAGTAACACATAATCGTCAGCGAAACTGGTTTACGACTAGCGCATGGGACTCAAAATTCATCAACAACGACAGGGTTGCTGGTAACACAAAATCATCAACGAAAACTGGTTTACAGATGACGCATGGAACTTTGAATTCATCAGCGATGATTGGGTCGCTGGTAATACAGAATCGTTAGCGAAACTGGTTTACAATTGACATATGGGACTCAGAATTTATCAACAAAAACTGAGTCATTGCCGACCCAGAATTCATCAACGCAACTAAATTCCACAGCTGATGCATAGAATCGTCAGCAAATACAATCTACCGTTGACTAAAACATTGTCAATGAGAACTGAGTCGCTGCCGACCCAGAATTCATCAACGAATCTATGTCGCTGTTGATTCAAAAATTGGCAGCGACGATTGAGTCTTTTTTGGTTTCACTCTTTCCCTCAGTTAAACATAAGGTTTACATTAAGCTTTCCCTCTTTATAACATACTTCAACCTAGTTGGACATAGACCGTTACCAAATCACATCTAATTTATCATAAGATTCTCTAGCAATACACAACCAAGTTTCAACATGTATGTCATATAAAGGTTCTTTTAACCATCACTTCAAGACTGAAACCTAATATTGCCACAACCATGCTTTCTATGTTTTCAATTCTATCATACCAAGTTCATCAACACAAACTAATAGTCAATTCACATTACACTAGGTTTTGATTTTTATCCTATGTCTTGTACCTTTAAAGGTGTTCATCATGCAAGGTTTCCTTCATGGTTTCTCTCTATTTCCTTTGGCCAGACATTGCTGTCTATTCTTCCCAAATTTAAACATGCAATTCATCATTTTTATCACGAGTACATTCACAACCCCATGCTACAATTACACCTTCATTCACATGGTTTATCCATGTAAATTCATTAATCACGTAACAAAATCAAAGCATTAGCAAAGTATGGTTTCTTTTTCAGCTCCAGCATGCCTCTAAAGGCCTAACAACATCACAATTCTGCACATACCATTACTCCATTTCACTTTCACACAAGTTCTTCTATCATACATGCAAAATCAAGACATTAATGTAAGTATGCTTTCTGTTTTGGTTCAAGTATATTCCTAGGAGTTTAACAAGATTATCATTCATGCATTATTTCATTTCATAATCTGCTCATTTCTTCACTTGGTCGGCCCTCCCCTAGATTCATACATTCAAAATCATTCATGTTTCCTTTGTAAAAGGGTTTGCACATGTGTGCTTTCATCCTTTATTTTACTTAGATCTTTCCATTTAGGTATAAGTTCACGAGTTAAGGTGCAAGAACATTACTCTCCTATTTTAGAGTTTTCCCCCATTTTCTTTGCCCAAACCATGAGGTAACACTCAGCAAAAAATAAAATAAAAATGATATTAGTCCTGCCTCACGTTTTAACAATCCTAGTGAAGGTTTTGGTGGTTTGTTCTTCTTCTCCCTTTCGATTTTCTTCCTTTCTTCTTTATGTCTGTTCCAATCGATTCTCTAGGCTCTTCCTTCTTTTATGTTTTTGGTTTTCTCTTCTTTTTCTAACTCATCTCTCATTCAACACTTAAGGAAGTTGGCATGCAAGCTGGTTGGGTTTAGTTTTCTACTTGGGAAAGAGTGTGTGCTGCAGTAATGGCTATTGCCGATTCTGGGGAAAGGTCTAGGCTCTTTCTTCTTTCATGTTTTTGGTTACTTCTCTTTTCCTCTAACTCTCCCTTCTTCTCAAACATTAAAGGCAGGCACATGCAGCTGGGTTGTTAGGTTTTTCTTTGGGAAAGAGAGAGGTTGTTCCAGCCAGCTGCAGTCGGTTTTGGGGGAGAGGAAAGGTCACCTCTTTTCCTCTCCTGCATTTATACCCCTCTTAATTGAGATGAGGGTGTTTAGGTGCTGGTCATGGTTGTTCTTATCCCTCTTTTGGGTTATCTTAGGGCTGGATTCCACCCCACAATTTTCACCTAGGATAGGCCGGCTTTCCTCCCTCACTTTCCACCTACAGCACGTCGGTTTGTTTCCTTTAGTTCTTTCCTAGCATAGGCTGACTTAATATTATCTTTTTGTTAGGTTTTACAATCCCAGTCTCATGACCCGAGTAACGAGTTTGACAAGTTAATCCGGGTTGAATCATCCCATATTACCCAGGTTACATATCTGTCATGCTAACTCAGGCTGGATTGGGCCAGTAATTTTTGTCCATTTTTATTCAATTTCATCATTTCATATTTAATTGACTGAAAATTGAACTATATTGTTTTTCTTCTTTTGAAAAAAAAGGTTTTTTTCTTCAAAGTTATTGTATTTTTTTCTAACAAATTTTGATCCACTTACTATTGTTGCCTATTTTCTTATCATCTAATTAAAATAAAATGAACTTATTTGATCTAGTTCGATTTATAATCCGAGTCGTAGATTTTTGTTTAAAATATTTATGACATCTAAACATTATTTTTTTAAGAAAAGAATAATGCCATGTCTAGTGCTTTAATCTTAAAGTGTTGGTTGAGTTAAAGTAATTATTTTTGTGTGGGTAGACACACGAGACAATTACTCTAAATTTTATAATTTATTGATATGAAATAATTGTAAATTTCTTATTCTCAACTTGAATGATTAGCTTATGGCTTGATCGAAAGTCTTTAACTAATTTTGTATCCATAAATTGATTTAATATCCCGTTTAATCTCTAAATAGAAAAACACAAATGGTGTTTGTGGCTTAAGGCAACAAGGGCAAGCTCTAATTAAAGGAGGTGGGGTGGAAATACATGAGGTTACCTTCTTACTTTCAGCAGTGAATTTGTTTGATCACATAGTCTCACTGACTCTTGTTTAAATTATTACTTTCGTATAATTTAATTGATAGACGATCTTCATATATATCCTCAGATCAGTCTCTAATGTTGTTCTAATCATAATCAATCACTTTATTAAATAGAGCAACACATCTCCAAAAAGGGCTCTCAATGGGCCTTTCTATATGCAGAGGTTGATTAGACAAGCAGTAAGGCAACTAAAGAGAGTTGATTAGATGGACTTAAAAACTATATAGTGTCTGATATAGAGCTAAGAATTTGAGATTAAAACTTTTTTTTTTTTTTTATAATTTTAAGTTTGAGCTTTGTAGTTGTTAATTTAATGGTCACTAGAGGTTTCCATGGTCGTTAACTTTAGAGTTCATGGAATTAATTAAAGTGCACGCAAGCTAGGTCG
>Ga0307517_10007549_pt1 | contig 15809 bp, 11 predicted proteins | sample 23_EM_MG_FD_194515 | JGI IMG/M metagenome (GOLD analysis project Ga0307517, IMG submission 194515) | Populus trichocarpa ectomycorrhiza microbial communities from riparian zone in the Pacific Northwest, United States - 23_EM | ecosystem: Host-associated > Plants > Roots > Unclassified | place...
GTTAGTATATTTTGAAGGAAAAAAAACCATAAAATCTTATTTTTTTATTAACAAAAAAGCATCCGCCATCATGATTCATGGACTACTTGTTTGCAACTCCCTCCTTCCTTGATCGATTTGCCTTTTCTTGTTTTTGGGAGATAATTGATATGAAATAGTTTACCATAAAATCTTTTCTAGGCTAGATTTGACGCAGAACTCTTTTTCATTTTTGTTTTGTATTTTGAAACAGTTTTCAGCACATCTCCACGATAAAAATTCCAAAATCAATTTATGCCGTAATAGACCTGCATGGATTTCAATGCTAGGTCCAAGAGAGTCTTCAGCCTTCCCTAATTAGAATTCAATCCCAATTTTCTAAGTGTGAAAATTAATAATTTCTATTATGACAGAAGTTATTTAACTTAATTTCAAATTAGTTTTGAAAAGGGAATCCTAAATTAACTTAAAAGATATGAAAATATGTTTACAGTTAGTCTTTTCTCTAGAGAATATGCTTCCATATCAGGAGCCGTTGGTGCATAAAAATTAGCAATCCTTGAAGAAAGAGTTTCTCTACACATGAAAAATCTTCTTCTTCTTCTTCTTCTTTTCTCAGGGGTGGGAGGGTTTGATATGCTTAATAATTTCGTTGATTGTTAACAATAAAAATTATTTAAAACTTTTAGCGTGATTGGTCCATATGTTCATCAAGACATTCTTTAATAATAGGATTAAGATTAGCATGTCAAGAACGTTATCAGGGTTTAAAACTACATAGTTATGGAAAATACTTATTTGCTTAAATATTTCTTTATTCGAAAAATTGTTTGAACCCTCCCGAAATTCTTTCTTTACGTGGACCAATTATTTAGAGATCGAATAGTATTTTTGCTAAATTGCAGAACTAAGCTATAATTAATTCAGATTTTTATCTATATAGTTATTTTTATACGATCCATTTAAAAAAAAATTATATATATAATTTATGAAGGATGATCGTTTCAGAATCTGTTAATCAGTACTCTGTCCCAGAGGACAAAAATGTATGTATTTGGCACTGTTTAATGAGGCTTGACACCACAGACAAACCTGGCAATTCACTTGGATGACATGACACATGACTTCCTTAAATTTTACTACTTTTGATTCACCTAACTCTCTGGTTCTAATTTCAAAGAATTTCCCTTTTCGAGATTACGAGAGCTATGTCTCATTGTCATTTACTATAACCCCTTTATTATCCTCAACCGTTACCCACCCTTCAAATCCTTATAAAATCCACATCCATGCAACAACACTAGCTCAAGTATTGCTTCAAAAGTATATCAGAGAGAAAGAGAGAGGGCGATGGCTAGCTGGGTTGTGATTTTTGTGCTTGTTTTAGCATTTGTGCATGCAACAGCAGCACGTAATGTTCCAAGTGATGATGTTGATCTTGATAGCAATAATGCTGTCCCTAATGAAGAGCAAGTATTGCATGCTAGTGCACCAGCTGCCGATTCACCTAGCAGCACTGGCCTTAAAGACAAAAAGAATTTCATCTATGGTGGTGTTGGTGGCTTTGCTGGAATGGGAGGTTACGCTGGTATCATTGGTGGTCTGCCAGTTATTGGTGGCCTTGGTGGAATTGGCAAATATGGAGGGGTTGGAGGGGTTGGTGGAATAGGAGGTGCTACTGGCCTTGGCACTGGTGGTGCTGGTGGTGTAGGAGGTGCAGCTGGTGGTGCTGGTGGTTCGACTCTACCATCCCCTTAAGTCAATAATTAGCTTAATGTTTTTGCTTGGTTTGGTGTTTTAGACTTTTAGTGAACTATCTGAGACAGGTCGTTGTGTTAAGTGCATGCGAGTTATTATCCTTGTCAAATAGTTGTTTCCTTGGACACATCTTATGCTGTATGTGTTGTTATCTTTATGTTTCAATGATAATTGCAGTTGTTGCCTTCGTGTTTTAGCAAAACCTCGTGTTAATTTTGTCCCAGCTGGGATTTATCATTGTAATTACCTTGTCTCTTGGCATAATTAGTTAGTTGTGTCTGTGATTTGTGAACTAGAAAACATAACCAGAACCAAGCATGCATGCTAGGCTTTGGCGATTTGGCTATGATATTTCAGGCACAATTACTTCTGCTTAATTTATGCTCCCATGATCGAACTATATATTAGATTTTGTGACAGTATACGTAGCCAGGGCCGGGGCATATACCACCGGAGTTCACTATTGTCATAACCCCTTTTTTACTTCTAGTTTATAAGAAAATTTTCCTTACAAGATTTGTGAAAATCCTAAAAACTAAATATTTTCATGGAAGGTCACATATTTTTCAAGAAAAAAAAATTACACCTGAGTTTCTCTTAATTTTTGTAGAGATTTTAATCGCTTCGCAAGATATCAAATTTTGAATATCTATAGATTTTATGGCGCTTTAGCAGGCAAGTAAAAACAAGAGAGAACAATAAGAAAATAGAGAGATTAATGGAAAAAAAAGAAGATAAAAAAATTAACATAAGCAGACATGATAATGTTTTCCTTATTTCAATTTTATTCTATTAATTCCCAAACTAGTTCAATAATATCCAAATACCCAAATCAAATACTCTAAGCAAGGTATTGCCTTAAAATTTTCCTTATAAATTCATCATTTTCTAAAAGATAAAAAAAATACCTTCTTTTTCTGTATATATGTTTTTTTTTTTTGTATAGTAACTGGTTTTATTTTATATAATATTTGAGGATTTAATTAAATGGTCAATCTGATTATAAAAAAGAATTTAAAAGAAAATAAATAAAAATACAATGAAGAAGAGTAAAAGCTATTTTTACTCCTATAATAAACATGAAAACAACATCAGCAAAGCCTCGAGAAATAGTCAAATACCAAGAAATTAATGAATCAGAAACTACAAAGCACTCCCCCTTCCATTGTTAATCCAAATTAAAATACCCTTAACATTACAAACTAAATACACGCATATATATATATATATATATATTGAGAGTCGTAAAAGACATTTAGACGAATAAAAAAATAAAAAATTGTTGCTATTAGAGATAATAACATTTATACGAGATTGCTTTCTTAAGATATTATATTATTTGTTGATTAAACTTCAAATCAAAAACTTCAAATGGGGGGATGGATAAGAAAATAATTGATTTTAATTTGGGTGCATAATATATAAAATTGAAGACTGTAATTAAACATGTTCAAAATTCTAACACTAAAATGTAAAATTTTCTCTGAAGTTTGGGATGTCGTAGCCCCCACCATTCAACGTAGTTTCGCGAATTGAAACACAGTTTAAAATCATACATAAGAGATTCCAATCATACGTTTTCTCTCTAAAAGGATAAAATTTGCATGCAGTTTCAGCTTTTGTTATTTAATCTTTCTAAGAAGTTGTTTCTTCGATTCGACTATTACAGATAAAATCAGAACTCGAATTTTGCATGTAAACCACCTGTACAGGCAGTGTCATGCAGCAGTTCAGATCAGTCTAATGTGCATTTATTGACAATAAATCCCAGACAGAAGAAGTATATATACATTAACTCCAAATTAAAGAAAAGCAAAAGTCAAAATGGTGGAGACAGGCATTGCCTTTGTTGCTGTCACAGGCCTGACTGTGTCTAGCTAGCTAGTCAAATGCTATGAAAGCAACTAATATAACCCATTGAAAGCAAAATTCAGACAGTGTAAGATAATTAAGTCAGTAGCAATCACATATACAATTATTGTGTATTTATTCAAGACACTGTCATCTACTACAAGATAAACATTACGAGAATTAAGGTAGCTAGCATGTATGAGAGTGATATGCATGCGCAACCCTTGAGATGGACTGCTAATGCAACAACCTTACCACCTGAAAACAAACTTACAAGACATTAACTAAGATAATGAAAGACAGTTCTGCTAGATGCACACAAAATTGAAGGGTTTGTGCGTGTATTACAAAATGGAAACATCATGGAATAGGCACTGATGCGAGCATTAAAAAATTAAACCAAGCTGGCTCTGCATCCAACACACATTTGACATCCTAGCTAGGAGCACCGTTGACCATGATCACATTCACCTACACTGCCACTTCCAACTCCACCGCCACCAGCATCTCCTCTTCCTCCATAACTGCCACATACCAAAACCACTGCCAAATCCACCCTACCCTCCTCCACCTAATTCCCATTTGGCCACCACCACATTGATCTTGTCCATCAAAGTCCCCACCATTATCATCACGATTGCAACCACTCGCATCATTGCTTCATCGACAGCCACCATAATCAGGATCACAACCATCAACCCTACAATATAAAATGTACAGCACAGAGAGGACGATAAACAAATAATAGAATTGCTTCATATTTAATTTAGTTCTGATATAAAATATTTTTTGGTTATGCTTGAAATTCAAGTTCATTATATAGAAAGCAAGCCAAAGAGAAGGCACATCAATCCATTACGTGGCACATGTGTATCTCTGAAAAGTAATGTTACATGAATCCATCCCCGTGAGAACAACTTGCGAAAGACTTCGGTCCTTGTTACTGTTTTTACCTCAGGTCATCAGGGACATAAAATCCAAGGTAAATTTGCCCATACATTGCCTGCATGCAGTTTTCTACCAATTATATGCAGGCATCAGTAGGGGCATAATGAGCATGCATACATACTCCCACGATGCCCTAACTTCTGCTTTCCAATCTGAAGCGAATTCGAGGAAAAACATTGCATTTGTCATACATGTAAATATAGAATCCACTAGCAAGAAGGACTCTAATACATGTGCAAACTGATGACTGTCAATGCATAACAGAGGGAAAAGGTAATATCATGATCATGTACTGCATAATGCAGGATTATGTCCTCTAAATCAACGGGAACTTTGCCAATAAAAAACCAGCTCATCAGTTTTTTCAGACTGAGAGTTCCGATCCATGAACTTGCTAGCTAGTTTTCAAAAGGAAAACCAACTAGCCAGTACATGGATCAGAACTTGAGTCTAAAAAACTCTCTAAGAATAACTCTCTGCATCTCTGTGTAAAATCTCTCTCTACGATGGTCATGGCACTTGAGTGGTGAAAGCATGTGCGTTTTCCAGGAATGATTGCACAATGACCATGTAAGCATGTGGAATAACAAAGATCCTGGAGCTTCCACAAACTCAACAGCTTGGAGTAGAGGTACACTCCCTGATCTAATTTTGGTTTCCCTGCATGACTGAAAGTTGTGTTAGAATTTTTAAATAATGTAACAAGCTGAAATGAGCGTTTAGGAAAAAATTGACGATTTTGACAGTTCGGAATTCTAATTAGCTGCGTATTTACGTAAAATGATAATTCTTTAATATAACCATCTCTGCCCCGATTGCATTTCATTGTTGCAATGGACAGGTACACCTCTGCCCTCATTAGCTGACCTTCGAGTTCCCAAACCTGAGTCCCTGGCACCAGCCATCTACCATCATAGCTAAAAGAACACTAAAGCAATTGAAGATTGTTCTCGCATATATGGCAAGCAATAAAAATAAAACAGGACAAAAAATAAATGAAAACAAAATCAAGGACAAAAATGATGTGCTACAAGCAGCAAGGCATCGTTCAGTATCTTACTCAAAACTTCCACTACCTCTCTGGCTTTTCTCATGATTTTCCAGTGGCTCCAAGGCAATCTTCCCTTCGGGATCTATCCTCTTCTTTGATAAAACTAGCACTCAGCAGACATATGCTCCTTGCTCCAAGTAAATGCAATTCTATTTAGTTATAGCGCAGCCACTTTCAAACATTTTGGCAAGGAAGACTGGACAGTCAGATGATCATCTTCAAACAAAAGGATTGTTGTACAAAAGAAATGAAACGATGTCAATTTTTATTTACAAAACAACATATGAAATCAAAATGGCAATCAAAATTGTTTAGCTTTTAATTCTCCCTAATAAAAGCAGCAAATGAAAAAAAGATTTGTGAATGGATAGATCGAGGTTTGTACATGGCTATTGTATTTGTTACAGAAAACACATGATTCTAGATTGAAACCATCATCGTCCACATATGGCACTTCTTAGGCCGTTGTTTCATTTTGCTGTAAGTTTTCACTGTACCGAAACCATTCTCAACTACTGGAAGTTCCTAAATCCAATGCCCACGGAATTTGTTAATATCTCAAGTTAAACTTGGCAAGGGGAAGATGAAACGTCACAATAAAAACTCTTCTGCTGGATTGGAAACAGCTGCTAGTTTAATTTGATCCCATTACTCAAAATCACATCCTCATGACTCCAAAATGCAAAGAAGGAACTAAAACACACACAGGAAAGCTAACTGTAAGAAAAGCATAGTAGACTAACTTGTGCAAGCATTTATGCAACCTGCAAAAGCTTAACTTACCAGCATGATGGCTCGTTTTAATGTAAAGAAGTATGAAGAGAAGCCCACAAAAAGAAAGGCTATTAAGATAAACAATCATTAAGTAGAGTTTTAATACCATCAGAAGATTCAGAACTGCCCACTTTTATGTATCCATCAGGCAAAAACATTTACTAGAGATTTTCGTACCAGAGTGCTCTCTTCACAATTATCAAATCTTCTTAACTGGAATATTATCAAATAAGCTGTGTACTTGCTTCTGCTTGTTTAGCTTCTTTTAGCTACTTCGGCTGATTAGTTATTGTGCATGCCCATATCTAATTCAAATGTGTCCTTGATCAATAGCATTGCATCCAACCTTAAAACAATTCCTTCGTAGTTACAATAACTTCAATAGTTCTTAGCAGCAAGAGGGGCCAAAAATTTTGTTTGAAGATTTATGCTTGCAGTTTTCTCATTCTACTGAAACGATAAATTCAACTTAACTCTCCCATCCCACCACTTTCTCAGCAATCAAGTATTCTATGACAAACTATCCAATTTAACGGCATGCGTTACCATAACACCAATTAGCTGTTTAATTACTGAGAAATCAAAGGAAAGTTAACAAGGAAGATACCTTCTCTTGATGATATGAGCATGACAATCGCAATTCAAACGTTTTACTTGCCTTCTTGAGATAACCCACCAACAAATATGCCTCTGCCGCAAATTTGTTTACTGGACCCCAATTGGGAGCCTCTTAAATTTACCTCCACTGTTTCCTATAGCAGCTTTATTAGCTTAAAAAAGACAGTCGTTTAACAGCTTTAGCCCATACATGACCAACATGGCCTTGATCTTGACAGCAAGATCGCCACCTTCTAGCCAAAAACCAGTGATTCTGCTTCTTAATCTATTGCTCGACACTGGAAGGCATCCAAAAGAGAGAAATTCTCTTTTTATTTGTGCAATTTGCAAGTGAGAAAAACTGCTGGTTCTTGGTTTTTCTTACAAGTTACAAGCCATGTTAATGCGTTTCGATAGTCCCACATCGCTAAAGAGACCATGTAAGTGAGACGAGTCGTGTATATAAACGAAAGCTGAATGCTAGACAAATCATACCTTTCTCGGCCTTTTGGCTAAGATCAAGTGTAGTATCTGTTCTTATCAGTTTAATATCTGATACGTGGGCCATAGGTCCACACGATATTAAATTAGTTTTTTGAGGGGGAGAGTCCATAACAGTAGCTTGCTACTGGGGCTCTCGGGCGTCGCTCATGCGTTGCACTATAGCAAGAGCCTGGCGCACCCCACTAAGTCTAGTTTAAACGTAGTCGGTCGTTCTGGACAAGAACTCAAGGCGCAACTCCTCGGTTTTCAGATCAAGGTAGGTGACATCTGCAATCTTAACGCATGCTTATCAGTGATAAAAGGCCGCTACGTTAAATATAATCCGTCTTGTTTCCTTTCCTATTCTTTTTTCTTTGAAAACGAGAAAATCGAACTTCTAATAAAGAACCAACATATTCCTGGTCGGAAGAAAAATATACCACATTGTACTTTATGAGAACTCTGCACACTGAATTCAATCGCCGAGTTTGGTAACCCAGGCGAGGGCTTCATGGTGTGATTGGACATTGTCTCAACTTCCGAGCTCGGGTCTGGTAAGGCAACCAACTGCTCGGATCGATCCAAGCCTGAAGTGAAGGAAGGTGGACTACAGTCCCTGCGTAAAAATACACAAACAGTTGCACCCTCGATATATATAAAACTAAACGAATTTCCATACGAGTATTATATTATATATATATATAAAACATTAAATGATATCAGGTGAAGACACTGTTCTTAAAAACAGCAAACCACCTTGAATCTTTTTTTTTTCTTTTACATCCTTTTTTTTTTTACTGGATACTAGCATCTTTCTTTTATTGGATCATTTTGTTTATTATCTAATAATTATAATTTAATTTTATAAAATCGACTTTGTAATCCATAAAAAGGTGTTTGAATTATAAATAATAATCATCTCAATTCTTTTTTCATTCACATCCTTTTTTTTTTTGGATAATTTTTTTTATTTGCATCCTTTATTTTAGAGGGATTCCAAAGAGGAGGGGGGTTTGATTCGGGGCTCTTTTGATGAGTGGATTTATCGATGTGAGGTAAATCTATGGGTATAGATACTTTAATATAAAGGCATTTTACTTCCTATTTAACACTTTTTTTGTCTTTTGGTCCTTTTTTTTATTTGTATTTTTTTATTAATTTATTTTGCTTTTTATTTAACAATTATGTTTTGATTTTATGAAATTTGCATTTAGCAAACCATGAAATTGTGTTTTGATTGTCAACAGTGAACCACCTCAAATTTTTTTTTTCTCACTCATTATTTTTTTTCATTTACATCATTCTTTTTGTTAGTTCTTTTTTTTATTTACATCATTTTTTTTGTTAGTCCTTTTGCTTCTCAATTACTGTAGTTTGATTTTATAAAATTGATGCTCGATAAATCATAAACACTTGAAGCAATAAAAAAAATAAAATAAAATGGAAATGCAATATAAAAGAAAGATCTATTGTGGATTCTAATAATTATCTACAATGTTTTGTTTTTTCTTTTTTATCACTTGAGTTTTTATATTTCTAATTTAACCCTTTTATATTAAGTTGACCGGAGATTGAGTTTGATATTTTATTTTTAAAGGTTTTATATGAGTCTTTCACGATATTAAAAATAACTTTTTTTATATTGAGTCGATGTTTAATTTGAAAAAATAAAATTTAAATTTATTAATTCAAATCAATTAAAACTTTAAAAACCTAATTTAGAAACAAAACAAAAATTGAATTTTTTTTAAGAAATAATATCTTTACCTCAACCTTCCATCCAATTATTAACAGTTATAATTTTTAATTGAATGTATATATAAATCTTTTAGTTTGTAATTAATTTTTTTTTAGTGAGAAATCCATTAATAACAGTAGAACACCACAATTTTTTTTTGTGTCGAGAAAAAAAAAACTCTATCCCACAGCGTAAACACAAGGAATCAAACTAGCAAGATGAAAACAATAAACCAAGGAATGCTATAGCTTTTCATCATGGATGATTCTAATATGTGTGTGTGTTTGTGAAGAGAGATTTAATAATAAGGTCAATAGCGCGAAAAAAACTGAAAAAAGGACCCAATTGTAAATACAACTTCGACAAGCCCTTTTCCACTTCAATTTTTATTGAAGGCGGGAAAACAGAATAACAAAATAACAAAAAACAATAAACCAAACTCAAACAGGGAAACTAAGAAAGCGGAAAATGGAGAGAAAAAGCTCCAGCAAGGAGTTGCAGGATCTTCTGCAAGCCATCAAATCTTCAGATGTAAGCTAGCTCCTTCAATTTCTTCATTTCTCGCCTTCTTATTTTTTGATGTTGTTTGGCTACCAAAATCGAAATTAGATCTCTCAAAAACAGCAACGAAATGATTCATCTCATTTATGATTTTGTGTATTTTGTAATCTGAGAGGTTTCGAATGCTAATAATACAGGTTGTTGAGAGCCAGATTGAACTGGTTAACAAGCTTCGGGATTTTGATTTCCTGGAGATATCGGATTTGGCTTCTCTTCTTGAATTCCTCACAGTATCCTCCATTTTACTTGTTTCTATTTTTTTTCTTTTTATTTATTCGGAAAATGCATCACTGATGTAAAATAAAAAATTAGGGTTTGGAGATTAGTTTGGATTCCTATGATTTTGGATGCTTACGATAGATGTTCTGAATATCTTTGTTGTTAGATTTATTATTATTATTATTATTATTATTTTGCCTTAACAAGAAGCTGGACATTTTGGGAGGACTTTACTTGCTTGGATATATCTCAATGCATGTTAAACAAGACTATTTTGAGCGTGGCTGCGAAACATGTAGATTCAGATGTGTCTGGATGTTTAGTACAGTTTCTTGCTCTCGGGACAAAGGTAGAGTTTCACTTTAGCTTAATTCTGTTTGTTGGTATTCTTGTTAGACATTCTGTTGAGTGGTATGTCTGTTCTTGACCTTATTGAGACCGTGTGTGCATTAGGCAAGTGGGTGGTGTGGAAAACATCTGAAGATGACTGCGATGTCAACTGAAGAATCTCAAGAAGAACATTCAAATTTATTCTTTCAGGTATGTACTGATCTCTGCAGCGCCATTGGGTGTAGATTGTTCTGTTTAGGATAGTATTCTTAGGTTTTTCTCCATGATTAGCATGTGGTTTCCCACTCTTGATCTGTGTTTTTTTTAGAAAAGAGGCTTCCTGGAACGAGCTGGATTGGAGCCAACATGACTTTGATGGTCTTTGTTTATTGTTATAGAAACTAAAATGACACTGGCAGTCTTTAATTGTATGTTTTCTGAACTTTTAGAAACCAGTAGTGTGTTATTACTTAGTAAGGACAACTTTTGCAGAATATAATAATATTTGAATGCACTCAATCAGTTGCAGGCCTATGTAAATGTTAGTTTTCTCAATGCTTAACTATGTTATATCATTAGCTATACATTGAATGACAATCTTGCATATTAAGTTGTGCATATCCCCAATGGGAATTTGTAAAGAAGAAAGTGAGTCGTTCGCTATAATGTCTGTCTCCTTGCTAAAAGCTTTGGGCAAATTATTTAACTTGCATCAACCAACATCTTTTGAACTACTGGTTACCAAAATGAAAAAGGTCATGAACTTATCTTGGAGTTGCTGCAAAGCAGCCAACCATAGAAGTGCATATTTAGTATGTGAGAAAATTACTAATGCTGATCTGATGTGTCTAATAAGAAACTGGTCATAACTACTTCTTGAGTAATTCATATCGTTTTTAGGTGCTTAATTTGTGCTGTATTAGTTAACTTTCCTTTTGTGCAATATACTTACAAGTTCTCCAATGATGAACATCCTCTCTTCTTGACAATAATATTGGGGTTTATGCTTTTGTAAAATATGGGCCTTTTGAGCTGAAATGTGATTTTTGTGATAAGATCCCAGTGATTATTATCATATATTTTCTGAATAACGAGTGGTAGCTTTTGGTTTTGTTTTTTGACGTCTTAAACTTATCTTTTGCAGCTTCTTTTGGATTTATTTAGTCTCTCTGCTGCCAGTATGGTTGCTTTGAAAAGACACCCTGTTTTTGTTGACAATGCATCAGCAGCTACTGTTGAGAAATTCATTTTGGAACAGCTAAATTTGATAAAAGACGTAGTATCAGAGATTAAGGTACCAGGTCTTTTATTTTCTTCTGTGCTTTTACATCATCGAATAGCTTGTGACTTGGGATCAGGCTGCTTGCTTGAAATACCTGTTGCCCATAACCTCATTAACAATTTTTACATGCAACAATTGTACTTGCGGTGAAAGTCAATGGTAGATTATCTGTTTTCAGGCTTATAGGAAATCATAATATATAACATCTTCAATGATTCTGTCTTTTAGTGAAGATCTTTAGGGAAATCCTAAAACCGTGATCCATATCAGTGAGTCCTTTTCATCTCCTTCCCACTCTAATTTTTGCTTCTGAGTAAATTCCATCATGCATGGCCTTTGTGACATCCATAGCTGTCTACAACCATGAAACATAATTGTACTCTGAGCCTTCGAGGCATTTAATTACATCTTTACGACCATAATGATCATACCAAGGCTATCATCAGGTGGTCCATTTGAATTGCATTTTAGGTGAAATTTCGTTATCCTGTTTATGATATTAATTCATTGCTTAGAGGATTTAGTTAGTATCTCTTTCTAAGAATATTCTGTTACCGTTCTCAAGCAGAGGATCAACTCCTTCGGCTCAGAAGCATTAAAGGCTGCACAGACTGTGATTGATACTGTAGTGAGACTATGCAAAGGATATTTTGATGCTGTGAATTGGGATCTTTGTGATGCAAGACCTGAGAAGGATGAAAACAATACAGATTCAGAGAGAGCCAATATAATGAATCATGTTACGAACATAACAAAATGTACAACAGAGAAATTGTGTGAACTGGGGATCCTTGCAGCAAATGATGGTGGGAGTCTGGTAACCATTCTCAATGTGTCATGGAAAGGTGTGATTACCTTGCTTCAGCAAGGCAAGAGGGTGTTAAGAGAGATGTTAAGCGTGCAGGATATTATTCTAACCCTAATTTCACTGGTGAATGAACCTCTCAGGTGTGCAGCCGGGGCTTGGTCTTCTTTATTGAAGGAAACCATTTCTTTAACTGAAGCCAGGAGGACATTTCTTCCATCTAAGTTTTACCTTACCAACGCAGTGAAAATATCTTCCCTCTATCCATGCCAAGCATATTTGGTGTACAAGGAGGTGACCCTCTGTGTCATAATGATCTCATCCTTTAGAATTTTACTGAGCTATGAAAAACTTTTGAACACAGCTAGTGAAGTGTTGTCAGAACTTTTGGAGAAGACATCAATAGATTTGCTGAATTCTTTACTCAATTCAGCTGAAGTGAAACAAGAGCTCAAGTTTGAACTTCTGGACTGGTTGTTCAATGATGATTTCTGCTCAAATTCTATGCATGGAGATTCAAGTAGTTTGTATCACATGACTTCAATGGTTGAAATCTTTTCTGTGAGCTGTGAAGCTATGTCTGAAGCAAGATTATTGTTGCTTGGCAGGATTGCATTGTTTCATAATTTACTAAGATATTCTATGGATCTTGAAGATGACATAAAGATCAAGATCACTAGAAAACTCAGATGGTTTCTGGATATGTTAGTTGTTGAAGATGTATACTCCTTCGTTCTTGATTTGCAGATTCCTGTGCCACATGGTTCGGGGAAAACACTGGAATTGATTTGGCAACCTATGTTTTCAGCTCTTTTGCATGCACTAAAAACCTTCATGATTGTGGTGTCTTCAAGTTTTGCCTGGGCAGAATTTGAGGCTTTCCTGCTTGAAAATCTTTTCCATCCACATTTTCTTTGCTGGGAGATTGTAATGGAACTTTGGTGCTTCTTAGTGCGTTATGCTGAAATGGACATGGTGAAAGGCATCATTGATAAACTTTGCTCATTAATGAAGCTACTGGAATCACCAGAATCAGTTCTTATTCCAGGTTCTCCTCTGAGGAAAGTGGCAAGGATAATCTGCTTGCTTGCTAAAAGTACACCACCTATGGCAGACCATGTTTACAGCTCTGTTGTTGGTGACGGAAGATCTCAATTGTCATCTGTTCTGTATGCAGCCTTGCTCTTGGAAGGGTTCCCTCTAAATTCACTATCAGATAACATCAGAAGTGGTGCAAAACAGAAGATCATTACTGACTACTTTGGCTTCATAGGGAGTTTTGATGACAAAGTGTTGACTAGTTGTAGTTCTGGTGCATTTGGGATTCCAGTTCATGCTCTATCTGCTTCCTTGCAGGCACAGTGAGTAGCCAGTTTCTTTTATTTACATACAACATATAAGCTGTTCTGATAAAATGGAAAATGAACTCTCTCATTTACATTTTGCAATCCTGACCAAACTACGAAGCTTATACATTGCCTCTAACATTTATAGCTCTCAAGTAGTTTTTCATATATAGGATTAAAATCAGAGCTTCACCATCCCCTTTTTGCTGTTGCAGCGCTTCTCTCACTCTTATGTGATGTCTGATTCCTTCTTTTATTTTCAAACCATTTTATCTTATTCTAAACATAGTCTTGGTAATGGTATCACCAAACTTTTCTGAATGATCCTCTGGTTTAAAATCGTAAATGCGTGAGAGAAACCCTAAACAGATTTATCCTCGTCCCTTTTTTTTTATTAGTTAAAATTATATGATGAAACTTTATGTTTTCTAGGCAGGTTAGCATACCTGATGTTGATGTGAAGACCCTTAAGTTTTTAGTTGCTATAATTCGTAACTTCAGAAACCCTGTCGAGAAAATAATGAAGGAACACTGTCATGAGCTTTTAAGTGAAATGTTGGGAATTGTGTCAAATATGAAGCATCTATACAAATCTGATGAGATGGAGGGAGTCCTATTGGAGCTTCAGAACCTGTTTGTCTCAGGGCCAGCAGCATCAAATACCCAATTGTATCAATGCAAACCATATCTTGCTCTTTTTATGGGAGGACTTGGAGACATGGAGATGACAGAGAGTGATGATTGTGCAAAAAGCTCTGCTGTGTGGGAGTTGTATCACATGCTATTCAGGGAGCGGCATTGGGCACTTGTCCATCTTTCAATTGCGGCATTTGGATATTTTGCTGCTCGTACTACTTGCAATCAGCTATGGAGATTTGTGCCACAAAATGCATCGCTATCTTATGATCTGGTGTCAGGGAATGAAGCAAGCGAGGAGAGGTTTATGTCTGAGTTGAAGGCATTTCTGGATAAGGAAGCAGCTCTTCTTACCACTACACCTAGCATTGAGCAGCTTGAGTTGCTTGTGAAGGAAGGTATGATGCTGAAAGAAATGGTTCAGAAGATTTCAGGTATAGATGCTATGGAATGTCAAAGTATGGAGATTGATGTTGACAGCGTATCAAACAAGAGAAGGAAACTCCCTGATGGAATCAGCAAGGGATTGGAATTACTCCAGAATGGTCTGAAGGTTATTGGTGATGGTATTTCTCAGTGGCAGGAAAATCACTGTGAATCCTCCGAACTTCATGACAAATTTTCGAGCCACCTTTCTCGCCTTGAAGATGTCGTTGCTCACTTGACAGGCTTGGCTGGTAACGGTTAAGTTCCATTTTTTAGCTCTCTAGTGGAAAATTGTCTACAGAGGACGAAGGACCAAATTACTGACTTCTAAGTGTACAGGTACTGCAGGAATGAATGTAAATAAAAGAATTAAGTGCTGAGCAGGTATGTTTATTTGCCTCCTCTTCTCTTATTTTTCAAAGGTCAAATTTAACGTGCTGTGAAAATGGTATCGCTTCTCCCTCTCCAGTATAGCGTTTGAAAGAATTAACCCATGTAGCGGACCCATAATCACAGTAATTCGAAACTCCAAGTGCTATAAATTTAACAGAAACGAGTATTAATTCTTAATTATAGATTTGTCATTTTAATCATGTTTGCTTGAGGAAACCTGATGGACAAGAAATGAAGACTTCTCTATTTAGTTTTTTTCTGAACTGGATTTTTTAGGTTTCACCTTATTATTTAATTCCTTGATTAATTACTGGAGTTTTTTTTACATGCAACAGCTTATGCTTGGAATATAGGCTGTCAGTAAATGCAACGTTTAACCTGTTCAACAAGATCTTATGGTTACAATGCTCAATCCTTTAGCGAATGGAAAAAAATTACATTTGGTTACTAAAGGATTAAAAGAACAGCTTATCTTTATATATATTATTTTTAAGTAATAATCTTATTAGTTAATGTAAATATTTTTAACATGTATTATGTGATTTAATATGATTAAAGGGAAAGATAGAAATCTTAATGAATTATATAAAAAAGCAAATCTCTCTCTCTCTCTCTCTCTCTCTCTCTATATA
>Ga0307517_10007550_pt1 | contig 15807 bp, 11 predicted proteins | sample 23_EM_MG_FD_194515 | JGI IMG/M metagenome (GOLD analysis project Ga0307517, IMG submission 194515) | Populus trichocarpa ectomycorrhiza microbial communities from riparian zone in the Pacific Northwest, United States - 23_EM | ecosystem: Host-associated > Plants > Roots > Unclassified | place...
ATTTGTTTTTACATCAAACAAAATTTTGCCCAACCCTCAGTGAAAAACGGGCCACAAATCTAGTGGGATGCTACCGTTTTTGGGTCACACTAGAGCAAGAAAGTCCAAACCTCTTTGGTAGTCCTGTACAAAAAGATAATGGGCCTTGAATGGGTAGCATAACACAGTGTTTGATTACTCAAACAACTGATGTTTTCCACAAGTCAACAACCACCTTGGGACTTCTACTTGGTTCCTGTTATTTATTTATTTTATTTTTTAGTTGGTCTTCCTGCTTTCCTTGATTATTGTTAATTTGTTGGAATCATGTGCAAATTTGTCCACTGACCTGGCTGCTATTATTTGTTCGAAGTTAAACTCAGAGGCTGCTTCTTCTTCTTGAACTCGTTTTTCTTTTGATTTTGTCTTAGTTGGAAGGTGAAGGGATAAACCATGTCAATGGTTATGGAACAGTAACTATGTTTTTGAAGACCACTTCCATGATTTAATACCTCCTCGTTTTCACTTTGTGGAAAGAGATAAGATGGTCAGACAACTTACATGATTTAATACCTCCTCATAAGTAGTTGTTATTAAGAATCTTTCTTCAAAGGAAAAACAACAAGTTCCTCACGCTACTCCTCTGCCGTGCCTGAATACATAGCCCATTCCTATTGTTTCTCCTTGGATCGTTCCCGATTCGACATGAGCTGCCTTTCTGTTGTTTCTTCTTTTGTTCTCTTTATTGTTTGTTGCAGTTCTTTGATTCAAGCTCAGCAACCATATGTAGGGAAAGCTACGACAAATTGTTCCAACACGGAAAATTCTGCTCTTGGGTATTCTTGCAACGCCCTAAACAAGAGCTGCCAAGCTTATCTCATCTTCAGATCCCAGCCTCCTTACAACACTGTTGCCTCCATATCTACCCTTTTGGGATCTGACCCATCTCAGCTCTCTGAAGTAAATTCAGTTTCTGAGACCACATCATTCCCATCAAACCAGTTGGTGATAGTTCCAGTAAACTGCTCATGTTCAGGCGAGTACTCTCAGGCAAACGCATCTTATATTGTTCAACCGAACGATACTCTTTTCTTGATTGCTAATAACACCTATCAAGGCCTCTCAACCTGTCAAGCTCTCCAGAATCAAAAAACTACGCGAACTGACGATATACTTAGCGGTGAAACACTCACTGTTCCTCTTAGATGTGCCTGTCCCACAAAGAACCAGAGTGATTTAGGTATAAGGTATCTCTTAAGTTACTTAGTCACACCGGGAGATGACGTTCCAGCTATTAGTGAACAATTTGGCGCAGCTACTGGGAGAACTCTCGAGGCTAATGGACTCCCTGAGCAAAATCCCACCATTTTTCCCTTCACAACACTCCTAATTCCTTTACAAAGCACGCCAACAAGTTCTCAAACTGTAGTGCCACCACCACCTCCAGCTTCATCTTCACCACCATCACCATCTCCAAACCCTGAAAAAAGCTCAAAGAAAACATGGCTTTATGTTGTGGTTGGGGTTGTTGGAGGAATTGCTCTTACAATAGTCATTGGAACCATTATTTTCTTCATGTTGTCCCGTAAAAGTAAGAAGCAACCCGGTCCAGTTATCGAATCGCAAAGCTTTGAGGCACATGAGAAACCACTCAACAAGAAGTTGGATGAAGAATCTCAGGAGTTTTTCGAGAGTATATCCGCTATAGCTCAATCCATCAAAGTCTACAAGTTTGAAGATCTGAAAGCTGCAACTGATAACTTCAGTCCTAGCTGTTGGATCAAAGGGTCTGTTTATCGTGGCCTAATCAATGGTGACTTTGCTGCCATTAAGAAGATGAATGGAGACGTGTCTAAAGAGATAGAATTGTTGAATAAGATCAACCATTCTAATCTAATTCGCCTCTCCGGTGTTTGTTTCAATGATGGTCATTGGTACCTGGTTTACGAGTATGCTGCTAGTGGACAATTGAGTGATTGGATTTATGATAGAAGCAATGAAGGGAAGTTTTTAAATTGGACAAAAAGAATACAGATTGCTTCCGATGTCGCCACGGGACTTAATTATCTACATAGTTTCACTAACTATCCGCATGTCCACAAGGATATAAAGAGCAGCAACATTCTTCTTGACAGTGATTTAAGGGCTAAAATTGCAAACTTTTCCCTGGCAAGGTCAACAGGTGACCAGGATGATGAATTTGTTTTGACAAGGCACATTGTTGGGACAAAAGGTTACATGGCTCCTGAGTACTTGGAAAATGGAGTTGTCTCCTCAAAGCTTGATGTCTATGCATTTGGGATTCTCACTCTGGAGATAATTACCGGGAAAGAAGTTGCTGCTTTACACAGTGAGGAAAGCAGGAACTTATCAGATGTTTTAAATGGTGCTCTATCTGAGGTAGATGGGCAGGAGGAGAGTTTGAAGCAACTCATTGATCCTTCACTGCATGAGAACTATCCTTCAGGACTTGCTGTTTTAGTGGTCAGATTGATTGATAGTTGCTTAAACAAAAACCCAGGAGATCGCCCGACCATGGATGAAATCGTGCAGTCTCTCTCAAGAATTTTGACTACTTCGCTGGCCTGGGAATTGTCTAGCAATGTATCTGGCTACCATATCTCTAGTTAGAGACCTAAGTGAATTCTTTCATCAATTACTCTTTCGTTTTTTCAACGTTTTGGTCACCATTCATTTCTAGTTTCCATTTGTAAAGATGAGATGTATTACAAAGTAGGAGCCGCAATTATTATATTTTTCAGCGTAGCGACACTTGAAATCATTAGTCTCTAAATTCTATGATCATAGTGGAAACAAGCTAAATATATCTATGTAAAATTTTAAATTTCATCCATGGTTGTCTTAGATTTAAGTCAACCAAGAAGATGGCTACCAGTAATTCCTAGACAGGATGTATTAAGATTGTTGCATAGGAGATCCATCAGATTCACCACCTAACTTGTTATTGAAAGGTTCTTCTGCGTTATGGATAAGAACTAAAATTGGAATCAAATGGCACAGATGCAGTTTCCAATTTCTAGCTGCAACTTCTTGTTATTCCTAGCCCATTCAGGGTAGGATGGAACAGGTAACCAGATGAACTGTTCAAGTCATTTACCTGATAACACTGGTTGTGACATCGATTCTACTCGCTCAATACTGCTAGTATAATATATTCAGGACAACCTTCTGTTATTGATCCTTCCTTCAGTACTTCATTCTTGATATTTTACACCTTATTACCTGAGGACTACCTTAGCAGTCAAAGTTGTTTCCTATCATATAAATCAAAAGTAATTGGAATTGTTTATTGATTCAAGAGAATGCGCTGTATTCTCTAGTTATTCTAATTTCTCTGCAACCTCTTGTCTGCTGCTCATGTCATGAACCTGATAAAATACTACAGAAATTGAAGAAAAAGGCAACGGACTTCGAAGATTTTTCCTCTTTTCAATTATTTGTAATTCAATTGGTCTTAATTTAGTGCCTTACGACCCCATATACCTACCATATAAAAGTTGATATTCTTAGAAATACATTCTGCCAAGCTGATACAGACAACAAAATTATTTAATGTTACTAATGAATCCAGTGAAGCTGAGTTTCAAAGTTCACACTCTCTCATTTCAATTTTTCAAATCTGCAAGTCTTTTGAAAAGTGTCATCCAACATGAATCAGCTTCTTCTGAGTCTCCTATTTTTGTTCTATTTATCTCCAAATCTCCATGCCCAACAAAGTTATTCAGGAAACGCGGTCATGGATTGTGATAATAGCGATGCAACGGGTCCATCTCCAGCTTTTCTCTACACCTGCAACGGCAAGAATCGATCCTGCCAAGCCTTTCTCATCTACAAATCTCAGCCTCCTTATAACACAATCTCTAGTATTTCAAACCTCCTGTCTGCAGACCCACTTGAGCTTGCTCGCATCAACAATTTCTCAAGCTCAGCTGTCTTCCCAACAGATAAAGAGGTAATAGTTCCTGTACTTTGCTCCTGCTCAGGGAAATACTATCAGGCCAACACCTCTTACACAATTCCAAGTAATTATGATACATATTTTACAATTGCCAACTACACTTATGAGGGTTTAGCAACTTGTAGCTCTCTTATTCACGAAAACAATTACAGCGAATTTGGCTTGGATATTGGTATGAAACTGCAGGTGCCACTTAGATGTGCTTGTCCTACAAGCAATCAAACCAAAAATGGCACAAAGTATCTATTAAGTTACTTGGTCAGTTGGGGTGATGAAGTTCGTAATGTCAGTAGGAGATTCTATGCGAGCACAAACAGTGTAACCTATGCAAATGGGTTCACTGAAGATAATCCAACTGTTTTTCCTTTTACCACTATTCTTATTCCACTGTCAAATGAACCTTCAAGCTCTCAAACCATAATTCACTATCCACTACCGCCCAATTCTTCTCCTTCCAATCCATTTCATCGGATCGAGAGACCAGGTAAGGGATCTCAAAGAACAATCACAATTGGAATTTCCTTGCTAGTCATGTCCTTCATTTTATCTATGGTCTTGTTGCTTTACAAAAAGAAAATATATGGAGCTCGGAAGGATGGAAAGGAGAAAAATATATTATCTATGTCAGAAGAATTCCGACATCGCGTTGCTGAGGTAGATCAAGGGTTGAAAATCTACAAATTTGAGGAGCTAAGGGTGGCTACCAAAGATTTCAGCACCGGAAATAGGTTGAGTTGTTCCGTCTATCAAGGGGTACTCGGTGGACAAGTAGTAGCGATAAAAAAGATGAGCAAAGATGTATCTAATGAGGTGATTTTTCTGAGAAAGACTAACCACTTCAATTTAATAAGGCTTTATGCTGCGTGTAAGCATCAGGAGGGTTTCTACCTTATCTATGAGTTTATGGAGAATGGTTCTTTGAGTGATTGGCTCTGCAGAAAGGATTGTCTTGAAGTTCAAAGTTGGAATTATAGGATTCAGATTGCCTTGGATGTTGCTAATGGGCTTCACTATCTTCACAACTTCACTGATCCTATATGTGTGCACAAGCGCATCTGTAGCAGCAATGTTCTACTCAACAGACATTTAAGGGCTAAAATTGCTAACTTCAGCTGTGCACATTCAGCAAAGCAAGAAGAATACATGAATTCTTCAATGAGGTTGGCGTTGGGGGAAAAAGGTTACATGGCTCCTGAGTATATAGAATATGGCTTGGTGGCTCCTGAGATTGATGTATATGCTTTCGGGGTTGTTCTGCTGGAATTAGTAACTGGAAAGGAAGCAGTTTTTATACAGGATGAAGAAGAAATGCAATTATCGGAAGCAATAATTTCAATTATGGAGGAAGGTGATGGAGAAGCTGAACTTGGTGGCCTTATAGATCCTTGTCTGATGGAGAAGTGTAGTATGAAACTTGTCCTGCGACTGGTGAAGTTGAGTCTAGCCTGCTTGGAACAAGAACCAGAACGTAGACCAAGTATGGGTGAAATAGTCTCCTCACTTTTGAAGATTCAAGTTGATGTACAGAAATCAGAACCATATTTGTGGAGGGGGGGCAATTTCTGATGTAAATGTTGACCTATATAGTGTTCAATTGACAGATGCAGTAGCATATATACTTTTACTTTACAGTTCTATTATATTATAGATTGAAAATAAGCCAGAATATAAACTCATTATGAGGTTAATTAAACATTGCTCTATTCACACTATAAAACCATCCATAACTTAAACTGAAAGATTGATAATGTACACTGATTTTCATTGCATGAATTGGATGTAGGAGATCTACTTGGACTTGTCAGCCCAGTTACTTCTATGCTAAATCAACGAGCTGTGACAGGGCTGATGAGTCGAGTAAAATCTTCTGTTTCCATCCCAGATGTCCATCTTTCAAATGTCTCAGGAGGTGACTGAGTGAGAACTGTGAGGTTGAAGACAATTTCTGCCATGCTTGGCCTTTCTGAAGACTCCTCCAGAGTGCACAACCTTGCCAAGGTTGCCAAGCTCAGAGCACTATCAATGGGATAAAACCTCTCCAAGCAGGGATCCATCCACTTTCTTAGACTCTCTTCTCTTTTCTCTTCAATTTCCAAGACGGCTTTGATTTCCTTGCACAGCAGAACAATCTCGCCATTTTCTTTGGTTACCATGGCCTTCTTTCCAGAAAGCAATTGTAACAAAACAACTCCATAATCAAATACATCAACTTTTGGCATCAATGAGTCTGTGGCAGGTCTAGCCATTGAGAAATTTGCTATTTTCGCCCGAAATGTGGAATCGAGAAGAATATTAGTTGTTCGAATATCCTTGTGAACGATGCTTGGTTGAGTGTGTTCATGCATGTATTGCAGGCCATTGGCCACATCTAGTGCTACATGTAACCTTTGACTCCAAGTGAGGAAACCCGCAGAGCTTGAGGAAGATTCAGAGGTGGGATGCAACCATTTTTCCAGCGACCCATTTTCTGCATATTCATAGACCAAGAAGCGATTTCCTTCTCTGTCAAATCCAGATGACATCCCCATTAGTTTAACCAGATTTGCATGACTGACTTTCTGCAAAATCTTTAGTTCTTCTGTGACATCATCCTTGGTTTTCTTCACTGCCAAGACCCGGCCATTGATTTTGGCCCTATATACTGATCCTCGTATCTTATAATGTTCATTTAGATCCATCGTGCCCTCCATGATCTCTTTAACCTCATAAATGATCGGCTTGCTCAGATATCCTGAAACCCCTGGAAGCAGCTTATCTGGTGTGATCTTTGCCTCAAAACTCTCCAGTTTTGTAAGTTCCTTTGTTTGAATGAGATCGCCGGTCTCCAAACAAGATCCAGTGCGATCAAAAGCTTTAGTTCTCTTATATGAACAACGTTTATGGGCCAGAAAAGCAATCAAAAGGAAGATCAAAAGAGCGTTTGCAATGCTTGCAGCAACAATGATGATCCAACGATTCCTGGATTCTCTTCTTTCAGGAGAGGGGTATTGCTGAGAGAGAACTGGCAACTGGGACACAGGGATCAATACCGGGAGGTAGACTGCAGCAGTAAAGTTCACATAGTTGTTTTCAATCACAATGTTACGTTCAGAGGCATTAAGTTTAGCAGCAACTTTCGTGAGATCATCACTAGGTTGCCACACATAAGTAATGAGATAAGCAATTCCGCTCTCCAAATGAGTATTTGAAGGGCACTTACAGAACAAAGGAAATATAACCTTGTCACCAGCATGCAAGAGGGTTGGAGTCAGACTGGGGTTCAAAGCTTCCACCTCTTGCCAACGGGTGAGGTTCTCAAATGAAGTAGTCGAAACCAAGTAGAAGCTTTCACCTTGCTGGATTTGGTAAGTTATGTTGGCAAAAGACCGGTTACCTGTGCAACCACAAGGTTTAGGTACAAGCAAAAGTTGATTTGGAAATAATGGGGTGTCCTCAGACTCCAGGTTGCTTGCAGTTGCTATTTCCTTACGACTGACCCCAAATAGATCAGAAATGTTTCCGAGGTCCAAGAAATTTGGTGGCTGGGCAAGGTAAGTGAAATATGTAGAGCATGTGGTAGGTGAATCAACAGGACATGAAAAGTTTGAGGCAGGTGGTGCTTGTGAGGTGACATATGTGGAGGAAAATAAAAGGATCAAGAGAAGAAGAGCCTGTGTGGAAAAGAAAGGGAGCAAAGATATTGCCATGAACATAAGCTTGGATGATTCAGATTTTGAAAGAAGCTGTCAGATGAACGTAAAAACGTAATTCGCCAAGTGTCGCTTAAGGTTGATAGAAAAGCTAAGCAGCATTGTTAGCCTGGAGGTTTTATTCTAATGAATTCAAGAGGCCTTGTCTTTAGCTTTGATTTGAATGATTCTCTTGGTTATCTTCTCCTTGATGTAGACATTATAAAAAATAAAAAATTTTTTGCCTACAATACACATTATATTATTTGGCTGACAAGTTAGTACACCGAAAGGAATCAATCATGACAAAAGCCCATAGAAGTCAGAGGGCCAATGTTTAGTGAACAACTAATTTGATGGTTCCTCTAGTCCAGGATTGTTTACACAGATGAATTTTAAAAACTTTTTCTCTACTGTAGCATCAGAGTCTGGCTAATAAAGTAAGCTCTGTTGAATCAACTCAGTTGGTCTGTCCACAAAACTGCCTACACGCTGCCTGAGTTGTCAGAAATATCCTATCAAGTTGGATTACATTTGTTGCAAAATAATCACAACAGAGCATAAAAAAGACAGAGCGCGCAAACGAAAGGATTTTCCAGTCTGATATTTGCGACCAAATCAAAGGATCAATTATCTCTTTCACATTTATCCTTGAGTGGCTTGAGAAAGGGAGAGAGAGAGAGAGACACAGTATTCTCTCTTCCCTAAACTATCATAACTTCAAAAATACATGGAAGAATATGAATTCCATTTTCTTTTCAAAATAAAAGTGTGTTAGTGGTAATAAGCAAAGAAAAGTCAGTGCAGAGAAAACTCACGTGTGGCTCATTAGTTTACTGCTGGGAAGAAACGAAGTTGTACAAGATCACGAGATAATTTCTGAAGGCTCATTTCCTTTGTAGACTTGCCAGGATGGTGTACTGAGGTATAAAGAGCGAGTTTACATCGGAAGCAATGCAGATTTGAAGAGAAAATTGTCGTCGGCGGTTCATGCTTCCGCTGTCGGTGGTCAGGTAGGAATTCAAAACCCTCTTCGAAGAATCGAGGGAATGTTTTATTGGCCTCAACTGAAACATATAGTAAAGCATGAAACAATGTTGTCATCACTGCCGAACGGCGGATGATACCGGTAACCAAACTTGTACAACCATACTTGAAAATGAAATTACTAGATACATTTTTATCGTACCGATCCAACCTAATAACATTATTTGGACAGTGATCTGGTTTTTGCGGCAAAAACACTGTTTTTTTTATAAAAAAAAATTTGTTTAAAATTATATATATATATATCAAAAATAAATTATAAAAAATAAAAAATTATTATTTTAATAAATTTTGAAGTAAAACATATTAAAAAAAAAAAATTAGGATGCTGAGCCTAGTTGGACAATGTCCTCGTTAGAAGGACTATATTTTGTATTCATGATTTGAAAGGATTGCACGCAACTACTAGTCATACCAACTATACCAATTATGCAACCATGCAACCATCTAGATGGTGGTCCAGTGGTAAGAGCTTGGAATCAAGAGGTTTGTTTCCTCTGTGGTCTCAGGTTCGAGCCCTGTGGTTGCTATATGATGGCCACTGGAGGCTTACATGGTCGTTAACTTCAGGGCCCGTGGGATTAGTCGAGGTGCACGCAAGCTGGCCCGGACACTCACGTTAAACTAAAAAAAAAAAAAACTATACCAATTATGCTATGCTACATGTAAGATTTATGTTAATTTTTAATATAAAAAAATATCACATTTTTAGATATGATGAAAAACAAATTTAAAAAATATATCACATGAAAAATAAAAAATAATTATTAAATTTTAATTAAATGCTAAAGCAACGAGCTAACCTTCTTAATAATAAAAAAAAATAGATAAATATATAAATATTTTACTCTGGTTTTTCTTTATATTTTATATATTTTTATTTATAAATTTTCATTTATTTTATCTTCCATGTTAGTTCTAGTTGTTAAGAACAAATATTTTTTATTTTTTTATAAATAAATAATGCAAATATAATTTATTTATATAAAATAGAAGAGGAAAAATTAAAGATAAATTAAACATAAGGGAAATAAACAAAAAAATCTGAATTAAAACATAAAATTCAAAAAAAATAATAAAAATTATTATATTAGGAGCATTAATGCTCAAAATGCAATTTTGAAAGATCTGATAGTCCATTCAATGACACAGTGGCTATCCTAGAAAAAGTTGTTCGTAGAATCACTTGTAAGAAGTTGATTTTGATCAAACAGTTGGATGTTTTGTTATCGTAGTTTTAAAAAGTTAACCAGTCCTGACCATTTTAGATCTTTTCTTGAATCTAGATCTATCCTACTGGTCTATAAAAACATCTCTTAGGCAAATTCATATAGTCTCTCTAGGCTAAATCTCTATCTATTAATATCAGATCATTACTCAAATTCTTAGAATCGCCTTTGTTTACAAGCCCAACTACATCATTCTTCCTAGGTTATGGGGCACCCAAAACTCATTCTTCAACTTATTTTTTCACTTGAAAACACTAAAAAACACCATAGAAATATCAATAAATTCATTTTCAACAAAAAAAACACTCTAATAACTCTAAAAAGCAAAAATTAGATAAATAAAAAAAACTTTATGACTTTCTATCTACCTTTTTTAGTATGGTTAGAAAGAAATACAACCTCCATTGAATTACCCTTCCAAAGGATATAGCCAAGTTAAAAAACCAAGTAAAACCAAGTTCACTTTTCGTGGTAGCTATAATATGGCTAGCCGATTATTTTATTTTTTTTTATTTTTTTTTGGATGACCTTTTCTCTTTTCTTTCAATATCTAGGAACTGAAACATGAAAAAAAAAATAATTGGATTCTAAATATAAAATGCTAAAACAATAGGGATGAAATAATATATAAGCTAAAATTTAAGAATCAAAGTGAAGTTTTCCAAGTCAAAATGAAAAGGGGTATTGTTTTTATTCTTGTTATGTTATTTTTTTAATTACAACAAAAAATTATATTTTGTAAAATTTATCTCTAATTTATCATCGAAATATTTTTTTTGACACAAAGCGAAAGAAATCTCAACGCATTAAACCATTTTATATAATTTGGGATGGTAAAATTACAAAGAAATAAAGTGAGGTGACTAAAATGAAAAAAAAGTCTGGATGAATAGTGAATATCCTTGTTCATTCCCCCCTGGAAGATAAGTTTCTTTTTCTTTTTATTATTATTATTATTGGCTCAAGTCACTCGATTACTCGACTTGTACTGCATAATTGCTATTTGCGAAACGCTCTGTCGTTTAAGCCCTATCACCTCACCACAACAACATTTGAAAAGGGTCCTTTATTTATTCTCGAGTCTTGGCGGGAATTTATTTTAAGTTAACATCCAAAACCAGCACTAATCTACAACCGTTTCCTCATCAAGAACATGACGTTCTATGTTTCCGACTAATGCACACTAGATGTTTGATATATTAACACAGTGAACTCCAGTTCACATTTTCCTTAAAATCTCACACACTTGCAATGAATATCACTCGTCTTTCGCGTGCCATAATCCCCTTCAACCATCAAGTTCGCTACTTTGTTAGAGACCCATTTCCTAACAAGTTCACCCATTACCTCCGCCGTGCCGAGCTAATTAATTCAATTAGACTTGTTCTTCGTTCAAACAACCCCAATTCACTCCAAACCATCATCAATACTCGTCTTTTGGACACTTTTGTGGTCACTCAGGCTCTACGTTCTGCTCCTAATGCTGATGCCGTTCTTTCTTTTGTTGATTCATTAAAGAAAGTAGATAATACAGCGCATCTTTCTCGGCATCAAAGTACCCTCCATGCGCTGGCCACGGTGCTAGCCAAGTGGCAGCGGGGTTTGGAACTGAAAGCTTTGATTGGTGAAATTAATGAGGGGAAATATGGTAATGTTCGCTTTAGTTTTATGAACCTTATGCAATGGTATGCTGCCACTGGAGATCTAGAGGCAGTTTTAGATGTTTGGAAGCAGTATAGAAACGGTGATAAGCGTGTGTGTACTGAGTCATATAATATTGTTATGGGTTTGTATGCTCAGAAGGGGAGGGATTGTGAGGCTGTAAGGGTTTTTTATAGGATGATTCATGAAGGGGCAATTCCGAATTCTAGAACATATACAGTTATGATTGAGCATCTTGTTAATTCGGGGAAATTGGATCCAGCAATTGAGATTTTTAGTGTATTGCCGTTAATGAGGATTAAACGAACTTTAAAGCAGTATTTGGTTTTGGTGGAAGGTTTTGTGGGTTTGGAACGGTTTGATGGAGTTAGAACTTTGCTTGATGAAATGCGGGCTGATGGGAAGTTTCCTGGCCGTGCCATGCGTAAGGCCCTACAGTGTTTGCAGGAGGCAGGGTTCGTTGAGGAGACAGAAGAGTTTCTCAAGGAAATGTTTCCGGACGAGAGAATAAAGAGTATAAGCAATTGTGGGGATATCAGTTTTGATAAGGATGGTGATGAGGATGAGGATGGTGATGAGGATGAGGATGAAAACCATGGTGGTGCTTTTGCAGACATACAAGAAGTTCGGTTGAAACCATGGTTGGACCCCAGAGCTTTGGCCAAGGCCTTGAATAAATGGAGCCCTGATGTGGTGTCCGCATTGGAGGATGCGAAATTTGTTTGGACCACTCGGTTGGTTTGGAAAGTTCTTAGAAACATTAATTCACCAGAAACAGCTTGGGATTTCTTCTGTTGGGTTGCTTATCAGCCGGGATTCACTCATGATGTTTATACAGTACAACGGATGATGACACTTTTAGCGAAACATGGAAAGGTTGAATTGGTTGATCAACTCATAAACAAGATAAGAAGTGAGGGAATGAGGTTGCCTTTTAGCACCATCAGATTGATTATTGACTTCTGTGGTATTTCAAAGAATGCCGATGCTGCTCTAAAGGTCTTCCGCGAGGACAGAGCACTCTGTGGTCCCATAACAAAATATAATCTGATGCTTTTGTATTCATCTCTCATACGAACATTGACCAAGTGCAAGAGAGATTCTGATGCCATTGATGTGCTTGAAGAGATGATTTTATGTGGGATATGCCCAGATATTCAGACATTTTCTGGATTGATGTATCACTTTGCATCGCAAGGAGATATTAAAACCGTGCAGAAACTGTTAACAATAGTTCGGCAGAGCGATGTAGAACCAGATGCTTACATGTACAAAGTATTGATCCAAGCTTATTGCAAATGTGATAGAGCTGCTCTTGCATGGAGGATTTTTGAAGACATGAAGAACTCAAATTTGATACCTGATGCTGCAACAAAAGATTTGCTTGTGAAGAGTCTTTGGAAGGAAGGCAAGCTGAAAGAGGCTGCCACTGTAGAAGAAAGCTGCGACGGAATAAATTCTGTCCTTCCACTTAAACAGCATGGTCATAAATGGACAGTGAGCTCTGCCGATCTCGCAAAAATCTATAATCTCTATTCAAACAGTTTTAAGTTGAGCAATGGCCACTAGCTAGTGTTTGCTATGGGTTAAGAAAATAAGCAGTGGTCACTTTAAAAACCATATGTTTGCATTCCATTATATCATAATATTATAGAAAAAAATGCCTTCTTCCTTTTGCTCTTCATCTGGATTTGAATTTATTAGTGTATCATCCTTCCCTTTGTGACTACAAAAACAAATGGAGTTCTAAATTTATTTTATATGATAGATTACGTCTAGATGAGTTGCTGGTAAATGAACAGAAAGGACCCGAACAGGTCATTCCTCATTAATTCCTGTGGTACTGCTTGTGGTCAACTGGATCAATTCAAATGCGACTCCGTAAATCTTGATTCTGACACTCGTTTTTGAGCTTTGTTATTATGCTGAACAAGGGCACTGCACTGCACTCAACTTTTTTGATTTTTTTCCCTTCCCCCTTTTTTGTATTGATATCGGGATGAAGTTTCCGCAGAGAACCACTATGAACAGCAGTTACTGGGTGCATTTCAGTCTCTTCTTATATATTCGTAAACAGTTTAGAGGGTGTTTAGAAATATGATAGTGTTTTTTTTTAAAATAACGAGTGAAATTAGAAACTTAATATCATTTAACTATCTAAAATCAACACAAAGCCTCCAAGCATCATCTTTCTTTTTAACGAGCAACATATGAAAGGCAAATGGACTTTTGTTTGGTTGGATAATACCATTCGTAAATAGTTTAGAGGGTGTTTAGAAGTATGATAACAGTTTCATTTCAAAGTGTTTTTTGCTTGAAAATATATCAAAATAATGTTTTTTCATTTCTTAAAAACCATTTTTGATATCAACACATCAATACAATTCAAAAACATTAAAAAAAATAATTAATTTTAAACAGAAACAAATTCAAATATTTGAGAAACAAGATGTCAAAAAACCAGTTTATATTATTGGCAACCCAAGAGAAACCATTGCCTACAATCATGCCATTTAATAATCATGCCATTTAATCTGATATAGTTATCTGTTGTTTGTAATTTATTCCAAGATAAAACTTAATTTAAACAAATGTCCTACTTACATTAGACTTTTATGGCCAGTGTATATATATTATGTAATCTTTTAATAATTCAGCAGTGAAAATTCATTCATGGAAAACACATTAGTTCAAATTTTTTTTATGGTATCAGAGCCAAAAACCTCACACAGGATAACGATTCTAATTTCAAGCATGTCTTCCCTTTTAGATCAAAGCTAAAATCTCAGCCCTAACACAATCTTTTTCTGATTCTGATAAACCTCTTATTATTCTAAATTTCATTGTCGAAATTAATGAAAAACTAACTCCATCTACCTTTTCTCAATGGCAAGTTCAATTTGAAGCATTACTTATTGACTATGATTTACTTGATTATGTCAATGGTGGCATTCCATGTTCCTTAATTGATGATAATCGCACTACCAACCTCAATAAAACACAATGGGTTAGACAAAACAAACTCATTCTCAATGTCATTCTGGCCTCTACATCACTCACAATCACTTCTCTTATAGCTGCTGCAAAAACATCTCATCAAGCTTGACAGAAACTCTATACCTTATATGCTAGTCATTCCAAAACTAGGGTCATGCAACTAAAGGAGGAATTTACCTTAATTCAGCGTGGCAATAGATCAATTACTGACTACTTGCATCATGTGAAGAAATTGGCAAATGAAATTGCCATTATCGACCATCCACTTTCGGATGATGATCTTATGCTCAACATCTTACATGGATTAGGGGCCAATTTTAAGGAGATTGTTGCCCCTATTCATACTCGAGAACTCCTTGACTTTTGAGGAATTGCATGATCTCTTGATAAGTCATGAAACCTATCTACATCGCTTGGAAGTCGCAACACAACAGCTCGTGGTCTTTAGTCTCTGCAAATTACACCAATCAAACAAAACAGGGTTCAATTGACAGTTACTCTACAAGGCACTTTAATAAACAAAATGGGCAGCCCCGCTCTCAAATTAATTCTCAGCAAGACAATCGTTGGGCCTCAAATGGATCAGGTTGGTCCAACAGATTCAATTGTCCCTATCAACCTCGATGTCAAATCTGTAATCAGCTTGGACATATCACAAAGACCTTTTCTCAATTCTATTCTAATACTACAATTAATGCTATAGAAAAGCCTTGGCTTCTTGATTCAATTGCTTCATATAACATTACAATTGATCTTGCAAATCTGTCTACACACTCAAGGTATGATGATTAAGTGATGGTTTAGGTTTAGAAATTTCTGGTTCTGTCCTACCATTTTTTAATATATAATTAAAATTATTTTTTAACACACCCCTTAAATAAAAGTTCATTGGACTTGAAACTTGCATATACTTACACTCACACTACCTTGTGCTTAATTTTTATCAAATAAATAAGAGTGATGAAATTCAAACTCGTAACCGCTTAATTATTAAAATTCTAATACCATGTCAAAGAACCAATTATACCCAATAACTTAAGCTATTAAATAAAATCTCAAGATATGATTTATATTATTCTCTAACATGTAGTTTCAATTGCGTTCTCAACTCAATCATTCTTCCTTCTTTCTTAAAAGAAAGATTCATCTTAACAAAATCAAACAATATCACCCCCACCCCCATACCAGAATCAACTGAGTCACCATCTCACTAAACACATCATTTCCCTCTTCCCGAGCTTTCATT
>Ga0307517_10007551_pt1 | contig 15806 bp, 12 predicted proteins | sample 23_EM_MG_FD_194515 | JGI IMG/M metagenome (GOLD analysis project Ga0307517, IMG submission 194515) | Populus trichocarpa ectomycorrhiza microbial communities from riparian zone in the Pacific Northwest, United States - 23_EM | ecosystem: Host-associated > Plants > Roots > Unclassified | place...
CATCCTGTGTATCTTCAGAGCATTGAAACTGCTATTGGATTTTTCTGGTTGCCATCTTTGTTATTTTTTAAGGTAGATGCTATTATCTTCATGTTGTTATTTACAGTTCAAGTTCTGGAAGAGCATTTTGTGATTTCCTCTTTCGTTTTGATGTTGGTTGGAAGGAAAAGATATAGATGTTGTGAAATTGGTTATGTTTGGCAGCATGTTTCATTATGCACAGACATTGTTAGGATTGTCTTCGAAACTGTTGTCTATGACTAAGAATCTATTGCTTTTATAATATAGGATGTAAATCTGTTCCTATTGCATCTCGAAATAGATTGTTAATCAGAATTTCAAGGACAATTTAATGGTGTGAAATGTGTATTTGAGACTTAGGCTTGGCAAATGGCAGTGAACTTAAGATTGGAAGTGAACTTAGGCTTGGCAGATGTTTTGGCTGATATTACTTTCCATTTTGTTTTTTGTTTTTGCCTGACATTTAAGTTTCTATTAGTTTGATACTTTCTTTGAATTTTAGTACATTTAAGTCTATTATAAATTGTGGGTTTTTAACATGTTTTGATTATGTAATAATAGATGGAAACTCCTTAAATTCAAAATGATTCATCCACGGGCACTACACCAACATCAACCACTTCTCAAACTTCAAAAACTAATGCAGAATCAACCCATGTAGGATCCTCCATGGATACAAAAGGTAAACAACCTCAAGTCCTTACATCTAGGAAAAGAAATGCTAATGATAAAAAAAAGTCACAAATTTGGGATCACTTTACAAAACTTGATGTTGATCCTAAAGCCCCTAGAGTTGAATGTAATTATTGTGGAAAACATTATGCATGTCATACTATTGTTAATGACACAAGTAATATGTGGAGTCATTTAAAAGTGTGCAAGAAGTTTCCTTTTGTGGTTGATAAGAAACAAAAGGTTTTGGTATTAGAACCTAAGATAGAGAAGGGTGAATTGAGAGAACAAAATGTGGGAAGTCTTAAGGCAATAGGTTATAATTATGATGAATGTAGACAAGCACTAGCAGAGATGGTTATAATTGATGAGTTGCCGTTTAATTTTATGGAGGGTCGGGGATATAAATTGTTTGCTAGGACTATGCAACCTAGATTTGACATTCCTTCTTGTTTCACAATTATGAGAGATTGTTTGAAACTTTATGTTGAAAAGAAGGGATAGATTGAAGACAGCTCTTAGAGGTCAACGATTGTGCTTAACAACAGATACATGGACATCAATACAAAATATTAACTATATGTGTTTAACAGTTCATTGGATTGATAATGATTGGAATTTGCATAAAAGAGTTCTTAATTTTTGTCAAGTTTCCAATCATATGGGTGAGACAATTTGCCAAGTTATTGAGAATTGTTTGTTGGAGTGGGGGATTGATAAACTGTTGACTATTACATTAGACAATGCAAGCTCTAATAATATGATCATTTAATATTTAAAGAATGTGATAAAAGATTGGCCAACTAATAAATTGTCAAATGAGCACTTGCATGTTAGATGTTGTGCACACATTGTAAACCTCATTGTATGTAATGGCTTGAAAGATATTAATGTTTTAGTTGTTAAGATTTGAAATGCAATTAGGTTTATGAGATCTTCACCGTCGAGGCATCTTGCATTTAAGAAGTGTGCTGAAAAGTTGCACATAGAGTGTAAGAAATCATTGTGTTTAGATGTTGTAACTCGATGGAATTCAACTTATCTTATGCTAGAAGCTGCTAAAAAGTTTGAAAAGGTGTTTGTAAGGTTAGGTGAAAAAGAACCTAGGTATATGAGTTACTTTTTGAAGGTTGATTCAAAGGGGAATAAAAAAACATAGGGCCACCTGGTTTGGAGGATTGAGAAAATGCAAGAACTTTGGTTAAGTTCTTAAAGATCTTTTATATGGTTACATTGAGATTTTCTGGCTCATTGCATGTCATATCAAATTCTTTCTTCAATTAATTGATTTACATGCATACAAACTTGTTGCAATTGTGTAAAAATAAAGATAGTATTTTAAGTGGAATAGCGATGAATATGATGTTAAAGTTTGAGAAATATTGGGGTTGTGAAGTAAATCAAAATTTTTTGTTATATGTAGCTAATGTCTTAGATCCATGTTTGAAGTTGAAATATGTGAAATTTTATTTTGGTGATTTGTATGATTATAACAAAGCACAATTGCTAACAAATAAGGTGAAAGATACTTTGGTGAGTTTGTATGAGTTTTATTTGAAAATTGATGAAGTGGTGGATAATAAACAGGATGTTAATGCTATCGATGATGTGGAGGTAGATGTTAACACTTTGGCTCGATTCAAAAGATATTTGCAAGAGGTGGATAGTGTGGAAAATAAAAATGAGGTTGAGAGGTATTTGATTGATGGTTGTGAGGATCCTAATGATGATAAGTTAGATATTTTGGGTTGGTGGAAAAGTAATGCTTCGAAATATAAGACACTTTCAAAGGTTGCACAACATGTTCTGGTTATTCTTATATCCACAGTGGCTTTTAAATCAACATTTAGCACAGGTGGTCGTGTACTTGATCAATTTCAAAGTTCTCTATCTCTAGTAACTGTTCAAGCACTCATTTGTTGTCAAAATTGGTTGCATCATGGATCAATTCCAACTGATATTAGAAGCTTGATAAATGATCTTGAAACCTACGAAAACCTTGAGTCGGGTAATTTTTTTTTAGAAACTTGCACCTTTTATTTTGTAAGTTATTAATTAAATTGTTTGCAATTATCTAACATGTCTAATTTTTTATTTTGTAGAATTTGGTGGAAAGTTACATTTAGTAACAAATGATAATTAGTTCAAAAGTTACTTTGATGGTAAAATACTACTTTTTATTTTTACATATTCTAATTTATTTTATCATGTTATAATTTTAGATCTTGATTTGTAGGTTTTGAAGTCAATGGTATTACAGAATCAAAGTGCAATGTTCTTGTCATCTTTGTCGTGGGGCGGCGCGATGTCGTCTGGCGATAGCAGAGGCTCCCGGCGTGCCTCCTGATGAGGGTTGTTGTGTGTTGGGAAGAGTTTATGGATTTAATCATAAAATTATGATTAAGGTTCAGAAGTCGCCACCTAGTATTATGGTCACTAGGAACCTATGGTCTGCGAGAGTCTGAGTAAGGGAATGGTTGTGTAAGGGGAAGACACATAACCCCCAGTGCACCCTACCTAAGGCAAACTGCATTATTGTTTGATTGTTTTTTCTAAGTTGGGTTTCTATTCATTGGTCTTTTCTAAGGCTCAAGACAGATCTCTCTTTTTGAGAAAATCTCTACCTTATCGGGTTAAATCCTAACCGTTCTAAAGTCTGAATTTTAGCATCGCATTTTTACACCTTGTATCTTTAATACTTGAGGGTGTACTTTATCATGTAATTTTACACCTCACAAATATTAAAGTCTACATCTGGATCCTAAAAAAAGATTGGAAAAAGATTTTTGACATGTTGGCCAAATCCTAATGGATAATCATAAACTGGTTACAATATCTATTTTTGGATTTTTAAAAAAGATGCAATTTTTGTTTTTTATGAAAAATATGCTTGAATCAATTTTAGGATTTGGTCGTATGCAACAGAATATTTTTTTTCTTTTTGAAAATGCTTTGAATTTTTTTTTGAAATATTTCGGAGAAAATCGGGTATTTTAATACCGGATTTGTATTTTATGATGTAAATATACAACCCGATATTATGCATAATTGGTAGAAAAATATGCGAAAAAAATCACAAATTTGTTTAAAATGATTTTTGAAATTTTTTTTGGATTTTTTTAGATGGGGGTCGGGCTAGACCCAGCCACTTGGGCTGGGCCATAACTGGCCCGGCCCAGACCAGGGGCTAATTAATTAGCTTGCTGCATGCAGAAATGAATTTTGCATGCAGCAGCCACGACGAGGAAGAAAGAGGCAAAGCAGGGAGGAGGAAGTTGCCTGGCGTTGGGGTCTTGATCGTGATAAGGTGGTTCGGTCAGTGGCTCAGGGGGCGTCTGCTGAGGTGATGGTGGCCGGAGTCGGCTGTGGGAGGAAGAAGAAAAAGTTGCAGAGGAGAGAGAAAGGCTAGAAGGAGAAGAGAGAGAAGGTCATGGTGGCTGCTCTACCACTGGTGAGGAGCTGGGTTGATGGAAATGATGGTGGTAAAGCTGGTTGTGGAGGTGGAGGTCGGTGCTGATGTTGCTGCTGCCGGTGTTGGAGAAGGAAGAAAACGAAAATGGTGATGCTGATGAGCTGCTGCCGCAGTGGAGGAAAAGGGAGAAGAAATCAGTCGAGAGGGAGAAGTGTGGTGGAGAGGATGGTTGTCAAGCCGGTGGTGGCAGCGTTAGTGGATGAAGGCACGGCTGAGAAGGAGAAAGGAGAAAGAGTACTTGTTGCAAAAAAGAAAAGGAGAAAAACAGAAGGGTGTGGCTGGTTTTTTTGTCAACTTTGGACTCAATTTTCTCCTCCTCCAGGCCATCAAACCCGCCTCTATTTATAGACGGTCGAAGAGAGTAATTTTTTCTACACAGGGGAAAAACTTTCAGCCCTTGATTCAGTTGGGAAGGATCCCAACCGTTGGCTCAAAATAGGCATGGTGCACTGTCAAATCTGCAGAAAAAGCTGCCTGAGTTGGCATATTTAGGCCAACGTAGGCGCCGATTAATTGTCATTCAGACTGAACTATTGATATGGAACTGTAGAGGAACTGCAGAGGATCATTTTCGTGCAAGTTTGGTTAAATTCAGTGGACGTTAGGTGCATTAAATGCACCTGTAAAGGAGGTGACTGGACCGGTTTTTCCGGAAAAATAAAGAAGAAGATGAACAATACCAAAGTTCTGATTTTTGCCAAAGTTCATTTCAGTCCTCCTTCTTTAAATTTGATTTAATTGCACTTATAATTGACCCTAAAACTTCAATTTTCTTACGATTTTGCCCCTGATTTTGCCAATTGAACCCCCATAGTTGGCCGCCTGTTGCAAAATAGTCATTGGCTGTGAATTTTGTCAATTTAACCTCTAATTGACCCAAAAACTTCAATTTGCTTGCAATTTGACCCCTAATTTCAATCAATTAACTTGGTAAAAATTACATTTGGTCTCTTAAAATTTCAATCTTCTCAATTAAGCCTAAATTAGGCTCCCAAACTTAAATTTTCACCAATTAAGCCCAAAATAAAATTAATTTGACCCATTTAAAGTATAATTAAGTCCTTGCACTTAATTAAATCCTTCAATTGGACCCAAATTAATTTTTAAACATAATTAAAATTTAATTTGGCTCATGATTAAATCAAATTAACCTATTAAAAATTTAATTATGTCATTGGACTTAATTTTTATACAAATTCGTCGAATAATTATTTAATTTGACCTTGAATTTATATTTTTTCTCCATTCTTGGGCGCAATGGGGTACAATTAGGGCTTGAATTTCCTCTAAAATTGCAGCTTGATTTTTCCCTATTTTTGTAGTCCTCCTTGATCTGCTTTCTCCATATTATCAGCCTTTATTTTATTTTATTTTTATTTTTATTTTGAAAAAAAATGAATTGTGGGGAATAACCTAGAATTGGGTTATGACAATCTTGATGTGCTTTTTGATTGGGATGATGTGCACAATGAAGATTTATATTTTTTGCATGAAGTGTTTTATTTTTTATGACAATGTTATTTGTTTTTTTCTTTTTAAGCCCTTTTGAAGTCAATGCTTTGTAATTTAAATTTTAATTTGGTGTGTGTGTTATTTAAACTTTAATGCAGGAGGAGTCCAAAACATAAATATTAGAAACACAATATTAGCACTAATAATTTAATATAAATAAATATTTAGTGACAAATAATATTAAATATATTATAGAATTTTGTAACAAAATTAGATAATATTTACATTAATTACAAGTCCCCATTAGAAAGCCCATCAAAACCCATTAGAAAGCCCCGAAAAGCCTAAAAAGCAATAATACAGGTTTTCCGGTTTTTTTTGTTAAAAAACCAAACCGAACTGAAACTAGTCGGTTTGAACCGGTTCTAATTCGGTTCCGGTTTGAATTTTTTAGTTTTTCAAATTTTGATTTTAGTTAGTTTTTTAGATAAAAACTGAACTGAACCGAAAATACTCACCCGTAATACCATGTATTTTAACCAAATCAACTATTACACAGATTTAGTTTTTTTTTTTAAACACGTATTTTAACATTGTTTTTGTAAGTTAAAAAAAATCAATCTTTGCCCGTGGTGAATCACAGAAAACCTATGGTTCCCTAAAAGAAAAGCATAAAGGTGTTTGTCTTTATGTCGCTGTCAGTCTTTGAAACATCCATAATTTGGATGCCATATTAAATTATATGCAACTTTCATAAAATGCTAAAAATAAGTGACCGAACTTCTACAACAAGAAAATGACCGGACTGTGCTTCCTTCCCAATTTTTTTTTCCCTCTCGACTAATTACGTTGGCTTATGTATTAGTTTTCTTTTGAACTAGTTAATATAACATTAAGCTAAATATCTTGGCTAATTTTCAAGCATAATTGATTCGACCAAAAATTATACAAGACTTGTAAAAAAAAAACACCAAAAGGCCAAAAATCTCTTTATATATATATATATTAATAGATAGCACTAAACAAATTATTTTTGAAGAGCACAAAACTTGTCGGACCAATATAGTTGTGAAAACAAAAGCTGGTTATTTGACCTTCTAGCTAGGTGGCCAGCAGTCTTGATTATAATTGTCAACCTTCCTTTAGGGTTTGGAGATTAATCAAAGATGGTTTAGATAAGTAAAAATCTATAGATAAAATCAAAGACAAAACTAGATGAGTATAGGTTCATAAATGAGACCAAAAGCGATGTAGATGAGTTGAGATACATAGGTGGGATCAAAGACGGTCTAAGTAAATATATAACGCTTCATAAATGGGATCAAAAGCAATTTAAATGAGTAAAAAATCATAAACGAATTTAAAGACCAAGTAACCTTGCAATATGAGTGCTTGCTCGAAGACAATTTCCTCTTAATTTTATTTTGTCTATTAAATTGGCTCAAGTTTAAAGATTAATTTTTCATAATTGTTGAAATTAATTTAATTATGGAGTGTAAAGATATTATAGATTGATTTAATAATATCAGATCAAGATTTCAACCATGACACATCAACTCCTCCAATTCTAATATTTTTTTTTATCTGTATCTATTGATTTTTTATTTTTCATTGTCTGCTTTTTATTTTAGTTTTATTTTATTTTCTTCTTTTTATTTTTCTTGCCTCTTGCTTTTGGTTACTTTCTAATTAGCCCCTTTAATATATAAATTTTTTTTACAAAAAAAAAAAAACTCTTGCGAGATTAGGTAGGGCTTTTTAGAAATATTATTTTTATAATTATAACTTTTTTCTAAATTAAAAAAAGAGACAATAAAACAAAACAAAAAACGAAGTAAACTATGCCGCAAGATACCTTGAAGTACCCACCAATTGTAATACAGTTTGCCTAGTCTTTACATGGTTTGGTCCTTTAGTTTCTTCAAGTCTCCAATTAAGTTCTTGCGACTGAAAATCTTGCAATTCTACCCTATCTAATAATTAATTGAAGGGTGTTTATTTTGGGTGTAAATAAATATATTTTGTTTTTCTATTTTTGATGTATTTTTACTTGAGAGAGGTGCAACTGGTGCATTAAAGAGATTTTGTATCAAATAGAAATTTGATTGGAAGAGAACACAGAGAAACGTCCACGTCATACGCATCCTATTTGCTTACATTGTGAGTTCTTTGAGGACATTAGTATACATAGTATCTCTATTATCCTCCGATATGTTAATTTTGAATTTTAACATGAATTTTCCTAAAAAGCAGAGCATCCAATTCTCAAAAACTTAATTAGCAAAGAGATTAAGATTTTGAATAGCTCTCAAGAACTAGGCAGGTTGGCACTCAATTCCTCAAGCCCACCAATTATTTCAATCTATATCATTTTTTAGTGCTTCATTGTTTTCATCACTATTAGATAGACAAATTATCGTTGGTATTACTGTTATTACTTTTCCCCTCCTTTTCTTGTCTACAAGAGCGAAAGCTTTTGTTGATATCTAGTGATATTCTATAGAAATTACCACATGGATCAATGGACGATGGACTAGGAATGGAAGCAAAGGAATATGAATAAAGAACAGAGAGCAACGGGGAGGGGGATGTTGTATGTGAAGTGAAGACAGAAGTGGATGATGAGCGGTAACGCTGAGGTACAACAACATTTAGTTGCATAGACGTCGAACTTCTTCAGTTTGAATGTGATCATTTTGAATCCAACCATTACATCTTTTGTTGTATGTGAAGTGAAGACAGAAGTGGACGATGGACTAGGAATTGCGGTCAAACTATGCATGCGAAATGTGATCGTTTTGAATCCAACCTTAATTTTTCAAGTTTTTCAACTATGAAGCTGCGTTCGAGGAAGGCATCTATGAATCAAATTTGATGGCTAACGACTTCTTTTTTTGAAATTGAAGTGATGGTGAACAATCCAAATTGCATAGGTGGTCCAATTCCAGCTTTTGAAGAATAGATCCAATTTACTGCAATATTGAGGTCATTATTCGCTTGTTATAAGCTTTAACGCAAGCATTTTGTTTCACTTTTTGGGTAGAGCCTTTTCAGTAATTATATGTGTCAATATACCATGAATTGTATCGGTGGTAACTATATATGCTAAGCATAATGCACATGACTACTGTTTTTTTTTTTCAATTTAAATCCAATTTGATTGATGATGGTAGGTAATCAACAACATGCCTTGTCCAGTGTTTCAATTATAGGGCAACTGTATTGTGGATGTATTCATTTTGGAGAAAGGATCTTGAAACTCTTCTTTTGCAATAAAATGATAATTATTTTCTAAGAGGTATTTAGAAGTGTAATAATAATTATTTTTTAAAGTTTTTTTCATTCGAAAATGCATTAAAATAATTTTTTTTACTTTTTAAAAATTATTTTTGATATCAGGATACCGTTTTAATAAGAATGACTATTAATAAATTCTTTTGAGTTTATTTATTGAACTATAAGAATCTTTTTAAAACAACTTTTATATTAATAGAAATTAAATCCTTTTTATATTTAAATTTCTCTTGGTACCATCTTAAAAATATACTCTCCGCGTAGATTTGGTGCATTCATCGGAATCATCTTAAAAGAGCACTCTCTACATACATTCAAAGTAATTTAATAAATTTTACCTTAAAATTTTAACTCTCAAAAATTTATTTTTTGAGAGAATGAACAAACATTATTAATTAACCATCAAAAGAACCTTGGCTTACTTCCTCTCATTTATATAAGAAAAAATAAAGGTTAGATAGATTAGGTTTAGACGTGCATCTACAGGAAAAACATGTTAATAATAGTAAAATCATCCTCTGGGCGTAGCGCGAAGCACACGTAAACTAATCTATGCATTGTATTCAGCAAAGAACTGGTCACATATCCTGACATGTATCTAGTTGCTTCCAATAATAATAATAATAATAAAAAGGCGGAAGCTAATGCATGAACACCGCAAAGCCACGCCTACTCTCCTACACCAAGTATTTCCTTTTTTCTGCCTGCCTACTTTCTTCCTTCCCTCCTTTTTAGTTTCTCTCTGTCTCTCGCATTGCTTCTAGTGGACATGGCAGGGAAGCTAATGCATGCCTTGCAGTATGATAGCTATGGTGGAGGCGCCGCAGGTTTAAAGGTACTATTCTAGAACAGAAGGTTGCATATTTGTTAGTGTAATTATATGTCACTTTTCTGTGATGGCCGCCAGTACTTAGCTGGTTCTGTATTACTTATTTTTAGGTTATGGAAATGAAGGTTAGATTTTTGTTTCTGGATTAAATGTTGTAATAATAATAATAAGAACACTGAATTACAGTTTATTACCTGCGAGGTTTGGTCAGATTCTTTGTTGCCGGATGAAAGGGCATTGATGTATGAACTACGGGTTACTATTACATAACTAGTTTCTCTTGCTTCTTGCAGCATGTTGAGGTTCCAGTGCCTAGTGCCAAGAAAGACGAGGTTTTGCTCAAGTTAGAAGCAACTAGTCTAAACCCATATGATTTTAGAATACAGAAGGGCGTGGTGCGCCCTTTTCTGCCTAGAAGTTTCCCTTACATCCCCGGTAATTCATCACTTCTTGGCGTGGATATATTTTGTGTGTATAGGATCTATTCTGCTAATTATTTTACACTTTCCAGTTTCTAACCCCAAGCAAGTTATTCTTGATAATGTTAGTTGATTGCATGATTATCTTCTTTTGGGTGCTTAAGCATAATTTTTTTTTGGATTTTAAGTGTGTGACTGTTGCATCTAACTGATTTTTAAAATGGGATTTATTGTTCCTTTGTTTGCCATTCAGAATGAGAGAACTTGGAAATACAATAATCTTTTATGTTATCTGACAATGTGAATACAATAATCCATGCTCAACAGTTTCAAATATTTGCCTGTGATATCAAAGTTTTGGGAATTTTTGCTCTACTTGGGTATTGTTTGGCAGATGGTTTCCTTTCCATAGTTACACAATCTTCCAGTTCTGATGACCTGTGGGTGATTTAGTTGGTCTGGTTCGGGCAATCTAAAAGCTTAAGTAGAGGGGTTCCTTGTTAAGATTACAGGGTAGTTACAGTCACTGCTCTAGGACTTGCACCATTCTATCTGTTCAGTGGCTCACACCATAACTTTGAAAGCGAGTACAGACGGAGAAGCAACTGATTTAAACTATATTCCCAGCACCCTTCTCAAAGATAGCTCGTGATCCATGTGCTTAGCATTCTTTGAATCTCATGCTGATAAATTAATTTCATAGTTTTAGCAATATTCTGTGTTTGCCAAGCATGCATTCACACACACACACCGCACTTGCTTTTTGGCTGACGAAATGTTTATCGCAACATCGCAACAGGCCTTGATATAGCAGGAGAGGTTGTGGCTGTTGGACCAGGAGTTGAAAATTTCAAAACTGGTGACAAAGTTGTAGCTGTGCTTAGCGGCTCTGTAAGTGCTCATTCATTATTTTGGTGTTTTTTTTTTCCTTGTCTTCGTAGTTTTTCAAATGATTTACGTTGGTGAGGCATTACCTTTAGTTTATCCTTTTCGGTTTAATGGCTATGTACACAATTGAAGTCAACCTTCCTCTCACATAAGCCTATACCTTAATGACATCATTGTAACTGCTCTTTTTGGCTAAAGCAAATAGGTCAAAGCCTTCGATGTTTATGAAGTTTGATTTTTACTAGTTTGTAATATTGTCAACTTGAGGTGCATTATGGAAATTATTTTGCTTAAATGCCTTGCTCCTTGATCTAGCTTGTATAGCATTACGTGTTACGTAAGAGTATGGACATGGGACTTGGCACATGCTGTTAACCTGGTTGCACAAATATGAAGAGTGCATTTTAGCATCTGGCAATCATATGTGTATGAAGGAGTTTTACCATTGGTCTCTGAATTTTATTTCATTCTGCTTCTTTGATTAATTGTTTTATGTAATCCTAATATCAGAGTGGAGGTGGACTAGCTGAATTCGCAGTGGCTAAGAAGAGCTTGTCAGTTGCTAGGCCACCTGAAGTTTCAGCAGCTGAAGCTGCAGGCTTGCCTATTGCAGGGCTCGCAGCTTACGAGGCTCTCACTCAATGTGCTGGGGTCAAGCTTGATGGAAGTGGCATCCAGAAAAATATTCTGATCACTGCTGCCTCAGGTGGCGTGGGTCACTATGCAGTTCAGCTAGCAAAGCTCGGAAACACTTATGTAACTGCCACTTGTGGGGCTCGTAACATTGAATTTGTCAAGGACTTGGGGGCTGATGAGGTTCTGGATTACAAAACCCCAGAAGGAGCAGCTTTGAAGAGCCCATCTGGTAAGAAATATGATGCTGTGATCCACTGCGCACTAGGAATTCCTTGGAGTACTTTTGAGCCAAATCTGAGTGAAAATGGGAAGGTTATACATCTCTCTCCTGGCCCCAGTGCCATGATTACTTTTGCTGTGAAGAAACTTACTTTCTCCAAGAAGCAGCTGATGCCGCTGATTATTACTCCCAAGGGTGAGAACCTGAAATGTCTTGTTAATCTGGTAAAGGAAGGGAAGCTTAAAACAGTGATCGACTCAAAGCATCCATTAAGGAAGGCTGAAGATGCTTGGGCTAAGGGTATCGATGGTCATGCCACTGGGAAGATAATTGTGGAGCCATGAATGAAAATAAAGTTTTTGAATTGTTAAAATATTTGTATTAATATTATGAGTTCTTGCGTTGACCATGTAGATCCGATGGTACGTACACACAACTGAAGAGACATTTTACGATGTGTGATCCTGCAAAACAATTTCCTTTTTTTTTACTTAATGTATCCGTAAATGATAGGGTTTGGGTTTGGGTTTGGGTTTGGGTTTTATCACTATATATTGTTTATGTTAATTTGTTCCTCAATGTCAAATGCCTTTTTTTTTTCAAGTGATATTATTTATTTAATTACCTGAGACCCTTCCTTATGGGCCAATTGTAGGTGCCACTCCAACGAGTTAAAATGAAAACATAAAATTTTTCTTACTCGGCCAAGGAAATTGAAATTTATATTCCTGCCTGAATCACGCAATGGTTATATTAGTATAAACCTATGCAGGTATGGGTGAGTGAGAACTAGTCACAATACACTTTGGTCCCTTGAGTTTTTTATTTTTATGTATTTTCTTTCTATAATTTTAGTTGTTTACATTTCAGTTTTTAAACTTTACTTTTATCATGTGTTAGGCTATGCATGTTGAGAGATAAGAGAAAAGATTGTAAAAAAAGAATAAGAGATAGAAAAAATTCAGTCAACCATAAAAATACTAATTTTAGTGTTAATAAGTTTATTTTAAAGAGGAGGAGTTAAATTTAAGTGTTTTTATCTTTTAAACATGTTAAAAAAAATCATCTGTAAAGATTTTTTACTTTGTTTGTTTTTTGCTTTTAGAGTGATTAAAAAGTGTTTTGGGGTTTAAAATGAGTTTATTAAGATTTCTATAATATTTTTGAAGTATTTATAAATAAAAACAAGTTAAAAATAAGATATGAGAGTATAAACTTGAACTCTGCTTTTTCGATCACCAGAAATTATTTGAAACTGTATCAGATAATGATATACAGTCTTTTCTACTTTTCTATTGGCATATGACCGGAAGGGTTGCTGACTTGGGGGCTGACCATACTTCAGGTTTGGATGGTCTTTCCAACCGGGGTTGTAATGGTTTGAATATGGTTCATACTTCCTCGGTTGACTACCAAACCCTCCTATTGCATTCACCTGAGGGGATGCATCTTGTTAAAGTTGTGGGCACATATTAGTAGCATGTTCTGGAACTGCACAAATGCCGCACACTCTAGATTGCCTAACTTGTCCCAGCGCTACTTGTCTAATAAAAGAAGTTAATTCTGAAAGTTGTGTCTTAATATTAGAATGCATCACCTCATTTACCTTTCTAGGAGTGTGGTCTACTCTGATTCCAAACTGTTGTGAGTTTGCTGTCATTTTTTAGATCAAATCTCTTGCTTCCATATGAGTCTTTTCTACAAGTGCACCACCACTTGAGGCATCTATCATGCTTCGGTCCATAGGCAACAATCCTTCATAAAAATATTGTAACAATAATTGGTCAGAAATTTGGTGATGTGGGCAACTTGCGCACAACTGATCAAAACGTTCCCAGTATTCATATAATGTTTTCTCAATGTTTTGGCAAATTCCACTAATTTCTTTATGAATTGTCCCAGTTTGTGAGGCTGGAAAGAATTTTTCTAAAAATTGTTTCTTCAAATCATTCCATGTTAGTATTGATCCTGAAGAAAGGTAATAAAGCCAGTCCTTCGCCTTGTCTGCCAAAGAGAATGGGAAAGCCCTCAATTTAATTAGTTCCTCTATCACTCCTTGTGGCTTCATGGTTGAACTAACCACATGGAATTCCTTCGAGTGCTTGTGAGGGTCTCCATCCGCAATGCCTCGAAAAGTTGGTAGTAAATGAATCAAACCAAATTTTAACTCAAAATCTACATCAATCACTACAAGATTTCACAGTTTTACCGACGGAAATATTCCGTCGGTGCATGATTAGTAGTTCGTTGGTGATTTATTTACCGACGTCTTCACCGACGGATTACTTCCGTCGGCTTTCCCTTCGTCGGTGATTCCCTATTTTGTCACTATATCGATCGGAAAAACAAAAAAACCATTTACCGATAGTTTTACAGACGAAATTTGCGCGCCAAAAAAAAGTTTCCCGCTTGAAATATACCGACGGATTTTATTACGTCGGTGATATCGTGATTTATCCACGGCTAGGTACCATCGGGAAATTTGTCGATGAGTGTTTGAAATACCGACCGAATATATCCGTCTGTAAAGTCGTCGGTAATTGTGGCAGCTACTGTCAGATGCCGACGGATTGAGTCTGTTGGTAATTCTGTCGGTGAGTGTATGAGATACCGACTAAATATATTCGTCTGTAAATGCGTCGGTGAACGTACTGTCAAATGCCGACGGATTCATTCCGTTGGTAAAACCCTTTGTAATAGTTTTTTCTAAATTTGTTTTTAAAAAATTATTTAGAATACATAATATAAAATTATATAAATTAATGGTAATAAAAACCAATTATGCAAATAAAATTTATATTAAAAATCAAAAACAAAAAATCAAAGTTAAATAATATTCATTACAGACTGAATGTGTTTCAAAAAAACATTAAATGAAAATAATGTTTATTACAAATTAATATAAAGGTGGAGCTGGAGGTCCTGGAGGAGGAGGCTAGTGGTTATACGGCCAAAAATGATTAGGCGCACATGTTCCATTATGTGTTGCCATGTTCATGACCATTTCGCGAAACTGTTCATAAGCCGCTTTTTGTTGTTCAGACTCCGCTTTTTGTTGTCCTTGAGACGTTTTCAGCTGTTCAGACTCCGCTTTTTGTTGTGCATGAGACGCTTTGAGTTGTGCGTACTCCGCTGATAGGTGGTCATATTTTTCGGTGAGCTGAGCCATGTGTTGCTGCAAGGCCACGAACTCCTTAGATTGGGAGCTCGATATTGATTGGGAGCTCGCAATGGTTGAAACACTACGGGTCGACCGCAAGTTGTCGGCCGTAGTGTTGGAGAGCCCGTAAACCCAATTTTTATCGGGTCCACCTGACGATCCAACCTCCATCCACAAATCCGGATCGAATTCCGGATGGGTCAAAATATCGTCCCCGTATCTCTCCCTCAACCGATTATTAAAGGTCTCCTAAAAATAAAAAAAGTAATCATCATATTCAATTCAATAAACATAATAACTTACAAAATAAAATGGTTGAACAAACATACCATGAAATATTGAGCATGGTTATCAACGAACTGTTGCGCCCCCTTTTGGCGGTTTTGACTCCGCATATGCGTCTCCACAAACAGCTCCATCGGGCTCGGCTCACGTCCAAGAGACGTAGCCTATAATGAAAAAGATTTATTAACAACAACTTAATTTAACGATATATTTCATTTAAATTAATCTTACCATCTGTTTTGCATGTGCAGCAAACGGAACGGAGCCACCAGTGTGCATTGTCACTGTTGCTACCCAATTTTTGACCCATATTTTGATAAATTTTCAAATAAAAAATAAAAAAATAAAAATAAAAAAAAAATAATAATAAGGGTTTACATGTGGCGTTACCATAGAGCATCAGGGTTAAGGAAGCAATATGTCAAGGAAATAATTACTGAATCATATATAATTACTGC
>Ga0307517_10007552_pt1 | contig 15804 bp, 16 predicted proteins | sample 23_EM_MG_FD_194515 | JGI IMG/M metagenome (GOLD analysis project Ga0307517, IMG submission 194515) | Populus trichocarpa ectomycorrhiza microbial communities from riparian zone in the Pacific Northwest, United States - 23_EM | ecosystem: Host-associated > Plants > Roots > Unclassified | place...
GATTTTCAATTTAACTATTTGATCAAAGAATTTTTCATGCCTTCTAGTTTATTTATTTATTCAATTTTCATCCTTGTTATTTTAATTTCTATATTTTATTTTAAATTCTTTCATTTAATTGAGTTTTTATTTTATTTTATCATTTAGCATTTGATTTGTTAAAGGTTTAACTCTTTGATTTTCTCATGTATAGTGCTTCCTGTGTAATATCTTGTATCGCTAATTTTTAAAGTTATCAATATCATAGCTTTCAAACCTAGTCAAATTAGGACAAGACATGGGTTATAAATATATAAAAATGTCATCATTAGAATATAAAGAATAAAAAGATCAAAGGGTTTTTAGCAGGTTTGTCTAGGGCTATTTAGGTTGAGGTCAACCCTATTTTTTTTACCAAATCAGACCATGTCAATCATCCCTATATTTTTATAGGAACCCAGCCTGGTCTAGGCTTTGAATTACTTGGGTCACGGGTTAAATTGTTAGGTCAGGTCGGGTTTTAAATAGATTTTTTGTCGAGTTATCTCAATCTTATTACCAGAACCATATATTTTGAGGATTAGCTCGAGTTTGCTTGTCTCTTATTACCTAGCTTACACATTTATCACGTAGCCTCGAGTTTGCTCAAGTCGTGTTTTTTTGTCTCTTTTTTAGTCAATCACTCGCTTCCTAAGGTTTTTTTCCAAGGTTATTGTTGTCATTTAAAAAAAAACTTTATAATCATTGACTATTTTTTTATCGTCTCATTAAAACAAAATCGGCTGATTCAAACCGTTCAATTTTTTTTGCCCTTGTTTTTTTAAATTTTTTTAAATTTTATCCTTTAATATGGAGTTTTTATTTAATTTTATCCTTTAGTGTTGGATTGATTTTTTTTATTTGAATCTATCCAATAAACAAGGTTATATCCAAGTAACTCCCACGTCATTTAATTTAAAACTTGAGATAAACAAATAGTTAAGTCAAGATTTTTCAAATTTATCTTAATACCGAGCTTCATAATAATGCCACAATCACGGCGAATAAACCAGTAAAGTATCTAAATGGAGTTCATCATAAGTAAGAACTTTAGCCAGAGGTCAAGTTCTCTACATGAATGGGACAACAGAACTTAAAACTGCCACCACCTGATTTTGGTGGAACTTAAACAAGCACTGAGCGAAAACAAACAAACATTACTGATTGACAACAGATCATTCTCAACGAAAAGCAGGAAAGCATGATACATGAATCACCATCCGGAAGATGGAACTCAGATAGGTTTGTTGCGACACGACAAGCACGCACCAATGTTTTAGAGTTGACTCGGGAATTCGCGGTCGTAGCGAAACATATAGCGCTAATTACTGTAGGGTGATAGCCATAGAGCATAGGAGAAGCAGATCTTACTAAACCCTATAGGATAGGTCAAATAAATATTAACATGTGAACACAAGCTCAGATCGTTATTCTGGAAAAGAAGATGCAAACAGACAAACTACCACAAGCATGTACTGTAAAGAACGTAAGGTAAAAAGAAACCTCGTATCTAAAGTTCAATGGAAATCGTGAAGGTAAAAGTAAAAGGGAAAAGATGAAATTAAAATAGAGCCATTACAGATCAAGTTGGACGGTTTTATGATTTGTATGAAACAATTCGTATTATACTCGGCTAGCTCCCAGACCGCAAGGGAAAAAATATTGCAAATACAGGAAATCCTCCGCTTGCTCGCTACTAGCAGCCAAAAAATGATTCCTACCAAAAAAATATTACATCACTTATCCACACACCTAGGACAGAAAAATGCCATGTTCATTGTTTCAATTACACCTTCGTCCCACCAAAAAAGAACACAAAAAAAAAACAAGAAGAATGAAGGCACCCAAGCCCAGAAAAACACCACCGCCATATCAAAAGCCCAAACAGCTAGGATACTTTTTTTTCTTTAAGCAACTGGGAATTCGCAACTAATTCTACAAAAAAAGGGTGGTTGTTTGCATATCAGTAGCTGCCCATCGGTGGCATGCCAAAAGGTGGCATTGGAGGCATCCCCATTCCACCCATGGGTGGTGGTGGAGCAAAACCTCCTCCCATTGTTGGTCCACCCATACCAGGCATGGGCGGTGCAGGCAAAGCAAGAGGAAGTAACTGAGCATACATGTTCTGCAAAAAATCACATGAATCGATCAACATAAGATTTAACAACAAAAAAATGTAAAAAAAAAACATCAGGTGGGACATGTAAAACTCAATGTTTATGTGGAAACCAACTCTTCCAGGCAAACCTAATTCAAAGAGATGCTATTTATAAAAGTAAATGTGCCAGCTGTCACACCATGTACTTTGACACCACCTGGATGCAAAATGATTACCTGCTGAGCAATTACATCCTTCTCTTCCTGCTCTTTGGCCTTGACTTCTTTCTGCGCCTCAATTTTGTACTTCACGAGTTCATCAACTTTGCCTGTGTATTCACGGATAAACTGCAAATAAAGAAAGAGGAAGAAAGATGAGAGAATCATCGTGCATAAGCTTCAATATTCCAGGTAGGATGGCCAAGTAGCTTAAAAGGGTTAGTTTGCTCATAAAATGCAAATAACAAACATATGCAATCTGAAATAATAAGATTGGAGAATCGACAGCTAAGAAATCACCTGCAACAGGTACGGGAAAGCAAAGTCAATCATACTATTCATCCAGGCAAGCTCAAGGGCAACATCTGGCCGAATCAAATCATAACAAACAAAGAGGCACGATGCAAAGCATTCCTTCTTGCCCTACACAATCACCGAATAAAAGCAGAGTCAATGAGCCAACCAAAAACATTAAAAATTGACTAGATGACATGGTAAAAGTAAGGCCTAAGTGTAAAAACAGAAGAAAACATTTGAAATCATAAGAATTAAGTATTATCCTTCCCATAAATCACAAGCTGCAATCCTGAGATGCACAAGTGGTAAAATTATTTGGAGTGAAGTATTACACCAAGACTAATAAACAAGGAAAATGTACTAGAAACGGTTCACATGTATCCATCTACCTCTCCAGCAACGAAAAAGAAGTATAACACACCTCAGCACAATCAAGCAAACTCACCCTAATTTTAGTGAAAGGAGAAAATGAAGAACTTGCTAAAATGGTCAATCATCCATGCCAATGAAAGATGTCATATCATTTATGCACTCCAGTACACACCTGTTCAATGAAATAAACCAGCAACTCCTCTGCAAGTTCACGATCACCAGACTGTGATGCTGTCTCCATGGCATCTTTATAAAGGTTATCTTTCTTTGACAATGCAATGGATTGCTTCCATCTTCCTGCCTTCTTGTAAATGTACGCAGCCACACGCCTCATTTCAAGAAGCTCATGTTTCTCAATCTGGGCAAATTTGTACCAAAATGGATTACAAAATCAGAGTTTCATCAATGATCAGAAACAACAATATTATAGACCTTACCTTCTGTGCAAGGCCAATCTGATCAAAGTTATCATGCAAATCAATTGATTCACGCAATCTTTCATAGTCCTCCTCTTCTACATAAATTTGATTCAAAGCCTCATTCACAGCAGACACGTTGTTGCTCTGAACTGCAATCATGTATGGCTTCACAAGAAGCAAATGACCAGCCTGAAAACCACAAAGAAATACCACACAATCAAGAGAGATAGAGCCATTGGAAGAGAGTGAAAAATCTGCTTCTTAAAATAACATGCAGTGGCACAAGCAAAAACCTTCCGCATAATGTCAACAACACGAGTATGGTCCACACGAAGTGCCAGCACATTGAGAAGATCATTGATAAGATCAGGATGTTCTTGCAAGTAGAAATGCACGGCCTTATAATATAGCTCTACATTAGCAACTTTGACAGCAACATCTTTGAATTGCATGTGATCCCATGCCTCCGGAGAATGGTTCATAATGGTAGTTGCAGCATTATCAAATTCATCATATTGAATGTACAAATAGGTAAGTTCCTTCCAGTGTTGCTGTTCATCACATGCTCGGATAAGCTTGGGAATGTTGAGACGGGTTGAGAACAATTTAATGTGCTCCATGAGTTTCTCAGGACGATATCTAGCATACAGCACTCCCAACTCTGTGAAAATCCCCATGTGTGCACGTTCTAAACCTAAACCACTCTCCATGAGAGAGATCAATTCATTGAAGTATCCTCTGTTCTGGTAATATTCGCTGACCTCCTCCAAATCATCCACCTACAAATTCCAAACCCACAAAAAATTGAGAAATAAATAGCACAAAATAGTTTTAAATAAACAAAGTGAGCACATGTTAAAACCATTATGCAAGAAGAAATTAGACATCCTACATTTTTATGTCAAAAGAACAAATTAATATAATGTCTAAAGGTAAAGCACAACTAGATCTTGATTTTGATTTAAAATCTAATTGACCTACAATCTAATGTGAGAAGTTTACTGGACATGAAGAAAATAATTCAAAGTTTTACTTTGAAAGATCCACACAACTAAAATAGACTCGGACATCAGTTCCTTTGCAATAGAACTTTGAAAAAACAAAACAAAACAAAAATCACCTGTATAATGATGTTAAGACCACATATCTGAGCCAGACGGAACTCCTCTGCATCAACACAAGCAAAGCAAACTTCCTTCCATGTCTTGGCACTGTTGGCTTTCCGAGCTGCATCAACAGCACTTTGGAACTGTTTCAACTTCACTAGTGTGCTTGCCAACTTGGCCCAGTTTGCTATAAATTGGAATATAATTCTTGCAGCCTCATAAAGAGCTTCATCATATAAGCGATCGCCAACATTTTGGAGATTTGCCACATTTGGCATGAGAATGAACTCCTCAATGTCACTCAACCTATCAATCTTTGCATATGCAAAAATAAGCTCACTATCCACCTTTGGCTCTTTTGTCTTCTGCCTAACCATGAGAAGGTACTTCAACAAATCTTGATAGACATTTGCATCCTCAGCAGCACGAATGACTTCCAGGAATTGAGTAGCGTCATCTGCACGAATAAATGACTCAATTGCTTCACTCACAAGGCCCTCTCTGAGTTGGGCCTTGGCCACCTGGCTCCAAACAGCATCTTCTTCAACACGGAATGCAAACTCCACGGCACGGTCAATGCTTTGGATGTTATCCAATAAAACATTAACAGCCTGAACATTCAAGTTGAACTTCTTGAAAATTGCAAATGCTTCCTCGTAAAGCTGAGCTTCAACTGCCACTTCCCCAACAGCAGGTCCATCAAAGTTATCTAATCTATTAATATAATCCATAACCCTAGAAGGATCAGCCTTAATCGCTGTCAAGATAAGTAGGTTTTGGAGATTGAAATTTCCACTGAATGCAGAGTTTTGGAGCACAATCTTCTCAAGAAGCTCAATCAATTCATGGGGCAGATCAGCAGTCATGAAAGCTTTAACAGCAGCAGAAACTTGCTCTGGGCTCTTACTTTCCGGCAAAGCAGTAGATACAACTTGATCAATAAGCTGTCTTCGGTATTCATTTTCAGGATTCAGAACCTTCTCCCAAAGATCACCATCCATCCTTTCAACCACATATCTGAAACCATAGTATAAGTACATGATCTTCTGAGAATGAAACGTAACACTTCAAAAAAAACTAAACAAATCAACAAACCTGGCTTGCAACTTGAACAAAGAGTTCTTATTTGTGACATTGATGAGTTCTTCATCACATTGTCCTCTCCGGTAAGCAACAACAGCAAGGGTGGGATCACGTTTCTCACAATACTTGCCCACAACCCGGGAATCATAGTAAGGATTGGTGGTGAGGAAGTGTTCTGGGTTGTTATTGCTATCAATGATGATTTTACCAAGAGCATTGTGAACATGTACATCTTGGCTTCCCTCACTCACAAGATGTTCCAAGAACTGAGTGAGCAAACGAAGTCGATTTCTGAAAACCACAAACAAAGAATTAGAACAACGAAATAAAAAGGAACAAGGGCCAAGAATCAGGGGCAAACTGAGAGCTACCTCTTCTCACATTCCTCCACAAGGGGCTCAACTGGAAGCAAAGAACGGACAGAAAGAATAAGGCCCTTGATAAAGTCTTCGGCGCATTCATCATCTAACAGCTGCCCGACAACTAAAGGAGCATTCCCTGGGTTCACCTGTCAAGAGAATCATGTCAATTTCCAAATACTAAAAATTGAGCAAAATCATATGACAATCAATATAACATTTGACAGTCAATAGGACAGGCAAAAACTAGCATACCTTTTGAACATAACCCTCTATATAACGAAGCATGTTGCTTGAATAGAGGTAGTGTGTGAGATCAGCAACAAAACCAAAACGGTCACAGACATTTATTAGAGGCCTTGCATCCGGAAGCTTGGCTTCCATCAGAAAGTTCTTTGTCTTTTCAGGATCATAAAAATTTGACTCCCTAGTAACACGCTCAACCTCCTTTATTTGTCCGGTTCTAGCAGCTGCCTCGATGTACTTAAAATGTATATCAGGATCCTCGCTGCCACATGATTCACAGGAAAAAGGACCACAAAATAAATAAACAAATTTAAACAACCAAATCGAGACCAAAAAGAAAAAAAAAATCTGATTCACTAAACATAATACCTGGAACTCAAATATGACCCCAAGAAAAAGTACAACCCTTCATATGATTTGAATTGTTCGAAAAGTTTTACGCATGCATCAACGCCCAACTGCTCACAATATTCCTTGGCAGTCTGCACAGATGCACATGAGTTAGCATCATGATGTACGGAAGATCTTGACAAACAACTCAAGACAAACTTTATGTACCTGAACAATTATCTGAAGGTTGCCTCTTAGATTAACCAGTAAGAGATCCTTCATGCACTCCAGAGCCCATTCTCGTGAAAGAGTGCCAAAAAACTCAACAAGTGCCTGCAAAGAACAGCAATTACATGAGCAACTTGATATTTCCAATACAAGAATATAATACAATAATTTGACGAAACATACCTGTGGCTCTATTGCATGTGTATTCACGATCACACGTTTAATATCTGGCAAATCCGTATAATGCTGCAGAAAAGGTAATATTCACTCAAAGGAATGGCAATAGGTCTGCATAGAATATGGAAAAAAGAAAAGGTAATCACCTGCAGGGCTCGGATGTAAAGACCAGCTTTTTCACAGAGTTGAGCTATACGAGGACGATCATAGTGGCTAAACATCCCATTGGCTAGAATAGCATCAGCTACATTAGGAAATGTTACCAGATTTATCTCCAGAACCTACATAAAAAAAGAGTCTCAAAGCCGGACATGGGTGAAGATATACAGATATAAATATAAAAGCTTCTTGGAGAACTATGTCAACCAACAAACCTTTGTTTGGAGGTAACCATGTTCTGCTAAATTTGGCTTCAAAACATCCAACAGAAAGGCTGTTGCCTCACGGATCAAGTTCCTCTAAAGGAAGACAGGGACACATCCATTAGACTTACAGTGAATCGCACAGAATGACAGTATGATAAAGTTTGCGACCAACAAAAATTGACTTCAAATGCACTTCATATTATATAAATCCGCAAATCAAAAGAAGTGACGATCATGAGCAAACCTGAAGAAAGAGATCAGTAATGGTATTGTAGTCAACTGGACAGCCACCTTCCATTTGGGACATCATCAAAGCAAAGTTAACAGCACCCTACGGTCCAAATTCAAGAAGAAACTTTAGTTTATTAAAAACATCTAATAACAAATTTAGTTTGAGATAAATAAGTCAAAAGGCGGTACATACAGTATAATTTTTGTCTGAAACCAAACAAGTACAAATTAAACTCACTGAAAAAGGTACCTGTGGATCTGTACGGAGAATTGTTTGCAGAAGGAATAAATAGTCAGGAGCATAGCCAACCTAAAGCAACAAAGGAGAACACAAATGGGATCAGAACCCATAATTGATCAAAAATAACATAATAAGAACAAGAATAATAGGAGGTATTCAGAAGAAAAAAAATAACAGATATAATTAAGAAACGTTGTAACAATAAAGAGGTATAATTAAGAAATGCAAAAAAAAAAAAGCTGTCCTTTACCTGCTTCGAGTATATCAAAATTTTGTCAAACTCCCTTCTCTCAGCAAAAGCTGCAACAACTTTAGGGGTTGCCCTAGCTTTAATATATATTTTCAGAGCAAGATCATTATCCACTGTCTACAATGACAACAAGATCAACATCATTTAAGTAATCAATAAATACAAGTTAGAAATTGCTGAAACAGAAACTTGAGGCATCTCAAAAAAGCTTCAACTATCTAATTTTTCTATAAATCAAACCTTCACAAGGTCTCCCAGTTCCTCAGTACACTCCAACTTGTCCTCTGCCAACCAGTTCTCCAAAAGATTCTTTTTGTTCTGATTGACCACAAGGCGGGACAATTCCAATGACTCAAATGCATTAAGCTTTCCTCTAGTTAAAAGGGTCCCAAAGTATTGCAATAAGGGAGGGGTTTGCCCAGGTTGCACTGGAACACTCTGCATGTTTCAAATAGATAGATACAGATTGCTATGGTTAATTTCATCAAAATTGAATGGAGAATAAAACTTAAACAGATACAACATTAGCACTGAATTAAAACAAAGAGGGAACCTGAAACTTGGCAACTGTGTCAGGAGTTCGAAGAATGCCTTGTGGTGACTCAGCAGCAAGCTCAGCAGCTTCTTTATACTTTGTTTGAGCGAATAATTCTTGGAAACGCTGGACAACCTGAGATCCCCAAGATAGCAGGCAACTGAGTTCTCATCACATGTGAAACACAAAGTAATTTTTTTCTTAAAATAAAAAAAAGAATAAGAAACATATGACTTACCAGATTCTCAGCACCAGGAAGGTTTCCTCTTTTCGCGAGATTGACAGCAAGCTCCAGATTATTCAACTATAACAAGGATAGTCAGATTAATCCAAAACCAGAGAGCATTTCATCAAATGTTACAAAGAAAGAAAGGAAGCATATGAGCACACCTGGCCACTAACAAATGGCACAATCATTGCTTCATTTACAGTAGCCAACAACACCTGGCCTCGCCTATTAATGGCATAAAACCCTCCCACCGTTGAAGCCTCGGCTGTCAAAAATATTGGATCTGGACTAATTCTGTTTCGGTATACTGCAGTAGCTGTCTCCAAATCATAAACAAATAGCAGCCCAAGCTTCGTGATTGCATAAATCAAACTGTATTTGTGGGATATCTGCCATTTAAAAGATTTATGACTTATCAGGGATTGTTGATCAATAAAAGTAAGTTCAGAAAAAAAAAAGGTGTAGCAGATACCTGCATTGCCACAGGAAAGTCATCAGCAAAATCAGGAGGAAAGAACAGATCTGCCTGTTTCTTCGTAAACGATGGCTTCCCTGTAACAAGGTTGCAAATGTTAAGACCGGGAATGAATGATTCATAACTCCAAATCCAAGGTAAGGTAATAGAGGGAGTCGTTTCAAGGTAACTGATCATAAGCACAAAAGACAATGTTAAACAAATTCTAAACATGTTGCTCGACACTAGACAGAAAAGAAGAAAAGGAAAACATATAGAGAAAGCAAAATGGAAAAACAAGAGGCATAGAGACAGTGAATGAAGCAGACTGACCTGGCTGGGCACCAAGCTCAATAACATGCAACTTCGATGTAATCTGCCCAGCATTAAAAGATTTTGTGGCAAAAGAAATCAGAGTGGAAGGGTTCTCGTTTCCTGGAACCTGCTCAACACCATAAATGTAAGGACCCTTGTTGCAAAAAAGGAAAAAAAAAATGTGATACAAGAAAGAAAAGGAGGATTATGGTTCAGAGAAACCCATACCTTATATTGTGCAAATGATGCAGCATGTGCTTCAAGAGCTTGGCTACGTTGTTGATCCACAGAGAAAAGTTGCATGTTCCCTTTAACCAATTGTTGCCGCTGAAAACAAATACATCAGTAATTAAAACCATTAACACCATCAGGTTATGGAAAAACATTCATAAAGAAATAAACCTCGTAAACTCAAGCTGTAATAAGGGCTATCCTTAACAAACTATGGGTCAAAACTGTTGAAAAAAGATAAATAAGTAACATAACCACCTTAAGGCAAAATGGCAGAGGGAATTAATAAATTGTAATGAAGAAACAAGACAGCTGAAAAACAGTCAGAAAGAGTTCTTCCCTAATTCATATCATGACCATAAACACCCCAACCAGAGGTCACATCACTATGTTGGCTAGTCCAGCCCCGCCTGCTAGTTTGATTTTAAGCTACCACAGCTTCAGAAGCCCCAGGGACATCCAATACTATGGCCAACTATATTTAGCATGCCTAAGTAATTTCCTAATCATGGAAATTCTAAATTTCTCCTAAAAAAGTGGTGAGTGTTGTTTTATGAAAAAAAAACAGAGTAATTTAACAGCTTTCAAACAAAGGCAACAACATACCTCAGGTGAGCCAGGAGCAATTCCAATCAAAACTAACCATTTCTCAGAAGGGTCACATTTGTAGTTTATAATCTGATTGCTTTGCAAATTAGCAGTTCTCTCAAACATCTTCACTGGTTCAGAATCACCTAAATTAATGGAACAATTGCATTCATATACGAGAAACAATTCGAAAATGATAAAGAACAAAGTGACAACATGGATTGGAAAGCATGCAGAGGAGTAAGGCTAAAAAAGCCAGTGAAGAAGATATGCAAGTTATGCCACAAATTCAGGACTGCAAAAGGATTCTGACCTTCAATAGACCAATGATAAACTGATGTCTGTGTAACCAGGCCCAGCATCTTAGGGGTTATCCACTTCCAAAAGACAATCTAGGCATAAAGCAAAAGGACATGGTTCAGATAACCTAAATCACTACAGCTTTAGTGAAAACAATACCGATCATCAAATAGCATATCACAAAATGCTATGAGGTAGGTTAAAAAAGTTAATACCTGCTCAGGCATCTGGTATGATTTCATTTTTGCTTTCATCTCGATGTTAAATATTTGTAAGTGATCCTGAGTAGTTCCCGGAAGTTGGGCTTCAAAAGAATGCCCCAATTCATCAGCAGAAGGAAAATATCTAGATAAAATCACAAGTGTGTGCACACCCATGCTCAAATAAATAATATGCTTCAAAGACAATCAAGACATTTTCACGTGGCTTAATAAAAAAATTCCTAGACAGACAGGAAATCACAGAAATCCACATATGACATGCAGGTCTGATTAATCAAATCAGCTTAAAAATTCACTATCACCACGTTATCATTATATCTAGTACAGCAATCCAAAAAAAAGGAAAAACTCCACATCATAGTGCCTGTTTGGATTAAGATAACATATCCAGTTCAATTTTAATCTTCAAAAGAACGCTACTAGATATCCAGCATTAATTCCATGTTTGCCTAAGGGATAATTGTACCTGCACATCTTAGGAGAGCAAATTTAAGAGAAAGTATCACCCACTTGGTTGAGTTCTTTAGCGTAAAAAACATACATTTACAAGGAATCATAAGTCATAACAAACTTTAAGGAGAAAAACATGTGCTGAGGGGAATAGAGATTGTCCACAAACTTCCAAATAAGGAAAACAATGCCTTCAAGAAAAAATCTAAAAAAGCTATGAATACCCATAAACGATCACAAGAATAGCAACGTGCACGATGCATTATCAGCAATTAGAACCAGAGGATTCAAACAATCAAATCCTACCTTTCAAAGCAAGGATTCTAGAATTTGGATTCATGAGAGCAGAATCTGCAGTGATAGGGCGTCTCAATGGCTGCATTGGCATGTTCATATCGATAATTACAACACTATTTTGTGGCGCTGTTTCCCGTACACATATATACTTGTCTGATTCCATCGTTACATTTGTAAACGTAATAAACTGAGGACTAATCCCGATAGCCGGTAACTGCAAAAAACAATAGATCACACAAAATTCACCAACTCAGCTCCTCCTAACTTATAAATCACCACTCCTTTACTAGAATTTTCAAAGAAACTGTAAAATTGAAGTGTTCTAAATCAAATAATTACAGCGACTAAGCACTTACAAACCCTGTAACAATATAATCAGTAGATCTGGGCATAGAAACAAAGCATCAGATCTATAGAAACTCTAGCACAAGCTAGCTTTTCACGTGTCACGTCAAGCTAAATTACAAATCAACACGTTCTGGATTCAAAATTGAGCAAAAAATGATTGATCACTCTGTTATTTTACTCATAAGCGAGCATATTTCAGTTCGAAGCACAATTTTCTATCTAAACTGAACTTCAATTTAGAAAGAAACGAAAAACAAGCGAAGAGACAGGAGTGGGTGAGAGTAATTACAGTTAAGACTTCCTTCATGGTGATCGGGGCGTTAGCCGCGGCCATGGTTGCTGATTAGATCGACGGCTCAGAGTGTGCTAATCGGATCTGTGATTGAAATTGAACCGTCGACTTGAGAGTCAACAACGTTGAGGATTCAAATCGCTGCAAGATCTAAAGCAGCGATAAAACCCTAAAATATTCCCTCGGAATCAAAAGAAAAGAAAGAGAGATCTAAAGAGAGGAGTGGGGAGGGAGAAGGGTGTGTCACTGTGTGGTATAATAGACCGGTATAAATGAAAAGGAAATGGAATGTGAATTCCTTGACCAGTTTAAGAAATGAGAAAAGTACAGATAAAAAAAAAATTCTTGCTTAACGAAAGGCAGACGTGTTAAGCTGTGCGTTTTGGTGACTCGGAATGCAGTCTGGTTTTTTTTTTTTTTTTTTTGATGTCAGATTTGGACTTGACCCATGAGTCCATGGCCCGACCCCTCTTGTTTTCGCTTTTGGCTTGTGTGCGCGTGTAGTGCTTGAAAATATGCAGGTGTTAATGATGGAAACTTTTTTTTAAATGCGGGATGGCGGTTAAAATTTAATTTTTTTATTTAAAATTAATTTTTTAAAATTTTTATATTATTTTAATATGCTGATATTAAAAATAAATTTTTAAAAATATAATAAATTATTTTAATATATTTTTAAATAAAAAATACTTTAAAAAATAATCAATACTATATTCTTAGACACCCATAAAAATAAATCATCTTCCTGAGATCTTGGTATCAAGCATCTTGGCTACGATGGAATTGGTGATGTTATGGTCCTGTCATAAAAATCTAAAGATTCTAAACTAAGGTTATATTGGTATTGTAATAATGAGTATTTTAAAAAATATTTAAAATATATTAAAATATTTTTTAATTAGTATTTTTAATATTAATATATGAAAATTATCAAAAAATGAAAAATATAAATTTAATAAGTTTTTAAAAACAAATAAACTTTAAAAACGTACATAAACACAACAAAAACATAAAAAACAAACCGTGCTTCAGAATTGGATGAGAAGGCATCTCCGTTTGACTTTCTACGCTGGTATGATTGATCTGTGAAGCCTTCGGCACACTAGATGCACAAAATGTCATCTGGCTACGCACATGTATCCTCGATAGGTTCCTGTGCGATAATTCGTCAGAAAAACAAAAATGTTCCTGTACAATTATAAAATCAAAGCTCGAACTGCTCGTGAGCTGATTTGAATGTTTGATTGCCTTGGGAGCATGCTACATGACTTCTAGTGACACGTCCACTTCCGATCGATACTCACATACAACAATGCGATTAAAAAAGGAATGCTAAACTTTGTCCATATATGCTGCTCTGTGACCTGGACACTTGTATTAAATTGAAATTGAGCCAGTAAAGACTTGTGATTGGTTTAGAAGGGAGGAGCTGGAAGCATTAACATGATGTTTGAGAATATAGTTGTGATTGTTTTTTAAAATATTTTTTATTTAAAAATATATTAAAATAATTTTTTTAAAAAAAAACAATTATTTTTTATATCAGCGTATCAAAACAATCTAAAAATACTAAAAAATATTAATCTTAAACAAAAAAAATTCAAAACTTTTAAAAATATAGATTAGACCGCGTTTCTCTACGGAATATAATGCTATGAGAAACGTTTAACTGTACAATGATAATACGATAGTGGTTGAATTTTCAAGAAAAGATAGTTGTAGATTCTAATAGCCAAAAAAATTTGAAAGGCCAACGAACCCAAAAGAAAACTACCTGGGTGACAATTTTGCCTTTTACATTTCAAAATCCAAGAGATTATAAATCAGCTCGGTTAGAAATAATATAACTAAATTAATCAAAATTTAAAAATTATAAGCTTTCAATATAAAATTCAAAAATTTACATGTGTCATGAAAAAATCTTCACAAAATTCTGTTTTTTTTATAATTCATAATTGCTCTCTACAAGATTTTATATATTAAAAATATTATAAGATCTTCTCATTATCAATACCTTCAAATATATTTTTAATATAAATAATCAAACAATCATTCAACCAATCATCATTGATTCAATTATGTAACCGACTTTCATTTTTTCTTTTTTAAATTCGTATAGTCATCCTAGGTAAACATATAATGAATTATATCAAAACATCCCAAAATCATTCTCACACAATCTTAACATTATCAACATTCATTTTGTATTTCACAACCCAAAAATAACCATAAATTATTTATTTCTTCAATTTCTCACAATCTTCTTTCTAAGTTATATTTAAAATTCAACTACAACTAAACAACATAATTAAATCCATTTCAATTTACATTAACACAACAATACATACTAAATACACATAATTAACATACATTTATTTGATTCTAGAAGTTCTCATCCCCGTTTTAAATGGCTGGCCCGCCCTACTTTCACCATAAGCACTTAATTTTTCTTCTTTAATAATGCTTTATTTATATAGACATTTACATCTTGTTTTATCTATATATTAGGAAGCTCACTGAAAGAGCCATTCATCATGACTTTCACTTAATTTACTATACAATAAAAACTCGTATTTATAAACACTTAGGAAATAATATTTATTTATAATATGGGAAATACATCTTTTTCTTTATTATTTATTTACAAACTACATCAACACATGATGCATCTAAAAAAACTAGGGTGTTTACTCAATTTAGGTTTAACTAGATCACTGACCAGTGCTATGTTGTAGGTCGGCTCAATTTTTTCTTGAACATAAAAAAAATATTTAGACATTGTCAATGTTTTTTTTAATGGAATTTTTTTTAAACCATACAGGGGGTGACTCGACGTGATCTAGTTGACCTTGCGAGTCCAAAAGCAACTCGAACGACAATTAAAAATGTAGTTTGACTAAAACAAAATTCAAGGTGATATTTTTTTAATATTAAGATAACAACATATTTGATTGACTTGGGTCAACCCGGGTTAACTTATCAAATTCGTGATCGAGTTATGAAACTATGATAACCCCATAGAAAATAAATCAAGATAAATTTTAAAGCCTAATTTTCAATCAACTCGGTGTTAAATGATAAAATTAAAAAAAAATCAATTAAAAAAAGACCTAAAAAAGTGATTTGAGTTAACCTGTCAAACTCGTGACTTAGGTCATTAAACTGAGATAACCTCATGGAAAGAAAATCGAAACAAATTATGAAATTTAATTCATAATCAGTCTAGTGTTGAATGATGAGACTAGTAAAAATCAATTAAAAAAAAAGAACATAAAAAACAATTCAAGTTAATTTGTCAAACTCACGTCTTGGATCATGAGACCGGGATAACCTCGTACAAAAAAATGATCAGATTTAACCCGAATTAACTTGTCAAATCCGCGACTTTAGTTATGAGATTGAGATAACCTCATAAAAAGCAAATCAAAATAAAAATTCTTAATCGATCATGTCGGATCCAATGTTGAACAATGAAATTTGTAAAAACCTGAATGAAAAAATGACAC
>Ga0307517_10007553_pt1 | contig 15803 bp, 20 predicted proteins | sample 23_EM_MG_FD_194515 | JGI IMG/M metagenome (GOLD analysis project Ga0307517, IMG submission 194515) | Populus trichocarpa ectomycorrhiza microbial communities from riparian zone in the Pacific Northwest, United States - 23_EM | ecosystem: Host-associated > Plants > Roots > Unclassified | place...
CTATTGCAAAAAGGGACTAAAACTGGAAATAGGCGTAGGATTATCGATCTGGCCACACCAGCAGGATTCAATCAGCATGATTTCGAAGAATACTTTCTAAAAGCGTTTTTAGCAACGAATCTCGCCTTTAATTGCTCAAACAACCTTGCCTTTCGTCGTGTCTTCAAGTACATTCGTCCGGGAGTCGAAATCCCCAGCCCAACGACATTAACACGGCATTTGAAACGGCTGGGAAAGTCTACGGTGGATGATATTCGAACATGTCTACCTGCTGCAGGAAAGATTTCTCTGGCTGCCGATACATGGACTTCACCGAACAAACTTGCTTTTTTAGCAATTGTGGCTTATTGGATCTCAGATAGCTGGCAGATGGAGGAGGTGCTGATTGGGTTCGAGGAAATCAGGGGTTCTCATACGGGGGCTAATATGGCAGGGATAATTAATGACATTCTAGCCAGATACGGGATTCAGGATAGAATTCTGGGTTTCACCACCGCTAGTGCCAGCAATAACCGAACGCTCACCGAAGCCTTAAACAATGCTTGGAGTTTACTATCGGTTGAATGGTGTCAATTGGAAAATCATATTCCATGTATGGCCCATGTTGTTCAGCTTATCCTCGGGGCATTTATGAGTTCGATCAAGGTGAAATCGCGGGATGGTCATATGCCGTCTGGCTTTAAGGCGGGCTATATCGAGAAGGTTATGAGATTGGATAACGGCTTTCACAAAACAGTAGAAAAGGTAATGTGTCTAAGATCTCATACCTAGCACCTATATTACAAATGCATACGCACAAATTCATATGCACAAATTCATACGCACAAGGGTATATGCACAAATTCATTATTCCAAATTGAATGCGCGCCAATGTGAAAGTAGAACCAAGTGTTTTCCCCATTGTTCTCACCTAAGATACCTTTAGTCAGAGATAATGCTAATAATGGTTTATAGCATCGGAAAATGAGTATTGCGGTTGGTGCTTCACCTCAACGGCGTCAACACTTCATCGAGATACAGAATAACCGGGTTAAGATCCCTACTACACTACTTTATGATGTCAAAACACGGTGGAACTCAACCCTAAATATGTTGGAGAGATCTGTACGGCTACGGGAATTCACCAAGGACTGGTTACAAACCTATGCCGAGTTTACGCCTCTCTGGTCAACCCCGGAAGAGTGGAGGCAGATTGAATACATCTTGGAGGTACTTCAACCGATACGATTTTGGACTTTGTGGATGTCAAAAACACGTGGCGTCACCATTCATCGAGTGTTTCAAGTGTATCAAGATATCTTTGATCATTTGGAAATGCAAATTTCCAAGTTAGAACGGAAGCGGATGCAATGGAAGGTTGATATTCGTGAGGGCCTAGTGAAAGCTAAATTGAAGGCCGCCTCTTACTATCGTAAAACAGAAAGTCCAAGAGGTCTTCTGTTCGGCATTGGAACTTGCCTAAATCCCTATTGCAAACTCAACCTTTTTCGAGAATGGGATCTTGATGCCAGTGGGGATACTGAGTATGAGAAGTCATATAAAAAGGAGTTCATAGCGTATTATGATCTGTACTATGCACCAATAAATAATCAGGCACCTGACATGTCAATTCCACGGAGTGGTCTGAACAGTCGATCCAAACACCTTTACTCTTCGAGACACAGAGCAGTTATCCTGAGTGAGGCACTAGCGTACATCGAAACCGATTCGGAGATTGAGCCGCCCGAGCCAGACGCTGAGGCTACGGATCCCACACGTGAGGCCTGCCCAGCTGGGATTTTTTACGAGGCAAATATACTGGAGTGGTGGAAGGTTAATGCGGGAAGATTCCCGAATTTAGCTCGGATGGCTAGGGATATTCTCGCTGTTCAAGGGGGTAGTGTTGGAGTAGAGCGGGTGTTTAGCATGGCAAGAGATGTGATTCCCTATCGGCGCTCACGACTCAAAAGCAGTACAATTCGATCTTCAATGCTGGTGAAATCCTACGAGAACGAAGAATTACGAAGAGAGCTAGCAGGTCACGATAGTGAACGGGAGGCAGAAAAACTCGAAGAAATGGCTGCTGCGGAGGATTATCGTTATTGGGCTGATAGGAAGGAAGAAAGTATAGAGAACGATAATGGCTGTATCTCCGATGATGACGAATCACACAAGAAGGACACCGAATGGTCTTTCGTTGATCAGGATGGCAGGCGAGCATTTGGAAGAGAGCCAAAGGCTATACTACCTGAGCGTGGACTGGTTGAATCTCAATATGCACGGCCTGGACCACCTCGAAACCAAGGTGTAGATGACTTGGGAGGCTCCGAGGAATCAGATCCTGAAGAAAGAATCTGGGATAGTACAGTCAACATGTATGTTGCATCCGACACTGATGAGGAGGAAGGCTCGCAAGAGGGTGAGGCGGAGATTCCCGGTGAAGGACTGAGCGATCTTGAAAGTATCGACCAACAGGGTGACGAAAATTCCGGCTGCATAGCAGGCTCAAGGGGCCGCCTGGAAGAGGATTGTTCGGAGGAGGAGGCTCTATCGGGAACCACTCATTCACTACCGGTTATACGTGTAACCCGCGGAAGAGACCAGACAGGAACTAATACCACGATTCGAGTTCCACCCAGGAAGCGTGCCGGAACTGGGGGGAAAGAAAAGACAAGATCCCGTTTCCACTAAGTTAATTTTCGTGTAAAATTATTATAAAATCATAGAATTTGACTGAGTAATTGAGAAGGGATTTTTACTATCCCCTAAGTTATCCTAGTGGCCAAGACATGCCGAGGAGGTGTCAAGTCAACAATGTATACCGTAGTGAATGACGAGCCGCCATGAATTGAGTGGAAAATGCCCCATATAATCGGGGGACTGCATGTGGGATCGGGCGGACGGGGTCCATTTTCTGACCCTCGTCCGCCCGATCAGACGTGCACACCCCAAGTAAATGTCAGAGTGAGTAGAAGGATTCTATGTTTTCAGAGGCGGAAATTCAAGAAGTCTGAATACATTGTCCATTTATTCGAGTTCTTACGATAAGCTATAGGAACAGGAGCATCGTCATGAAAATAATACGCACAGAAAAATCATACGCACACAAATCATACGCTCAGAAAAAATCATACGCACAGAAAGTTCATACGCACACAAATCATACGCACACAAAATCATACGCTCAGAAAAATCATAGGCCCAAAATAATACACTGGTAATGGTGTCGTAGATAATAGGCACTAGTGCAAAGGCTAGTTGCATTGGCTCTAGTTAGTCGAGTTTGTCAGGTCATAGCGTGATTTGTCTTCCCCTATATTCTTTCTATTTCCCCTTTTCTCCCATAGACACAGAAACCATTCACCCCGCCGCCCTCTGAATCTATTTCACGCGCGGCGCCCTCTTGAACCCAAGTTCCTTCTCGCCCGAGTTCCTCCCCGCCCAAATCTCTCCTTACCCGCCATCCACTCGAGCACATTTGGATACCTTTATCGTGGCTCTATACCAACTGCACTTCATTCTATCCTGCTTTGAGCGGGAGGGAAGCTTGCTTTGAGCGAGTTTGTGTGGCTGCGGAAGACTACGAGAGGGCTATCAAAAATGAAGAAGAGGGATGCTGAGAAGCGCAAGCGGCAGCGCGAACGAAGAAAAGCTGCGAATCACCTCCACAACTCTGAACATGGGAGTGAAGATATTGCAAATTCTACCATGGATGCCAAAGGTGTGTTATTCTCTGCTATTTAACCGATCTCTCTGCATAGGCTTGAAATTAGCAATTGTTGTATTTAGCTTTCAACTCGGTCGCATATCTGTATTTAGGGCATATACTAATCTCCTCGTCGCTTGTATTAGATTCGGGGGAACCATGTTTACGGCTGGATATGGATAAGGTTTATTCAATGAAAAGGAATATTTCCCACATGTTGAAAACCCCCGATCATCCACGCGTCAGATACCACCAATGTGGCGATTTTGACGTTCTGGACTCAATCCTTTCGAGACCTAAACGGCAGCCGGATAGCAACTTGAAGGAGCGTTTCGAAGAGGAAAATGAGCCCCAATTACACCGGATCACCGGTGACATTGTTATAATAAAGGACAAGTAAGTAATTCATCCTTTGGGCTAAGACTAGGCTTATATACTAAACTATCTTTAGGCAAGGCGTCCCATGTGTAATCAAAGCTGGGAATAGCAAGGCATGTTGGCTATTACCGCAAGTTGAACCGGCGGTACACAAATATGTTGCGTCACAGAATATAGCGGCAGATCATACCCGACATGGTGCAAGCCCTACACGGAAGCGCTATAGGCCAAGCGAGATGGAAGGCGCTCATACCACTCACAAGGCTGCGAGTGATTGTATGAAGGATGCTACAACCCGGAGTTCTCCTGCTGGAAATGGGAGCAGCGAACATAACCCGGACGGTACTTTGAGAACAAAAGGCTGTGTCATTTGGCACCATGCCTTCGTTCCACGAATGGGATCACGAACGCAGAATATTGAACCCGGACCCAGGCCAGCCCAGTCATATAACACCAAATCAGCAATTCACACACTAAAAGAATTCGGCCAACAGCTTTTACCATTGACTCAAACCGTTGAGGCGCTATTTCAGACTTTCCTCGCGGAGGAGCATACCAAATACACAGCAGTCTATGAGACCATTTACGATGGGAAAGCTGACAATGTTAACGAGGCATTTGGAATATGGACCTCCCGCTCACTTGTCATCAACGCGAATACCAATAATCATAAGGATCTGGAGGACGTATGCCATGGGTGGTGTGCGATAGTAGTATTCGGAGACTTTGAGGGCGGCGATGCCTGCTTTCCTGAGCTTGGAGTCAAGATTGATTGTACCCCTAGTATGTAGAGACTCCCGCCCATCTTATCCAATTCCAATAAGTAACTAAGATATATTCTCTAGGTTCCATTATTTTCATGCGTTCCTATGCAGTGGAACATTATATTGGCTCTTTTGTGGGAAATTGGTGTAGTGTTGTCCACTTTACACATCAAGCAGTGCACGATGCATATGTGGAGAAGACGGGGAAGCCATTGTGGGAGTTCAATAAGATGCCTAAATGGTGGCAGAAGTTGCGCCTGCATCTGAATGTATAATAATGTTCCTAATCATAGATTTTTCTATTTAGTATGGGTATACACTCACACCGCCCTGTCCCGGATCTTGATAATCCGGATACCTTGCTGTGTCGTGCGAATCTCAGTAAGTTCTGAATTTCGTTACACCAAAGCCTAGCCTGTTGTCCCGGATCACTCACTATGCCGGATGGATTCTTGGGATTTTGTCCGTCCGGGGTAGCGGGCTACTAGTGTATACTTTTGAGCTTGACCTGCCCTCGTTTGCAAGGCTGTGCCCCCAAAATCATACGTCCAAACTATACGCCCAAAGCCATACGCCCAAAACCATACACCTATAACCATATGCCCAAAACCATACACCCAAAGCCAAACCATACGCCCAAACCCATACGCCAAAAACCATGCGCCCAAAACCATACGCCCAAAAGCCTTACGCCCAAAGCCCAACCATACGCCCAAAACCATACGCCCAAAACCCTATGCCCAAAAGCCATTCGCCCAAAGCCAAACCATATGCCCAAAGCCATACACCCAACACCATCCTCCCAAAACCATACGCCTAAAACCATACACCCAAAAACATACACCCAAAACCATGCGCCCAAAACCATACGCCCAAAAGCCATACACCCAAAGCCAAACCATACGCCCAAAGCCATACGCCCAAAACCATACGCTCAAAACCATACGCCAAAGAGAGTCACCTAAAACCATAGCTTTTTATACACCATAGTGAGCGCCCAGTTTAACCAACTATCTGCAAGTTTAGGGTAAGTGATTGCCTGAACCTCAGACCAGATTTAAATAGTGGCTAGTATTTGGGTGGATGGCTTGCAAGGCATGTGAGACGTGACGCCTAAACCAATAGTCTTTGAATGAAAAGCCCAAAACTGAATGCCCAAAGCCATAAGCCCAAAGCCATACACCCTGAATGAGATCACGAAATGATAAGCCGGAGACCATGTCCTCAGGAAGATAGGAATCGTGCATGCACCACTATACAACTATACGCTGAGAGTTATGTACCCGGAATCATATGCTTAGAAGTACTTAGAAACATACCTAGATTATACGCTTACAATCATATACTGAGAGCGATTTCCAAACACTATTTATCTCAAACTAGAAGCCCAAATCATAATGATAATGTGAGCACTATATTCAAATCCTATCTCCCGAGATAGTTGCCGGATTCCTATATGGAATATCCAAATCGTGGAGTCATCATACTAGACATACGAAGTAATTAGGTTGTGTTTGGCCAGCCAATTCCGATCTCAAATTGTGATTTCAGATCAGAATTGAGAGGCCAAACACCTCTTAGATTTCAACATGCCATTTGTTTAGTCAGAGAATATCACTGGTAGGAATAAGTGGGGCCCCGCACAGGGGCAAGAGTGGGGGACGAGAAGACGGCGGCCGTCTAGGCAATCAGCAGGGAAATTAAAATACCCGCCCTGCCCCACAGCCCGGCCAGGGCCCCGTGCCATACCGTGCGGGGAGGAACGGCAAAGAGTTGACCCCGGGCCGGAGTAACGGCGGGGTCACAAAGTGAAAAGCCGCCCCGCCCCGCCCCATAACGAACACTAGTAGAGACTCCCGCCCATCTAATCCAATTCCAATAAGTTACTAAGATATATTCTCTAAGTTCCATTATTTTCATGCATTCCGATGCTGTGGAACATGATATTTGCTATTTTCTGCGAAATCGGTGTAGGGTTGTCCACTTTACACATCAAGCAGTGCACGATGCATCTGTGGAGCAGATGGGGAAGCCATTATGAGAGTTCAATAAGATGCCTAAATAGTGGCAGAAGTTGCGCATCCATCTCAATGTATAATAATGTTCCTAATCATAGATTTTTCTATTTAGTAAGGGATATACTTTTGAGCTTGGCCTGCCCTCGTTTGCAAGGCTGTCCCTCCAAAATTGTACGTCCAAACTATCCGCCCAAAGCCATACGCCCAAAACCATACGCCCAAAACCATACACCCAAAGCCATACGCCCAAAGTCATACCCAAAAATCTATACACCCAAAGCCAAACCATCCTCCCAAAACCATACACCCAAAACCATACTCCCAAAACCATCTGCCCAAAGCCAAAGCCATATGCCAAAAGCTATAAGCTCAAAACCATGCACCCAAAACCATACACCAAAGAGATTCACCTAAAACCATAGCTTTTTGTACACTATACTAGTAGTGAGTGCCCTGTTTAATCAACTATCTGCAAGTTTATGGTAAGTAATTGCCTGAACCACAGAGCAGATTTAAATAGTGACGAGTATTTGGGTGGATGGCTTGCAAGGAATGTGAGACGTGATGCCTAAACCACGAGTCTTAGAATGAAAAGGCCAAAGCTCAATGCTCAAAGCTATAAGCCCAAAGCCATACACAATAAAGGAGATCACGAAATGATAAGCTGGAGACCATATCCTCAGAAAGATAGGAATCTTGCATGCATAACTATACAAATATATGCCTAGAGTTATGTACCCACAACTATATGCTTTGCAGTACTTAGAAACATACTTAGATTATACACTTAGATTCATATACTGAGAGCGATTTCCAAGCACTATTCATTTGAAACGAGAAGCTCAAATCATAATAATAATGTGAGCACTATATTCATATCCTATCTTTTGAGATAGTTGCCGGGGTGGTCTCTCGAATATCTTAATAGTGGAGTCAGCATACTAGACACACAAAATAATTAGTGAGTGTTTGGCGCACCAATACTGATCTCAAATGGTAATTTCAGATCAGAATTGAGAGGCCAAACAGCCCTTAGATTTCAACCTGCTATTGGTTTAGTCAGCGAAAATCACTGGTAGGAATAAGTGAGGCCCAGCAAAGGGGCAAGGGTGGGGGATGAGAAGACGGGGCCGTGTTGGGAATCAGTGGGGAAAGTAAAATACATGCCCGCCCTATAGCCCGGCCAGGGCCCGATGTCATCAGGGGCAGTGAGGAACCGCAAAGAGTTGACTCCGGGCCGGAGTAACATTGCGGTCACAACGTGAAAACCTGCCTTGCCCTGTACCATCAGGAACACTAGGTATGGGCAAAGGAGATAGAGACGATATGGGATGGGGGCAATATTGAGCCATTGAAGGTGAGGGTGAAGCAGGTAAGCTGACTCAGCCGGAGGTGATAAGAGGTAGAGACAGTCACTGACTGTGACACCTCCGTCAAAAAGCTACTGCAGTGAGAGGGCAATTCTTGTATCATGTGAAGCATAATATCAGACAGCTATACGATCTTCGGCCAGATAATCCTACTGCCATGGCAGGCAGGATGATTATCTGCTAGAATGGGACAGGTTCATGTTCCCAGCCCATGGATATGAGGTTGGTCCCACCATTGGACTTGGGCGGACTTGACTAATCGCGCAATGAACGTAGGACTTAACATTCAAGTTCCGTGCCCACCAGCTGGCGGACAGTATATATGACAAGTATTCTCGATGGAATCACAATGCAAGGCATGCTGGACCCTAAGTCTCTGAAGCGCATAACTGGTCTGATTGTCTGTCTGACATGTGCAATACTGTGCCATTCACTATGGGCATTGCAAACGGGGGTATATATGAAATCCCACAACTTCTATGCTGATTACATCAGCAAAAATGGATCCTGCGTCTGATCCGTCGGCGTTGCGTCCTGTGCATCCTGACTTGCGTTGCAACGTTCCTTGCTTCCTGACGCAACGTCCCATCCTCCCGACGTCTAGACTGCCCCAGACTCTCGATCTCGTCCTACTCACCTCTTCTCCGCGTCCTGATGTATCCCGCCCCTCATCCCCGCTATCACAACTTCAATTAATTCTCTGCTTCCTCAGACGTCGGCCGGCGTCTGGGGCAGCAGCAGCTTTTTTTTTTCACATCTCACGTTTCACGTCTCACATCGCACGCCTCATTAGTCTGGTGAACTAATGATCTGGGTTTCAAGAAAGTCGCTTCTATATCTTCTAGTATATACAGTATCAAGATGTAGGATTCTCACACAGAGCGGAAGCTTGATTCTCTCATCCAGACTCTTTAATAAACCTCGTTAAAGGTTCTCAGATCAATCCGGCTATGTACAAGCCAGCGCCGGTTTTCCTCCGGGATCAGGTGCGCCAACCCGAGAATTGTCCCTACATCAACTATTGTAAACCCTCGCGTATCCTCCCTCATCTGCACTGTAACAAGGCCATGTAGATCCGATAGACGCCCCGAGTTGACTGGGGTCAGCATCTGAACACCGCCGACACGACGGACCTTATCATCAGGTCTCTTGTCCCGGGTTTTCAAGAGGGCAACTAGCTTTGCCGGTAGACGACCCTGCAGCGCACAATACATTTCTTCCGTAGCCGCCTGTACCCAAACCCAATCATTCCGACTGCCCTGGTTTCTAAAGTGTAGGGCGCCGGTGGAGCGCGCACGGTGGATCTCGTAAACATCGGCCTCTTGGAACGCAAGAACTGGTATTTCGAGTTGTGTCAGTAGCTCAACAGCGAGTGATCGAAGCATCGCATGGTCCTCAGGAAGAGCGTGCGCTGCGGGCAGGTTATGTCGGCTATATCGGATCAATTCACGATATATAATCTCGAGTAAGACTCCCGAGATCCGGCTAAAATCCACGACATTTGACACATCCTCCCGACATCCCTTCAGGATCCTTCTCCGGATGACCTGCTGTGATACGGTGCTGGGTGTCCTATCTAAATGCTGTAGCACGTCCGCCGAGAGATACGCTCCGCGAGCTTGCACAGATTCCAAGTTCAATAATCGCATCCGGATTGCATGTTGACGATCATAGCTGTGCACGATCTGGCGCGCGGCATCATTTTCATTCGATTGTCGCCATCCGTCCTTGATTTGTGTCTTGTGAGCTAGCTCTCCGATATCCGTGGAATAAATCGGAATATTGCCAAACTGGCGTATATGGTCACAAAAGTGGCTTAGTAGATACATCTTGATGAAGTTGAAATGTGTTTGGCCATGAATCATGTCCATACGCAGTTCATTCTGTTCGTCACGATCGTAATCACGGATCCGGCGCCGTTGGGATGGGGCCACTCGCTCCCTTATCAGGGCTCTCTGACGTCGGATCTCCTTTCCTTGCTTGTCAACTTTGGCCTGTGTGCGTTTTGTCACTCAAAACTCCAAGAAGATATCTTTCATCCTATGAAACTGGTCCAGATAATCTTCCATGTAGGCTATGGTGTCTGGGGTGTGGCTTCGGTATTTCCCATCATATTGAAGTCGACGAGTGCCCTGATGCATCCGAGAGCAGGTTTGAAAGGAATTGCTTGTGCGCCTCCTGGTTGGCGCAGAGCCACTGCGAGAACTCCCAAAATACAGCGCCCCAGATTCCTCATCTCTTTCCCTTGCAACTGTGTAACCTCGCGGTAGGCCCTTTTGGGAACAAACAATCCCGGGTATGGCGGTAATGCCTTCCAAACGTCGTCGAACGCCTGCAGTCGCCCGTGTTTCTTCAGAAAGCCTTCAATCCAGTCCATCAGGTGCTTAAATAGCCCTAGATAAATGGTATGGAGCACGTCTGGTTTGTAGAGATCAGACGCTGAAACCCGGTCAAGTCTGTGAAATATATTTTGGCCCATACCAAGATTGTCACACATGACGTGGTCGTCGTCGGACTCCAAGCCTGTGTTCTGAATTTCACGTTTGTAGCGTTGGTATCTGACGTAATCTCTGGTTCGATAGTTTTTGGCATTCGTTCCTAATTCGTGGGTAGGCACCTCGCATTTAGGACAGGCGTTGGATTTTAACCCGGGTAGTGCCACATTGTCCATATGGTCCGCGATCCACGCGGAGAGGATTGGGAGGCAGAGTCGAAGCTTGCTGTCGGCACAGTCAATGGGGACGCCGGAATGTGCCACGCCCTGTAGGGGCGCAAAGATGAGTTCGAATACATCTTGTAGGGTGTCAGTGTTGATTTTCCGCTGGCGTTGATCAGCCTTTGAGGACTTTGAGAGTTTGTGTGGAATAGGCAATAAGGCAAGAAGCAGAACAGCCATCGATCCTGAGCTGTTGCGCCGGGCCGATGGAAGATTTCCGATCGTAAGATAGACAGGCCACGCTTTCTTGTCACCCGAGACGTTGGTGAGGTTCGTCTGATCCGACATCCCAAGTATTGAAACAACAGTAGCACCAGGTGGAAGCGTCACCTATAATCAGTCAGCGAACGTCCCCGCATAAGCGGCTGGGTTGCTATACCTGAACGTCCCACCACCAATCCGCCGTATGCATTTCTGCATATATTCTGTGCCTGGTAGGGTCATATTCACGCCGTGGCGCGTAGACCAAGTCGTCTCGGTATGCGATCTGGCGAAGGAGATATCTAACACACCCTAGAACGTCGTGGTAGAAAAATGGCAAAGTTCTCTGGCCATCCTCAACCTGTCTTTTGAACCACTGCAGATATTGACTGTACGGATCCAGCAACCGGAGGTGGTTTTCCAGCGTGTGCATAGAGCTATACCCGACTGATTCAACATTTCCTAGGCGACTCAAGAAGTATTCGTTGATTCACGATTTGGATACTGTTCCATCAATGAACCAGGATGCTAGTTTGAAACCTTGCGCACTATTAAATGGTGCCCATAGGTCCTCGCACAGGTTGCTGTGTTCGTCCTCAAACCCGTGGACGTCTCCGATTACTTCTCCGGCGTCTTCATAACGAATCTGTTTTCCGCCAGAGGCTGACGTAGCGTCGTCAAGTACTGAAGTATCAGACTCGTATGAAATGTCTCGACAAAATTCGTCAGACGCCAATCCAGCAGGGCCCGGATCGGATTCATAGTCAGAATCCTGGCGCCTGCTCGCGTCGCGGTTGTGCAATACGCCCGGTTCAATGTTGATATATTGTACGGTGGACGCGAGGACTATGTCCAGACCCGCGTGGGCAGTTCGCAGGTGCTTCTCATATGCACCAGATATGCTGGATTTTCGGCAGCAGAATCGACATTTGCTAGGCATGGATGGACTTTGCTCAGTTGATCCCGAGGGCTCAGTGTAGATTCGAGGCTACGGCTATGTCGAGTGTTGACCACAACGCGTGTGGATCGCATCTAGGGTGGATCATGATCTAGTTATTGATAGAGTTTAGAGTTGGCGTCACGTGGCATCAGCTATGGTTTCTTTGAACTGAGACGGCAAAGATTATGTTCCTGCCTGAATGTGTTTATCATGTTTCATTTATTCGAGTTGAATCTGACAATGGCAGAGTCCTGTCACAGAGTGTCAGATTTGCGTGTTCTTAACGAATCATGAAATGAATTCCTGATTCTTTCAAAACACCTTGAGGAACTGGGAGTTTTATATATAAAGTGAATCGATCACGATAGAAGAAGGGCTTCATACCAAGATCCATCTCACACTCAGAACCTCCACAACAGCCACCGTTATCACATGACAAGTATCCTAAATACTGCCATCTATATACACCAAGAAACCACCGATATGGCGCAGAATAACAACATTGTAGTGTACGCCCTCATGGTGGCCGGAGGTGCGCAGCAGGCGCCGCCCCCCGGTCAGACCTATCACCTTCCGCCTTTTGCTCTAGTTGGGGAGTTTTCTCATCGACGCCCCGATGGTCGAAATATTAAAGATTATAAGTTGACCATAGGTGTCCCCCATCACCCCAAAAACAAGCCCCCCCCGAATACGTTTGTTGGCGGGATGCTGTGAAAGATCAGATGTTAGCCAGGTGCTATATATCAGATAATGCTCACTTGCCAGACGCAGAATTCAAGCAAATTGTCGCAGGCATGAGGAGATTGAAACCAGCGTGCTATCAACTCGCCACTGCGTCAGCAGCCAATAACATTGCTAGTATGCAGGCGATTGACAAGGCAGTTCTTCAATTGGTTAAGGACTGTGGGAAGAAGTTGACCAAGCCCATTAGGACCAATAACGACATGCCTCCACCCGGCCCGGGCGTCCCCCCTGCGCAACTCATTGTGAACCCGATATTACTACCTCTCAACGCACTACCTCAGTGCCAGTGGAGTATTGCAACAGCTGTGCCGAACGCTGGCCCAGTTGGCCAAAATGCTCCGCAGGCCAATGCTGCTGGGCCAGCCCAAAACATACCTGCCCCCCGGCGAATCCCCAAGCGCAGAACAATCCTCCACCCCCAGGCCCGGCAAATCCCCAACCTCAGAAGAATCCTCCACCCCCCGGCAAATCCCCAGAACAATCCTCGACCCCCGGGCCCGGCAAATCCCCAACCTCGGATTGTTCTACGCTTGGGGAATCTCCACAAGCAGAAAGATCCTCACCCTCCGGCGAATCTCCCAGGTCAGAACAATCCTCCCGGCGCGGCGAATCTCCCACGTCAGGACAATCCTCCTGGCGCGGTGAATCTTCCAGGTCAGAACAATCCTCCCGGCGTGGCGAATCTCCAAGGTCCGATCAATCCTCCCGGCCTGGTAAATATTCCTGCGCAAAACCAAGCGTCTCACCCAATGGGCATTCTCGGTACGCCACTGGGGATGCAACATGCTCCGGTGAATCTCCAAGGTCAGATCAATCCTCCCGGCCCCTTAAATATTCCTGCGCAAGACGAAGCGGCTCACCCAATGGGCATTCTCGGTACGCAACTTGGAATGCAACATGCTCTGGCGAATCTCCAAGGTCCGATCAATTCTCCCGGCCTGGTAAATATTCCTGCGCAAGACGAAGCGGCTCACCCAATGGGCATTCTCGGTACACCACTGGGGATGCAACATTCTCCGGCGAATCTCCAAGGTCAGATCAATCCTCCCGGCCTGGTAAATATTCCTGTGCAAGACAAAGCGGCTCCCCCAATGGGCATTCTCGGTACGCCACTAGGGATGCAACATGCTCCGCCGGCAGATATCCAGGGAGCTGCGGCACTGATGAAAAAGGATCCGGGGTTTGAATACCTTGGCATGGCACGACGGGTACCTCGCGCAGTGTCTGATCGGTCCCAAATTAGTGAGTTTTTTCGCAACATTCTGTATGTGTTTTTTTTTACTTACTGACTTAGGAGATATAGATTGGAGCGCTATGCTTGGACGTCCACGTGCTGTCCGTATTGTTTGGGTCTGTAATCCTGAAAGTGGTAGCGCAAAACGACCCAATTATCGCCTTCATCATTGGGGTCCCCAAAATATCCATGGGGTAGGTTATGCTGAGTTAAATTCCTATTCTATACGCGGACTGTCAGCAATTATAGCGAGAACGGTGCCACACAACGCAGTTCGCTACATACTTGGCGCGACAAGTGATGGCCGACAACAGCTGCGTATGCATCCTGGCTTCCTGTTGTCCTATATAGATTACGTCGTCATCCAGAGTGATCAAGACGTAAGAGCATAGCTGCTGTCGAATCCGGTTCTCGAGGATCCGGTGGATCTCATGGTCTATTGTCATCGCCCAGCGACTCGGGAGAGGGCGGCCACTCCGCCCTTGAGAGGGCACAACTATCTTCCCGAAAATCGCATAGCCAATTGGGCTCCGCAAGCAGGGGCACATACTGGCATTCAAGCCCCACAAAGGGAAGTCAGACCAGACCCCGGCCCAGCCAATGCTGGAGGTAACCAGGGAAATGACACTCCCCTTTTTCTCCCGGTACCCAGCAGTTGATCATCTAATGTCTCCGACGCCGACAATGGATGCGAAGCGATCATTGGAATATCACCATCTGCCGTTGCAGATCCCGCCAAATCCCTCCACTGTCGTATTCCCCTAGCTATTCATACCCCATCCCCAATGAATACCAACGCGTGGTTGGAACTGAGAGGCCGCAGGGGTCACACTCCAGAAGTCAAGGCACGGAAGCGTGGAGCTCCATCTGATTGGGAAGATTTGGACCGTTTGAATAAGAGACTGCGTCACACTTCGCACTTTCGCGAGTTGTTGAAAGCAAAGGAGGACCGGAAGCGTCTGGCACAATTCGATGACGAAAAAGGTGACGAGTATGCCAGTTTTGTTAAGGGAATGCGTCTGAGTATGTCCGTGGAGTTTGGTCGATCTGACGGCGACTCGATCGTGCCCTGAGTCTGCCGAGATATATTAGTGATTTAGCGTTTGTATTTAATAGATATCATAGTATTAGAATAGATTTCTTACTACCTGAAGATCTTGAATTCATGAGTTCTTTCGTGGGATCGCTCACACATCGCGTAGCTGGTGGTGTTTCGTTCAAGCTCGGTCATGAGAGCTAATCTCTAGACCTGAGGATGAGGCTGACGCCAAGAGATGGCAGAGTACGCGATGTCTCTTGGCGCATGCCTACTTGTGAGGCTTAAAACAATACTTCAGGGGTGCGCAAATATCACCCGTTACGATCAAGACTTAGTACTTTTCACGATCTTTCGACATTATTTTTTCGTTGTTCTATCCAAATTCTATTTCTTTATCCGCCGTCATTGGCGAAGCACCTTCATTATCTATCCCACGATACTGTATCCGAGCCTCACATATCCACATCACGACGTCGCGGTACACCCTAAGTCGCATTCCCTGCTTGTACGTCCCCTAGGGCTAACAGCCGGCGAAATGTACAGCATCCGCGCTACCTATATAAGGACCCCTCCGACCCCTCCATCTCCCACGCTCCGCGCCCTCTACACCTCCAGTCATTGAAATTACAACTCCACGTCGTTCAGTGCACGATCCCCCCTCGCCCCCTAACTTCCCCTGCCTTTCAGGCTTCGCGTCCCTGATCCCCCATCGTC
>Ga0307517_10007554_pt1 | contig 15803 bp, 13 predicted proteins | sample 23_EM_MG_FD_194515 | JGI IMG/M metagenome (GOLD analysis project Ga0307517, IMG submission 194515) | Populus trichocarpa ectomycorrhiza microbial communities from riparian zone in the Pacific Northwest, United States - 23_EM | ecosystem: Host-associated > Plants > Roots > Unclassified | place...
TAAAAAGACGCAAATAGACATTGTAATTTTTTATTCTATATTTAAATTAAAAATTTTACTATGAAAACAGAAATTAACAATCTAACCCTAATAATTTGTAAAAGATGAAAGGATAATTTTACCCATTACCTTCATCATTCTAGTCATGATGTACGGCAAACTTTCATAAGATATATATATATATATATATATATATATATATATATATTTATTTTTTAGTTTAACGTGGGTGTCCGGGTCAGCTTGCGCGCACCTTGACTAATCCCACGGGCCCTGAAGTTAACGACCATGTAAGCCTCCAGTGGCCATCATATGAGCAACCACAGGGCTCGAATTTGAAACCATAGAGGGAGCAAACCTCTTGATCCCAAGCTCTTACCACTGGGTCACCCTAGATGTTTCCATATTTCTTAAATTCATAGGACAGCTCTGTTCTGGCACTCCCTAAGTTCATAGTCAAGCTAATGAACCCAGTGCCAATTTTCAGTCACGAACTTAACTAAATTATCGTTCTATTAACCAATCTATAACGTTGACAGTTTATTTTACGATAAAGTAATCCCATGCATTAATCAATCTCAATACTAAACAGGTTTTTTCTTTTATTGAAACCGATTTTACAATCTTACAAAAGTGCAGATCATCCAAATGTGAATGAGGCAATGAGCAAACAGTGCTAAAAACAATTAAAAATGGATTAAGCTTTTCAGATACGATGGTTAATAAATTGGAATCAGAAATCATTTTACATCCTGCGTCTTTTAAGCATATAATCAGATCTGAATACTCATGTTACATATAAAAAGCTTCAAATTAGCAGTGCACCTCCTAAGTAATAAGAATACTCTCTGGCATTTGCTTAATTCTCAGTTTTCTTTCAGCACTCTCTCTTTTCTCTGAGCATGTACTACTGCGACTTCCAGGCTTGTTGATTATGTGGTGTTCTATAGTTAAGAAATTAACAACAGTTAATACCTTTTAAGTTCACGTACAGGTCTCCAGTCAATAGCCAAGAAAGTAATAGAAGCAAAAGGAAAAGTAGTGCATTTGATTTAACTAGAGAGAGTGGACGACCGGGTGTTGCTAGATCAGTTTCCGCCTTCAATAATTGAAGTTCAATGGTGACCATGGCTGTCAACAGAGAAGAAGATTATGCGGTGGCTGGTCCGATCCTGCTCTGTTGAAACTTGAAAGAATAATTGAGCTGGGGATTAGTCATCAGGGTTGATTTTGGACGGGACTAAAGAAAAGAAAGGAAAAGTGATGGGAACTCTTCTAAACGGCAATGTTTTGTGCTCTTTTTAAAAGGTCTAAGAGCTTGACCATCAGGTTGGACCCAGTTATGGCGGGTTAAACAGGTCAAATGAAATCTGGCAGAGTTAACTGGATTCTTTTAAGGTTGATGTCCTGTTTTGATTGATAACCAATCTGGTCTTAGATTTGGTTTCAAGCCAGCGGATTCTTGAATCAACCTAAGGAAATAAGAGACTTCTTTTGAACAACTATATAATAGGTGGTCATTGATAAAAGTTTAGGACTAAAGGGTTTGTTTTTTATCTGATTTCAGGTTCGAGCCCTGTGGTTGCTAATATAATAACCACTAGAGGCTTACATGGTCGTTAACTTCAGGACTCGTGGGATTAGTTGAGGTGCGCTCAAGCTGTCCCGAACACCCATGTTAATAAAAAAAAAAGACTCCAAAAGATCAAGTTTTTATCGTATCAGGAAATATTTATATATTTTTGTGAATAATAAAATAATTTCTTTTGAATTTTTTTTTGTTAACTCTTGAGTGATCGGCTATATCTCAACTAATTTTTTGAGATTTTAAAGTTAACAACTATATAAATACGAGTGATTTTAAGATTTGTGTCAATTAATAATTTTTAAAAATAAATTTAAATCATTAACAGTTGAGAAATGCCTTTTGAACTCTTCATATACTTGCAAGAGGTCTCATGAAATAAATTATTAACTGCATTCATGATGGGTTGACGAAAACTCTACTTGTTGAGAAGTAATCGTTCTCGTATCTTTCCGTTTTATCCAAATTAAAGCGTTGAAAAACATTGAGACAGATACGATGAATTCAGGACAGAGAGAAGCTGAAAGACCACCACCAGTCAACCACTGATCCAGTGGAGGTGGCGGCTTCATTTGTGTTGGGCGGACTAAACTACCAACAGTTCACTGGATCCTCCCAAAGGGAGCTGGGAGGCCTTATCTTGGTCTGTCTGGCTTAATAATGACGAGGGTGGAAAACAGAAGCATTTGACAGTCTGGGATGTAAAGTTGCAATGCTCATTACGAATTGGCCCATCGCTTCAGAATTGAGATAGAGCTGGGATTCGACGTCAACATTCCATCAAAAGCCCACTGACCGAGCACTCCCCCCATGGGGGCCCTACTAGGACGTATATGTGAGCGTTTATTTTTAGATTTCAAACACCTTTTTTAAAAAGTTTTTTTTATTTTTTTTCTAAAATAATATCAAATTGATATTCATTAAGTAATATTTAATTATTATTTTGGAATAAAAAAACAATAGAAAATTTGATTAAAGAGATAAGAATATAAAAATAAATGTTTCTTGAACAATTTTAAAGTGAATTTTTGTATTTTCAAAACAAAAGGTATAAAGAAGATATATCTTCAGATAATATTTTTTATTTTTTATTTTTAAAATATCATTATAAAAAAATATTTTTAAAATTATCCAACTAAGACATGTAAAGATAAAAATGGTTATTATCGTAGTTTTAAAAACCAACTTAGAGATCGATCTCGGGCAAAGACCATGTCATTGGTCGAGGCCCGGGTCACAGGTCAGATTGACCCGAGTCAGCGTAATAATAAAAACGGTTATTGTCATAATTTTAAAATCCAATTCAAGAGTTAGTCTGAGACAAGGCTCGAGTCATGAGTGACCCTATTCAACGTAAAAAAAAATGATTATTATTATAGTTTTAAAACTCAATTTGAGGGTCAACTAGGGCAAGATTTGGGTCATGCATCGGGAGGGTTAACCAAGGTTAACCAAAGGCAGTATAAGGATAAAAAATGTTATTACATAGTTTTAAAACCCGATTCGGGAGTCGATCGGGGCAAGGCCCGGGTCATAGGTCGCGAGGATCAACATGAGTTGACCAAAGTGAGCATATTGATAGAAAATAGTTACTATCATAGTTCTAAAACCCAACTCGCAAGGCGACCCGATGCAAGATTGAGATCACAAATCAGTAGGGTTAACTCACAATATTTTTTAAAAATAATCAAAGCAACCTTGTTTTGACTATTTTTTCAAAAAATACAACGGGCTTTTAACACGTGTTTTATCCCATGTTGACCTGAGTTTTTCACAGGGTTAGGTCGAGTCAATTCTTTCTCTATTTAATCCTAAACCTGGACCAATCCATGCCCCGGGTCGACTTGGTTTCAGGTCATCCCACTAGGCAGTCCTTGTTTAATAACTAGATTTATTATAATATTATTAATTTTAACATTCAATATAAACTAAAATAAAAAAAAAATATAAGTTCAACAACATTACATATCAAAGGTAAAATATTTTTTTTTTATATTTATCTTATCTTATTTACCATAACCAAACAGTATTCAGATATATAATCACTTTGTGTACCATCATGAAACATAATTTTTGAAAGTGCTGAAATTAAAGATAAAAAATTATTATTTTAATATATTTTTAATTAAAAAATATTTTTAACGATAGATATTTTTTATACAGGTCATTAAACATGGATATCTCTTTAAAAAAGTGATCGCTCTTTCTCCTTGTTTGAAATATCCGCATGGCGTCACTGAGGTTTTTTATGTAGTTTATTTTGAATACACCCCACGGGAATCCTTCTGATAGTACAACCAGAGGTTTTCATTTATTTCCAGGTGGCTGTGTCAAATTGGTGCTTGTGGTGTTCTGTGTCGAGCTTTGGAGAGAGGAGCCCGAGAAAACCTAAATACTGAGCGGGAAGGTATCGAGCCATGTTAAAAAGATTAGAGTCATTCAGCTAGACTAGCGGGGTGATTGTCTAACGAGAACACGTTTTTTCACGCCAGGGCTGTATTGTGTTTTTCTTAACAATCGAATCCTTTATTTGCTGCGAATTTGATTGTAAAAATTAGTAAAAGGGATGATACTGCAAAATATTGATGTATAGGGTGGAGATGTGACGTTGGTGAGTTTATAAAGGATGAAAATGAAAAGTGTAACGTTTTTAATGTTTATCTGGAACGCTGATGATGCAATGATACCTAATGAGACACTCGTAACGGTCGCCAAACAGAAACACGTTGTCAACAACGGTAACTTCGAGGAAGTTGCGCTCGAGCGCGGTCGGCACGGGACCCATATAAAATCTTCCGAGCTAAGAAAAAAGAGATCCGAGTAGTTCACTGGTAATAAAAGTCTGAAAAGGAAAGATAAGAGAGTCAAAAACACTCTCTAAACACTGCCACGATTCCCATTCCCAGTCACACCCTTAACGTGTCTGACCTCCACAAATGAAAATATCAAGCTTCTTTCCTCCACACACTCCCTCCTGCCAGTATTTTCCCGACTACGGTGCCCTTATTCAAAAGATGCTCTTCCTCCTATTTTAAGAAAAAAAATAATTCAATTTTTTATACAGCATGAAATTAATGATTGAATTCCAACCCGCGGATTCATATGTATTTTGTTTGAATCAGTATAATTGATCACAAATTCAATTCCGTAAATAAATGGAAATGAATTTAATTTTGTAATTTGTCTGTTCTTTTCGTAACTCTAAATTAAATGCTTGTTTGGAGAAATAATAAATATTATTTTTAAAAGTGATTTTTTATTTTAAAATATATTAATATTTGTTTTTCTAAAAATTTAATCTTAACATTAGTAAGCACGTCGAAAAGATCTAAAATTAAAAATAATTTTTTAATTTAAAACTAATTTTTTTTAAAAAAATTCAAACAACACCTACAATATATAGCATCTTCGTTTCTTTTACAGAATAAACAAGTTTTAAGCTTTGAGTGCAGAGAAAAACTTATAGTTTTTTTTTTTTATAAATTTTCCATGGTTTTGAGAAAAATAATACAAGATGAGAAAATATTTAAGGCCCTAATCATAATTCTTTTTATCAATAAAGCAAACATCCACATAGATACTTTAGTGAATATTTCAGAAAATTAGAAGCCAATGAAATCATATAATCATGGTAGGAAATTGATAAAAAAAAAGGGCAAATAAAATACATATTTATTTAAAAAATCGTCACCGTAAATCCTGACATGAAAAAAAGCACGCGCTCCCACCAATGGAGTGACATGGATATTGCTAGGCGATCGTGCGAAGTACAAGTAAAAATACTCCAAATCTAAAGACTCGTAACCATTATTTTAGGAGAGTTCTTTGACCCCATCTCCTTGCAAAAGAGGAAAAATAAAAATAAAAATAAAAATCTCCCAGGGATAAAACGGACATTGCGACACCCCAAATCAGTAGTCAAAGGACCAACCACAATCACCGCCTAGCATTATTTCCATACGCGATAAGGGTTTTTTCTTCCCCTATATATAAACAATCTCTGTGAAAACGGAAACAGAAACAAAGACACAAAGTCGAACCAGAAATCACAGAAACAACAAAAGCTGAAACAAAAACCCAACGTTTTAAAAAACCAGAACAAACACCACACGAAAGGAAAAAAGAAAAACGATGTCGTGCTCCGTTGCGGTGTCGAATTCTCCTGTATTTTCCCCATCAGCAAATCTCTTCTGCAGCAAAACATCGGTATCTATCCCTTCATCACCAGCAGACACAATAGCACTAACACTGACCCATTTAAAATCAACAACACAATCTCCATCTTCTTCTTCCACTACTAATTCTTGTTCGTCTCCTTCATCCTTGTCCCCTTGCTCTCCGTTTCGGTTTCGCCTTCAAAAACCACCTTCTGGGCTCAGTTCTTCTTCCTTGGCTTCGGCTTCGGCTTCGGGGTCAGCCGCGACGGTTTTGAAGAGGAAAAGACCGATGAGGCTGGATATACCGGTTGTTATGGGGTTCGGAGGAGGGCCAGCGACGTCCAGGGCAGGGGAGGAAGCGGAGGTGGAGAGAGAAGGGTATGGCTATTCGGTTTATTGTAAGAGAGGGAGGAGAGAGGCTATGGAGGATCGGTTTTCTGCTGTCGTTGACCTTGAAGGAGATCCCAAGCAGGTAATTTCATAGTTTTCGGCTGCGTGACTCTTTTTTTTTTCTAGTTTTCTTCTCTGCGTTTAAGTATGACTATTCATCAGATTGGCACGTGAAATTAAATTGTTTTGATGAATAACTTGTCTGAATGTATTGATTTTGCGGGGGCAACTGAACTTTCTTTAAGAGTTGATAAATTTTTGCAATCAAGATCATGATATTAAATTTTTTTTTTGGAAATCATTAAACTTGAATGGGAATTAGACAATAACGTGTTTCAGTTTAGGGGATTTTAAATATATATCAAAGAATTTGAAAACGATTCTGGTAAATTAAGACTTCTGATCATCTAGACACATACTGGTTACGGAGACTTTCATGGCTAAATCAAAGTTCCAAATTTGCTATATGCTGTGTTAATTCAGATTGATGATTTAGAAATATACATTTTGTCTGCAGGCTTTCTTTGGTATTTTTGATGGACATGGAGGTGCTAAAGCAGCTGAATTTGCAGCTGGGAACTTAGATAAGAATATTTTAGATGAAGTTGTTAGCAGGGATGAGAAAGAAATTGAGGATGCAGTTAAGCATGGTTATTTAAATACTGATGCCCAGTTTTTAAAAGAAGATTTTAGAGGTGGCTCCTGCTGTGTGACAGCTTTAATTAGGAAGGGGAACCTTGTTGTATCCAATGCTGGTGATTGTCGTGCTGTTATGAGTAGAGGAGGTGTTGCTGAGGCCCTTACAACCGATCACCGGCCTTCTAGGGAAGACGAGAAGGACAGAATCGAGTCAATGGTAAGCAGTTCATCACCATATTAAGCACGTTGTTTCTTATAAATATGGAGTCTTGAGGAGAGCTTTGTTTGAACTGGAACTAATGATTTCTATGAAATTCATTTTGCAGGGTGGCTACGTTGATTTGATACATGGAACTTGGAGAATTCAGGGCTGCTTGGCAGTGTCTAGGGGAATTGGAGATAGGGACCTTAAACAGTGGGTAATAGCTGAGCCTGACACAAAAATTGTTACAATTAAGCCCGAAGATGAGTTCTTGATTTTAGCTTCTGATGGCTTATGGGATAAGGTATGTTCTCACAAGCAATCTTTGCTCTTCTAAATAAAGTGGTGTTCATATGGAAGTCATTTAAGCAATTCCACTAGCTTAGATAACCTAAATAAATTTTTTACATGGTTTCAGGTTGGTAATCAAGAAGCTGTAGACCTTGCTCGCAGTTTGTGCATAGGAGTCGAGAAGGCAGACCCGTTGTCTGCCTGTAAAAAGCTTGCTGATCTCTCCGTTTCACGAGGCTCCTGTGATGATATTAGTGTGATGCTGATCCACCTGGGACGCTATGTTTGATTAAAAACCATTCTCGATAATGATCCACTGACACGTGTAGGCTGATGGATATTTATTTTGTGAAAGATCCTTGCAAGCTGGGAGCTGCTGGTTGACTACAAATATGGTGGTAGTGAGGACAACAATCTAATAATTATTGTATTTAGACTTTAGAGTAGTCTGATCTAGAAACAGTTATAGCTTTTGACAATCTTGGGGATTATTTCACCCATGGAAGATTGATTGAACATATTAGGATTCTCAGCTGATATTCTTTTATTCATTCATTCATTTATTTATAGTTATTCTTTAGCAAAATATCATTTCTTTGGTATTTAGCGTATAATAAAGTTTTGCTAATATATTTTGAAAGTATCTTGATTTACTTTGTGACTTGGCATTTAACTTTAGAAAATTAGATCTAGCCAGTTGCTTCTTCAGTAGCAATTCGCTATGGCTATACAGCGATATCGACAATAAACTAGGAATTAATACCAAGATTAGGTCAATATTCCGCGTGATTAGGAGGTAAATTCATCCAGCTAACGAACTGTTCAACGTCTGACTTTTCAACCAGGTCCTTTTCATATACAAATTATAGTATTTGAAATAAATTCCTCGGAACTTAGTCCACCCTGCCTTGCAAGTTATTGTTTACTTCCTAAGAACTTTAACTTGTTTTTAGTTTTATTGACCGAAATACCATCATGTTAAACTAGAAAAACAATGGAGGAAATGAACCTACACGCTTTGACCAGATTTTTTTATTAAGGACCAATAAGATTGTATTCCAAAACTAATTTCTTCATTCCTGCCGTCCACTGACCCTCTAAATTCTAGTTGGACAGACATCATGGTCATCTGGGTTACTATTATCTTCATCTTATTGGTTTAAAGCAAGACAAGAATACGAATATAATCCCATTAGACACAATAAGATGGTTCGTTGTCTGCAAGGACCCGTTCACTCAATTTGACCCACCAGGAGCTCATGTCCAATTAAGACCAAGCGCCTCGAGCTCTATCCACACCACAAGTTCATGATGAGACCATGGCCTTTCGTCCAAGGGGAAAGTCGGGTTCTTGGCTTCTCGGAGCTGGTTCAAGTTACTTTGTTTTGGTGTTCTTAATCGTATCAATCCACTAGCCAGACATAAAATGATCGCAACTATACTCACAAAAAGCTTATGCGCATGTCACTGCATGTGTTACTTGTTTAATTTGGCGGTTCCGAAGAATACTTTCAAATATTTCATGCAAGTGTCCCCATCAAACATGGCATGGGCTCTAAGGAACTTCTGGGTCCTTAACTTCTTGTCATTTTTAAGCTGGGACATCAAGATATTTTGCAAAGCTCCACCACTTAGCACACAGTCTACTTCCACAGTCAAATAATTTAGGCGTGACAGCTAAAAGGACAAGAGAAATTGGAAGGCTTTCGGACGTGGGATTCTCAGATACACATATTAATATAATTCTCTATTGAAAAAATCAACGCTTGAAAGTTTGGATCGATCCATACTGCGCTATGCATCACTAAACTAGTGGAAATATTAGAGCCAAATTGTGAAAATGGAAATGCCTAGATCTAATTTTCTTCGGGCTAACTGATTAAACAGTACTATACGTAACCTTCTAGTTTTTTTTTTGGGGGTGCGGGGGGTTCAAAACTGGAAGGAGGGAAGCAGTGAAGCACCCTATCATCTGGGATCCCTATTGATGTCTTGATTCAGCCTATTGACACATGTCCCAGACATAAAATATGTGCATATATTTTGCTTCACGTGTTACTTGTTCGGGTGGTGCTCATTATTGGGCGTATTAAAATTTGTACCGAACACTAAATATAATCATAGATTCAACTATACAATTGATTAACCAAATTCCTGCAATATACACGTTTACGCGCGCGCACTTCTACAATTGTTTTTTGCTAAGCAGTGCAGCTAAAATAATATTTGTCCAAATTTTGTTTTTTTTTAAAATTTAATTTTTTTTAAATTTTTTTAGATTGTTTTCATATACTATATTAAAAATAAAATAAAATAAAATTGTTTTAATATATATTTTTTTAAAAAAACACTAAACGTTTATTACAATACTGGTCAAAATCCCTGACGAAAAGAAAGCTCTTAGCGGTGGTATATATGTAGGACTGCATTAACATGTATTACAAACAAAATGCTGTGTAATCAATTTGAAAGTAGCACGTAGTGTCACTAATAAAGAGAAAAATATGATAGAGGTTTATTTTTTTCAATCAAATACTTCAATGTTAATTTTTTTTTAAACCAAACATTTTTATTTTTATTTTTTCTGAATGATTTATTTAAAAATTAAGAACGTGCATGATTTGGTCACAGATTAATGATCACCACAATTGTGAACGCATTTATTCTTGACAACTGGCTGTCTTGTTTATGCATGAACGTTGTTGTACATGCACGTTGGATTGTCGGCCCTCCGATCTGCGTCGCGGTTTTTTTGGTGTTGCTCTCCAACGACGATTATCCGCATCACAGGAGGGTGGCCCCAATCTCCTGCTTTCCTTCTGAAACGAATTCTCTCTGTGATAAACTTAGGAAAAGCTTATGGTATGGTATTTGTGTGAGATGTATAACCCCCGAACTTTGCCATTTTGTGAGTGGATTGTTCTTTAATCCCCGTACATTAATTAAGTCATGGTAGACAGAATATATTTTGATTATAAAATATTTGATCACCACAGGATTGATTTGGTGGGTCATGGGTAAAGAATTACTACTTCAATCGTGAGGTTGAATGTCTTAGTTGATTAATTAGTAAAGGGAAACTAAATTAAATATAAAATCTCCCTTTAAGAGAGATTGAGTTAAATCGTGTAAGCATTTGGAATCTACATCTCATCGAGAGCCAAAATGACTTGTACCGTTCCTAAAAAAGACAGAAGGAAAAGACTAGAAATCTCTCGTTCTTTGAAATCGCGGATATTTTGTGCGTTTGGCAAATTCTTCGAGGACCACAAATGTTATCTTCAGACATTGTTAATTTGCCAAGTGGAGTTCCAAACGAGCTCACGCAACTTGAAGCTAGCTCTTTCCTTTCATTTTAAGGCTAGTCACCCTAGTTTCTTACCTTTTAGATCTCGAATCTCGATTAGTCTAAGCCTATTCAAGTTTACGTGGACAAAACTCAACTCAACTCTCCTCTTATTTTCTTCACGCGTAAAGAATTTGCTCGAACCCCTCCAATTCAAACCCCTCGGCCTCCTCTCTCTTTACCGAATCCTCAACTAAGAAACAATTGCTTCGTCTTAAGCAAATGATCTCAGCCCAGGAACATACACGCATGGCACATGGACATTCATAGCATGTTAGACCGACCGACAATGACAGATCATGGGAAAGAGTCACCTGATGATTTCATAAACTTTGGAGAACAAATGCTACGGGGGTCTCCTTGCTCAGTTGTTGGTGCATACACTTAACGCGTGGCCACAGATATTAGCAATTTTCTTCTATTTCAAACAAAGTACTCGGAGATTAGTAGATAGGATACGGATGAGTGGGGTCTTATTTGGAAGGGGGATTTTTGGATTGAACTATTTGTTTAGCAGAACAGATTTTTAATCATCTACTAGTATTTTGGCTTTTGTTTGGGAAAGCTTGATCTCCTCTAGTAGATACACCTGAAAACTTATCTTGAGATTCATCTTCATGTATTTGTTAGTAATAATTACCCGTTCTTGACTTGAATTGTATATGCGTTGAAATTTTTTCTCTCTCTCTTTTTATCGAGTGTTCAGTTTGGTGGGATTTTTTAGGCATTGACTTGCAAGGAAAATAAATGGATTTGCTTGACATTATAGTTCATATCTTTTACTTTATATAATTTAGTCTTTACATGTAAGAAATGGACGTCTCAGGATAATATAATTTTTTTTTTAAAAAAAAAAATCATCCAGTGGAACAGACAAGAAAAGAAAATCATTGATCGGTGAAAATGCAATGGCATAAAATCTTATCATATCCCGAGTTGAAACAGGAAATTCTATCCTTACTCCTCAATAATCTGGCAAGGTACAATGTAACTACTAATTAGGTGCATGATCATTTATCGAAACTTCTAACTCTGGCTCTTTTGCACTTGCCCAATCTGGTAATAGAAAGTTAGGAAATGCGGATAACTGGAAGTTCATGCAAAGGTGTCCTTTCCAATCCTCATCCTTTGCAGGATATGGATTGGTGTTGTTGTGGACTGTAATTGTCATGCAACGAAATTTCATTTCAATAAAAAAATATAAATGGACCCCAATTAATTTATATTGTATAAATATTAATATCATAAATAAGCATTTAAAGGAATGCTGCCATAGTCTTAGGCACCCTTAATGCTGTCATAGTCTTAGGCACGAGGGTGCGCCAACGTAAACATTCCAGGAGTTACAACAACATGAGCAGTGACGAATTCAGCAGCGATATGTATCAGTGCATGCGAGCAGTCGATTCATGCTCAACACGACTTCTAACTTGGATGGTGGGCTGTCCAAGGTGTGCAACAACACAACAACACTGGCATAATGAGTTTTGTCAGGTTGGCTTACGGTTTGATGGGTTTCAGACTAAGGAAAGTTGCAATGGGTTATGCAGTTTTTGGCAGTTGTCTGTCTAGGGTGAAAATTGTCCATATCTATTTTGGGAGGCAATTTCTTGGTAGTTTTCTATATTCTTGTAATATAGATAGGTTAAAGGGTTGTGTAGTATGCAGAGATAATTGTGCATTGCATACACAAAGATTGTTGTATATTCCTTGGTTAAAGGTGAATAAAGGTTGAGATTATTTCCTGTAATACTTGTGCTTTTGTATTCAATTTCATTACTTGTGTTGTGTTTCTTGTCTATATAATCAACAAGAGATTGGGGGAAAGACTCTTAGGTGCGTGAAGCACTTACATTGTAGGCTATTGAAATTAGGAGAAAAGCCAAGTCTAGGAGGGGAACTAGACTGTCAGATAGGGCTGGAAAATTTTGATGAAAAATGTAACCCGATGACAATTGGTATCAGAGTGTGGTTGGTTCTAAGATTTTCTGTCCCAAGATCATATGCCAATGGAAACAATTCAAGAGAGACCGACGCATCTGGAAAATCTTATTGGTCCTATTGCAAAGGACGAAGATCGCTCCATCAATGACAGACTTGAGTTTGCTATTGAAATGGAAGAAAGGCTGCTGGACAGTATGTGAAACTTGCGGCATTATGTAACAATGACTCAACGAAATTGGCTGGAGTTGCTGCATAGTGCTCACGTTTGTTATAACCTTCCCAAGTCATCGACCACGAATGTAAGTCCGTTTGAATTGGTGCTAGGGGTGCAGCCTCAAACCTCAACTAAGATAGCGGTACATAAGTCAGTGGGAGGAATTAATCCTGATGCGTATAAGTTTGCTAAGGAAAGGCAAGAGCTATTTGAATATGCTCAAGACAATTTGCGTAAGGTAGGCAAACGTATGAAAAAATATGCAAATCTGAAATGAAGACTATTGGAGTTTGTGGAAGTTGACAGGGTGTTATTAAAATTGACTACTTAGATTTGGAAAGGATAGTTGGGAAAAATAAGCATTGAGGACTGGTGTCAAGGCATGATGAGCCGTTTGAGATAAAAGAAAGAATAAGGATTGTTGCCTATATATTGAAGCTGTCAGAGAGACTGAAGCTTCACCTTACACTTCATATGAGTTATTTCAAGTCGTTTCACGATGACCAAGAGGATCCGAAAAAGAGTAAGTCAAAGAAGGCTCCTCCTATGATCTATAAATAGTTTGACAATTAGATTGTCAAAATTCTGGACCACCAAAGACTTTAACAAAAATAATAATTAAATGACATAATTCTTGGTAAAATGGGAGAACATATAAGAGGTTTAATGGGAAAGAGACATTGACTTGTGTCAGTTTAAAGAACTTGTGCAAGGGTACCTCATTTATGTTTCGACGACGACGTCAAACTCTTCAAGTAGGGGTGGTTTGTCATGGTCTTAGGCACGAGGGCATGCCAATGTAAACACTACTTGAGTTACAGTAGCATGCACGGACAATGGCAGCGTGCATGGGCAGTGGCAGATTCAACAATGATGTGTATAAGTGCATATAAGTAGAGGATTCATGCTCGTTACTTATGCTTTTGTATTTTGTTTTGTTACTTATGTTGTGTTTGTTTGTCTATAATCAACAAGAGGTTGAGGGGAAAGACTCTTGGGTGTGTGAAACATTTAGAATGTAGACTAAACATGAGTGAAATTATGAGAAAGACTAAGTCTAGTAAGGGAACTAGATTGTCGTGTAGGGTTGGATAAATTTTACGAAAAATCTGACCCTGTGACAAATGTTCATGGCAGGTGCTTTCGTTGTAGCCTTTAGACACTTGATATCTAATTATGTCGCATATACCTTGAAAAAAAGTGCATCACTTGCGATCAGTGCTTTCCAGTAATCCATTATTTGTAATTTATATTATTTTGAAAATTTAACCTATAACATTAACTAGAATTTTTTATGGTAATTTACTATTTATATAAACAATAAAACATCTTAATATATCTTTAATTTTCTTAAGATAAATTCAAGTCTTAGCTTAGTTGGTTAATGCATGTGAAAAGTATGGGGTTGCGAGTTCGTTCGTGAAGCGCTCTTATTTTCATAAAGTATAACATATAACATGTTGCCTATCACCTTTTTTTTCTTCTAAAAAATAAGAGGTGAATGATGAAAAAAATAAAACAAGCCCACTCACCCTTGACCTTTTAAGCGCGTGTGGGCTAGGCCCTTTGTTGTTGTTTTTGTTTTTTTGCCTTGTTTTTTTTGGACAATCCATAATTGTTTTACCAGATTCACCCACTTTAGTTTTGACATGTTTTTTAAAATACTATTATAAATTTTTATTTGAATTTTAATAATGATCTTTTTAATAATTATGTATTTGATTTGAAAATAATAAAATTAATAATATATTGTTTATGAAAATCCGATTGAAATTGGTTGTTTATTATTAAAATATTTAAACAAGTATAAAGCATGATTTTATCGTATTTATGACTTTTTAAGCTTTGAATTACATAAATATAAACATGTTATTTTGATATTTTAAAAAAACATAAACAATACTTCCAGTTAAAAAAAGTTTATTGGCTAAGATAAACAAGAGATACGTTGATAAAAAAATTTATTTTTATAATTTTTTTTAAAATAATATATTTTTAGATTTAATGACAATGTTATTTTTCAAAAAAAACTTAAAAAAAACTGGATTTTTCCATGACACAGACATACAAAATTGTCTAAACTATTTGTCCTCGAATCCACGGGTTCATTTTCTTAACCCCTCTCACCCTTTGGATTTCTAGTCATCTTCGAATATCGAAAGTCCAAACTCCTTTACCATTGTCTTCTCAACAAGCGATTATTATTATTATTATTTTTTTTTGTAGAAAACTAAACAATTGTTCCTTCTATTAACAAGATAACTCATCTCTAAATTTAATTTTTTTGCGAAAGAAAATTTCTGATTGAACAAAATTTTATATCTTCGCAGTATCTTATTCTGATCGAGGCAAACAAGTGAAGGCGCATGAGCATGAAAAGAAGTGAGAGCAGGAACCCGTTTTAAGATACCAACCTTAATAAACACAGACATCAACTCTCTCGAAGAAGTTGACTCTTTGGACGTGTTTCTTGGATCATTTTTAAGAGTGTCTGCCTTTTTTTCTATATGATTGGTCTAAATGACTAGCTATTTTTAAAATCTCACTGCATGCTTTTACAGGGTCAGAATTTGTTCTACTTTTTGTGTGTAAGAAACTTGTTGCTTCATGCGTCTAATGTTGTTTAGTATTTGTTCCAGCTCTTGTGTAACCATATAATTTCCTTTTTCAAGAAACCAGAAACGATATATTCTTTATCCACCGGGAAAATATGTAATTCTGGAGCTCATTAAATCAGTATGATCCTAGTTGACAGAGAAACGCAAGTTTTTATTTGATTTCCTTCATGCAAGGAAGAGATATGTCGTCGTTTTGACTATGCTATTCGTTTTCAAGGAGAAAGATATAGAAACTAGAAAGGTTGATTAAGGATTTGGGATTTTAATAGCAGTTTATAGTGGTTTAAAGTATTTTTTATTTAAAATATATTAAAATAATATTTTTTTTATTTTTTAAAAAGTATTTTAAAAATATTCAAGACATTTTTTAAATCTTAAGTCTTAGCCAGTTGCAAGTTTTAATTACACGTGGCACAT
>Ga0307517_10007555_pt1 | contig 15803 bp, 8 predicted proteins | sample 23_EM_MG_FD_194515 | JGI IMG/M metagenome (GOLD analysis project Ga0307517, IMG submission 194515) | Populus trichocarpa ectomycorrhiza microbial communities from riparian zone in the Pacific Northwest, United States - 23_EM | ecosystem: Host-associated > Plants > Roots > Unclassified | place...
AAAAGAAAGGCCATAATTTTAAAGAATACAAGAAAAATATATAGAAATGGGATTTCCCCATCGCTATCTTAAACACATATTGTAAGAAGGTTTATTTGTCACAAGTCATAATAAGAGTAATAGAGGCAAAATCAAAGTATATGCTACTAATGTATGAGTTTCCCTAGCAAGGAAACAATAGTTGACGCTTGCAACATTCCCGCCGCTTCTGAATATGGCAAAAACAAAGCCAAGGTCATCCTTTGCTTTCATGTCATTGCAGGAACAATTATCTCTTTTGCTCTATTTGAGTGTGTGTGTGTGTGATCACAAAATTCATGTGTATGTTCACTGAAAATGATCTTATTGACACGACCAAAGAGTTAATGTCTTCTCCCAAATGTAGGAGTGTCGAAGTAATAAATAACCCGGCAAGACCGGTGTTGAACCACAAGGAGGTTAACTGTATAAACTACAAATAAATAAATAAATAATAACAGAAAAGGAGTTGAAGAGAGCTTTGAGATGTGATATTGATTTAAGGATTAAACAAGGATAAAATAATTGTCAAGGTTAGAGGATCCACCAATGATATTTCAAACAAGTATAGTATAAACTCCTTTTATTACTCAACTGGAAACCACACACAAAGGAGGTTCCAATCGGATTATAAATTGTTAATATGATTACATTAGTTATCTTATTCGAATAATGTCTAATACTTGTAAATGTTGTCAGGTATTCATGATAATAACTTATGTTAACAACAAATCAAGTTCCTTTCGTAGCACAGGTGTCGGTTATACCATACGGTTGGGCTATGAAAGTGCCAAATATTTGTTGTACCAAGGGTTATACAACATAAATCTAGATTAACCATTTAACAAGCAAAGTATTAAGAGTGAATAAGATAACAAATACAAAACATGTTAGTATCAAACATTAATGTCCATGTTGAGTTTATACTATACTTATTCTTACACCATTAGTGTAACCTTTTCACGTCCCCAAGGGGCGTGGCGTGATGGCAAAGGGCTTGAGATATACACAGTAGGTCTCGAGTTCGAGTCAGGGCGTGCATCTCTTGTAAGAGCCTAGGACAACCGGAGTTTTACTCGCTCACCTAGGCCCACAAAGTGCGCTTTCCGGGGGGTGGGGTTTCCTCGAATCCAAAAAAAAAAGTAACATTTTCACCTTTACATAATAAACTTAGCTAAACATAATGAAAAAGAGAAACATAAATAAACAAGATAAGAACATAAATAAGATATAAGTTAACTAAGTAAAGGAAATGAAATGAAAAGCATAAACAAGATATTAATATAAGCAAAACTTAAGCATTACAAAAATATAATGAGAGAGAGCAAGAACATGATCTTGATCTGAAAACCAAGATGCCAAAATGCATGGCAAATGCCTCCTTTTATAGGCTAAAATTTGGAACTATTGATTTGATGACTAATTGTTGAGTGGATGGCCACATCTTGACTTGGTGACAATCCTTATCTTCTTGTTTGAACAAAACATCATTGCTAATGTCAGAATTTGAATAGATTATCCGTATGAAAGTTCTAGGAAATTGTCTCAGCTTTCCAACAAAAAAAGAATCGATACATTTGGACTTCTAGAACTCGAGATATGGGTTGAACACTGAACAGTGTCTGGGCTGCAGGATAGATTCTGACTTCTCCGTTTTTGCTAAGATTTGAACTTTCAAACAACAGAATTGAGTCTTGGACTCCCATGAATGTTTTAGGCCTATGTCTTAGCTTTCTAGCCATATAAACCAAATTGAAATCCAAGAGCTACAGCTCAAGATATGACCCAATGACTGAACAATGTTCCAGTTTTGACTGAACTAACATCTCTTTTCTAAGCTTAACTCTCTCTTTGTCTTCTCAATTTCAGTAGTTGAACTCATCAATCAATCCTTTGATTTATGTGATAGGCCTGCATTTAAAATGAACATTTACCATAAATTAAAGGTATCTAATAGTATTAGACATGATATTATAAAACATGCTTTAGTTAAGGAGTTATTGACACTTCAAGTGCAAAATGATGATATAAAACCTTGATAAAATGCACTTTTAAGTACTAATCACTTACAAACAAGGGCAGAGGCTAGTAATCATCTTAATAAGTCAATGTTCAATATACTCTAGAAAAATACAAGAATGCATCAAGCATCAAGAATATAAACATATCCACTTTGTTTGTTCTTTAATCTCGAGATAAACATGTAAAAAATGTATCAACCAATTTTCTCTTTTCCACAGTAAATGCAATTGTTATCCATCATCAATATAAAGATTTATGAAGTTACCTTGGTTTAAGATCCTAAAATATGTATTCAATAGCATTTGGAGGATAGTATGAAATAACTCATAGGGTCCAACACCAATAAACTGCCTAAAGGAAACTTTAATAAATAGAACTCCAATAAATAAGTTTTAGCCAAAATATTCATTAGAAAAAAAAAATTGAAGTCATATTGAAAAAGCCATAAACTCCCATGGGAAGTCAACTCAACATTTGACTTCGTAAGTCGACTTTCACTCAGCCATAATAAAGTATATAATGCATAAGTAGATGTTGATTATATAACATGAAAAAGTTTACAAAACAACATTGTTTACATGACAGAATCCTAACACTATAAATAGTAAAACTTTATGAAGAATAAAAACCCACATGCATTGATATCAACAGATGCAAGTGATGGATCAATGTGTTTTATACATGTTATTTTGTTTTAACTTAAATCCATGTTTAAAAAATACCAAAGGCAGGGTAATGACCCAACATCCTTGGACTCAATTATGCACTGAACCCAAATACATGTGGGTCTGACAAGATGCTTAGCCCAACATCCTTAGGCTCATCTATGTGCTGAGCTCAAGTACATCACGTTTAGCGAGTTGTCAAACCCAACATCCTTATGTTCCAGCTACGCACTAAGCCCTAGTATATATGGCTTTGGCAAGTTGGCAGACCTAACATCCCTGGACTCAGACTATACGCTGAGCCTAAGTACATGTGGGTCTGACGAGCTGTCAAACCCAACATCACTGAGCTTATACTATGTGCTGAGCCCATATACATGTAGGTCTAGAAGGCAGCCAAACTCATCATCCCCAAGCTCAGTGTCTCACCAAGCCTAGACATATGTAAAACTAATAATCTTTCTAAGCCCTCTATTGGGCTACAAGACTTCGTTTATTTTTTTTCCTCATGACCATTAATATAAAATGTTAAGGTCAAGGGTACTCATCTCTTTACATTCCTAAGTGTATAAAAGTTTTCAAAAGAACATGTCATTTATCTCTCATTAATGATATGTAAGGGATATTTGTCCCTTATTAATGATGGGTAAGAGGTATTTATCCCTCTTTAATGAATATGTCAGAGATATTTTTCCTTGTTAATGCTATTAGGGCAAGATAACCCTTCATTCCCTCTTTATGGGCTATAAAGACCCTATAAATCCTTCAAGGAAGAAGGGTTTATAATCTTCATTCTTTATTACATATTTATTTTTAGAATCTCTTTCTAAAATATTATTATATTTTCTCTATAAAAAATACTTATTTAAGTATCGGGGAGTCGTTATATCCATAAAAGATGACATTTTACAAGTATTAACCATCGACTAGCTTAGCTTACCAAACATCAGGTATTATCCATTTTAGCTAGGAAGAATGGATCAGATTGCTAGAACCAAGAGATTAACTAATTATCTAACTTGTAAGCCTTGTTCTTAAGCTACTTGGATTTTTTTTAAGACATCATCAATAGCATCGTTTGTAGGGAATGGTCAGAAAGCCATCAATTATTCTTTCTAAAGTGGTTTTTGACATCCTTTATCCCTATTAATGACATATAATCAAGACACAGCTAGAATGGGATGTGTCACAGACCTCTCTAAGGTTGTTGGCACAACTATTCTATTAGAACATTAATAGTTTTTCAACCAAGTCTGACTTCTCATTGAGGTGGTCCTAATCAGTCAAGAGAATCATCAGGCTCAACAAGCCTGATACAGTAATCAGGAACCAACCTCTATCATGGTTTTTAATGGCCTCTGTTAAATTTATATCGCTTTTAATCATTAGTATACTAGCCAAAAAGAGCTCCACAAAGCTATGACATCACTTAGTCAGGAGGATGATGTTCATTCTTATGATTCTATTAATGATACTAATAAGGTTCATCAGTAGAAGAGACTACTTTAATGATTAGGAAAGTTCTAAATCAGTATGAGAAGTATGATCTATCGTAAATATTGGATGTGCATTGTTTGCAACAAAATCAAAAGGTTATGCAACATTTTTGCTACTAAAGTTAAAATATGATCTCTTTTATTTTTCCCATGAACTTGGTTAGACAAGCAAATTCAGGCTACATGTTTTAATCGACCTTATGAATGTCGTTGAAACCTCAAGAGATTAAAAGTATTCCTATAAGTGAAAATAAAGAGTCAGTTCAAACCATAAAATTTAGAAAGTCTCTTTAGCAACTATTTAAGGGGAAAAGAGTCAACTACCCAAAAGATATCTTTTAGAGAAACTCTATTTTCTCTTCACCTATGAAACTGAGATCACAATCTTAACAGAAATTGAATGCCTAAGTCATCAAGTTGATTATACCTTAAAGAGCAAAAAAAAAAAAATACATTATAGGCATTGAGTAAAAATGTAAGTTTCTTATGTATGGATTAACTTGTTCAAATTAGCGATGTTTTTTTTTTTCTCAAAGTGATGCTTAAGGGAAACAACCCATAACCTTCCAAGGATGGAATGGACTCATTATTTCTAGTATGATTGCATAATTTACCTTGGAATGGATTAACTCAATATTTATAGTGTGATTGCACAATTTACCTTGGAAGGGGTTGTCATGGTCTCCTTAGTACGATTGTATAATTCTTTAAAAATAGGATAGATACTACATCAGTAATGGGGATTGACACGATCTGTTTGGGGCGACAACCTACAATCTCTTAAGGATGGGATAGAGTCATTCTTCCTAGTGTAATTGCATAATTTATCTTGGAAATAATTGATATGGTCTCCCTAGTACAATTGCACAATTCTCCAATTATAAGATAAATATTGTCTCAACAATGGGGATTGACATGATCTACCTAGGGCAACAGCCCACAACCTTTCACAAATGGAATAGACTTATTATTTTTAGTGTGATTGTATAATTTTATCTTAGAAGGGATCAACTTAGTCTTCCTAGTGTGATTGCATAGTTTATCTTTGAAGGGATTGATATGGTGTTCGTAGTGCAATTACATAATTTATTATGGATGGGATAAGCATTGCCTCAACAACAGGAATTGATACGATCTCCCCAGATGATGAGAACCTCTTGAACACATGGTCAAGCAACCCACATGCAAAGATATCAATTCCCAGAAAGCCAAGTAAATCAAGTTTGATAGGAGTGTGACACAAAGATAACTTGTAGATAGGCACCAACACTATTAGAAATAGAAACTCCCGGCCAATGAATATTGATTCACGAACGAGAAGTATAAGGATGACGCTATGAAGTCAGTTGTTCTTCGATAAGTCGTTTTTCCAGTTCTTTAGAGAACCAAGGAAATGAGAGTATCTTACCAATACACACACAAAGTGCGGCAAATAAAAAGTTTTATTAATCTGAATTGTCTAACTTACATGTCTGGTTATGCCTTTATTTATACTGACTCTAGACTAGAACAAACCTTAATGGACTCCTTATGTGGACTTATATGTTGCTCACTTACAATTAAACCTAAATAATATAAATAAACCCTAAACTAAGAAGATAATAATAATAATAATAATAATAATAATAATAATAATAATAAATCTGAATTTAATATCCTTAATATGAGAGGATTAGATTTGCTACCCTTTAAAAGTCTCATACAAGCTAGGAGAATCAAATCTGAAGTTGCCTCCCCTTTAGTTTCCTTGCTTGTAAAGTATTCTTAGCTAACTTGAAAACTTAGTTAATGATACATTCCTACTATAATAAAAATAGAATAATTGTTTCCATACACCGTAAAAATTCCACATTAATATAGAGTCTATGTCACACATGGAAACTATGTTATTACCCATTAAATATCATTGTAAGACTAGGAAATTCCCAAAACCAGCTGCCACATCCTTATAGGAAAAGAATCTTAGCCCAATAGGAAGTCCACAAGTCAAAAGGAAATAAATAACAAAATTCATACAACCTTTGTTAACCAATATTTCTATGCCTTTTCGAACTCTAATTGAACTGAAATTTTAACCCAAGGTGGTATAATATGTGAGGAGACTCCACATAAAATTTTAGCCTGATCTAATGATCAGATTGAGAATTATGATTGTTGTCATAAAACTAGACAGTTGCACATTTTACATCAGAATCCGAATCTGATTGTTTTTCCGTTGCCCGAAACATATCACCAGAGTAATAGCCTATAGCCTTCCAACGATAGGATGGACTCATTATTCTTAGTGCAGTTGCATAATTTATCTTGGAAAGGATAGAGTCAGTCTCCCTTGTGTGATTACATAGTTTACCTTGGAAATGATTGGCATGATCTCTCAAGTGCGATTACACACTCTCTAAGGATGGGATTGACAAGACCTCAACAATTCTAAAGGATTTTACTCCATCTCTACAGTGCAATAGCACCGATCTCCATGTGATTCTAGGAGAAACTCAATTATTTGTTGGGAATATACAGATATACTTGCAACCTAGATCTCTTCTTGATTCCAAATAGAGGGCAAATCCTACTAAGGCTAGGCAAGATTCAAAAATCAATTCTTGCCAGATTTTGATAAATATTTTTCTAAGTATGGGTGTTGGACCAATACAAAATTTTCAACAATTTTCTAAGGCTTTTAGACCCTGCATGGAATTTTTCACTATGGGTGTAGGACCCAGACAGATTGTCTAGGGAATTCCTTCAATATTTTTCTAAGTATGAGCATTGGACCTATACAAAATCTTAAGACTTTTTCTAAGGGCCTTGGACCTCTTTTTGCTATGGGTGTTAAATCCATATAGACTACATAAGTCAATGTAGAAATGAAAAGTAAAAATAAAATTTTATAATGCAAAAATATTACATAGATAAACCCAACAAGATCGGGGTTGTTTAAATGAGGGAAGAAGAGGAGTGAAGGCTTAGATATCTAGCCTAGGCTCCTTAGCTAGATATTCTCTATGTTAGGAAATAGTGGCCCTAACAAGAAACACATATGCAAAATCAAGCATCGGGACTCAATGGAAGGAAACACTAATGTCCATATACATTCCCCTTTATTAATTAGAGAAATACATGTTGGACATGGCAAGGAAAATCTTGTCCTCAACCATCTTGGACATAGTTGTAGACCCTTCAAATTTTTCTTGGAACTCTCTAAGAGAGTTCTTCAAAGCCTCCAACAGTGCCTAAGAACTATAGGCTCCCTCCCTATCAGCGAGAAACTCAGTCTTTAGACTGTTTTGAGTGGTCTTTGCCTTAATGATCTCCTGTTTTAGGTTATCCACTTGATTAAACAAGTGTTAGGAACAATAGTCACAAAAGCAAACTAAAGGAGAAATAATAAAGCTCCTTACATTAAAGGTCATTTATCAAGTTAAGGCCAAATAGAGTTTATAGCTCTCATCAAACATCATTAACATGTCTGATGGAATGGCGAGAATCCTCTTTAGCAGTCTCACCACCTTAAAACCAGTCTCTTCAAGACCTAACCTTCTACCAACAACAACCTTTGCTGCGGGGGCGACGTCATCTGGAGACGGCGGAGGCTCTCTTGTTGTGCCTCCTGTGTGAGGTGTTGTGTGTTGGGAAGAGTTTTTGGATTTAATCATAAAATTATGATTAATTTTTAGGAGTCGCCACCTAGTATTATGGTCACTGGGAACCTATGGTCTGCGAAAGTCTGGGTAAGGGACTGGTTGTGCAAGGGAAAAACACATCACCCCCAGTACACTCTACCTAAGGTAAGCTGCATTGTTGTTTGATTGTTTTTTCTAAGTCGGGTTTCTATCCATTGGTCTTTTCTAAGGCTCAAGGCAGATCTCTCTTCATGAGAGAGTCTCTACCTTATCGGGTTAAATCCTAACCTTTCTAAAGTCTGAATTTTAGCATCGCATTTTTACACCTTGTATCTTTAATACTTGAGGGTGTACTTTATCGTGTAATTTTACACCTCACAAATATTAAAGTCTATATCTGGATCCTAAAAAAAGATTGAAAAAAGATTTTTGACATGTTGGCCAAATCCTAATGGATAACCATAAACTGGTTACGATATCTATTTTTGATTTTTTTAAAACATGAAAAGATGCAATTTTTGTTTTTTTTATGAAAAATATGCTTGGAAAAATTTTAGTCAAATTTCTCATGCTATAATTTTGGTGCTTGTTTCAAACTATGCAAATATTTAACAAGTTTACACATCTTTCTTTCGTGTCCTGAAACATTAAATCCTTCAAGTTGTTCTATATAGATTTCTTCATCTAAGTATTTATTTAGAAAAGCAGTTTTAACATCCATTTGATGTATCTCAAGATTATTAAGGGCAACTATAGCAATTAACATACAAATGGATATTATTCTTGTAATTGGTGAGTATGTATCAAAGTAGTCCATACTTTTCTTTTGCTTGTAACCTTTTACTACGAGTCTGACTTTATATTTATCAATAGATCCATCAACCTTTTTCCTTTTAAATATCTATTTTCACCCCAATGGTTTATTCCCAAGAGGAAGATCCATCAGTTCCCATGTATAATTTTGCATGATGGATTCTATCTCAATATTTCTAGCATCTTTCTAGAATGGTGCTTCCGGGGTTGACATTGCTTCTTTAAAGGTTTGAGGTTCATTTTCTAATAAATAAGTTAGAAATTCACACCGCTTAATTTGTCAAGCTTTTCTCCATGAGAAGCGCGGTTAACCAACAAGGTAACTAGGATAGCAGGGACTCTCAGGGTAACCAATGCATTATTGTTGTTAACATTAGTTTCAACCATCTTTTATCACAATAACAGAATTAACTTTACAAATATATATCATATTAGAAAAGTATAACAAAAATCATAGCTGAGCATCAACAGATTCTTTCTAGACAGTTTCATCCTTTTTCCATTTACTATCACAGATGTTGATAATATTTAACTATTCATCAATGCATATTCATATCATAAGTGATGTAGCAGCCCAATGGTAAGTGGGTGTGTTTTCTTTCTAGAGATCTTGGGTTAAAAACCAATGGTAAGTGGTTGTATAACAAAATTCATGCAATAGTTATCTTTTTTTATAAGCAATTTGTGAGATTAAATTAATATTATTTTTTATTTAAAATAAACAAACATATATCTTTACAAAAAGAAAGAGTTAAATCAACATTACTTGTTTTAGAATGACACAACTCTTCCTTTATCACAACTTTTCATTCACCCTAACAACTGGGATCCCGTTGTTTTATGCGGATCGAGAAGATGTTACTTTTTATGCCATTACATCCTCAAGTCTATTTCATGATCTGTACATGTTTAATTCTTCCACGTTTCTTCTTGTCACTTGTGTGATTGGCTTGTATATATAGTGTATAAAATAATAAATGAACAAAGCTTTTTCTCTTTTCTAATGTCTAATCCATAGTTTTGAAGTCTGCCGCGGCGGGTCTACCCGGGACTCAGCTGACTCGGGGTTGGAGCCAGGTCGGGTTGAAAAAAAATAAGGGAATAAAAAACTCGGCGTGACCCGGCGAGACCCGGTCAAAAACCCGGTTGCGACCCGTTGACTTTTGTTTTTTTTTTTTTTACTAAAACGACATCGTTTTGATTTAAAAATTTTTTTGACCCGGGTAACCTGGTCAAAACCCGGGACCCGGGCCTTGAACCGGGCCGGCCACTAGACCGGGTCTGAAAACTATGGTCTAATCAATTACTCACATGAAGAAACAACGAAATCTATTGCATGATTTTTAATAATAAAACCTGAAGTGTTCGTCAAGGAGATGTCCGTTTAGAGCTCACTTGAGAAATCATTGGTTTTTGGCTCTCTTTCTCTAGTTTATTTTTTTTGTTAAATTAATGAAAAACAATGCGTGGTCAGCTTCTGAAAACCATAGGGATAATCAAAAGTAAGAAGTTATAAAATGAAAGAAGTTTTCTTTTAATAGTGATTGACAAGAAAATATTTTAACATCATGCATGTTTTATCAAACACTTTTACAATCACACCCATGGCTACAGCAATTACAGTCACAATTATACCGAACCACCTTTAATGATATATTTTAGCTAGCTAGAAGTAATAATATATGGTCATGCAAAGAAGAGAGGAAGTAAGAACAACAATAGGAAAGAAAAACAGTGTTACAATATATAATTGTGGTAGTAGCTTGTTTTTAAAGTATTTTTTATTTAAAAATATATCAAAATAATTTTTTTATTTAAAAAAAAATTATTTCACCATAAAAATTAATTTGAAAAAAATTTAAAAAATTTAAATTTTTATAAAAAAGCTTTTAAAATACAAAAACAAACATATTGCTGCTACTAACTAATCTCAAGATGAGATAACTTTTGAATGAAAAAATAAAAGCATGACTATTTTGAGTAGAATTTCCATTCCCATTTTGATTTTTGTTATTCAAACTTCAACCAACGATCATTCTCCACATGAATTTGACCTTTAAGAAATTCAGAAAGTCTTCGTTAAGCTTGACCTCTCGGAACACACTAATAGAAGCCAAGGAATTAGTGGATGCCTTACACAACTCCCATTTCCAAGATCCACGTAGAGTGACTTCACAAACTGTAATGGCTGACTGAGTCAACTCGTCCGAGTTAAGCTGAGGAGGTTAAGGGCCTCCTGAACTAGGGTTCTCCTCCCCATTATTAGTATTTTATTGTTGCGTGTGAAACCCTTTTAATTAGTAAATGCTTACCAACAAGAGAGAGCCACCACCAAACAATATTATGGTAGTTTGGTCATGCCGACAGCTTAAATTTCCGTTTGTGTTGTGTTCACCAATCACCAGCTACCCTTCTTTACGTTTAAAAACTTTCTCACTAAAAACCCTATTATCAGTTAAAAGTTAAAACCAATTTGCCTTGTCTGCTTAAAAAAAATGTTCATCATCCACATAAACAATAAGAAAGTTTTCTGATTTTTTTTTATTTTTGACTATATTGCGGAAAACTTATTAATGAAATTCATTTTAAGATAAAAAAATATATATATATCAACTTTAGATGGAGAAAAATATTTTACTGTTTAAGATATTGGAAAACACTTTCCATGAAAAATTTAAAAACTAAAGTAGTGCAATATTTTATTATTCATTTATATATATAATTTAAAATATAATATTATTAGAAAATAATAAATTACTAATATATTTATGTAGGAAATAATACGTTAGGATATATTAATATACAATATAAATTATATTAATTTGATATATCAGTGCATATAAATACTTTAATTTAGATATTACTATTAGAAAATACTTTTGAATACAAAACATGTTTTAATAATCATACATTTTAAATCATATAAATTGTGTTATAAAATTAGGGTACCATAGAAAAGAAGTTTATTTTTTAATGTTCTCCAAACACCAAGAAATGGTTATATGTCTATAATATTATATTTATATTTATATTATATGTATAGTTATATTTTATAAAATAAATAATATATAAATATATTGTTGAACAAAACTTATGTTGGTTTTTGTGGTTGTGGTTGTTTTTCAAACTGCTTTTCACTTAGAAATATATCAAAATAATGTTTTTTTTTTTAAAATCATTTTTAATCAGCGCACCAAAATTATCTAAAAATACCAAAAAAATATTAATTTGAAGTAAAGAAAAAAATAAAAAAATTTAATTTTTTTCAAAAACGCTTTTGAAACTCAAAAACAAACAGGGTCGTAGGTGGCTAAGACTTTCTTATGTTTTCTTATATATAATTCTGAATGTTTAAGGTGGCTATATATAGCTTTGAAAGTTCTACATAGACTAAGACTTTCCTTATCTAATTAAGATTTATCCTTATCGTATTAAAATAAAACTAATTAATTGGCTAACTCCTGACAATAATAAAACTCTAATAGATATTGATCTAGTTTTGTAGAATTTTAACAATCTTAGAACTCTTGCAAACTATAAATTCTTATGAACCTAAATCCTAGTTGATAATGAACTCTAACACTTCCTCTAAATATCAATTGTCATTATTTTTTCATCTTTTCCTTCTCTTTATGATGTCCTTCCTCAACAATGTTGATGTCGTATGTATTCCATCATTACCAAACATGGATTTCTTTGAAATTGATAAAGGTAGTTTCACCATTGAGCTCAACATCAATTGTATTTTTCTAAACCATGTTAGTTTTTATAAACCTTCAACTGGATTCGTAGCTTTTCCAACTATGATTGACTTTCGAGCTTACCCGTCTTTAAATTCTTGTAAGTTACCTCCAATGTTATCAATTGAATTTTTCAGTTCTACCTCTTCAATAAGAGTGACACCATAAAGATCTGAATTCTTTCTCTTGGAGCTTTTACCCTTAACATCATTAGCCATTAATTTTTCTTTAAACTTTTGTTGACCCAAACATTTTTGTTGCACATTAACTTATTTATTATTAAGAGATGGAGCATTGGATCCATAAAATGAAGGAAAGTCTCTAACCACTGAAACTCTTCTCCTAGGAGAATAGCTCTCCTGAATAATTTTTTTAGTTGAAATAACAACATCCATCTTTGTAGATGATTGTTCTAGCTTTGTATCCAACTTTTTCTCTTGTATATTATTTAAATAGTTCTCTAAAGACATTGGAGATTCAGAATTATCTTTTTCATTAGGATGATACTCATTATTACTTTCTTATATATAACATGGTGAGACACCTTCATTACATACAGACATCCTTCTAATAAATGCTCTAAACACTTCAGGCTTATCAAAATCATCAAAATCAATAAGATCATATTTTTTAAATCTTTTTCAACATCTTTTTCTTTATATAGAATAAAAGATTTTTTAACTTGAACTTGTAATGGGACCTCCTCTTTCTAAGCATTACTACAAGAGAATTTTAGTTATTAATCTGGCTCGTCATCATGATCAAGATTATGGTCATAATCTTGGTTAAAATCACAATCCTAGTATACTTTAACATCATGGAGACCAAATAAGACATAATAGTATGATGATATTAATTGTGCTACAAACATAAAATTTTCTTTCTACTTGAGACATGATTAACATCTCAAAGATATACTTGATTAGAGTTACAATAAAGCGTGATTGTTGTCTTACTAATATAGGTTATTGGTAATCTTGAGTTATCAGTTGTCACCACTACACAATTTTTTTTAATACTATGTCAGATGTTGTAGCCTTTGTTTATCACATGTTATGTGATTAAAACACTCGAAGTAAAAAAACACAATCACTCTCATGATTGATTTGATCTTTATTTGTTGTTGTAAATGCTGGTTATTACTCTTTTATAGCAAATAATGTCTCAGCATCCCATTCATCTTCAACCTGTTTTTTTGTTGGCTTCTTAAACCAAAAATGTTTCTTCATGTGACTATTTTGTCTATAATTATGATATATGCCTTCAAATCTTTTGTTATTACCATAATTCTTTAAAGCTCCTTTTTTATGAAAGCTTTATTTCTTTTGATAATTCCTTTTCATTTCACCATCCTTACTGAATTCACCATCAATGCATCAATTATGGTTTCTATCTATGTGAGTATGCCACTGCTTACTCCTGTTATTATTGATGTAAAGTGCTTTATCTTCACCTTTTAACGAGACTCTTTCATTTGCTTAGCTATATTTTATTGACATGCAAGCAAATTTTCAAACTTAACTAATGATTGTTGAGTAGGCTATCCTTGTACTGCAACAACAAAACTTTGATATTCAGATTTTAAACCATAGATGACTATTCTTTTCATCTTTGTTTCACCAATAGCTACTTTAGGTTCTAATTTTAAAATCTCTCAATGTGTTGATTTCACCTTTTTAAAGTACTAAGTAATCATCATGTCTTGTTGTGTCATTGACAACAACTTGTTCTTGAGAAGTTGAAATTTGACATCATTTTTTTTTTAGAAGAGACAAGCAATGGTGTCTCATGCTTCTTTTAGCATTGTAGTATCCTGAATGTGCTCCAACATATCCTTTTTAATTGTGGTTTTCAAGGCAAACATTTCCTTACCGACTTTAATCTTCCACCTGCATAGACCTCATTTCATATCTTTAGCTAGTTGTGTGTCTTTACTACCATTGACTACTTCTCACATATCTTAACCTTACATATAAGGCATCATGCATGTAAACCATATACTGTAATTTTAATTGTTAAGCTTTTTGATCCCTTTAACAATTCGAAGATCTCTCATGTTTACTGCTATAAAATAAACTACTCCTAAGTGCTACTATTAACTTGTTTCTATTGCACATGATGTTGACCTTTCTATCTATTTTTGTTACCGAAATTAATCAAAATAACTTACTTTTGTTGTATGTTATTACAAGGAAAATACTGTTGATTTCTATATCATTGTATTTGTTGTGGTTTTGCTGCTACAAGATTCTTTATTGTTGTCACACATCTATGTTCTTACAACTAATGTCATGTTTTTCAACTGATGAAGTCTACTATCTTAATTTTCTTGCTATGTTGCTTGTTATTGTTGGATCATATGCTACAAGCTACTGTAATGAATGTTATCTGTTGTTGGATTGTCATGAGAGTTCTACTCCTGCCATGTGTACTGGATAAGCAGTTGGACAACAAGTGTCACTACTAGATTGTTTCATTGCTACATGAGGCTATTGTTGCCTCGGGTTTGTTCTCCAACCTTCTGGAAAATAAATCTTATTGTTGTTGTCACTGTTTTAGGAGATATACCAAAGATAATGTTGCTTCCCGTGCGCCTTTCCTTCTTTCCAACCTCTTGGTCCCCCTTTTTAACTTATAGGTTTTAATACCAATTGTTGAACAAAACTCACGTTAGTTTTGCTTTTAAAAAAACACAACAACTTACTTTCTTTTTATTATTTTCTTATACTTTTTTCTATGTAATTCTGAATGTTTAAGGTGACTATATATAGCTTTACAAGTCTTACGTAGACTATGACTTTTATCTTTTTCTAACTAAAATAAAAACTAATCAACTAGCTAACTCCTAACAATAATAAAACTCTAATAAATATTGATCTATTATTGCAGAATTCTAACAATTTTAGAACTTTTACAAAATTTAAATTCCTATGAACTTAAATCCTAGTTGATATTGAACTTTAACATAAATGATATAATAAATTGTCTTTTCTACAATTATACTTTTTATGTCTCATTCTTTTCTTATAACTGGTCAAATAATTATATTTAATGTTTTATACATGTTAAATAAACTTGAAAAATAAATTAAAATATTAATGAGTAATTTTCCAGCTTATTTTTCATGGCATAGTCAAACAATAAAAAGTTTTTTCTAACTTATTTTCCATGACATTATCAAACATAAAAAAATAATTAACTTTTTAGGAATTTACTTTTCATAAAAACCACTTAAAAAAATTATTTTCCAGTAAATAAACAAGAAAAGGTTCATGACATACCAATATACTAGTTAAAGTTTATGAACAATGAAATTTATAGGGGGAAAATATATTGATCAACCAAACCGATAATAAGCCACTATAAATTTTATATATATATATATATATATATATATATATATATATATATAATGAGAAATAAAAAAGA
>Ga0307517_10007556_pt1 | contig 15803 bp, 25 predicted proteins | sample 23_EM_MG_FD_194515 | JGI IMG/M metagenome (GOLD analysis project Ga0307517, IMG submission 194515) | Populus trichocarpa ectomycorrhiza microbial communities from riparian zone in the Pacific Northwest, United States - 23_EM | ecosystem: Host-associated > Plants > Roots > Unclassified | place...
TGCGTCAGTGCTGAGGGCCAAACACGTCTGACGTTTTGTGCTGATCCATATGAACTGTTGGGGGACGGGTTTCCGGGTACGAATCGGGAAGACGTTCTAGAGATTTCCGGATTCACGGCTCGCGGGAAAAATCTCGAACGGAAAGAGCGCCAAGAAGGTGGGAGACCCGACGCTACTTCCATATCGAAGGGGGTGAGTCGCAGTGGAATGGGAAGGGTGACACTGGTGCTGGCCAAGATACGTTTTCACATGATCAGAATCCATCACGCGTTCCGATCGCGTTTAGCTTATCCTGCCAAACCTCATCCACGATGAATCGAGGAGCCTTCATAGTCATCGAGGGTCTCGATCGGTCTGGAAAGAGCACCCAGGCAGTACGACTTCTAGAACGTCTGGAAGCCGCTTCTAAAGTTGTTCAGCTGCTCAAGTTCCCAGGTGATCGCTGATCAGAGACCGGACTGCTGTCTTCCAAGTGCTCATATGAATGCGCCCCTCGACCTTGCACCTCAGATAGGTCCACGCCAATTGGGCAGTTGATAGATTCGTATCTGCGCTCTCAGTCGGACATGGATGATCATACGATTCATCTACTATTCTCTGCCAACCGCTGGGAGATTTCGTAAGTAGCTCACGACCTGTACCGTCAGTGTGTCGTACCAACAACCAACGGTGTACTCATTTGTTTCCCTCCCTTCTGCGCGACGGTTCGCAGCTCACGGATCGAATCCCTACTCGATTCCGGTAGCATGATCATTTGCGACAGATACGCATTCTCCGGGATCGCGTTCTCCGCATCGAAAGCGTTGCTGCAAAAGTCTTCCCCCTCCGCCTCTAGTCCGCTGACATACAAATGGTGTAGAGCTCCAGACGTGTCTCTACCCGCTCCGGACCTCACCCTCTTCCTCGACATCTCTCCGGAGCAGGCCGCGAAGCAACGCGAGGGGTACGGTGAAGAGCGCTACGAGAGACTAGAAATGCAAGCCCGCGTTCGAGAAGTCTTTGGAAGGATCGGGAAAGAGATGGGTACGGAGAAGTGGGTGACCATAGATGCAGGGAGGACTCGAGAAGAGGTTGAGAAGGATGTCTGGGAAAGGGTCTCTCCTCTAATAGAGGGGGTAAATGAACCGGTCAGTCGATTGTGGGGTGGTTTACTTTAACTGCACCTCTGTCCGAGGAACCCGGCTCGTGATGGCTCGTGACCTCTCTCGGGAAGGTTTGAAACGCATGGATTAGGGTAGATAGAAAGTAGGGTAGGATGTGCTGAAAACAACTCGTATTAGATCGGGACAGTGCTTCGGTAAGCAAAATGGACTCGAGAGGAAAGCAATGGACAACACCCAGCGTCAAGACCGCAAAATAATCTGATGAGACATCACAACATACGGCGCCCAAGGCACCCTCAACGGGTCTTGCTTTCCCGTAAGCCTAATGCTCTCCTTCAACAAGAAAACCATCTCTACCAATACACCAGCACCCTCAATGATCGTGTTGAAGGTCAGTGTCGTGAAGTAGTTCATGTCAGGTAGTCGTAGAATGTCAATTGTAACATCCAAGGCGGGCCCTGTTGGTGGGACGAATACAATCCGCCGACTGAAGGAGGAGAGTGCTTGGATGATACTTGAACGGCCTTGCAAAGTGCCCGTGTTGCACTTGGTGAAATAGTATGGTGAGGGTGAGCGAGAACCAGAGATGAATCGGCAAGAGAAGGTCGCCTCTGAAATGTAGGCATCTTCGAGAGCCAGATGATCCTTGTCAAAAGTCTTTATGTATCTGGGCAATGGGTCAGATTTGCGGAGGCAACTAGTTAAGTGCACAAACCTCGTTGCGAAAAGTTTAACAATGCTTTGGTATTCCCTGTCGCTGATTTCACCCTTGCAGGCACCTGAATTTGGGGTTGGGTCCGGAGAGACCCTCAACGATGACACGGAGTTTGATAGAGATGAATGCCGTGTAGATGATCGCTCCGTCTTCCGAGAACGCGGAATGGTTTTGGACACCGTAGGGGTATTTTCCTTGCTGTTTCTCTGTCAAATCCGCAGTGGGTGTTGAGGAGAGCGTCAACTTACTGGGTATTGGTTTCACCATGGTCGGTTCTCCTCTTTTTGGGCAGTGGAGAATCTGGGAGAGCGGCATTTATGATCGCAAGCGAAGGGCTGAGGCGCTTGCCCCTCGCAGATTTCCGTGCCTGCTGAGGAGCCATTTGGATTCAGCCTTCAAGCGTCAAGTTTGGCCGATGGTGAGTGTGCAGAAGCAAGATTCGAACTGACATATTTTGTGAACTCGCGGTGACATAAAACTCAGCCAAGTGTTTGCCGCGTTCGCGGCAGACGGATCAGAGACCCCGGCGCGATTTCCCACGCTTTGAACGTTGTCTGACCGGGGACTCCGGGGTGCTTCCGGAACTTGAAAGGCAGCCTTTCATCGAGGTGCGCCGGTTGGGGGCCATGGCGCACACAAGGTGTAGCAACGGCGCACGAAATTGAATGTCTGTGTTTGAGGGCGTGACCCGTGCCACCAAGCGAGACGGAATGATCGATGCTGACCTGGACCCACGCCTGGTCCTCCCACTTTCTTACCCTTTCCAGTCGCCATTAAGCTTTTGTACATAGTCTGGGGTTCAGCGAAGGCCAAGAAAGCGTTCGATGGCCCGCTCATCTCGAGAGAGCTTGTTGGTATGAGACCCCCGATGCGTGATGTGACGGACTGTGACGGGCACAACAGCCACCTTGATAGCGCACCACTCCGTCCGCCCACTCACTCAACCTCATCTCCCCCACCCAAAGACCTACGACCTACAGAATCTCTACCACGACGATGGCATCCAAAGCTGCCAACAAGAGAGTGCGCATCAACTCACGCCATGACCTGCCGCGACCCGTGTTGACCATTATCCCTCAGCTCACCAAGGAATACGTTGCCATGCAAAGAGAGCCGCCCCCCTTCATCTGGGCCTCTCCTGACGAGAAGAACATATTGAACTGTGCGTTATGTTACTCACTTTACACTCGCCGAGTGACCTAATCTCCGAATACAGGGAACTACTTGATCGTGAGTTGCCGGCACCTATGGCGGATCCAAACTTCAAACGATCTCACCCTGCAACCTCTTAGCGTGGCCCTCCGGATTCGCCTTTCGAAGGAGGGGAATACCATGGGGTTCTGATGTTTCCACCAGAATACCCATTCAAGCCACCGGGCATCAAGGTATGCCCTCACGATCGGCCACGCGACTCGTTTACGCACAGCTCCTTCCAGATGCTCACACCCTCTGGACGCTTCGCACCTGATAAGAAGATCTGTTTCTCAATGTCAGACTTCCACCCAGCTTCCGTAAGTTCTCATGCCGACCTTCCCTGAAAATGAAACTCACGTCAATCAATAGTGGAATCCTGCATGGAGCGTTGCCACAATGTCCGTGTCCCCGCCGCTTTGCAATGCCTTTAAAGCGTGTTAACCTAACCCTCTTCTAGATTAACCGGCTTGTTGTCCTTCATGATGTCGGATGAAATTACTACTGGCTCGGTGAACACTACCGATTCTGATAAACGCGCCTGGGCTCGTAAGAGCCACTCTTGGAATATTCAACAGCGCAAGTTCAAAGAAGCGTTCCCCGAGGTAGGTTCTCTCTAACACCGAGCCTGAGTAATGTCTTACAGATGCGCAGTACTGTGCTCCCACGATGCGTGACTTGCCGAACATGGGTGAGTCGGTACGAGGGAAGTCATCTGACCCAACCCCCTCCCAGCCGACACAACAATCAACGCCACACCTCATTGTCGAGCAAGCTCGGGCTGTCCCAAACCCTCAGCCCGCTGCTGCACACCCAGCGACGGCGGATCCCAAAGCCGTGGTTGAGGCGAGCTCCAGTGACGCCTCTGGTGGTTGGGCTGATGTCATCTGGCAGAAATGGCGGTGGGGTCTTTTTATCGCTATTGCTGTGATAGTTTCTAGGTTGTCTTCCTCGTAACAACTCTTTCACAACCATCTCTTACCCTCCGGCTTTGGGAACCTGTAGGCATTGTCTGATTTCTGGTGTCATATATTTCTTTTCCACCTACTCTCGTTTTCTTGTTCCTTGGAGTACTAGTAGCTTCACCCAGTTCTCTCCTTAACTCATTACGGCTGTTTCATGTCCTCTCAGTCTACACATAATCTTCAATTTCCTATTACCTGGGACGTTTGAGTGGGAAACGCATCGCGATTGGCCAGGGGATCCGGAAGCACCCGTTCCCGCTTATTGGGTCGGACCACAAACTCTTCGGTCATCCTTCGGATCCAAGTACCTCTTCTTCATCTCTCCGTCACTCCCACAATGCTCCAGCTTCAAAAATCTACTTCGAGGGTGCGTTTTCAGCGTTTTTCGACGCGAACGCGAGTTGCTGACGTTGTTGTTTTGGATGTCTAGGCCGTAGCACGTCGGCTACGTGCGGGCCGTGTTGGCTTCGAGGCCCGTCGAACCATGGCCAGCCAGTCGGAGCCATATGACGCTGTTGTCATTGGCGGAGGTGTGTTTGTACATCCGAATACTTTCGCTCGGGAATGAAGGCTAACACGGTGCATGGGTCCGTAGGTCCCGGCGGATACGTCGCAGCGATCAAGGCTGCCCAGCTCGGTCTGAGGGTGAGCACGTTCCTTTCGAGTTTGACCATTTCCTAATGCTGTGCCTTTTTGTTTCTTGCAGACAGCGTGCATCGAGAAGCGGGGTTCTCTCGGCGGAACTTGCCTGAACGTCGGATGTATTCCCTCGAAGGCCATGCTGAACAACTCGCATATCTACCACCAGACGCAACACGACTTGAAAAAGAGGGGTATTGAGGGTGAGTTTGATCCAATTCCTTGCCGGCATACCATACATGCTCACTCGGACGTTTTCATCGCAATCTCAGTCGATAATGTGACGCTCAACCTCGGTCAGATGCTCAAGGCCAAGGAAGAGTCTGTAAAGGGTCTAACCAAGGGTATCGAGTACCTCTTCAAACAAAACAAGGTCGACTACATCAAGGGTGCTGGTTCTTTCATCACCCCAACCAAGATCAAGGTCAGCCTTCTCGAGGGAGGTGAGACCGAGATCGAGACCAAGAACGTCGTTATTGCCACTGGCTCCGAGGTCACTCCTTTCCCTGGAGGTGCCATCGAGATTGACGAGAACCAGATCGTCAGTTCGACAGGCGCTTTGGAGTTGAGTGAGGTTCCAGGAAAGATGGTTGTCATTGGTGGTGGTATTATTGGACTGGAGATGGGAAGCGTTTGGAGTAGGCTCGGTGCTGATGTGACTGTCGTCGAGTTCCTGGGTAACATTGGTGGCGTCGGAATCGACGATGAGATTGCGTGCGTGTAAATGCTCTTCGTTGTCCGGGAGTATGCTGAGGGGTTTTGTAGCAAGACGTTCCAAAAGACCCTCACCAAGCAGGGCATCAAGTTCAAGCTCAACACCAAGGTCACCGGTGCCGACAAGACCGATGGCAAGGTCCTCGTCAAGACGGAGGCCGCCAAGGACGGCAAAGAGGAGACATTGGATGCTGACGTCGTCCTCGTCTCCGTCGGTCGTAGGCCATACACTAAGGGTCTCGGTCTCGAGAACATCGGGGTCGAAATCGACAACCGGGGCCGAATCGTGATCGATGACCAGTTCAACACTTCGATCCCTGGAATCAAGTGTATCGGCGATGTTACCTTTGGGCCCATGCTCGCCCACAAGGCCGAAGAAGAGGGTATTGCTGCTGTCGAGTACCTCAAGTCTGGTCATGGGCACGTCAACTACAACACCATCCCATCGGTCGTGTACACTCACCCTGAGGTCGCTTGGGTCGGGAAGACGGAACAGGATTTGAAGAAGGAGGGTGTGCAGTACAAGGTTGGGAAGTTCCCGTTCGTTGCCAACTCTAGGGCCAAGACGAACCAGGATACGGAGGGATTCGTCAAGGTTATCGCTGAGGCAGAGACCGATAGGGTTTTGGGTGTTCATATCATCGGTGAGTCTTTGAGAGAACTTGGACAATGTTTGGCGTATTCTGACTCTTGTTGGTTTCAGGCCCCAACGCTGGAGAGATGATCTCTGAAGCGGTCTTGGCCGTAGAGTATGGTGCTAGTTCCGAGGACATTGCTCGAACAACGCATGCTCACCCAACCCTCTCGGAAGCGTTCAAGGAGGCTGCCATGGCTGTGCGATCGAAATCCATTCATGCATAGAAGGGGAACCATCTCCCCACTCTCGAGCTCTTACTCTCATACACCCCTCTCCTTTCTCGCTGTGGCATTTGTTTAGTGTAGTTTTGTTTTCCCTCTGTTATGCTGAGTGAAGCTAATAGATAAACCGTTTGGGATTGTGGGGATCGAAAAGGACGCGCGACTGGTCATTAAATATAAGGTTCCGTGGAACGTCTAAATCGAAAACCGCGGGTCATAGCCTCAACGACCGCAAGGAACACAGATATCAAAATCGCCGCCCGCATGCACCGACATCCCCGGACCTATCACTCACACCCGACGACCGTCCTCCCGGGTTTCCATCTCTACATCCGTCGGGGGGGAAACACCAACTCTGCCCTTTCTCGACTCGTATTAAACTGCTGCCATACGGCTGTCACCTCCGCTTCCTCGGCCCAAACACCGTCGTCAGGGGGTCAGAGAGAGAGATCGCCGCAGCAGTCATGCCGGAATACATGGACGCTCCTCCCCCTGTTTACACCGCTGGCCCGAAGAACGGGACGAATGGCGCTAACGTAGGTGGATGCGGAACCGTTTATCGGACGAGCCTGTTTCGATCTGACACTTTGGATGTAGATTGGGTCCAATGTACGGGAAACCGTCGCAGCCCTCCTGGAGACGACGAAGCAACTGCAAGATTGTCTCCGGAGGTGGAGTATTGGAACGGCCAGCGACGAACAGGTCAGCGACGTGTATGTGGACGTTGGGACCAAGTTCAATGCGACAGTGACTGCGTTTATGAGCCTTGGGATTGATCTTTCGTGAGTTTTTGGCACCTGGGCTTGATCCCCTTTTGCGAATCTCGAGCTCATTCGTGGAATAGGGACATGTACTCGATTCCGACGGACCTTCGCGTACAACTGGAAATTTGCCTTGGCGAAGACGCTTCACCAACGGTCCTTGAGCACCACATGCCGCGTATCAAGCAGGTCATTTATAGGCTGCTGATTGGGTTGAAAGGCAAGCACGAGCCATACAGACTCGCGATTGCGGAAAACAGAAAGACTTCGCGGTGAAGCTGGTGTGTATGCAAGCTATCGTCCGGTTGGGAAGGTGCTGTCGTTATCCTTTCCGTCATGTCTTTCCTCTTTACCATTTGTTCTGTCAGATCCCTTCTCTTCGCGTACCATATACCCATGTACTTTAGAGCGTGTTGTACTTTTCCACGTTGGATATTTACGTTTCTTGTACACAACGTGAACGGCAGAGTCTCGGTTTCTGTTTGTGACTGGTTCCGTGGTCTTGTCTCTCTCTCTCTCTCGGAATGATATGGACGGAGTTTCTGTGTCGCCGACATTCGATCGGAAAGAAGCGCAACCGTCATCATCGTTGTGCCGTGTTTATCCCACCAGAGAGGGCTGATCCCTCTTCTATCCCTCTCGTCTCTCCAGCTCCAAGCATATACCCGGTCTTTGGCCTGATCTATCTGCAGGGTTGACTTGGCCGTTCGTCTACCCGACAGCGGCAAACTCGCTTCACAATCTACGTCGGCACCGACTCGGATAGAGATCACACACTCGCAAATTCCCCACCGCACCGCCCACCGTACCAAGTGCCGACCCGAACCTTGGGGTCACGTCTGGAGCCCCTGAAATCACGTCCATAAACCGGCACTAACAATACAGTAACACCGGAGATGATTCCTGGCCGCAGATCCCACGACACTCGACCGATGAGTCCTACCGTGGTCCCTTCGGAACGACGACCATCCGCCAGCGAAGACCTCTCCCGTCCTTCCCTTCAGACTCTATCTCACCCGGGCTCCGACGGTGGGGGAGGACGCGGTGATTCAACTGGTCACTTTGTGGGGGACGCGGTTTCGAGGAGACTTGGTTTCTTAGGCGTTGGCGATCCGAAATCGTCCTCGACCACTTCGTTCTTACCCCCCAGATCACATTCCAGGGTGGATTCGAACAGCACCAGGGACGCACCGTCGAATATGAGCTCGACCACTTTGGTGTCTGTTAGCAAACAGCATGCGTCGCCTTCAAAGGTGTGTGATCATCGCTTATGCACTCGGATCTGGTCTTTTTGGTGTGGGTGGGCGGCTCCCCACCACTGAAACACCCATCACCGACTGTGCAATTCTCAGCGACACGCTCGTGGTTCGCCCGATGACGTATTTCGACCCCTGGTCCCTATCCCTTGTGACCTGATGAACTCAACTGACACTCCCGCCGCTGGGTTTTAACAGGGCTCGATGGGTCGTACGTACGATTCGAGGCTCATTTCGCGTGAAATGCACCGTCTAGGAAATTTTGCCCATTTGAGCCCGACGCCTTTTACGCTCGCGGCTTCCTCTTCCACCAACTTACCCCAGAGTGTACCGAATATGAGCTCCAGCGCGTCGCCTGACAATCCCTGGGGCGCCCTTCATATCCACGTCTTACCTTTGTTCAACGGTGAACCTTTGCGGGTTCCTGTGTAAGTGGTGGAGGGGACTCTGATGCCGCGATCTCAGAAATCTTATCGTGTTCTTGTTTTTAGGGAAGATCTCAACGCTCTTGTGAAGAGGCACGTTCAGAGTGTAGTGTCGGCCGCCCCTTCAAAGGCTTTGGCAACACTGGAACATGATACATCTGCGTTGATCTCTTCAGGGATGGTCACCCTCAACGCAAAGCTTACGGGGATCGAGGACGACAAGCTCGTCAGTCGCGTTGTCGAGATTTGGGGTTTCTTCTGGGACCAAGTTCTGCCGTATGTCGAGGGGGTGAGTCAATAATCACATCGGCACCCCTATCGCACCGCTGACGACCTACGCCTTTAGGTTTTACTACCATTACAAACCGACCCACTCCTCTCTTCTCTCTACCGGGTGCATCGGCCATCAGATGCATCTGGGCAAAACCCTAACACCCAGTTGCCCTCACACCTCTTCTCCTCACCACAAATTGACGTTCGGACGGTAGCGATCCGAGCGTTCCGGGATCAGATCATCTATCCGATATTCTCCAAGCTAAGTGTCTGTTTGACGTCGTCGGTTGTGCAAGACCTTGCATTGGACAAGAATTATCAGCAACCACGGTTACAACAAATGTAAGGACGCCCAGTGTCGAGCAGGATCCTGCTAATCGCGCGCTTCCCTTAGGTTACTAGTCTTGGTTTCGCAAGGACGCCAGCATTCTGTCTCGCTCTCGCTGACTGATCCTGATCCACAACCCTCAGCACCGGAAGCGGCGGTTCAACATCTGCTACGGGCTGTCCGGCTCCCGCTTACTCAACTCTCCCCCAACTCAACCCAAACCTCCTCTCGCCGCACGCCTTCTTTCCTTTCGGATAACCAGCCTCGGGATCGACGCGGAAGAATCGGGGAGAAACCGAAGAACATCAAGACGCCACTGGGTGATTTGGGATCTTCTGCTCGGCGACGACCCGTACTTGGGAGGAGGAATGCGAACGGGGACATGGGGCACGATGATTACGTTCTCGTTGAGGATGATGAGTTTGGCAACGAGGAGACACCGAGGATGAGAAAGGGACCGGAAGAGAATGGTGGGTGGGCGGCGGCGGTGCAGGAGTTATATTTTGAGGAAGAGAGGGAGAGGGAGAGGGAAAGAGAGTTTTTGGAGTCGTTACGGTGTGTCCCTCCGCCCTCCTTTTTTCCCTCGTATCCGTTGGTGGCTGACCGATGTTTGTAGGAGCCCTGATATTGAAACCCATGAAGACCACCGTGGAAGCATCGGTGGGTGGGGTTTGGGTAACCCGCATGAGGAGTATACGATCAAGAGGCATGTTATTGAGGACGAGGACGATGAGATGGATTGGGACCAAGCCCAGGACGTGGTCGAGAGGATGGTTGGGATGAAGACGGGTGAGAATGGATGTGTGGAGCGCAGGTGATATGAGTTTCGTCCGGTGTAGGGTTCGTTTTGCTTGTAACGCTGTGAGTTGTGCTATTCCTCGTTTCTTGGGACTTTCTCTTGTCTCCATTGGATTGTGTATACGAATTGTATTTTGTGACCCAAGTCCAATCCGAAGCTCGGGCTCTTCAGTTGGCGTTTGATCGATCTGCTCACGTGAACTAATCTAAGTCACCCTTCCCGCTTACCTTCCTCGGGGCTGAAAATGGCCGAGTCAAAGCCCAACGAATTTTTCCCAAAAATCGGTGAGGTTACGGAAAACGTTGTTCGCTCTGGGAGATCCTTGTCTTCCAAAGCATCTAAGGAGGATGATGACGATGACCAACCGGTGGAGGAGGTCGAGTCTTTGTGTATGAATTGTGGGGAACAGGTAAGTGATCGGGTGGACCTTGCAAGGAGTTTTGCTCAACGCCTTGAATGGTTCGGTGCAGGGCGTTACGAAGTTGCTGTTGACGACGATCCCGTACTTCAAGGAGGTGATCATTATGTCGTTCAGGTGTGAACATTGTGGGACCTCGAATAACGAGATCCAATCTGCGGGATCGATACGACGTACGACATTGTTCACGTGGAAAGGTCGTGACGACGCTCATACCCTTATTTCTTGACAGCGGAAGGTACAGTTTATACTACCAGGATCCTGAACCGCGGGGACCTCAACCGACAACTGGTTAAATCCGCTTCATGTTCCATCACGATACCCCAATACGAACTCACGATCCCTCCTTCTCACGGCCAACTCACCACCGTCGAGGGGCTCATCCGGGGTGTTGCTACAGACCTCTCTGCCGATCAGCCACTACGAAAATACCAAGACGAGAACGCATATACGAAGATTCAATTAATAATTAACAGCATCGAGGCCGTATTAGACGAGGGTGAGGAGGAGGGGGAAGTGACTGGACCGAAAGAAAAGAGTGACACGTTTCCCCCATTTACGGTGCAACTGGATGATCCTGCCGGGAATTCCTTCATCGAGTTCTTGGGGAGTACGGCCGACCCCAAGTGGAACCTTAGGACGTACCCTCGAACGCATACCCAGAATGTTGCCCTTGGAATTGCCGCCCCCAACGGCGCCGACACCGAGTCGGATCCTAATGCTATCGGGAAGATGAAAGAGGCCGTGGACAAAGCGACAACTGAGCAGTCTGCTGGAGAGATCAAGGATGATGAGATTTTGGTGTTCCCTGGCTCGTGCTCGAGCTGTAGCCGACCTCTGGACACGTTGATGAAGAAGGTCAATATCCCGTATTTCAAGGTACGAGAGATCGCGTTGACTATTTTTCTTTCCCATTTGCATACTCACTTTCTGAAGGATATCTTCATCATGTCGACAAACTGTGACGCTTGCGGTTATCGAGACAACGAAGTAAAATCTGGATCTGCGATCTCGGAGAAGGGGAAGAAGATCATCCTTAAGGTTGAGGATAGGGAGGACCTCAGTCGAGATGTTCTGAAGGTAACGATGGAAACGTTTTTCCATTGATGCTTACCAACTCTCTCGTAGAGCGAGACCTGTGGACTTTCAATACCAGAAATCGACTTGGTGTTACAGGCTGGAACTCTCGGTGGAAGGTTCACAACCTTGGAGGGAATCTTGGATCAAGTACACGAGGAACTGTCTGAGAAGGTGTTCGCTGGTGATTCGGCGAAGATGGACGACAGGTCGAACTTTGAAAAGTTCCTTTCCAACCTAAAGGCTGTGAGCTATCGTCTTCGTGTCTTATTTCCCGCCTTTTTGTTCTGAACTAGCCGTTCTAGGTGAAAAACGCTGAGCGGCCGTTTACTCTGATCTTGGATGATCCCCTCGCGAACTCGTATCTGCAGAATTTATACGCTCCTGACCCAGATCCGAACATGGAGACCGTCGTATACCACAGGTCTTGGGATCAGAATGAAGAGTTGGGTCTGAACGACATCAAGGTCGAGAATTACTCTGCGGATTCATAATGGGTGACTGTCCATAAGGTTATATCCCCTTTTGCTAATGCTGATGTGGCCCTGTCTTGGATTACACCTACTCCTCATTAATTGGCACAGTAAAAGCCCAATATTATTGGTACCCACATTTCCCTTGATAGTATGAGACCGGAACATGGATCATCACGGAAAATCTACAGGATACATGTGTGTGAAACAGATATAAAGCAGGAAACAGGGAGATAAGACACAGATTAACAACAAGCAACAGGGCAACAAATATGAAACAATGTGAGTGGGGTGGGTGGGTGAAGGAGAGGACATTCCTGTGGCAAGGAAAAAAAAGGGGGTATGGGGATAGTAGTGATAGTAAAGAACTTGATGGGAGACAGAGTGAGGGGGAGAGGTGTTGGTGGCTTGTGGAAGGATCCATCTGAAGAACTTGAGGCAGGCACTGATATCATTTGGATTTGGTGGCCCTGTCTGATCACAAAGAATAAATAAACACAACTGGTAGTACTGTTCCAGGAGCTCACCACCATTACCAATTCATCAGATCTCAGAGATAACCAAACTGCTCATCTCCTCATTGATCTGCTGGAGGAGCTTTCTACACTCCTCTACATCCTTCATGGCCCCAAGCTTCTCAAAACCTTCAACTGCATACAAGGTTTCAGACCTTGCCTCTTTGAGTCTGTGTTGGTTAAACCAGAAGACAGCTTGCAGCTTCATTGCACCAGCCAGGTGGTATGCATTGTTGAACTGTCCTTTGTTGAACTGGAGCTCCAACTCAGATGTGTCTGACTCCCAGAGTTGCCAGTGAGACTGGGTACCACTTATAGTGACCCAATGCTGGAGGTGTTTATACAAGCAACCTTATGATCTGATCACATCTCCAACTGATTGGATATAGACAGACACGTGGTTGGCCTTAAGCCACCATCAGTCATGCTGTATAGCTGTGACCATCACCCTATGTGTGAGGGCAATCTCACCTCCTGCATACACTGATCAAACCAGACTCTCCAATCAGGTAAATCCTCTACAGAGGGGTCTGTCAGCAGTCTGCTGGCCCTAAGTTCTGCAAAGCAGTAAAGGGTTCAAGATGGGGGGGATGGGATAAGTAACTCCAACGATGTGAGAAGCAGTCTTGACTCCTGAATAAAACTAGGGATAGTGGCCTAGAGTGGAGGAGGGGTGGCTCTAGATGAATGAAAGGAACAAAGAGAAACTTGTCTTGGCACTAGGGAGAGCTCCTTAGAGCAATTGATTCAGAAGATGGAACTGCCTAGAAGATGAGATTGATAAACTTAAGGAGCTACAACAGGATATAGGTACAGGTATATATACTGTAGCTCCCTGTGCACAGACCATATTGACAATCATTTGGAACAAAGGAAAGAAAAGTGTGGGAAATATTGGAACTAAAAGAGGAAAACATTAGTCAAAAACACTGGGGGCAGAGGGGGGTAAACCTGGTGGGTAAATTGTGAGTTTGTTGAGAGTTTTTAAATGTTTTACTCACACTTTACCCAGCAGGCAAATTGAGAGTTCATTCAAAACTTACTCACCACTTTGATCTCAATGTGATTGGTGGGTAAATTGAGATCAAATTCAAAAAGAACCTGCCAAATTACCCACTGGGTTCTTTCACAATATTGATCAAAATATATCCATCATAAACCTGAGCCACTCATTGAAAGTTCTTTCAAAAAGTGCCCAGATATATGACCACAATGCACTCAACCATACACTCAGTGAGTTCTTTGAAAAAAAAACCCATTGGGTATGTTGTGGTCATATATCTTGTCATCGCAGTTGTAGTCTGGGACTACTTCTACATGTGATGGTGTTATTTATTTGTTTCCTTTTCTTACTTTTCTTACTTTTCTCTTATTTTCTTTCCATCACATGACCAAGGAGAAGACATCTATTGGAGACCAGGAGGAACACTAGTGTCTACTACCCTCTCCTCCAACACTACACCATCCCAGAAGCCAGGAGGATGTTTGTAGTCAGGAGGATCCAGAATTGCTTCCAGAGTCTCTGGATCTGTTGCACGAGCGTATGGCTCCAGAGCCTCCCTGATCAACACCAGATGATCCACTTCTGCATTCATCTCCATGTGACATCCCTCCCTCATCTCCTCCCTCTGCCTGTCCACTTCTGCCTGGAAGTCCTAGATTACCAGGGGTGCCATAGATGGCATATGCTCCCCTTCCCCAACAGACTCTGAGGTATGGACTAGAGTCTCTATGGGGATGAGCTGGTTGAGTAAGTTTGGGTGTAAGTGGTACACCACTTCATTCACCCTACTGTCCTTATCATCATCCATTGACAACTCCTCCTCTTGATCCCAGATGGGACTCTCTGGGACTGCTTTCTCCAAAGGTTCCTCCCTCACCTCCACCATGAGATTGATGGTATCAGCAGGCAACGATGACAACTGTGCCGTCGTCAATTGTTGTGACACCCCCAACTCTTGCACCCTCCCTACCAATGACGCCAAGGCAGTGTTGGAGTGAGTGGGGGAGAGTTCCATGTCCTGGACACGTTCTTGCAGAGTCATGATTTATAATAATGATCAGCCCAAGTCAAATATTGTTAAGCAGCGCAGAGTATATTCTATATACTACAAAGTACTCTAACCTACCTTAGTGGAGAGGGGAGAGTGGGTTGAGGCTGGGTTGCTTTGTTGTGAGGGACAATGGTGGGAGAGAACAAGAGACATTATTATTCTACTATGGATACAGGCTCATATATATAGAATAATTTACTATAGGAGTCACAGCTATACAGCATGACTGATGGTCACTCCAGGTGACTCATCCAGCGCCTCTATGGGCTGATTAGTCATAGGACTATCATAACTCCAGAGTGCATGTCCGTGATCCCAACAGGGATGACTCTATTGCTATTCACACTGGGGGCAGAGTGTGAGCCGGAACTTCGGATAGAAAGTTTGTGGGAGTGAATGCGCGCTAAAGAGCGAGAATATGAGCTCAGTGCGTGAGGAAATAAGAGTGAACACTTTATTTTGAGTTACCTAAAGAGCGAGAATACGAGCTACTTTAATGGTAAGCGCGAAATAAATGTGTGAAGGAAAAATGAAGACAAACCTCAGTGCGCGAGGAAATAAGAGCGAACACTGAGGGAACAGAAAAGTCTCTGGCTACGTCTTTATATCGAGTGAGTAACAAAAGATAAAAGACAAGGTGCGTATGTTTCTAGTGAGGACAAAGTGGACGAGCGTACAAGAAGTGGTAGTTGTGAAGTGAAAGAAACATATAACAAGGGTAGGTGCGTATCGATTTGAAACATAGAAATATTACAACACACCCCCTCAAGTCGAGAAGATGCCTACGGACTGAGTGAACTTGAAAAGCTTGATACGAGCTAACGCTTTGGTGAACATATCTGCAGGCATTTCGTCGGTTCCGCAATGTGTGAGGAGAATGATGCCATCGTTGAACGCCTTGTGAATGTAGTGGTAGCGAATCGCGATGTGTTTGGTGCAAGAATGGAATGTAGCGTTCTTGACGAGTTCAATCGCGGAGCGATTGTCGCAGTGGATGGTGATTGGGTAGTCGAGGATGTGTGGAGAGTACAACTCGGATAGAAGGTGGCGAACCCAGATCACTTCCTTTGCAGCATGCGTGATCCCGATGTATTCAGCCTCGGTGCTGGAGAGCGCTAGCTTGTCTGCACTCCGGGGGAGCTCGTGAAGGGGGAGGGGCAGGCAGCAGAGAGAGAGAGGGTTTCGAACCAGTTGTGCAGAGAAGGCAACTTCTTCGAAGATTTGTTGAAAGTTGGGGGG
>Ga0307517_10007557_pt1 | contig 15802 bp, 14 predicted proteins | sample 23_EM_MG_FD_194515 | JGI IMG/M metagenome (GOLD analysis project Ga0307517, IMG submission 194515) | Populus trichocarpa ectomycorrhiza microbial communities from riparian zone in the Pacific Northwest, United States - 23_EM | ecosystem: Host-associated > Plants > Roots > Unclassified | place...
TTCCATCCTGGGTTCCACTATTGACCATGGTAGCGGATCCAGCTCGGTCTCGGGCGTATCTCGGACATAAGGGGCAAAAAATGCCTATCTCAAGTTTTACAAATGATCCTCCGGCGACCTTGGCCGCAATGTTGGGAGGGATCCTCGACAGCAGGATGATCTGATTTGACATCTTTAACGACCCGGCTGCTGAGATATAAATGGCACATGTCTCGAGACCTCCGGGGTAACCATCCCACGCGGAGCTGTGCCTTCCTGAAAAGGTCACGTCAGGCATCGATGCGATATCACACTGTGTGTTATTTCCGTGCATCCTAATCCAATGTTCCTGCCTTGGACGTGGAGCGAAAGAGTTGAGAAGCGTACATACCCAATCGGCCCCGCCGCGAAGCGATTTGAAATGGGTACGCATGACCAGGACGTGTTCCCGGTCCCCAAATAGTGTTTGAAATAGTCAACATCGCACTACAGGGCGATCCGAGTGAGAATTGCGTCCCGGGTTCAGGTCAGTACGGCACGTTCCGACGGATTTGCCATCCCCTAGAGCGACCGGCTGGACAATGTGTCGAATTGCATTTCGACTTATGCAGACACTAACCACTGTTAAACTCCTCGCTGGGTCGCTCCGGTCACACTCAGGGGAAGGGAGATACCTCAAAAGTTTCGAGGAAAACATGGGGTTGCATACGGAGGAAGATTTACATCGGGGATACACGTGTCAATCAATTCTACGGATGATGGCCACATGGGCGAGAAAGAGAAAAGAAAGAAAGAGAAAACTACCAGCCATCCAAAGTCTCTCGGTCACCTACACAAGACCCGGAACGAACCAATATCTGACTTTGGTCGCATAGTGCTCCCACTCTTCACCAAACCTGTTCCTCATCTGTTCGTCCTCCGCCACAGCCCTTACGTATGCAGCTCCCATCGTGTAAACCCACCAGGAAATCCACGCGCACTGTGTAACGAACATTGCGCCAGTTCGGACCGACCCAACCGCGCATTCGACGATCCAGCTTCCTTGCGTCATTCCCATGAACGTCAGCCCTGCCGTGAGACAGAGCGCACCGATATATGCGGGATGTCTGACAAGGCCATACGGACCTGAGGTGACCAGTTGGTGCTCTGGCTTGACGCAGAGGTCGAAGGTGAAGAGCGATCCAAGGACTTGATAACATCGCAGGCGAATGAAAGTTCCAAAGGCGACCAGGAGGAGTCCGAAGCACGTAATGGGGGTGACGGTGAGGTGGGGTATTTTACCGGTACGCGAAGAAGGGCAGAAGGGGGACGAAGCGAGTTCGAGTGAGTCGGATGTGGATTGAATGTAGTAGTGGGCAATGGTTAGAAACTCGAGGGTGCATGTGAGGTATAGCAATGGCCGTTGAAGCTAGTGGTCTGCGTTAGCGATCGACCAAGGATTCCGACATATCTGCCACCGACCCAGAATACGAGAGGAATGAGTCCGAAAAAGGTTTCTCCCTTTGTCTTGAAGCGACCCTGTTCGGGAGACTGGTTTGGGGGAGCCGTTGCCAATTGGTTGAGAACAAGCTGGGAGACATCAACTGCGATTCGCGCGAGAGACATTGCGATTCAAGTTTTGTGGGAGGGAGGGAGGGGAGAGATAGAGGAGATGCCTCATCCTGGGAGGTTTTATACCCGGGAGATGCGGTTTCGAAATTGGGGTCTCTTGGGGTCTCCCGAAAAGCTGGACGGTGCCGATGCCTCGGAAATTGATATTTCGAACTCTGCCCGCGGGAAAGGCAAGTGTGGTGGGAGCATCACGACAGAAGTCCCGGTCGTGTGTAGCCAACCTTGCCTGGTTCGAACCGAATTCCGTAGAGTACCCTGCCAAAGCGACCGGATCCGTCGACTCACGGATCAATGGAGAGGCAGAAGGCTGGTCGAAAGCTGGCCAGCCCACAAACTTTGGCGTCATAGGGCGTCTTGCCGCCTCAAACCGACGACCTCGATAGAAGGCCCAGCCTGCAGCTCCATCGCGCGGCCTAGGTAGTATGCGTCGTTGCCTGCGTGTGAGTTGGCCCGTTCGATGTGAGCGTGTGCATCGCCGAACCTGTCTTCGTCGAAATATGGGCGAGGGAGCGATGGACCCGAGCCAGCGGATCATCCCAGCAGAAAGAGGATGGTACAGTTCCGAGGGCCGCCTCGAAATGGCGAGTGACCTTCCCTTGGAACGGTATGTCCCGTCAAGAACGCGACAACGTCGACAGACCCTCTCTCGGGAACCAGATCGATCGCGCGGGATCCAGCCTCTGCGGCGTCGGGTTGGTTGTTTTGCCGCAACAGCTAAGGTCATCCGGACACCGAGTGGAGGCAACTCGGGCCCTTTGGAAAAGGAGAGTCTCGGAGCAGTGCGAGCATCGTAGTGGATTTGCATATTGCTTCGATATGTCAGAAAAATAATGCGGAGCTTGTTTGTTCCATCCGAGATGGTGGGAAACAGCCATTCAGGGTTTTTCCCTTTGATATCTTGAGAGGGGGAGCATTCGGCATCGGATCTGCAGGATCACGCGTTGCACCCGCGCTTGAGCGTCAAAGCCACGAGGCCTATCATCCACTATCGCACCACCATCTATCCGATAGTATCCGATCCATCTGACATCGACATGCACAACATACGAGCCTCACTCTCCAGAACAAAGAAGAAATTCAACCAGCGACTCACAGGGAGAAAACACAAGCCGGACGGAACCGGCGAGGAAACGCCTGACTCGACGAGCTCGCTTCCTCAACCAGACCCTCACGTCGTAGCGGACGAGAGTAACGACCAAGAAGGGAATAGAACCGACGCAGCTGGAGAGCGAGCTTCTTCGACGGTTCGACCCCCTCAGCCAGATGGCCCGGAATCTGTACCAGCGCATGGAAACGATAACCGTCAAGAAGGGGGAGAAGCGGGTGTCGACGGAGGGGAAAGCGGCCAGAAGGATTCGCACCCACGTTCGGACATCGAAGTTACGGTGGGAAGCGGACGCAGCGGAGAACTCGAGACGGTCAATCCATCTCCATCCACCCCTTCGATCTCACACGGTGCGGAACCCGACGGTATGTGGACATGACTGTTCTGGTTTTTGTCTCTGATCGCTCCCTCTGATAATGTAGACACCTTTGCACTTCCTAACCATGGACCGGAAGTTGTTCGTCCCGACGAGTTCCTCGAACCGAGCGCCGCCGCGGACGAGAAGAAACCGAACTCCAAACCTACGGCCTCCCCCACGGCCGAACTGCTCCGTGAAGTGAGAGACTCGCCAGGTGGTTACATTCTGCTCAAATCTGTCGCGAAATCCCTCTGCTCCATTCTCGACAACTGCGAGGTATGGCCTCCTTCCCGCACACTCGTTTCACGGTGCTCACGGTCGTTCTAGGGAACGGAGGTGAACGAAAATGTCATAGAATTATTGGCGCCTAGGGTCAGAATGCTTTCTGGATCGCTCTCCACACCTACGAGTGACGTCAATGAGGTGGAGAGGGCAAACAAGCTGGAACAGTGAGGCTACATTCTCCGAGCTCGACAGCGGGGTCTGACGCACAGGGATCGCCAGGAGATTGAAAGAGATTTGTCAAGTTATGGATCCGATGACGACCCAGAAGGATCTCGCGCTTTTCCTAAAAAAACCCGAGAATGCACAGAAACTTAACGGACTGGTGCAAGATATCAGCTACGCCTTGATGGACTATCAGGTTTGCTCTCCCGAAAGACCTGCTCGTGTCGTAACTAACGTATACATAGACTTTGGTGCAACGAGACATCTACAAGGAGGACTGTCAGAAGATCGTGAGTCTTGCTCCCTTGCAGTCCCACCTTTTGTAGTAACTTGTGAACAGGGAGACGCGGATCGCGAACTTCTGGAGAAGATGCGCCACACCACTGACGCTGGGTACCGTTCCGGGGACAGGCAGGGGTGCCTGATGGGAACAAGGACAGACATACTTCTGCAGCTCGAACGCTGGATGAGAGACGAACAAGACCACCGGGTGTTCTGGCTGAACGGCCTTGCGGGGACCGGGAAGTCGACCATTGCCCAGACGTTCGCCGAGATCAGCTTCGCAGCTGGAAAGCTCGGTGCAAGCTTCTTTTGCTCTCGGAACTTCGAGGGTAGAAGCAACCTTCAGGCAATCTTACCAACTCTCGCTTTCCAACTTGCCTACCGGTACTTCCTGTTTCGACAGCAGTTGATCCAAGCCTTGAAGACTAATCTTAACATTGGACAAGAAACCCTTTGTTCCCAGATGGAGAGCATCATCGTTGACCCACTGAGGGCCACCCGGATCCGGACGCTTATCATCATCGATGCTCTGGATGAGTGCAAGGACGAAGAACCTGCCTCGGCCATTCTCTCTGTACTCTCCCGCTACGTGGACGAGATCCCGAACGTTAAATTCTTCATCACCGGTCGTCCAGAGCATCGGATCCGGTCCGGATTTCGTCTCAAGTCACTCCGACCCATCACAGAAGTACTCAAGCTACACAATGTTGGACGTTCCTCAGTTGATAGTGATATCAAGCTGTTTTTCAGGACTCGGTTGACTGACATCGCTAAGGCCCGAAGTGACTGTGACTTCACACAAGATTGGCCAAGTTCGTCCGACATCACTGCTCTTTGTGAAAAAGCAGCAGGATTCTTCATCTATGCTTCAACTGTTGTCAAACTCTTCACATCAAGGAATCACACACTCACTGAACACCTGGACCGGATCATCTCTCTCCCACAAAGTACTGCTCATGAAGGAAGGTCTGGGATTGACCTCCTTTACACCCAGGTCCTAGAGCAAGCAGTTGACAATGTGGATGCAGATACAGAGATCTACTCCCGCTTCAGGACTGTGGTTGGGGTGGTGCTACTTGTGCTCAACCCTCTTTCAGCAAGGGAACTCTCAGACCTCCTGGGAGTGTCCAGCATCTCAACTACCCTCTCCTCCCTCCATTCCCTCCTCCTTGTCCCTGAGAACACAGAAGACCCCATTCAAGCCTTCCACAAGTCATTCCCTGACTTCCTTATGGATCCAGTCCGGTGCAAAGACAAGAGGCTCCTTGTGGAGCCTGCAGTCCATCATGCAGAAATCCTACTTTCATGCCTTAACCTGATGAGGAAAAGGTTAAAGAAGAATCTCTGCAACCTGTCCAACCATGCTGTCTTTAGTGAGGCCAAAGATCTTTCTGTCTGCCACAAAGACCACATTGGAGATGCCCTGAAATATTCATGTTGCTTCTGGACAAAGCACCTTCTGATGATCCCCAGAAGCAGTTCCTGTATCAAGGAGGTGGAGCAGGGAATCAACCAATTCTTCACAACATGTTTGCCATATTGGATTGAGGTCCTTGCACTCACAGGAAATCTTGGAATGGGAGTTTATGCTATAAATGATGTTGAGCAATGGTGTGCTTTGGTGAGTGTTGTACAGAACTGTTTACTTAGACTTGTGTTGACAATCATTTAGACAGGAGTCATGTGCCAGTGGACAACTGATAGCCAGAGACTCATTCTAGAACACTTTGACATGATCTGTGACTCACCATCCTACATCTATCATTTTGCCCTCCCAATCTCCCCTTCTTCATCCTGGCTCCATCAGTACTACAGTGCAGAGTTCTCACAAGAGACCTGGGTGGTTAAGGGGGTCTCAACTGGATGGGAAACATGTTTCCGTAAAGTTTCATTAAATGAGGTTTCAAAGGTCCTCAGATACTGGAAGGATGCAGTTGCAGTTGGTTTATATTCTGGTTGCATTGTCATTCTCAATGCCATCACAGGCATCCAGATGGTCATTCTTTCTGGGCACACTGGTACAGTGAGATCTCTTGTCTTCTCACCAGATGGGACATTACTTGTATCTGGTAGTAAAGACACAACTATCAAGCTCTGGGATATGCAGACTGGTGGGGTTATCAAGACCTTCTATGGTCATACAGACAAGGTCATTTCTGTCTCCATCTCAGCAGATTGTACCACAATTGCTTCAGGATCTTATGATAAGACAATTCGATTGTGGGATATTCAGACAGGGGAGTGCCGTCACATTATAAAGCAAAATACTCGGATGGACTATGTTTGCTTCTCCCCCTTGGACACTAAACTCCTCATATCTTCATCTGGTGGAAAAATCTGCCAGTGGGATACTGATAGTCAGAAAATTGCATCTGAATCTGATGGTTCTCACATTGCTTTCTCCTTGGATGGCACTCAGCTTATTGTGTGTGATAAATCAGCTGTTGAGGTCCAAAACCCTGATTCCAAAGCAATTGTGGCTAAATTCTACATTCCTGAATTGTTTATTAGGTGTTGCTGTATTTCTCCTGATAATAGGCTTGTTGCAGTAGCTGCTGATAGCACTATCTATGTTTGGGATATCACCAGCTCAAACCCTCACCTCCTTGACACATTCATTGGCCATACTGGAGACATTTACTCCCTTGCATTTTCTTCTCCCTACTCTCTCATCTCAACAGCTTGGGACAGCTCAGTCAGGTTCTGGCAGATTGGTGCCTCACCCATAGATCCAGTTCCAGCTAATCCAAGCTCCACATCCCTCACTCTGGCTCCAGTCAAGTCCATTACTCTGCAGGTAAAATATGGTATTGCAATTTCAAGCCATTCAGATGGAATGGTGAGGGTCTGGGATATCTCAACTGGCTCCTGTAAGGCATCCTTCCAGACTCAGGCCAAAGATCTCCAGTGGGTGGACAGTCACTTGGCTGATGGCAGGTTAATCTCTGTTTGGTGTACAGATAAAAAGATCTCTATTTGGGGTACTGAGAAAGGGGAACTCCTCAGAACAATAGATATACCTTATGGTGATATCAGAGACCTCAGGATATCAGGAGATGGATCTATAGTTTTCTGCCTAGATGGGTACTCTATTCAAGCTTGGTCACTGTGGACAGGAAAGGTTGCAGGGCAAGTACAGCTTGGTCGAGTGTACTCTGGTTCCTTTTTAGTTGTTGATGGCTTAAGAGTCTGGATTCACCTCTCAAGAGGAGTCATAGGGTGGGAATTTGGGATTATAGGCTCCTCTCCTGTTGAGCTATCATACAAATCTCAAAACAGGCCCCACCTGGATTTTGTTGGTGGTATCAGGAGGAATAGGTCACCTCTACCTGGGATCCAGGATACAGTTACTAAAAAGGTAGTTCTCCAACTGCCTCCAAGACTTGTAAGGTGTGCAGATACACAGTGGGATGATCAGTATCTGGTTGTTGGTTATGACTCTGGAGAAGTGTTGATTCTGGAGTGCAATCATGTACTTCATTAGGGATCTCCAGCTTATGTATTCTGTCCATTTATTTCTGTAATTCTATCTTCTAAAGATCTCCTTGCAAAATAAATAAATCCCTTGCAGTTTACATTACATGACTAACCACTGAGGTGTTCACTTGAATTTATGCAGTCCCACCACACAGTCAGTCTTTTCAAGGTACTCAAAATCTTTAAAGTTTCCAGGCTCTTGTATTTCTTCTATCACAGAGATAATTGAGAACCAAGCCAATAAACAAACATCAGTGCTAGAGGTAGAGATTCCATTGGAAGGGAACAAGGAATAAATTCCATGACACTGTTAGATGGTACAGTGATATCCATCAATTGTAACCCAAAATAAAACATGGGAGATAACTAAGTGTACAAACATGGTCAGGTGGAAGATAGGAGAGATAAGAACTGAACAGAAATAGACAGATGACAAGGGGCAGAGAGCATTCTCCAACTAACCTCAATGGTGACACAGGGGGGAGAAAGACTAACATGAATAAGAGACCCCACTGACACAGATTGATCTAGTTGCAGTTGACCATGATCAGAAGGTAGATGTTCATGAATGCTCCATCCATAGCAACACCTGACAAACTATTAGCCAAGATAGCAAACACACTGCAGTCCAGGAAAGCCACTGACCAGCAGCTCCTTTGGTGTTTTCTTAACCTCAGGATCTTTCAACAAACACACAACCACAAGCTCTTCAGCAGCTCTCAGGAACCTGCCCTCTGATGTCAACCTTGGTGCTGGCTCATTGACAATATGCTGTAGCAACTCCAGAATGTTCACTGTCCTCACACCCTGAAGACAAACCTCCATGCCTCTCCACCTCATCTTCCTTTGACCCATTCTGTCCTGTGCAGGCAGCAATGTGGGGGAAGGGACCAAGGGTGTGGAAAGCAGAGTGGTCAAAAGCCCATCTTGGTGAGTAATCCGATGAACATCATATAAATGCATCAGCCCCTCCACCATGACCAATGTGATCTTCCCAACGACATCAATGTCCAATCTGCTTGTAGACCCAGCCAAATGACCCCCTGTCCATGAACTCTGTGTAGATGCAGATGCGGGATTCTGAAATGAAGGCGCTGTAGAAAGAAATGTACGTGTAATCCTATTCTAGGATTCCGACGTCATGTTGGTTTTGTATATATATCTCGCATTACGGTTGTAGACAGTATCGTCGTCTCTTGTCTCTCAACCACAAAATACTACCCGTTGTCCTCTCTGTCGTCGTCTGCTCCTTCCGTCGCCGCTCTTAGTGTTGGCTGCGCGTAGCAGCCTTCCAGTACGGTGAATTACAGTCATGCACGATCTGTGCTTCCAACGGAATTGGTTTCCTCGCCAACAGTTCCGTGTCAATCAATACAATCGTCAATCAATACAATCCGCGTGTGCAAGTGCCTATGCTGGGGGGGAAACAGGGCGGTACCCTTGGTGATGAGTTTCGTGAATCGACCTGTAGGGAGAAACAGGAAGGAAGAAGTCTGTGGGGGCAGTTGAAAGTGAATGGGGAAAATGTAAACCCTCTTGGCCATAGTCCTCCCTGAGGGTATGCTCAACCACTTTAATGTCCTTCGAATCCTCATTCTTCAGAACTTTCCCAAAACCCGCCAGCCTCTTCGAGAGCACACTATGGTCCATTTTCGAGGCCGTGGGGCCGAGGATGGTGGACCATTTGGGTTGATAAACGAGGGCCCCCGTCGTTATCGTGGGATGTGGTAGTGATTTTGGGCACGACCCTTTGAAAAACAGCGGGGGTGGTCTCTTCTTCCATGTCATCTGCTCGGTCGGAAGGACCACGGGGAGCTGGAGGTCATCGCCACGGAGAGATCTGAGTGGTCCAGGCCTTAAGACTCCCTTACATGTAGCAGGATGACCATAATGACGAAACCGTCGCCGAAGAGAGGTCAGCCAACTCGGTCTGGAAGGAGACAGTCAACAATAGCCGAACGGAACTGGCTGAACGCACATTGAAGACTTGAAGGATCCCAGGTCCAACTTCTAGGCGGCGATGATATCCTTGTCATTCTTCGCGTGGGCAAGCCGAGAGGGTAGATTCCGTCCCCCTTTCTCGATGCTTCCCCCGTGTTCCTACCACATTGCTGCGATCAAGGTCACAGTGAGCGAAGCGCGGACAATGTCCATCGGTTGTCAATTGCGCATGCACCGGCCGAGCTCACCCAATCGTCTCCCGTTCATCTTATGATCAAGATTGCCCATGCATCCGTCCAGGCTAGCCCGAGTTTGACATAGTCACATAGGCCAGTTTCCTGATCATGGCGTCCTGGCTACGCATGAATTGTGTCTCGTCGCAGAAGAGGAAACGTACCCCGATCTTCGCGAGGAGGATACTGACGGAACCAAAAACTGCCTTGGCCGGTGTGATACATGAGACCGGTACCCCCTTCGCGAGGTTCGGGCTTCGGTGGCCGCGTTGAGCGGCGAGGTAACCCCATCTCTCCACTCCGATCGTTGCGACGGATTGCATGGCCGAAACTAGAGATAGCCACGAGAAAACGGCGTGGAACGCAGGCCGTGAGGAAAGCTACGAACCCTAATAGGGGTAATTGGCCATCATTGAGCCCACGTACGTCTCGTGCGAACAGAGCCACTCGATGGGGGAACTGTACTCGGGGTTGGAGCGCTGCTCTAATTTTCCGCCATCTCTCTCACTCCGTGAGTACAAGAAATGAAATCCAGCGGGTATACCAGGAGTCGCTGATGTATTCTGCAGTCTTATAGATGTCCGCGGGAGCACAAGTAAACAGATCAGGTCCTTATGGCCCACGGTCCAATTGGCCGTGATAAGCTGGGTCGGTTTGTAACCGGGGTCCTATCTCCATGTTCTGGGTGCATCCGCACCAACATCCCGTGGGCAAGCCAAACGGTGCAGAGTCGGTGGTATTCGTGGGGAAAATACTATAATTACAAGATAACCTGTGAAATGTGCGTCGCACAGGCGAGGATCAGTAAAACCCTGATAAAGAGGTGCTCGTAGGAAAGCTCAAGTTCTACGGCGACTCACGTAGATATGCACAATGGGAGGTTCCCCTAAGTGTAGACCCGCCCTCCCAAAAAAACCTCGGAATGAAAACATAGAAAGCGGCAGCCCATGGCTGGCTGTAAAGCCAGGATGCGGCGGACAGCCCGATGCCATCGCATCAATCTCTACCGTTTTCGTTTCTTGGTCGGTCTAGAAGATGCAGCGGCCGCACTCGAACGAGTACGCCCAGATGCACCTTTCTTGGGACCTTTCTGAGTTTTCGCGGGTTTCGTGACTGGTGCCGGTTCTGTGGCAGCGGAGGAGGATGTGAGAACCTGAACAAAACAATACACCCATCCCATATAAACTACAGCAAAAGAATACTCACCGGGCGACGAACGTTCCGCCATTTCTACCTCCTCCTCTTCTCCAGCTTCCGTGCCGACTTCCGTACCTGGTCCCGATGGGACTTGGGGAGGAGGTGAACTGTCTCCCCCTTCGTCCCCGCTCTGCGTCAAGGCGCTACCATCGCTATCATCCAATCCAGCAAATTTGAGTTTCTCCTTATGCTTCTGCTTCTTCCCAACGTCGCTCCCTCTTACGCTTGAGTTTGGCGCGCTGACGGTGACGGTGGGGGCTGGCGGGGGTGATGGTGTTGGCGTTGGAGTGCTGGAGGCGGGTCGAACGCGTCGAGCCGCGAAGTACGATTCGAAGGATTCGTCGTGAGCGGATGGGTTAAACTCTTCCTTGAAGCCTGGGTGCACCGCAAGGTTCTCGTCCGGAGATGGGGAGTTGGAACCGGAGTTGGGATCATCGCCGGCGAACTCCTACGAACGCGAAGACAAAGAAAGTCCCAAAGCCGAACGTGCGGGTGGTGGTACGGGGGAAAATTGAGGAACGAATGCATCAGTCATGTCCGTAGAACACCCGATCCTGTTGAAAAAGGAGCGAGAGACTCACACCATGCTCGAGAACATCTAAATCGTACATCCTCCCCAACTTGGCCCAAATATCCTGCATGGGAACCTTGAACCCCGTATCACGGTAGATCGAATTATGTATGGCCAGAATGTGTACGTGACGATGAATGCCGACGGGTCGAGTGCGCATTATCGAACGGAAGAGGGAGACTTCGCCTTCCGCGCTGTCGAGGAAGTCCCCTGAGTCGGACATCGTCGTCCCTGTCGTGATGACGTGGAAGAGGGGGGAAGGTTGGATATGGGTTTATGGTGGGGGCGTTGAACGTTGAGCGCGAGCTTCCGAACCCCTTCGGACTCGTGGATGGCGAGTCGCACAGTTGCCTGTGCCTTCCGCTTTTGGGTTACACACTTGCATGATGTGTTCCTTGCAGCCGTATGGCTCGGGCTTAGGTCTCAAGAAAATTATGTATACGCTCAGGTAAGGTACTGGTAAGTACAACGAAATGTATCCGAAATAAGTAGCCCTAAGTGAGTTGGGTATGGCTAGTGCGTTATCCACTAGGGTTACCATCGTCGAGGTTATAAAAAAGTCATCCTACTGGTCCGAGTCTGCGATCATTAGTTTCGTAAGTTTGTCAAACAAGCATCCGTTGTGAATCGACGTCTCATTCAACGTATCGTTCCGTGCCTGGAGTCCACCTTGCTCTGGGCTTATACTTGAGTTCCCCGATAGCCATTCTCTGGCGAACGGTTTCGTGAAACTCTGGTTCCTCGGTTCTGATCAGCCGACCTCGACCAAAGTTGATTCTGAAAGGGGAATTCGACGTAAATTAGTGAGGGTTTGCCAGACAAGATGAGCGAAATCCGTGGGTACGTACCCCCACTTGGACTTCCAGGTCCCATCAGCTTCCTGCCATGTGAACTTCATCGGCATGAGTTCTAATAGCCACCACATCCGTTGTAACTTGAGCTCATCATGGATATCAGCCATAACGTCCTGCTCTCGCGGCCAGGTCTGTGCCTCGATATCTTTATCCTTTCCCTTTCGGATTATATACTCCCCGCTAGTGTCATCCCCAGGTGAAATTGGCGACGACGGGGAGGAAACTCCAGCTTCGGCCTCTGACTTCCTTCTCCAAACCTGCTCTACGGTTGGTTGCGCGGGACCAGCAAGTACGATGGTCGAAATATTGATATCAGCCCTCCTTAGAGCCGTCTCATCGAACTTGATTCCGCATTGGGAGAGAACGACCTGCTTGACCATCCATCGGAGGGAGATGTCCGCGAGCGAGTAACGGACCGTGTCCTCGACCGCACCACCGCCGACATCAGAATGGCATCCAGAAAACCAGACCTCCTGCACCGCCGGAAGAGGCACCATCTGTCTCGACGCCTTCGATGAAGTTCCGGAAGGTACCTTCCTCTCCGGGCCTAGAGCCTTGGGGGTGCTCGGCGTTGGGCGGTTGGCGCCACGAATCCGGTACTGTTCTTGCGAAGAAAGTCGTTGAACAGCAATGCCCCATCTCGTCAAGCCGAACTTGGGACGCGGACGAGGGTGCGCCTTCTCAACGGGCTCTGGGTTCGGCGAGGTGGTGGTGGTGCCCGCAGGAGTAGCGGGTTTGGTGTCATCCCTGTGCCTGGCGGCGTCTTCCGGCGTTTCGTGATGGAATAGGTTGGGCTGGAATCGCGCGCGACGCTGAGGACTTCAGGTTAGAAAGACGTCGACCTCGATTTCTATGATTTGGTACCTCGTCCAAGGATAAGGCATGCCTGAACACCCTGACAGCGGAGTTCGCTGACGTGAAGGGGAGGTTGCGGCTGTAAATCAATCCGACGCTCGCCACGGTATCCCTGGTGCCGTTCCATCAGCGCTCTGTTCTCAGCGAAGGTATCGGATCACGGACCATACTCCAACGAAATCAATGAACACGGGGGCGCAAAAGGTCCGCTTGAATCCTGCGGCGAGCTCGAGCCCAGCTTTGTCGGTGCGCGTGTAGAGAGTGTAGGCAAAGGGGATCTGCTCTTCGTTGTCTCGTGGCAGCAACCCTATCTAGTCACCGGAGAGTCCGATGAAAACGATGAGACCAGGCCCCGAGATACGCTTTTGACCAGACCGGCCCTTGGGCGGGAGAACTTACCTTGTGGAGTAGCCCAGCCAAGGCACGTGCGGTGTAGGCGCCGCGAGAGAATCCTAAATTCGAATTCAACCACACGCGCGGCAATCAGCTGGGTGAGCTTTCTCGGTTCTCCCCATCACGAGGACAAGGGCTGTGGGGTCACACACCAAAGATACAGATTTTGTCCCCATCTCGATAGTTCTGCATGAGGAACTTGTATCCTGCCCTGACGTGCTCGCCGAGATACCTGGCCGGCGACGCAACAGGCCAATCTTAGCTTGGGAGTCGGGCAAGAGATGGAGACTACGTACCATGCAACGGCCTGGTCCGCCATCTTTGCGATCCATGTCAATAGGGGACTGACTACTCCTGGGTCGAAAAAGGTTCCGATGCCAGGCTGCATGCGAGACAGGTCAGGACGTGATCGAACGGGCAATCAGGACGGAGGCAAAGGCTCGGAAACAGACCTGATAATAAACAATCTGTTCGAGCGGACAACACTTGTCTAGCAGAGCGTAGAACTTGACGACGTTCGTGTTCTGGTGTTTGCGCGCGTCAGCATGAGTGCTATGGGAGAAGATCTGCCGGGTGACTGACGGTCGCGTCGTATTGGTTGGCGGTTCCATCGAAACAGAGGACGATGACCCTGGGCTTGGGGACTGTCGAGTCGGTGGACATTGTGGGAGGGTGCAGGTTGGGATTCTGGGCGATGAAGCCGCCCAAGACTCATAATAAGAGGACTCATCGGGAGGATCAGCTGCCGCCCATCAGTCCACCCTCCAAAGATAACCTGATGTATAGCCCCGGCCAAGAATGCACGGGCTGGACGGCGAACGTGCCTATTCCAGCGGACACTAGTCTACACCCAACCTCCTCGGACTGTGTGCATGGTCCGAGGTGGTTCACCGGCCGGGTGGCTCGGACGGAAGCCGTCTGGAGTCGGGGCCTGCCGAGCGGGGAACGGGCGGCGATTACCGAAGGCATTTGACACTGTTGTCGACGACGATGGGCAACACGTCCTCCAACGCGAACCCCGCAAACGGTGGCAAGGTCCCGAGATCCGTTCCAACCACCCCCTCTAATGGCGCCAACAACGCCACCCACAAGTCGATGCGCACCAAGAAGAAGTCCCTGGAACTCCCCGACCTCGCGATGCTGGGTATCTCCCCGCGACCCCCCCAGCCACCCCGGCCCTCCGCTCCCATTCCAATCCCCATATCCCCAAACCCAAATCCAGATGCCCACAGACACAGGCCGCGAAACGTCCACGATGATTCGCGACTCACCGTCTCAGATTTGGTCGTTCAGCCATCTACTCATATCCCCCTCTACCCCCAGGCCAACAGCAGACAGCCATCCTACCCCAAATACGATTCCAATCGCTCCGAATCCTCAAAGGATTCTGCCCCTCCCTCTAATCCGCCAGAAGAACAGCAGTCTCCTTTCCAGCAGGAGGTCGTTCACAGCACCATCCCAATCGCACTTCATAAACCTCCCGATCACTCGATAGACGATGACGGCAAGCGTCGTCACAAGAGGGAAGAGATCCCTATGAAAATCTACTGGCGGGGAGGAGGAAAAAACGTGGTTCTCGTCCGTGCTGGCGACGACAACTGGAAGGGACGACAGCCCATGGAAAAAGAGTAGGTCACCTCCCCACGACGATGAGAACTTTTACTCATATTACGTATTATGGCACCCTACCCCAGGTCTGATAACGTTTGGTTTGTATGGGTAAACCTCCACCCTGGGACGCATCACATTCGATACCTTGTGGATGACCAACTTCGCATCTCCGAGGACCTCCCAACCGCAGTCGACGACCAAGGCAGTCTCGCCAATTACGTCGCAATCCCCTACTCACCCCACCCGTCCCCCAACTCTTACGGCACCCCACATGTACCCCCTACCCAAAGGCATAATTCTTTCTGGTCCGAAGCATCTTCGTCGGCTGCTTTTCCAGAAAAGTGGACGAACAAGCTCCCTCCTGAACTCCTCGCCGCTGCAAGGGAGGAGGAAGTTTATTTGGCTTCCTTGTCCAACTCTATGCACCCCCAGCCCGCGCCTCACATCCCCCCTGCTCCCGTTCTACCTAGACACCTCGACAAACTTATCCTAAACACCCGAGTCGCCACCGATAGAGATTCACATAGAGAAAGGCGGCGAAAAACCACCAAATCCAAACCATCCCTTTCGCAATCTGGCTCAGAATCTGGCACACACAGCCCAACGAACTCATCACAGGAGGCTATCATTCCGGTAACCACTGCTTCGGGGACGGATGTCAGCGCAACCGCTAAGCAGACGCACCCGCACGCAATGCGTCCGACGACGTTGAAGTTTTCCAACTCTGCCGGCTCGCCAAGCAAGCTCGACGCCGCGAGATTAACCGACGACGCGAGTGTTTTGCCGGTCCCAAACCACGTCGTCCTCCATCACCTGAGCACCAGCGCGATCAAGAATGGTGTCTTGGCTGTTGCAGACACGGTGCGATACAAGAGGAAGGTACGCACG
>Ga0307517_10007558_pt1 | contig 15802 bp, 16 predicted proteins | sample 23_EM_MG_FD_194515 | JGI IMG/M metagenome (GOLD analysis project Ga0307517, IMG submission 194515) | Populus trichocarpa ectomycorrhiza microbial communities from riparian zone in the Pacific Northwest, United States - 23_EM | ecosystem: Host-associated > Plants > Roots > Unclassified | place...
TATCCAAAACCGGCAACGGGACAGAGCCGACGAGCCTTATTTGGGCATTGGAAGGCGTTTAGAATTTGGACGAGGGGTACGTACCCCTCCTCCAGATTTAAGGTTTAGAAGCCTCTTGAAAAGCGCCACCCGACAGTTTTCGTCCCTGTATCCATCCGGCATTTCGGCAAAGGACCCTACCTGTCACCGATTTGGAGTTGAACTTTCAAGTTAGCCTTATGGAAAGTCACCCATTTAGGGCTTTCCAAAATATTATTTACGGCCTAAATCCCATTCACGTGCACACAACGCCTTCTCTATATCCTCTGGCAACTGCTCCGACGCCCAATGAGATAGAGGAAATATATTAATCGGCCCTATCGGTGTGGAGTTTTGAGCGATGAGCGCTGAACCCTGAACGCCCGCTTGAAACCGGAATATCATCGCGCGGTGAGAATTTCCTGCCGATGCACTTTCTGGTTGCCGACGTGCCCTCTGGTCACCGAAATGTCCGCAAAGCTATCAAATCAGCTACAAAGTATACTAAGAAGATTATCAACGTTTTCAAACACGATGCTCAGCGGTAGGGCGTGCCAACCAACTTTCTCATAACGAACAAAGATATGCCATGCACAATAGATCGCAGTTGAACATTAAAATGACACTCGCGTACAACAGCATCCCATGATGAACTTGTTGTTATTTTCCAAGGTACGTTCTTCAGGAACCTATTTCTCCTGAAAGGAAATGGAGTTGTTGGCGCATGCGCCTAGAAGTTGGGGGTCGAACACGTAGATAACCTGCACGCGAGATTGATGGCGATGCAGAGGTCGAACGTCGGACACGTAAATTGCCATACCAGCGTTGAACAAACGGTCGCAAGGCAATCGCGAAGTATACAGAGCCTAATATCCCAAGTTCCTCCAGCGTCGTGGTATCGAAGGATCATAGTGAAACAGGAACTTAAGGTGTCTTGTGCGATTGAATTGAGAGAAAACGTAAGTACTTACCTTCAGTATACGCGTAGAGCAAGCAAGCCAATTAATCACTGCTAAAGCCGAAGAGTATAATCCAGATAAAGTTGAGATAAAGTTACAAATGATCTGAATGGGCGCAAACTTAGAAAAAGAGATTACTACCACCCATTGGGCGTCGCCTTTGTTGAAACTTTGCGAGGAGTCCTCCTGTCGTGTCGTTTATATCCCAAGGCAAAAAGGCCCTAGTGAGTCGAAGCACTACCGATTCATCAAATCTATTTTAAGTTTAAAAAATATCAATCTGGAAGCTAAAATACCGTGATATGAAACCGAATCAAGCAGGGACCTTCACCTCATGCCGCGTATGATCTTCGTAAATAGAGCGCAACCCTGGCTTATTGCAGGTCCCGGCCCCTGCGGATTGCGCTTGGCGTATATATATAACCTTGAGGATGAGGTATGGAAGACCTTAGTGGCCTCTTCCCCTTCCACTATTTGCACATCCTCCTCGAAACTGAAATATGTCTTCCGACGCAGAGCCCTGGGCACTGATATCCGCTCTTCCCACCACCCCCTTCGTTCAAGCCCTGGACAGCGATATCCTAGGTCTATTCGCTGCCGACATGTCGCTCATCCACAACGTCTTTATCCGGGCTCTCAACTCCATGTGGCGGAACGCGCCTCTGGTCAAGTCTAAGGACGTCGGCGCCTTTGCGGGGTACAGCATTACATGCATCAACACCATCCACCAGCATCATCATGGAGAGGAGACATACATCTTCCCGTACCTCCAAACTAAACTAGATATGGCGCATAACCTCGAACAGCATGAGGGGTTCCAAACGGGTATGGATGCCTTTGAGGATTACATGAAGAAGGTGCAGAGCAAGGAGGAGGCATTCGATGCGGAGAAAACGAGAGACCTTTTGAAAGCTTTTGCTGACCCTTTGGTTCAACATTTGCATGAAGAAGTACGCTTGTTTGCTTCAAATACAAATTGTCTGAAGCTTACATTGCATTAAAGATCTCGACTATATCCCCGGAGCGCATGAAAGTCTTTAACGATGACATGGAGGGCGTGCAAAAAATGTACCACGGTAAGTTGAATATTATAAATGGTCGGGCAGCGTATCTAGATTTGAAACATGCTCTCGTTCAGAACTCGGGGAACACATCAAAGGCCAGCCAGGAAAACTGACCGCTTTCCCATTCGTTATGACCCATCACGATTTTAAGGTGGCACCAAACTGGGTGAGTGCCAACCCTAGCACAGGCCGCTCAAGATTTACTAACTCTTCACAGCCACCAGTGCCTGCACCTATTTTATGGTTCTCCAAAAATATCGCCCCTTGGAGACATCGAAGGTTAGTCCCAACTCATAACCCTGGAATGACGAATTTGATTAACGGAAACGTACGAAGCTACTGGAAGTTCTCTCCTTTCACATCCCATGGCGCCCCTCGGGTTTATAATGCTGCTTGAAAGATGAGATGCCATGTCATATATATAGACATGCTCCACGATACCTAAAATAATTATATTGCGACCTTATTGTCGCCTTTTGAAGTGCATGGCCATCTTTTCTGTAAGGGGCAGTGCGATGAGCGGGTATATATTCAACCTTTGGTTCAACAAGGAGGTGCAAACGAGCTTGGAAGGCGCATCGAACTCAGGCAAACTAGTGTTAGCCGCAAATAACATTTAGATAGTACAGGCGAAGGGTATACTCTATTTCATGGCATAGTCTCGCAACCCTTCTGACAGAAATTATTCCCGCTGTATCAGAGCGAGGAGACCAAGTCCGCCCAGTAGTGCATATTTTAGTTGGGGGAAGTCATTCTGGATGGGGGGTGATTGGTATATATCCGAAGAGAACCAAATTGTTCGCGCTCACCATGGCAATGGTTACATATCCAACATAGGGCAAGAATCTGAGGACAAGAAATAATAAGATATTGGGGGCATGAATAAGATTGGATAAAGAGAACATACCCTCGGACCTTGCCAACGATGTGTTTCCGCTCTAACCATTCTAGGCCTTTGTAGAGCTCAATGTCGTCCACGTAGTTGTTGTCTCCTTTCGTCAACAGCCGCTGACGCGATAGAGGTACCGCAGAGACAGATGCGGTCTTTGAAGATTGCTTGGGTTTGGTGTCGTGTGTTTCTAGTACTCGGTGAACGATTGGGATGTCGGCTCCAGGAATCTTGTACACAGTAATGTCACCAGTTTGATATCGTTGGTTCGCGGGGTTGGTCAAGAAAAGAAGATCTCCACGGTAGAAAGCAGGTTCCATAGATCCACTGCAGGTGGAAAGAAGAATGAGTTTGGCGGCTCAGCTAACCGTAACCACGTAAACAGCGCACCTCAACACAACGACAATTGGCGATTCGGAGTTGGTGATGATCCCAAGGCCTTTCCAGATCATCAACCCAGAAGCAATTACCGACGCAAAATTGAGAACTTGGAGCAAAACCTTCAAACCAAAAGTCAGAAAGCCGATCGGATGAAGGTTATATCGGATATGAATTACATGCCGAAATCCCAGCCTTTTGAAGGCTTTGAGTTCCTCAGTGAACATGATGATTTATGTCCACAGATGTCGGCGTTGTTGGGGGTTTGAGAATGGTATGGGGAATACGTAAAGACCTGAATTTTGGGGATCCGGGAAGGGGTGGGTGACACGTTACACTTGATCACGTTATCTCCTAACGCGACCGCACGTGCGCGACTAATTGCGCCGCGCTGGTAGACTTTAAGCACTTAGCTTTATATCCAACCTTGAACACAGTTAAGATTAGGCACAAAGGTGTGTTATACACCACTGTTTATATCTCACCAGGATTCTCATTGCCTACAGACAACTTGTGTTTGATCTTCGAGGTTCAATGCCAGGCTCCGACTCGAACCTTGTTCAACCTTCGGTTCTCCCAAAGCGAGCGCATATTAGCTCGCTGCCAAAAGAACTTCTCTTAAAGGTCTTCACGGAGCTCTATATATTCTCTTCCGAACTCGAGTCAGACTCGGATCCAGACTCGGATTATCTCTCGAAACCCACAACTTTCCCCTATTGTGTCGCCCGGGTCTGCAAAAAATGGCTCGAAATAATTCGCTCTGTTCCACATTTTGCGACTCGCATTGTGATATTTGTCGATAAACCAGTATCACTGAATGAATTACAAGATATATTCAGTGACTCCGGTTCACTTCTCATCAAGGTTTTTGTGATTCGCGAAGACTATGCTGCCAGGGAAGATCCTCTCGAAGGCGACCGTGTTGCGGATGTGATGCAAGCTATCGCTCCAAATTTTACCCGATGCCAGGTGCTAGTGTTCGACTTACTCCATAATTCATCGCTGCCACCCATGACTCAATTCTCAGGGAGAGCTCCAGAACTTCGTACGCTGAGGATGAAGAGCAGGAATTACGAAAGCACGCAGCGACCGCATCCCTCGAATCCCAAGGCTTTCATCTGTCCCAGCCTTCAATTCCTCGACCTCAACGGGGGTTCCTTCATCGAGGCCCTACGAATACCAAAGTGGATCGACAGCATGTGCATGTTGAGTAAGAAGAACCTGGCGATAACCAACCTGACTACTGGCGACGTGCAAGATGTCGATCTCCGGGATCTGATGACTGCCATCTCACGAATGGGCCACTTGACGAGCCTCAAACTCTCGCATGTCGAGCTCGACCACCACTCGTGTTTAGTTCGCCGCCCCCCACCGCTGTTCGTCCAAAACCTGGAATTCGAAGGTCTGAACCACGACGTTATGACAGGGTTCTTTGCTGGATACGAGAACAGGATAGACGTCAGTAACTTCCACCTAAGAGGGTGCCAACTGGGCCCTGTCAGGTGTCTCAGGTCGTGGCACCTCGCCTTGGAAGGAATCGCAGCGGAGGAGGACGTCACTATTTTCATCAGTAAGTGGGATGGATTCGGCCTTCAAATTATTGATTGCCCGGCCGTGCACAATAATGTTTTGCAACTGCTATCTCGAACACAAAGGTCCACCAACTCTTTATATTGTCCAACCCTACGACAATTGCGCCTATCCCCGTTCCCACTGGTTACAGTGCAAGCCGTCAAGGATATGGTCATCGCGAGACGGGCAAAGTCAGATGAGTTCGAAGTGGGGTCAAGTAAACACCGACCACTCCCTATGTATGGGATATCGATGTCAGGCGCGGGTCCGCCTTTGTCGCTGGAGGATTCAGTGTGGTTTCACGAAAACCTGGAGGTGTTCGTGTGGGATGTACCACCTCCTCAGCCGGATTCTCCGATCCTTGAAGCCGATTGCTCGCAGTGGGACTTTTCACAGGTGAGCAACTCCTTATACCGACTGTAATTGGCGCTGACGCCCTTCCTAGTTTGACGACCCTAACGCCAGCGACTCTCCACTCTCCCCTATCAAAGAACCACCTCCGTTAAAGGTATTCCACCGTCGTTGAACATTGAGAGTTTCGTTAATCTGATCTGATCCCCTCAGCTGGAGGATTCCCTAAGCGATTCGTCGTTATCATGTCGGCTCTCCGAGGTCGAGATTCAACAAGAAGAATCTCAGACCACCATTTCTGATACTGTACGTACAGTCGTTAAAGTAACCTGGCAGATTTATCTCACATTCTCCTCCAGCCTGACTCTCCGAAGATTCAAGACGATTACTCCCAGATGGACTGGTTCGACGTATGTCTCGCAGTTTATTGCATAACCCTCGTGGATTTTGACTTCTTATGAAATTCCAGCTATCGGACATATGACATACTATATTGCAGTTGGATATTTTCATTTCTGGGCGATTGTATTTCTACTGTCCCTTATGTTAAATTCTAAAAGAGCCCATCACGTCGGGCTGGCTACAGGAAACTAACTAGCTTTTCGTCACGTTCTAGAGTCTTTTCTATCTATTTTCTCGACGAGATCTCCTACTTAGAAATTAGTGCATTCTTCCTATAACTTAATTTTTATATCACTTTAAAAGTTTATGAGTGGTTTCACAGGGGGCTACTTATTGTGTCCTATTTACCAAAACCTTCAAGAATGCTCACTATTTCCCATTCCTCGTTGAACGTAACTATCAACTTCAACCAGTATCTTCTGAAGTTATGTCTTCCGATAAAAATGACCCCCGCGACGCCTCCCTCGAGACAGATTTCACCACCCCTAAAACATGGTTCCGGGACACGTCTGGTGCGTCATACTCACAACACGGTTCTGAGCCTCCAGTCTCGAACTGACCTCGTTTGCGTGGAATTTTCAGATGGACTGGGCTCATCAGGGATGTTCCTCTCTGGTCTCATCATGGTGACGAAAAATCGGTACGTCGTTCTTGGGGTTTATATAAATATCGAAATTTGGAAAGAGGAGGGTGCTGATGTTGGTAATTCCTACGGTTAGGTATCTCGCGTGGCCCTCGGTGCTGTTTGGGCTGAACACTATGTTTAATGCGCACCCACTGCGTTCGAAGGAAGGTGGGGCTGGGTGGTCGAACATCGCGTATGTCTCTCTTTTTGAAGGAATGAGTGGGTGCTAATATCTTTTTCATTAATAGATTGTCTGTTTCTGCACTCTTTGCATCATACATTCCAGTGTTTGTTATTACGAACACCCCCAATTAGTTGACGCAGCCATACCACTGTGTTGCCTGTACCTGGATTATAATTTATTTTTTGCATTTTGGGCGGAAAGATTCACAAGCCAGCGAACAGAGGCAAGAACAGCTGACCCACAGAATTCTATAAACGATATTTCTATCCATTCCAAAATGTTACATTATTTCCCCTTCAGATTGTTGATTCCTTCTCTGCTCCAAAGATTTAACGTTACACAACTCCAGGACATTTTGTTGCTACCCTTCACTTCTTCCGGGCGACTTGTTCGATAACGGCTTTCACCAGCTCGATATCCGGTCTTTCCACCTCAATAACCCGTTTTTCTCTCTGCAACAACCCCTCAAACTCTTTGGGCAGGACATCGCGATCAAAGTTGAACGTGGGCGATTGTTCGAGGGCGCCTGAGACGGCTTCGGAGAATTTGGCGGGGTGGGCTGTTGAGAGGATGATTTGGTGGGTGTTGGGTGGGCTGGTGGGAGAAAAAACAACGCGAGTAAGTTTCGTAAGAATGAGTTGGGGAAAGTCGCTAAAATAAATGGGACAGACTTTGTTTCTGCGATGATACGAGCAGCCGCGAGCCCCACAGCGGTATGTGGGTCCGATATGTAGGGGGTACCTTCTTCGAAATACGACTTGATGGTTTGCAGTGTCTAAAAAGGGGAAAGGGGGGTCAAATTTCCGAGAGGAATTCATGAAGAGATAAAAACGTACCAAGTCGTCGGAAATGCGCTCAGCGATGAAATCCTTGCGCGCGGTCTCGAGCACCGGTGTTGGGACTTCCACTCGACCATTTTTTTTCATCTGGCTCATCCAGCCATCCAGAATCTTCGACGCAGCGTCTCGCTTCGCCTCGCCAGCGCCCTCGGCGTTCTCGTAAGCGAGATACCAGAGCAATCGCTCAAAATTACTTGAGACAAGGATGTCCATGGCTGGGCTAAGTGTCTCCTTCACCCCGCTCGAATCTGTCGCCTGTTTCCCATTCGACCCGCCCCCCGCATCACTAGACGATGAGGAGTCCACTTTCTCGTATTTCCCATTCTTCCAGAACCGTGCCAAGATATCGTTCGCATTCGTTGCAACCACAAGCTTGCCAATGGGCAGCCCCATCTTCTTGGCGTAGTATCCGGCGAGGATGTCGCCAAAATTCCCAGTGGGTACGACATATTGAAGTTCTACGTCGGTTGCGGGTAGTTGTGCTTGGACGTGGAAGTATGAGAGGAGATAGTACACCTGCTGCGCGAGGATGCGCGCCCAGTTAATGGAGTTGACAGCGCCAAGACGGTGTTTGGCGTTGAATTCCTTGTCGGCGAAGAGAGCTTTCACGATGTCCTAGAAAATGAGGATTTTAGATCGAGTTGTTAGATCGGAGATGAACGAAGGACGCACCTGACAATCATCGAACGTGCCTTTGACAGAGACATTGTGCACGTTCGCGTCTGTCACTGTAGTCATCTGGGCTTCTTGGATCGGCGAAACGCGGCCTTTGGGGTGAAGGATGAAGATGGAGATGTTGGCCTTGTTGCGTAGACCATAGATTGCGGCACTGTTGAAAAGAAATAAATCAAGATATCACAGGCAAAAATTTTAGTCGATGCGTACCTTCCAGTGTCTCCGCTGGTAGCTCCCACCACCGTCAATTTTTCTTGCTGTTCTCCTGGTGCTTTGCGTGCATTCCGTCTCAGCAAGAAGAATTCAAACAGGTTTCCGAGAAGTTGTAGGGCAACATCCTTGAACGCGAATGTAGGTCCATGGAACAGCTCCAGTATGAACGTCTTGTCATTCAGTTTCTTGAGTGGAGTAATGTCGGGATGGCGGAACGTCGCATATGATTTCTCCACCAAACCTCTCAACTCCTCCGTCGAGATCTCATTCGGCGAAATGTAGAGGGAAAGTATGGCCACGGACAGCTCGACGAACGAGTACCCTTTCCATGTAGTTTTCCAATCCTCTGGCAGTGATGGGATGGATTCCGGAATGTACAGACCGCCGTTAGGGGCGAGACCGGTGAGGACAGTCTATTGGAAGGGTTTTCGTCATGGGTTGTGAATATGGATATGGTTTGGCAGGATTGACCTCTTCAAAGGATAGCCTCTCAACTCCTCCGCGTGTTGAAAAGTACTTCATAGTGGTATAGACGATAAATTTAAAATGATATCTTGATCGGCTCTAAACAGTAACAAATCCCAAAATAAACATTTCCCGATAAAGCCGAAATAGTTAGAAAGTTCAAAGCAGTGTCATTCCATTAAATTGGGGGGAAAACACCGCGGCTAGAAGGATAAATGCAATGGTACCCAAAAAAAGCCGAGATCGCAACTATCACCCTGATTCCTACGAGTCTAACTAAGTTTCATCTGAATGTCATGAAAGGTCCATCTGACTTGCATCTGACCAAAAATGAATATTTACGCTAGAAGAAATCATAGTAACATTTATGTAAGGAAGATTAAGACGTGAAAAAGAAGGGTGTAATTAAATGTTCAGCTAACGCCGACACCCACAAAAGGATTAGTCGGGTCAGCAGTACGAGAGGCTGGTTTATCGGCCAAGGCGGAGTTGTATTCTGCATCCGACAGCAAGAAACCATCAGGGAGTTTCCCTTTCTGTTGTTTCGTCATTTTCCGTAAATTGGAGCATGTAACCGAGGATCTTATAGAAAGAAAAGAAAAAATGTTCAATTTTATCGTAGAGACAAAATCAAAAACAGCCTTCATTACCTGAGGACCAGGAATCCGAATAACACAGCCATCAGCTTTCTGCACAAAAGAATACGACTTGTCGGACGACTTGCTGTGGTCCGATGCCCTGGTTGACCAGCAAAGAATGCCAGCGGAGCTTGCAGCAAATTTCTCCATCTCTTCGCCCGCTTCTTTGATATCAGTGTCTTGCATACGGATACGAATTGTTATGTCCTGGAATGTTGTCAGCTTTCAACTCATAAGGAATAAGCGGAAGGCTTACCTTGCAGATAACGAAGCCCGTTGGAAAAGCAGGGAGAAGACCCTTGTTCAGGTCATCGAAGACAGCCTTCTCTTCATTATTGACCAAGTCCTGGAATGTTTTGATACTTGGCGGCCACTTGGACCAGGAGAGGTTCTTATCGATGCAGTGGAAGCCGGATGACTGTTTGAAGAATTGAGGTTGGAACCACCCACCGCGATCAACTGTGACGAGAGTCGCACGGAAGCCTACCTCAACGTCGACGGATTGGGATAAGCTTGTGCTTGACGATGTTGCTTGGGATTCGCTGCTCTCGGAATGGTAAGAGCCGAAGAACAAACTGACGTTGGTGCTTCTCGTCGATGCCGAGCTCTGTTCGCTAGAGGCGTTGTACTTCGTATCGACGGTATGTTTCATGTACATCTCCTGCCATCTACTTCCACCAGAACTGGTCTCAGGAGGGTACAAGTCAATATCCTCGACCGAGGAAGGTTTGGGGTTGCCGTTTCTGTCAAGGTTTGCAGGCATACCCGGAGGGGGCTTGTAGCGGAGAGTTTGGAGCCTCGAGGTCAGCTCTGTGATATCCCCTTGAAGAGTTGCCATCTGGACTCTGAGCTCAACAGTTTCCTGCACGGTGTCGCTAGCCTCAGCGAGGGATTTAGCGGCCATCAGAGCAGTGAGGGCACGAGAGGACTGGGTAACAACCAACTGGGTCTGAGTGAGCATGTTCATCCCCTCCTCGATATTGTCGAACGCAGCGACAGCGATCCTGGAGGCTTTAGCGGCGGCGGTGAAGTCTGTCATGGAGAACTTGTTGTTCGCATCGATGCAGGTTTTTGCAAGTGAGATGACGTTACTGGTGTATCTGGTCGAGAAGCCTCGTCGTATGCCTCTTGTGCGGCGTCGAGCCTCACCTGCAAGTCCTTGATGCTTTGCTTTGGGTTGCTCTGGATGAGAGCGAGTCGTGCATTGAGGTCATCGAGTTGTCTGGATTTGATATCGAGCTGCTGTGCAATAACGTCAGCATTAACCGTTAGATCCTCCATCGTAAAAGATGTCGATAAACTTTGGAACCAGTCAATGGGCGCCATCTGGACCGGGTAGACTTTCATACTCCCATCCAGGGAGCTCATCGCAGATTCGCGGAGCGAGTCCTTGGCATCTTGGAGAGTCTCGGCAGGAGTCTTGATATCCATGTACCCGAGATATTGTCGAATAACATGCGAGTATCCGCGAACAACCGCATCAGCGTACTTGGACGCCAACTGGGATTCGCGAATAGCGGTAATATGTGCAAGTCGACGGGTGAGCGCATCTAAATCTTCTCCTTTCGCGGTCTTGATCATGTCATCCCTCTCGAGCTCCCAAGCCTGCTTTGCGGCGAGGTACTCCTCTGTGAGAGCCTGGGAGAGTTCCATACGATTGACTTTGTTATCGTCACTGAGCTTGTTGGCGATAGCGAATTGGGGCTTCGAGTCAATTGCGGAAGATGAATTGGCAGTTAGAGCGGCGCCAGCGGGACCCGGTGTCGAGGAAGCACGTCCGGGCGAACCAGTCGTGTGCTGAGTTATGATCAAGTCCTTGACCCAGCCGCTCGTTGGGACGTCCTTCAGTAACCAGTCTCGAATTTGGCTCTGCTGCTTCTGGAAGTTGATAGCGGAGAGTGGGACGCCTGGGATGAGATTGTTCAAGCATTGCTCATAGACCGCAGAAAGGCTGATGCCATTTGGCGCTCCGATGACCTGGCCGACGTTGTAGAGCTGATCGACCAAGCGGAACTCGCTCTCGTTGACGACAGTGGGTTTCACGAACTCCCCGTAGATTCCCGCTTTATTAGTATCCCATGCGTATAAATCCTGCTGCAAGAATCGACCAGGGAACTGGAATGCAAATATTTGACCGGTTGACGGTTTGAAGAATGCAGAGAGCGTCTTTATCAGTTCGTCTAGGAGATACTGCTTTGCGAGCGGGGTTCGCAGAATTACTTGGTACAAGAGCTTTCAAATAATCTTGAAGTTGTTCGCGGTAGGTTTGAATACGGGTTTCGAACTTGGCGGTGTTTCCTTGCACCAGGAACGCATTTTCTCGTAGCATGAGTAAGGTAGCTGATTGAGTGGTATTCAATCCCAACGTCATGAGGTCGACTGCCAACTGGTCGAGGTCATGGGGGTTACGGAAAGGATAGACAGCCTGAATGGCGACCTATTAGCAACCAAAAGAAAATACACGATGACGAACTAACTGCAAGGAAGGCCATATCTAACTTCGAAGGGACATGGGTGTACTTCGTACTGCTCGGCATAAAAAAGTCTTTGAACTGCTCCCACATTGGACCATCGGACTTGAGTTCATGACCGGGGTACAACATCACAGACTGTTCATCGAAAAACGTTGCCATGTCACTGAAACGGTTGGGCGTATCAGTCGTTTTCGTCCTTGGGGACTCATGTTCGTGACGGAGGCCGAGGGCATGCCCAAGCTCGTGGAACAAGAGTTTCTCTTGTCCTCATCTTTTGTCGGTGCAGCATTTTCGGGGATCACAGTGACAGAAAGTGCAAGAGTTGTATCGGGGGTTCCGCCGCTAACGTCGATGTAGGCCTTATGCCACACAGTATTTGCGTGTTGTTTAGCGACATTACTCCAACCAAGAGTGTCCTCCGGTATGTCGCCAAACCAGATACGGATGTGAGCAGGTGGATTGGTAGGATAAGCAACTTCTGTTGGGAAAAGGTTCAATCTGAAGCACCAAATCGCCAACGTATCCTGGACACGCTTTCTGCGGTAATCTGTTGCTATTGTATCTCCCTGTACGAATGTGTATCTGAGATTCTGGCCTGGTGTCCAGAGGTGGTTAAGTGTGGCGACAGCATGTGCGGCGCCGTTTCCATTGGAATCGGATTGGCGAGTTGCTTGTTCGATAATCTCCTGTAGATATACATCTTTGAAACCTCGCGGCAGTTTCAGGTCCTTCGAGTTTGGGTTCACCCCCCGGATTGGTCTTCCGATGCGGGACAACCGAATTTTAGTACACCAATCAATATACGTGTATCGGATTTGTTCCCAATCGCCCTGGAGCCAATAGTTGACCAAGGTACTCCTAGTAGAACCACGTATACCAGCGACACCCAATGCGTCCCGGAAAACTTGAAGCGGTGTCAGTGTTGCCTCTGAGGGGCTGGTGGAATCAGGAGACGAGAAATTTGGATAGTTGATAGCCATGAACGCCTTGTCGGCGGCAGAGAGTTTATTGTTGGGCTCGAATCGGATTCCTTGCTCGTTCATTTCTGGAGGCATAAAGTACCTGTCTTACAGTAAGGTCAAAAAAATTTTTCTTGGAGATGAACCGACGAACATCATGATAGACGTTACAGCCGTTTGCAAAAAGGTTGGCACTCCCGAATGCGGAAAGTAAACAAATGAACATAAACCCTAGATTAGCACTTCGTCATTTCAGCACATTGAAATGCCCTAGAAATTTATTTAGACCCTTTATAACATAGAAAGGACTACTCTGGAGTCATTGGCAAATTTTTGTGACCCGGATCGCACTTGAAGGCAGTGGGGAGCTCATAGCCGTGTGGTGGTGACTTTCCAGAATGAATCTAGGGTTAGATGTCAATATCTACATATTCTGGGATCTATTAGAGCTCAAATACATCTGAAAGTTGTAGTAATAGTCTATTCAACTCATATTAGACACTTCCTATAATGAACAATGGTCCAGTTACTGAGGGACGCGCCCGAGAACAGCAAACCCTAAGATTGGGTTTTGATGCGTTCTGTTTATTTCCGAATCTGGTAGTGCCAACCTTTTTGCAATCGGCTGTAAATCCACTTCTGAATAGTTACTGATGTCGCTAGTGTTGTAAACACTGAGAATTTGATTCTCGACTTCGTCTTTGGTCCATCCTTGACTAGAGGTATAGAGTTCAACGACGGCTATAAAGGGGAATAAGAAAATCAAGATGTGATCGTAGAAGCCAAGAAACGAACCCTCTTCTCTCAGAGTAATTTTTTCACTTCGTAAAGTCGGCTGGTGCACGTGCACCATCCCGAGAGTGTGGCCAAATTCATGCAAGATCACTCCGTTTTCCTCGTCAGTAATATCATACGAATTTCCGGACACCCAACCAAGGTTCATGGTTGGTTTGTCGTTTGCAATGTGGGCCATCTCTTTACCGACGAAGGACCATGAGCCACCATTGGGATCGAAGGAAATCCTTATGTTTGGGACCACATCATCCCCTTCAACATAGTTGAATGTGATGTTCGCGTATTTATGCCATTCTAAAACCACTCGACGAACTTTGTTCTGCTGGTTCTGCTGGAAGTCTGTCAATGGTGCGCGCTCCAAAAAGCCGTAGCTCAATATCTGAGGGTCTGTATATATCATTGCTTGGACATCAAGAGCATTATACACACCGCCGCATTCCCCCACAAGCGGTCCATCTTCGCCAGGACAGCCCTTGCAGGAAGAGAGCCGGGTTGAGAACCATTCGTATTCGCAAGCGCATCGGAGTCATGGTTGACGCTCGCTTCAACGCAAGCCGCTTTGTGCCGATCTGTCGAGCCCGACATCGATGGTTAGTTCTAGAGTTACAAGGGACGGAATGCATACTTTATAGCTCTGGCCGTCAAGCTACGAGCAACAGTTCAGTTTATCGTCCCTGAGGCCTGAGGATGTATGAACCAAACTGGGGCGGTACAAAAAGGTACCAAATTCCGCAAAATGATCATCAGCGGCCCGGCGAGCTTACTCTCCGAATCAAACCCTAGGCTCGCGACCAGCACCTTACGCAGTGTTCATTCCTTTTTTCATCATTCGACGATCAATAGCAAACAATCACACACATTACCCAAAAAGGTAGGCGGACTAAGACCAGAATGGTGTTGGTAGTGTTGCCGCAAGCCAAGGTCGAGCTGGCTCGAGCTGAAAAAATTCCAACTCCGATCACCTCGAGGTACCTCGAGGTGAACCTTGGCTTGATCAGCTCGGAGCTCCCATCAAACACCATCTCAATTTGGAAGAACTGCAATTATTCGTCATCTATGATTGATCTATGAGTAGGGCCAAGCAATATAAAATGAAGTATCATACCAGAAATAACGGTATGGTAATAGCTATATGATGTAAAAGACTAGATGTATCAAACAGACTAAGCTAAGTTATGCACAGGAAAGTAAAAAAAATGATGTTGACGGTCATTAATGCATAAGTTCACGCTCGTTCTTCCCCCCAACCTACCCAAGACTCATCAACATACTTCTCCAATCCATCAAACCTCCCGCGACATCAAATCCTTGATGTGACAGAAATGGACAGATCAACTGTTCTGTGAAGCTGAGGCGGTCAGATCTGTAGCCGAATTGGAGGAATTGGAGCTCTTCTATCTTCCATGACGACACATTTGCACGTCGAAGTGAGTCCGTTTCTTTACTTGATAAGAAAATTCGCTCGCAAGGCACAGCCGACATCTGAGCAGGCAGAACATCCAGCATGACTTTCTACAAGATGGATAGATAGCCTGCTTTGACTGTAACCACTGTATGAATTCTGAATAAAAGGGATCGTTGGGATAACACACCTACCAATACCTGAGCAAATAAAATTCTTTGCTTTCTGGATGATTCTCATCGAGAATGCCTGCTGCCTCGTATGCCGGGATCTCTGCCTCAACAACCTTTCTATCCTCTTCAACTACCCGCCATGCTTGTTCCTTGGGATCCACAACTTGATCTGCTGCATCTTCTTCAATTTCAAACTTTAATTCATCCATTCAACAAACCCAAATTCAGCTGTTCAACAAACGCGTGACGCGTCCTCAGACGCGGACCCTTGTCGTGTTCGTGCTCCAATGTGTTCCTCGAACCGATTTATTGGAATGATCGAAATTTGAATTGATCCCATATAGTAATCTAGTATAGGGGAGTTTCTGGCAAAAGGAAACGTAGGCGTGGGCATGGTCGACGGACAAGGTTGCAGCAAGCAAGGACTAAGGAAGGAGAGGTGATGGTGGGAGAAGCGATGGCAGCAATGGCGCCATCAAGGACACGACAAATTTGGAAATGCCATCAACTCGCCTTGACAACCTTGAGCTTCCAGATTAAGAAAGAAATCGAGCCAAGCTCAAGTTGACCTCGAGCCCAGCTCGCCTTGCGGCAACACTAGGTGTTGGATAAGACAAAGAACACGGTTTTGGGAGATGGTTTGCTGCATAGTTTATGTAAGAATTGTAGTGGTTTTTTTTGGCTTTGGGGAAAGGTGGTGACGGCTCTGGAGTGGTGGTGGATTGTC
>Ga0307517_10007559_pt1 | contig 15802 bp, 17 predicted proteins | sample 23_EM_MG_FD_194515 | JGI IMG/M metagenome (GOLD analysis project Ga0307517, IMG submission 194515) | Populus trichocarpa ectomycorrhiza microbial communities from riparian zone in the Pacific Northwest, United States - 23_EM | ecosystem: Host-associated > Plants > Roots > Unclassified | place...
TTCCAAGGCAAATGGATTAGCGTGGAATGCCAGTTTGCCTTTATTTTATTTTGAAAACCTTTCCTCTTCCTTAGTCTTAAGCACCGTGCCTGCTTTTAATTCTTATGGGTCACTTCGAAAACTTCTAGGCTTAATTAATTATTTTTTATAAAAATTAAAAAAAAATCATTAATATTTATCAATTTATTAACCAATAAATTGACTAGATGTGAGAAAAAAACCGAAAAACCAAGAAAATCAGAAAAAAAATAACTAAAAAAAACGAACCGTGAAAAAAACCCGATTAAATCGATTAAAATTTTAAAAAAACCGGCCGGTTCGGTTCGGTTCGGTTTCGGTTTTATAAACCTAAAACCGAACCGAACCCAAACCGAAAAACCAAGCCAAACCGAAGAAAACCGAGTCAAACCGGTTTTTGTCCTAAAAAACCGAACCGAACCGAAACTGGCCAGTTTCTTTTTTTTTAAAATAAAAAAGTTTAAATTCTTTCAAAAATGTTTTTGTAGCAAAAAAATACAAACAGAATAATATGTAAAACCCAACCAAACTGAAAATAATCATTACAGGATTGACCCTCCTAAGGGTGTTTGTAACTATGGTTATGGCTTTAATAAGCACCAAGAACAAGTCTATAATTACCCTTACAAATTTGCACGTCTTTGCCTTTTATGATACTGCACCAAATTGTAATAAACTTACGCGGCAAGGGTTGGTGGCTTGGTGCTGCCTTCATCAAGGAAAGAGTGGAGGAGGAGTTCAAGGGCTTTGTGAGTCGTTACAGTTTTCCATGTGATAGCGAAAAGGAAGGACAGGGAAACTTTAGGGCATTAAAAATAGTTATTATCTTATATATATATATCAAATATCAAATTCATAATAGAAATATTAATTATCAAAATATCATAAATTAAATACCAAATAAAATATATCTCCTAATAAACAACAAATTAGCAGAGCCCTAGACAATCCCTCCAAGAAGATCAAAATAAAAGAATAGAACAAGAGAAACAAGAACAAAACCCATTTGCAAGGCAGCTTTCTGGGCCTGCTGTGTGTATTTTTGAGCTTCACCGTCGTCTCCTGTGTAGAAGGTGACGGGAAACACACAGGGCCACGAGGACACCACCATTGAATGGTTAATGGAAATCATAGATCATTAGAACTGAGATTGATGGAGACTCTCTGGTCCCAAATCCACTTGTCTCCCATACTTTCTCCATTATAATTTATCCCCTAGCAGAAAAGCAAATGATTTATTTATTTATTTATTCACTTAAATCACTTTGCTTTTCTTTTCCCCTCGGAAACTTATCGCTAAATGTCTCTTCTATAATGAAAACCGCTTGCTCACGAGATGTTTTTTAAAAAAAGAGATTCTAAATCAAGTTATTTTGTTAGGTGAAGAAAGTTTGACTGCTTTATTAATAGTTAAGATCCAATTAATTAATTATACAAGGATGAAGGGACGGAGGTACTAAATATAAACTTAATAAATAAAACAGGATTAACATAAAAAATCACTAAAAATAAAGAGGCTAAATTATAAATTAATTTTGTAGTTTTAACTTTTATATCAGCACGAGACAAATGTGGAAAAGAAAGAGACTCGACTGGCTGATGCAGCGAGCCAAGCCAAGTTAGGAAGTAAGCCGAGCTGAATAGGCCTGGTTTTGTCACTACGAGTACGTGACTGCGACCATATCTGAGCGGCTGCTGGACCAGCAACGTCCGAATTGCTGCTGTGCTGACCTACCTCAAAGGCGCCTGATTTCTTTGCTCTCCACGTGCTCTCCTCTCAGTGGTTCTTCACATTTCTCTCAAGAATACCTCCCCACTCCCCCTCCTCTCTCGCTGCTTTTTCCCCTCTTTCTCTCCCTCCTCTCTCACCTTCCACTTTCAAAAACTTTAGTAAACAAGCAAACAAACCCTCCTCATCGCCTCGGAAAATCACCATCTCCGTCGGAAAATATCGCCGGAGCTCAACTCTTCTTCGTCACTCCATCTCACGACGCTTCTTCTCTTCTCCTTCTTATTTTTTTTGTGAAAAAGATTTCAAGTTGTTCTTTTACTTCTCTCCGAAGCTAAAAGGAGAGAAAAATTAATTAATTTTAACCCAATCTTGCCGTGTAGAAATACCTGGATGTATAATTTGGTAAAGGTGAAATCAGAAAATATATATATGGAAAAACAGAGAGATATTTTGTTCAAGAAATGAGGAATTCAGGGATAGTTTGACAATTTCGTAAGCTTTTGAGCAACATGAGTTGCGAGAGAAGGAGAGGAGGAGTGGAAATTTACGAGCAGAGAACTTCCGTTGAGGAAAACGGCTCTATTGATCAGAATCTGCTAATTGACCCTAAATTGTTGTTTATCGGAAATAAAATCGGCGAAGGAGCCCATGGTGAAGTTTATAAAGGAAGGTTAGTGTTGCTGATGACAGCTGAAACTTGATTTTTCTTTTTTAATTTTTTATAAAAGATTGTGTAGGTTCCTATTTTATTGAGAAAAAAATATGTTGTAGTTACTGAATAGAGAGTAGTTTCTATTTCTAGTTATTGTTAGTTACGTAGTAGGTGATTGCTGAAAATGTTTGTTTGTGTGTTTCTAGGTACGGTGATCTGATTGTGGCCATTAAGGTTCTTCATCCAGGGACCACGTCGGAGGAAAGAGCTGCGCTTGAGGATCGGTTTGCAAGAGAGGTTAATATGATGTCTCGAGTTAAACATGAGAATCTTGTCAAGGTAAAGTGTGTGATTATGATTAATTTTTGGGTAATGTAATGTAATTTTTATGTATGTATCAGTCAGGACAGTGCTTTTGTTTGTTGATTTTGCAGTTTATTGGGGCTTGTAAGGATCCATTTATGGTGATTGTTACAGAGTTGTTACCAGGGATGTCACTCCGGAAGTACTTGGTTAGTATTCGTCCGAAACAGTTAGACCTCTATGTGGCCATAAATTTTGCTCTTGATGTTGCGCGAGCTATGGATTGTTTGCATGCTAATGGGATTATACACAGAGATCTTAAGCCAGGTATTGTAAGAATATGTTCAAGGATTTACTTTTTAACGTTTATGTTGGTGTCAAAATTTAGAGTTCAAAGTTCATTTATGGTTAGCATTATAATGTGGATACATTTGAATATTACTATGATCAGGCCTTGCACTAGCCTTTTATCAAAAAGAGCATGTATTTGGAATCATGCAACCTTTATTTATCACCTCTATGATTCTGCGATTGGGAAAGTGACATTCTATTAAGGTCTGTGATTTTAAATTTTTGGGATAATGTCATCTTGATTGCTGTTTTTTAGTCTTATGACTTTGTTCTGCGTTTAATTCAATTAGGCCATGGGCACTGCATGATATTTGAGTCCAGTTCCTTTTTAGGTCTTCTAAATTGTTCTGTAATTGACCTTTGCATCTTGAGTCAGGGTTAATGATGCTTGTGACTTTCATGTTGTTTGTGCTGTCAAAAAAGAATGTTGTTTTCCTGGACCACATTGCACCCCTCAAGTAATTTATAATCACTGTCTATCCCTTTCACCAAAATGATTGGAAAGCCTTTTTCCTGATGCAGACAATTTGTTGCTTACGGCAAATCAGAAGTCTGTGAAGCTCGCAGATTTTGGTCTTGCAAGAGAAGAAACTGTGACTGAGATGATGACTGCAGAAACTGGAACATACCGTTGGATGGCTCCTGAGGTTTGTGCCTTCTTGCTAACATAGTTTGATTTTGGTTTACTATCACCTGATATTAGCAGCATAAGAAGCCCCGCAGTGCGTCAATATTCTTCTGTTAAAACAGAGGTGATGGTTACACATCAGTCATGTAACTGCTGGGAAACAACAGAAACCAATATTGATGGTTGGGAACGTGTCTTTTATATCAAGAGTCTTTTCCTCTTCCATTTTTTGCCATTAGTTCATCATTTTGTAGATTTTCATCAAGAGTGACATGCAGAGAAACTACATAGAAGATCTTATTCTGAATTTCACCACCCTTCAACAACGAATGTACTGTATGCTTTAGTGCTATTTTTGATTCATTTTGTTTCATCAATTTTATTTGTTTGTTGCTCCAGATGGATCACATAAACACAGTTTTTGGCATTTGCTTGACAAATAGAAGCATGAGGTTTTCATAAGCAGTGTGGTTCTTTACTCTGTAGTTTTAGTTGATATCTGGTTTTCATAAGCATGAGGTTTACACAGTTTTTAGGTTGCATACATCATATGTTATCAGCATACCGCATTCCGCTTTCCGCTTCAGAATATTATATTGATTTGCTTGTAGGATACAAATCCTTTTCAGTTTTCCATCTGTTTTACTAACAGCTCCTTTGCAGTTGTACAGCACCGTGACACTGCGTCAGGGAGAAAAGAAGCATTACAATAACAAAGTTGATGTCTACAGCTTTGGAATTGTGTTATGGGAGTTGTTGACCAACCGCATGCCATTTGAAGGCATGTCAAATTTGCAAGCTGCCTATGCTGCTGCTTTTAAGGTGAAGAATTGATTGCAAACAAGTCTCTCTGTGTGTGTTATATTAATATTGGATTGCAACTTCAAGGGCAATCCAAATGCAGTCTGCTGTTTTTTCCTTGTGCGCTTCTGATGTGTGCCACTTTAGGACCATCTTTGCAGATGTTATTCTGCATTATTGCTATCAAATCTTCTAACCTGGTATTTATTTGTTTTCGGAGACAACTAACCTGGTTTTTAATGGATACAGCAAGAGAGGCCTGCTCTTCCAGAGGATGTATCCCCTGACCTCGCATTTATCATGCAGTCATGTTGGGTTGAAGACCCCAACTTGAGGCCTAGCTTCAACCAGATCATCCGGATGCTCAATGCATTTCTCTTCACACTCTCACCACCTTCACCCACACCATCCTTACCAGAATCTGACACCAATGAGGCAGCATCATCAAGTAATGGCACCATAACCGAGTTTTCTTCTCGCACAAGAGGAAAGTTTGCTTTCCTTCGCCAACTATTCACAGCTAAAAAGACCAGGAACACTCATTGACTGGCTAAATTTTTCAAAATTTTTCCTTTTGAACCAGCTCACAGAAACTTGTCCTGTCATAGAAGAATTTTATTAACTGCTTAGATGATGGTGATTAGTGTAGGATTGAAACAAATGCTGAACAGAAATGACTTAATGAGGAAACTTGGTCGGAAAATAAAACGACGATTAGACTGTTTAGATGGTCTGTGGATCTTTTTGTAAAGGAAATACATGGGTTTAGCAATTATGTTCATATCGTTTTTTCTTTTTCGAATATGGTTTCCATACTTCAATCTGGCTTCACAGTTTTGGACTTACAGTCGGAGGTGAAACCACTATGGTATTTACAATGCTTCTCTGCAAAGATTAATAGTAGCTAACGAGTTAAATGATCACGGTTCATTATTTACTTGTAGATTTTATGATGGCATGCATTTTACCAAGTTCTTGTGGTACGCCAATGCTTACTGGAGAATAGCTTTGAATTTATAAGATCTTTTTGACTCCGGCAATAGCTGCAGTCACCGATGGTTCATCTGGCCTCTAATTGCAGTTAGTTCCCACAGATGCAATTCGCAGAGAAGGGGGAGGGTGTCTTTTCACTAATCCAGTTGCTAAGAACTATTTTTAGATTAAGCTGGATCGATTCTAGATGGTGGCTTCTTCATTCTTTGCTGCTGGCATGGTAAAACAGACAGGATTTGTGTATGGTGTATGTGATATGGAGCACTGGTTGCCAAGACCTGCAGATTTCCTCAATGCAGGTTGTTAGCATGCTTATGCAAACTGTCTTATAGCTTTTGCCTGCATGATTATTGGTTGAACCATGTTTCTGAAAATTTTGAATTTTTTTTAATTTTAAATTATTATTTTTTTTAGATATTTTTAGATCGGATTTGAATATAATATGATTTGAATGTTATCTCCATCTTAGCTATTATAGCCAACCGATTCGTTATAAAACTGAACATGTAGAACACGTCAACCAAATCTCAATTGATCTGAAAATCAAATAAAAAATTATGCTTGTTTTAATGAGAAAACTTGTTTGGCTTATCTATATATATTTATGGTGAAAAAATATTTTTATATATCAATGTAAAAAATAAAATAAATATTAGTCTAATATATTTTAAAAAAAAAAAAACACTTTAAAAATCATTAAATTATCATGGCAGAATCTCCTGTACTAGCACTTGTTGACAGGCGTTCCGCATCACACGAAGACCTACTGCTATCCATTATTTGTGTCAATAATGTACATCTTTTCTTTACTGACAAAGTTACTGACGAAACAACTATATAGAGGTTGATTGTGATAGGGAAAACTTATAAAGTCGGGGCTGTCTTTTAGCTGGTGAAGCATCAGCCATGGACCATGTCGCCTGGACTCCCTGACAAATAAATGGACCTGCCATTCCCTACATGGTGCCTTCATCTATTTAGCCTGTAATGCAACTGTGCGCACCCAGAACGAGCACGCTGGCTGGACTGCTGTGCGAGGGCTGGTGCCGTTTTTGAGAGGCGGGGAGGATAACGATGAAGGTCAGCAATGCACTCGCTGTCCTGTGAAAGGTCACTGTTTCATCATGGTCCAAATAGGAGATGCTATTGCTCTGCTCAAGTGGCCATGACTTGGCTGGCAATATGGAAAGAATCCATCATCTTCTTCCTGTTCTGAACAGATACATGCCCCTTCCTTTGCCAGGCAGCTCATGAGTTATTTCAGTAAGGTTTATCTCTTGCGACATCCCCTTTTGTACAGTCCATGATCCATCATCCCCCCCTTCCTTGTGTTTTGTTGGATTCCATGAGATGCAATCAGCTGAATAGTTCTTCGTGATTTTGTGGATATCAAAAGTAAAACCATGTCCCACTGCATTTACTACAGCATTTGACATGTGGATGGCAGCAGGCGAGGGCGGAGAACAAATCCCAACCACCACACAACGAAACGAGCCAAAAGGGTTTGAAATTGAATCACAACAACATCCATCCAATTCATGTAAATATCATTTGATTTTTCTCAGATTATTCTTCTTTCTGGTTTCTCGAAAAATCAAGGCTAAGGCTTTCGGATTCCAAACCTTATTTTTAAATTTGTTCTTACCTTTCAAAACACCTAAAAGTCTTTGTAAACTCATTCTTAAACTTTGACTTCAGAACATCTAAAATATTGTAAATTCTTGAGGAAATAATTTCAAAAAAGCAATCTTTTCATGCAATTAGCATAAATATGTGGACGATAGTCCTTAGACATTGATGATGACAATTGCAAAATGCATTGATGGTATGTCTCCTACCCGATCAAATGGTTAAAATCATCATTTAAATCTCTAGACGTGAAATCAACCGTGTAGGATGTGCTAATCGGAATTTTCTTTCTAGGATAATTAAAGTGATAATTGAAAATTCAATAACTTGGAATTCAAGTCTATATCTAATAATCAACGAATCTAAACAAGACGGCATGGATTCTATCACTCTCACGGGGAAGCTATCAAGGCAAAGTCAACAAAAAAAAATTGCGAAAAATCCATTCCACTAATGAGTATGTAATCCTTTCATCATTATTGGATTTGCATCACACATTATTAATTTGGATTTAAATATAAAAATAAAATAAAATCTTCATCAATAACATAATTTAAACAAAATGATTCTCTAAAAAATGCATGAGTTTATAATTTAAACAATTTAGAATCAAGATTTGAAATAGAGTACTGTATAAAAAATAGATAAATTAAAAAAAGGTCGTAAATCATTGTCTTATAATCATTTAAAAGAAATCAAGTGTTTTATTTATAAATTCAGCAAGATAAAATAAAATCAAAATCAATTTAGTAACAAAAAAACTATTTTTATTTTTATTTTTCGTTTTTTCAATTTTCCAATAAGTAATTACCACTTACATGTCAGAATGAAAAGAAGTTTTAGCAGTCAATTTCTTAGGCAAACCAACACGCTAGCTAACATTGAAAACATTTCCGTAAAAATTAAAGACTTGAAGTCAATGCTTTCTTCTCTTACATGGCAGGATAACATAGTAGAAAGTAGAAAAACTAGGAACAAGAAAATAGATTTTTTACCAATACCGAGAGAGAAAAAGAAAGAAAGTTGAGTACTAGCTAGTGGATGCATTCAAGATTAGATTTTTAGTCTGGTTTCTTTGGATTGATTCAAGATCTAGAGGAAGATACCGATCAATGAGATTTCTGTGAAGACTTCATCTTTGTCAATTGAAGCAAGAAATGGAGGAAAAATCTGTTTTTATGAGTTTTTGAGATAGGAGTTTGATCTTTCAGGTTTTTTTGGAAAACCCATCAAGGGAATGGAGGAAAAGATAAGTTTTTTAGGGTCTAAATGATTGTCAAAGAATTGGGTATTTAGCTAAAATGGGAGAGAGAGGAAGCGTTAATGCTGCAGCAATGCACACAGCCATGAACGCTGTGCAAGCTCTTGGGAGAGGATTTGATGTGAACTATGATAAAAGGTTGTTGTATTGTAAAGGAGTTGCTGGGTCTAAAGTGGTGGAGATTGATGGTGAACATACTAGAGATCTTTTGTTAGCTGGTGGGATTCTATTGCCTAATGTTTCCAGGGACATCAGGAGCTCTTTGGACCCAATTGGCCGCCAGAGTTCAGGTGTTTGCACCTTTCATGAGGTGGGTTTTTGAATTTTTGTTGTTTTGATTTGAAAGTGATGTTGTTTTCCTGTGTTGTAAGAATCCATGCTTTGAGGACTAGGTTATAGTGGGTGGTATTGATGATAGCTTGAATTGATATTGATCAATTTAGTTGCTTAAGACGCCGATTAGGATTGGATTGGTTTGGTTTTGCCACCAGTACCAAGTGGGTGGAGAATTTAACTTGTCTCTTGCATTACGTCTGCATTTTATTGTCACTGGGTTGTTGCATGTGTCTCAAGCCTAGTTATTTGATACTTTCTTGGATTTTTTTTCTTAATAGTGTTTAATTATTGTGCTTGAGAGGATGGGTCAAGACCCATGCTTGAACTTTTGGATTGTATCTTGCCAGAGGACTTTAATCATCTTTGAGTGTTTGAGTGTGAGCAGTGAATGATGTCCAGAGTTTCAAAATGCAAACTGCAAGTTAACACATTAGCTCTGTTGCTCGACTAGGATTTTTTGTTTTTAATCTTAAAATTGATTGAGATGAAATAGCACTAGCCAAAATTCCTTGGTGTTAAGAACTGACTGCTAAACTAGCATTTTTTATATTTTCCCTTCTTGAAATACTGATACAAGCTGTTTTAATGAACGAGATTGCTGTAGTTGCTCTAATGCACTTCTCACAACAAATAATGCAGATGGTGGAGTACTTTAATCAAAAGGCTAATCTATCAGGAGGTCTTCCTCTTGGTAGCTTCAATTCTGCATTTAGTTTTACCGGTTCAAAACATATTGATGCTGCAGCTACGAAGACCCTCTCGATGGATGGATATTATATCCCACTTGCCAAGGTCCAACTTAAGAGATCCCCCTTAGTGCTGCATGAAAATGTTATAAGGGCCGTGCCAACTTTCTGGGATCCTCCATCCTTGGCAAGGTGTGAATTTTTAATTCTCTGAAGGAATATATTGGCATCAAAGCTTTAAATTGTCCATAACAACTGCATCCTTTTTTTGACAGCTTCATTGAAAATTTTGGGACGCATGTTATCACTTCTGTAACTATTGGTGGTAAGGATGTGATATATGTTAAACAACACCAGTCATCGCCTTTGTCAACCATGGAGATTAAACACTACGTGCAGGATATTGGAAATCAGAGGTTCTCTGACACAGAGGGCCATATGAGCTCAGGTCCAATGAAACTCAAGGATAAGGCTAGTCCCATGATTTCTCCTTATTTCTTTGTCCACCTTCGTTAACATGCCCTTACTTCTTGATCACCTGTGACTTATACCAGATTATTCTTGATTTAGCAGGGTGGTGATTCAGGTATATTTAACAGCCAAGGGATATACCCTCAGCCAACTAGTGCGCCGTATCTTACTGGGAAAGAAGTATGTAGAAGCCAATCTTTCTCTTTTCTTTTCCTTTTCTTTTCTTAGAATTGCCCTTTTATCTCACTGAAATTTTGATGTTAAATGTTCTCTTTGTTGAACTGTTTTATGATGCCTTTTGTTGTCATTTTAATGAATTCAAGATTTCTTTATATGACGATGCAAAGTATCTACATCCAAACATAATTTCCCTGAACATGTTAACCAAATGCAACAACTGAGCATTCGAGGTTTTACTCCATCTGTTGGTCTTGTAGTTCCCAGTCCAGTTCCTTCTTTAAATTTGCTCTGTGTATTGTAACTATGTTTTCTATTATTGATTAGTTGAAATTGGAATAAATTTCATGTTGTTATCATTTTTCTTTGAAAAGTTTTGCTTGCCAATATGTCTTGTATTTTCCATATTTGTTCCTTGTTTGGATTTTGCCTTTTCATAGCAATCCCATTGCAACGATGTTTTCCTGTACGAATCAGTTGGATCTGGAATGAATTAACAATGGGTTTTGATGTTTTTGTCAAAAACGTTTTCTTGCTATTGTTGTCATGATTTTATCAGGAAAAAAAGGATCACTCGTATTCTATCTCAGTTTATTGCATTTAAGAAGTTGCCACGGGTGGCTAACTCTTGTATTTGCATGAATGCAGTCTGCATTCTCTTTTTGTCAATAGATTATTTACATACAGTTAAATAATGTGTAAGGCTTATGTTCTAGAACTTTACATACAGTTAAATAATGTGTAAGGCTTATGTTCTAGAACTTGCTCCGATAAATTTATCGGCAGGTCTAAAAATTTGTTCTGTTATTCTTCTATATGCAGGATGTTACTGTCATTTTCCGCAGGAGGGGAGGAGATGATCTGGAGCAAAATCATATCCGATGGGCAAGAACTGTAGAGTCATCTCCAGATGTCATTGAGATGACTTTTGTTCCTATCGCAGATCTCCTTGTTGGGGTGCCTGGAAAGGAGCATCTGAGTCGTGCAATTGCTCTATATCTTGAATGTAAGACAAGTAGATGACTGTCTAGTTAGAATCCTTTCCCTCCTATGTGCTCTTTTTCTAGTAGGTAGTGCTACTCTTAACTGTGAAACTTATTTTTTTAACAATTGTGCCCAGACAAACCTCAGATTGAAGAGCTGAGATATTTTTTGGAGTTCCAGATTCCTCGAATTTGGGCTCCTGTACAGGACAATATTCCAGGTCACCAAAGAAAGGAACCTGTTTGCCCTTCTTTGCAGTTCAGCATGATGGGGCAAAAGCTTTATGTGAGTCAGGAGCAGGTATACATTCTTACCTTACTGTACTTTTTGTCCCAAGTGAAAGATGGCTCAACTATTAACATTTTTTTGGGGGAAACAGGATTAAAGAGTTTAATGCTGGTGTTGTATCTCATAAAATATATGTAGCAACTGAGATTTGTAGAGAGTGTTCTACCACCAAACAACTTATTACTGTTAATTGGATTCTCTGTAAAGCAGTCATGATTCTTCAGTTGTAACTATCTAATTGAACCAAAAGACAATTTGACTAGCTAATGCAAAGGGTTAACCTTGACAAAACTTGGTTTTTTATTTTTGCTTAAAATTGGCTGCAGATATCAGTAGGGCGCAAGCCCGTCACAGGTTTGCGATTATGTTTGGAAGGAGCCAAGCAGAATCGCCTGCGTATCCATCTTCAACACTTGGCATCTCTTCCGAAAATCCTTTTGCCATACTGGGACACCCATGTTGCAATTGGTGCTCCCAAGTGGCTGGGACCTGAGGAGCAGGATAGTCGATGGTTTGAACCAGTGAAATGGAAGAATTTCTCTCATGTGAGCTCTGCTCCAGTTGAGAACCCTGAAACCTTTATTGGTGACCAATCTTGTGTCTACATTGTCACTGGGGCTCAGCTTGGAGTGTGGGATTTCGGTTCAAGAAATGTCTTATACATGAAACTTTTGTATTCTAGGCTACCGGGCTGCACGATACGAAGATCCTTGTGGGACCACATGCCAAATGATAAGTCAAAGAAAGTCCCCGCTGTAAATAATACTAACTCTGGTGACTCAAGTTCAGCCTCAAGAGAAAATGTTGCAGGGAACAAGCTGGCAAAGTTTGTTGATATGTCTGAGATGAGCAAAGGGCCACAAGATCCCCCAGGACATTGGCTAGTTACAGGCGGAAAGCTTGGTGTAGAGAAAGGCAGAATAGTTTTGAGAGTGAAATACTCCTTGCTGAATTATTGAGCTTAGAATTACGGTGTATATGCTGATGCACTATAGAGGCGGTGTTTTTTCATGCAGAAGAACTAGTGTTCATCAAGTGTGTAAACTCCTGAAACATGATGAGCTGAGTTGAATGGTTTTTGGTTAGGGTTTCTTCCCAATGTCAAAGGTCAAGTCTGTTTTCTCGTTAAGCTGTGAATTTTGTAGAGATGCTAAGTTCTCATTTATAAATGATATGAAGAGATGTAGGAGTGGCTTCTTAATGTGATTGTTCATATGCCTGCAGTATAATAGTACTCCGAATTCTTTTGCTTGCCGAGTCTTCTATCTTTTAATCTTCTGAACCAGTGTGCTGGGTTGCCCCTGTGATTCATCATGATGCCTGCAATATTTAAAGGTCTGTTTGGCATCGCCGTGTTTAGGAGTGAAACACTCTTTTAACTAGAGGAGGCATGCATCTTTCATATTTTCCAGAGATAACGTTAGTTTTTTCAAAAGCAATTTCTTTATCAAACACTTCTGTTTTTAAACTAGACAAAAAATATTTAGGGTAGAAAAGGTGCTCTTATTCCATCCCATGCCATTTGTTGCTGACAAAGTTGGGAACTAAACAAACATACTAGCACTTGAAAGCCTCGGTGCCTTGGGCGGCTACCTCAGCATAACCGGCCACACACACATATATATAACTACAGATTTTTTCCAACTTGAAACAAATCTCCAGGGACATTAATTTAGCTTTACTAGAGTTGCCCTCCTGCAAAAGTTTGTCCAAATTGCCAATTTGCAGGCACAACATTGTACCAGGTAACTGTCTTGCCATCGCTGGTTGTGACTCTGAAGGAGAGTCTTTGGCCATTGAGATATGAGTTGCTCTGCCAATTTTGGCCCCAATTTCTTGACATGGTTTGCCAACCAGTCCTAGATCCTTTGATAGACACAGCATGAACATCCCCTGCACCTGCAACATTGGTTATCAAGACCAAGTTGAAGTAAGAATGACCATTAATGGTGAACCTTATGCCTCCTTTCTTCACACATGGGACCCTGTAAAAAAACACAAACAAACTAAAATGATGCTGTTCCAGCTAGTCAAGCATTAAGTAATTACAGTAGTAGAGCTTCTGGGTGGTCTAGACTAAGGTACAGTCATGGCTGATACCATGACCATGTCACCAAGGACGTTTTGAAATTACCTTCTGAAGAGTACAGGAACAATTCCAGCTCGATATTGTGCAATTTGCAAGAAAGCAGGCTGTGCCAAATCAAAATGTTTGAGAGGGGGATTGCACCAGCCACCATTGTCATTAGACAACGCATAATTAGGAGGGCAAAAGTTGGTGGCTGTCACAGTAATGGTACCGGAATGGCACCATTTAGGATCATTGTTGCAGCGTATCTGGAAGCATGCACCACAGCTCAAGCCATTATTGAAAAGGGCAGTGCTTAGAGCTGCAGTGCTTGTCCCGTACCCTTGGCTATACAGGTTTCCATATCCACAAGCACCCCCTGCAACCATCGCCACATCTTGTAAGAAACACTAGACCTAAAGCATTCAAGACTTTATACTTGTCATACACGTACAACTGAAATTACACGATAACAACACTCTATTGTTTTTAGCTTACCCATTGTGCCAGACGCGTCGCTACCGCCGTAGAATGTGGCATGACCAACCTGCCATCCACCATAATCTCCATAAATGCCATGGAGAAGAAAGCTCAATACAAGATACAGCTGAACAAATACAAAATCTTGCATTGCTTTAATTGCCATTACGTTCTTGTGTCGTTACTAAGAAACAAGTAGTAGAAGATCTCGGGGTAGCTGGCCTGATCAGAGCAAAAGGCTTGAGTGTTAGTAGGAGAAATCGTGTTGGTTGGCTATTTATACCAGAGGGGATTTAGCTAGTGACCCAATTAGCAGCCCAGAGAGTAGACTTCGTTTATTATTACAACCTGCAAGTTAGAGGCAGTCACGTTAGAACTATAATTAGAACCGACCTACCTGCCAAAGATGCTGGGACATTTAGCATACACACATGCCTTTGAATTCAACAATTTTTGTCCTCTTCTCCAATAACGTACATGGCCCTTCGGCTCATCTCATGCATTCTCTTAATTATCCTCACATTTAGCTCATTGTTAGCCCCACATGAATATGTTGTTTAATTATTTTTTTATGTTACGGTTTCAAGTATTTTTTCTATTAATTTATATACCAATCAATCAAATCAAGATTAAGCCTCTTTTTTTTTCCCAAATAGTTTTAAGACTGCATCTTTACTTCTGCCTGCAAATATATTTAAGAAAATAAATTCTGTTTTGTTCCAAAATTTAAACTTAAAAAACTAGAATTCAAGAGAGAATATATATATCACTTAGGATTAATTATAATGTTTAATTATCTTGATATTTATTATTTATTATATTTGCATTGTATTTGCTACTGCATTTCAAAGTATTTTTAAAACTATTTTACATCTGAAAAAACATCAAAAAACTATTTTAATTAAAAATTATTTTATATAAACATCATGCATCATACTAACATACAAACACACCATCTAACTTTCTAAAATGAATAGTACGGATGTGTCAACTACAACGTGTGCACCATCTCAAATGTCAACCTTCTAAGTACAGTTTTTGGCATTTCGATTTCTTCTTCTTCTTCTTCTTTTATTATTATTTTTTTTATTTTTATAGTGGCTGTGGTTGTCATCTCTGCATGCAGATCAAATGAATTGTGAGTTTGTCTGTAAGTCTCTTTTAGATGAAGTTCATTCGATCTTTGATGAATTCCATGGGACTGTCGTCAAATGGCAAAGCCTTTCTGGGGGATGCATGTACTTACACACATCATCCCTTCTCTCATAACAAATTTCAGAATATTAACAATGGCTGCCTTGTTGAAAGTTTCTTTGTTAAAGAAACACAGAATTAACCCCCAAGGATTAGTAAGAATTTGGATTTCAATCCTATAAATAAAAACTTAATCTTTACTGACCATGATATATAGAGTTCCGTTTAAAAAAAACTGTTAAAAAATAATATAAATCATATCTTGAAATTTTACCTAACAGTTAAAGTTTTTGGGTAACATGATATCAGAGCTTGGTTGACGAATTCGAATCTCAACATCTTTATTTATTTAATAAAAATTAAAAACAAAATAATATGAGTCTGTGTAAATTTTAAATTCGAAGAACATTTACTTAAAAATTATTAAAAAATAATATAAATTATATTTTAAAACCTCCCATTAAATTAATTATTTAATAAAAACAAGATGCATCGTACATAAGGGAGAGAAAAAAACCAATAAATACCACAACGTTTGTCATATAAAAGAAACTTAAAATTATTGTTTAAAGTTTATTAAGAACGCCCCTCACTTGACCGGGATTAGTAATGGAATTTTTTTTTATCTTTTTGTTTTTTTTTTTTAATATGCAAAATCATTGAATTCAAAATTAATCCATTAAAAAAAGAGAGTTTGAGTTGTAACAATTTAATGTAGATGCGAAGAGATTTCCTTAAATATGTCCACGT
>Ga0307517_10007560_pt1 | contig 15801 bp, 10 predicted proteins | sample 23_EM_MG_FD_194515 | JGI IMG/M metagenome (GOLD analysis project Ga0307517, IMG submission 194515) | Populus trichocarpa ectomycorrhiza microbial communities from riparian zone in the Pacific Northwest, United States - 23_EM | ecosystem: Host-associated > Plants > Roots > Unclassified | place...
AAATATTTTAAAATGTATACCAGTAAAAAAAAAAAAAAGTGGAGATTGAGAAATGGGCAATAATTATTGGCCAGTAGCAACGCTTTATAAAAAGTCATCCATCCATCCAATCCTACGACAACCTGTGAGCGAGCGGTGTCCCTTTTTCGCACTTACAGCTAGGGATTCACGTAAACAACAGTAGATTTGATCTATTTAATCAGATATCATGCCACCTCACCTAGTTCTTGAGTTCCCAAGCGTAAGCTCTAGATCATCTGATCCACGTTCTTCATGGATCCTCTCTCCTTCTCATGGCTTCACTAGCCCGGTTGCATAACATCGAAACCCAAACTCATCTGCAACCACTTCAGCCATGGGAATATGATCTTGAAACTGTTCATAATTTGTTGGATGAATTTATCCAAAGAGCTTCCAAATGCCCTCCTCCTCCTTCTTCTTCTCCTACTTCTGTTCCACTTCAGCCATGGGAATATGATTCAAAGATTGTTTACGTAGTTCCGTAGGGTTTTGGGTCAGGACAATGGAGTATCCATACCTACCTTACCTTAATTCAAGTTTTTGACTTTGAATATCATATGAACTCCAACCAACCAAAAAAAAAATCATATTTAAATTAATTTAGATTAATATTCATCAAATTTTAGTGAAATTACCATCTTTATTCCATCATTTTTAATTCCAGCTTACTTTTTATTATTATTAATAATATAGGTGTCCGGATCAGTTTGTGCGCACTTCAACTAATCTCACATGTTTTGAAATTAACAACCATGAAAGCCTCTAATAACTCTGAAGTTTATGAAACTTGAAATGATGATTTTTAGAAAGTAAATCTAGAAATCTAGAATCTGATTAGTGAGCTATATCTCTTAGAATTTAATTTTATCTTACTTAATTTTTAATTGAATTGCATTATATATTCATGTAATAAAACTTGGTTGATACAGTTATATTTTTAATAACATGTAAATTATCTAAAAAAAATTTTATAAAAAGTATTTTTGCAGAAAAATCAAACAACGCCGTATAAAACGATCGATAGACACCCTCTCCTCTCTCGTCAGTCAATGACTCCCCTTCTTTTCAAAAACAAAAAATACAATATTTCACCCAAAAAAAAAAAAAAGACTCCCCTTCTTCTTGCTGGTAATACAATCGCCACATCAAATTCACAATAAGTGTAAAACGAGGGAGACATGATTCAAATGCTCATCGGCAGATGCAGATCTTCATCCTTTTCCCATGAGATTGGAGATGTAGTAGCATGCGCCGGCTTATTCACCAGTCAAAGTAAAACCTGACGCCGAACCCACGCATAGCCAGCCATGACAAATTGAGAACCCAGCATCGACAAGAAACATGACGTTTTCTTTTTGTCCATCTGCCTGTAAGTGGGGTCATTGTCACCGTAAAATAGACTGCTCTCCAGTCATTATAGACTTGATAACCATAGGTTAGCCTCTCAGAAAGAAAAATGAAAACCCATTAGAAGTCTCCAACTCCTCGTCCACCACAAACTCCCTCTCTCCTTGTCCAAAACAAGGTTACGAACCCCTTTTTCTTCTTCTTCTTCTTCTTCCTCTTTTCTGGAGATGGAGAATGAGCCTTTTCTCGGTAACCGAAAAAGTTACAAACCCCAACCCGTTATCACTCTCACTCAGTCTCTTTCAACCCCAATACTATTCCCTGAAATCCAAGATGCCCCACAAACACCATCCACTTCTCCTTCTCCTCCACTCGGACCTCCGAATACCCGTTTCAAGAAACCCGGCACTCTTCACAGGTGCAAAACAGCTCCTGCTATGGTTGTCATGCGAGAGTTTCAACCAACAAAGCCCCAAATCCCTAAACCACAACCTGATTCTACCTCTATAATCAGGCAAGCCACTTTCTTGCTATCCATGTATCTGCTTCTTGGAGTTATTATCTACTCTTTCAACACTGATCATTTTTCGGGTATTGAGACTCACCCGGTTGTTGACGCTTTGTATTTCTGTATAGTCACTATGTGTACCATTGGTTATGGTGATATAACTCCTTTAACACCAGTGACAAAGGTCTTTGCTTGTGTGTTTGTGCTAGTTGGGTTTGGATTTATAGACATCTTGCTCAGTGGGCTAGTTAATTACGTTCTTGATTTGCAAGAAAGCATGATCTTGACTGGCATTGAAATGGGTAAAAATCGAAATCACGAAGGATTTTCAGCTACTGATTATATCTTTGATGTTAAAAAGGGAAGGATGAGGATAAGATTGAAGGTTGGATTGGCACTTGGTGTGGTGGTTCTGTGTATTGGAATTGGGACCTTGGTTTTGTACTTTTTGGAGGATCTTGATTGGATTGATTCAGTTTATTTGGCGGTTATGTCAGTTACGACTGTTGGGTATGGTGATAGGGCGTTTAAGACCTTGCCAGGGAGGTTGTTTGCAGCAATTTGGCTTTTGGTTTCGACATTAGCGGTAGCAAGGGCATTTCTTTATTTGGCAGAGGCTAGGATTGATAAGAGGCACAGGAGGATTACCAATTGGGTGTTGCATAGAGATATCACTGTGGAGGATTTGCTTGCTGCGGATATGAACAATAACGGTTTCATTAGGTGCGGCTCTATATTGATCTCTCGCTTGTTCTTATCTGTCTAATTGCTTTTATTTCTGGATATGTATAGCTCTTCTTGTTGGGAATTTTTTTTAATTAATGATATGATAATTTAGGTAAAAACAAATCCTCAAAACATTAACTAGGCTATGTATTGAATTCGGGTCTCTTCTAGTTGAGGAAAAAATTGTTGAAATATGTATTGTGGAGAATATAGAAATAGCTGATTAGTACCATGTGTATGAACACGTAGATGGAGATAGCTTCTTACCTAAGAGAATAAATAATCCGCTTCTTACCAGAAGTTTAGTAGCCTATGCTTTGAATTGGGGGCATTGTGTGATAAGATGGAATCTTGATGAAATGCTGCTCTAGGAGATGGATATCGAAAGTTAATTAAACTCTTCCTTCTATTTCTGTGCTAACTATCCTCGATAATTACTCTCAGATTGTTGGGTGGGTTGAGCATTGTGTTGATGCGAATTTTAGATAAGCAAATTCTAGTGAAACTGCTGATGTATTATGTTCCCAAACATTGAAACACAGATCAAAAGTAATTAAAATCTTAAATTCCTCTTGTTTATGAGCCAAGTTAACCTGGTTCTTGCCTTCTAATTGTTAGTGACAGGCTCATGAATTGAGGACAGTATGTGATGGGCTGTTGTCTTGTGAAGTAATTGCTCTATTGGATTTGGAGACCTTTAGCATAGTTAGGATGGTTTAGCATATAGCATGTCACATTCTAAAACCTTTCTTGCTTATTTGCATGAAGGTCTTTTGAAACTTCAGCTAAATATGATGTGCTGCAAGACAATAATCTATCATAGTCTCATAGATTGCATGATCTCAGGAGACTTGACGGTCTATGTTGCCAATAGGTTTCCTACTGAAATGGAAAACAACATAGGAGAGCAGGTTGTCTGATATTTATGACTCCATTAGTATTTAAAGATTATGGATTTAAACGCGTAAGGTCACTCTTTGACTAGTTCTTCTCAAATGATAAGTTATATAGTATTCGGAGTAGTTAATCTTTAATTTCCTGGATATATATTTTTTATCCAAATACTTTTGAGTTGAAAAGGCAAGGGCTCTTCATAGCTGCTCCAAGCCATCATGTTATGTGGAACATGTGTAGATCGAGATGCTGATATCAATCAACTCCTCTAAACTTCCTAATATCTTCCTTCTTTTGTTTCTCATGACCTATATCATTGCAGACGATGTAATTGATCTATTTTTGGGGTTTTACAATGGATTCTCTTTATGGGAATCATAATATGTAATCTGGCACGCTGGATAGAGCCTCTATTGATTCATTTTGTTTCTTTGTTTTTCACAGAAAATTAGATATGCAGTCTTTCAATCTAGATAGAGCCATGATTCATTTATTTTTCAACCTTTTTTTTTACAGTAAATCAGAGTACGTAATCTACAAGCTCAAAGAAATGGGAAAGATTGGCGAAAAAGATATATTGCAGATCTGCAATCAATTCAGCAAGCTTGACCCAAACAACCTGGGAAAGATAACTTTGCCTGATCTCTTGGAGAATCGATTGTGACAATTAATCACATAGATCAGTCTTTATTTTTTGTTTTCGACAGAAGACTTTGGAAATGCCCTTTTATTCTGGGAAGTGCAGGTAGGCAGAATTCTTGGCATCAAAGTTCACTGGTACACGTGTACATTTTATCTTCAATAGTCCTAGCAAAAGATGCATTAGGTTGCCTGAAGCTGTTGAACAAGCAACTGTACAGTCATGGAGAGTGTAGATATCTTAGTACTTTGATTCTTGAAATTGTAGTGATCTCAAAATTGAAAAGAAATAGAGAGAATTTGTTACAGGGACAAGTTTTTCACTCAAAATTTCAACCTCACACGGCAGTCTAGTCCCACTATACTAAGTCTTTTTTTATTATTTTTTTGCTTGTATTTACTTATAACTATATATTTCGCTTACCAAAGAAGGTTCTCACATTTTAACTTGTCATATGCAAGCGGAATTATCACAAGCAATAAAACAAAATAGTACATAACATATTATTACCTCAACAAAGAAAATATATATATGTGTGTGTGTGTGTGTGTGTTATGCACAAAACCTGTATACTACACAGCAAGAGCTTTCATTGCTTTCAAACCTATTTAAATATAATATTATGAAAGTTACAATGACATAATAGGACAAGTTTTCCTCAATGTTCTCCATGAATTTAGTTGAGCAATTATTGGACAGTTTCTTACATGTTCCCATGGACAGTTTCTTACATGTTTCCATGAACTTAGTGATTATATAGAATATTCTTAATCATGCCCCATGTTTGACAACCCATCACCATGATCTAAACAATCCTCCTCCCAATTAGTAGATTAAATGATTAGTTGGTCGTAAGAGCGGGAGGAGTTATTTTCTAAAACTTAATGGTTTGGTCCATTGGAGGAACGGGGGCTGTTGTTACTCAATTGTTCAGTCGGGCGTAGCAGCAGGGGTTGATATTTCTTAAAATATATTTGATGAGTCGGTAGTAGGACCGGGGGCCATTGTTATATAAACTATTTAGTTGGCCGCCGTAGCGAGAGCTAATATTTTGGGTTATAGATGAGGCGGTCGCGAGTACAGGGGCTACTATTATACAAAAGGTTTCGCCGGTCATATGAATGGGGGCAAGGATTATATTGAGGACATTGGTTCAGGAAAATAAAATAATTTGTACATGTACTCGTTTTATGGGATATACTTAAATGTAAATATAATTAATTCTATAATTGACATTATTTTTAAATGTGTGTTTCAAGTTATTCTTATCATCCAACACAATCAAAAGAAAAAAAAGCAACATGGTCTGCTGCATTCAATTAGGCCCATAATTAGATTAGAGGGTCCAGCTCTGCACCCTTTATACCGACATAGGCCCAAATGTAAAGCCCACAGACAGTGAAAACGAGGAGTAAAATTGTCCTTTTATAGGTCAGCCACTCTTGTTTTAGGGAATTTGCGTTTTCATCCTACTCTCCATTTACTTTTCGGAGAGAAAAAGAGAGAGATCCCCAAAAGTCCAATTCCTAACCCCAAAATTTCCAAACAATCCCAAACCACAATTTTATTTCAATTCACCTCCTTCACCATCAAAACCCAAAACCCACCTTAATTCAAACCCTTAAACCCCCCCAAATCGTTAAATCTAGGGTTCCTTTTTCTTCTTCGATGGAGTAAAAGCTACGGTTTTTGGCTGCCTCTTGCAATCTTCGCTTCTGGATCAGTTTGTTTCTCTCTCTCTCTGCTTTCTCTTAATTGTTTTTCTTTCAAAGTTATTATCTTTTGGTACTACATTGCTTTCATGTATTGAATTTAGGTACTGTGAAACCCGTTCTTATATCTGCCTGCAATTTTTGTTTCATTGTTTGCAAGAAAGATTTTTTTTTTAATTAACAATTGCTTAAAATGCTTACAGTTTGAATCTGCTGGATACTTCTGTTTACAAAGGTCATGAGTTGTTTAGATTTGTGTCTTTCGAATTTTATAATTTTGTTACTGCTACCAATGTCTTGTTTATATATATTAATTGCATGTGCATTTTCCCTTTTCTAGTGGTTGATGGATTTTTGTTTTTTTTGGACAGATTATTTTCTCTGGTTTTATTGAATTCGAACAATTGACTCTCGCTGCAAATAACTGGAAGGAAAAAGCCATGAATAACCTTATTGTGATATGTCAGTCTGGTGGGAAGTTTTCCACTGCTAGTGATGGTTCCTTGTCGTATGTTGGTGGAGATGCTCATGCTATTAGTGTAAGTCGTGAGACTAAATTTGATGAATTGAGGTTGGAGATTGCAGATATGTGGAAGTATGGAACTGATTCAATGACCATCAAGTACTTTCTTCCCAATAACAAGCGGACTCTGATTACTATTTCAAGTGACAAAGACGTCCAGCGTTTTCTTGATTTTCATGGAAACTCAGGGACTGTGGACGTTTTTGTCATTAAGAATGAAAGCTCAACAGCATTAGCTGCAGTTACGCCTAGTACAACTGAAGCCACACCTGTGCCTCCTCGTAAAAGGTAACTTGCATACGTTCTTGTAATGCGGATGTTGAAGGTTTATGTTGTTTTACTCTGTTAAATGGTTCACCTGGCTTGTGGTTGTATTTAGAGGCAACAGGGTCTGGCATTTAATTTTAACTGTAATGAGATGCAGCTGACCATGTGGATACAATGGTTTCCAAAGTGATTTAACTGGCATGCTTGTATTTTATATCATATTAATGCATGATTGGTCTTGCAGGTCCACAAGGAAGAGAGTGATCCAACAAGAGTATCCTCTCAATGTTACACCTGTTGCTCAAGCTCCTGCCCCTGCTTTTCTTGCTTCTGCTTCTGCTTCTGCTTCTGAGAATGCTGGGCGATTCAACTCCTTGGCTACAGTACCTACTGAAATTCAGAGTGGTGGACAGATGAAACGTGTTAAGTTATGGGAGAATTGCATAACCGGCCTTCACCAGCAGTTTAACAATGTACGTGAAGTCCGTGATGCTTTCCGCAAGTATTCCATTGCTCAGGGATTCACGATCAAGTTTAAGAAAAATGATAGCATGCGTGTAAGTGCCAAGTGTAGTGTTGATGGCTGTCCCTGGAGGATTTTTGCATCAAGGCTGTCTACCACACACTTATTCCGAATTAAAAGGCTGAATGAAATTCACACATGTGGTGCTGGTACCAGTACAGATAGTCATCCTCGAGCCTCAAAGAAAGTAGTGGAAGGTATTGTCAAGGAAAAGTTGCGTGATAGTCCTAATGTCAAACCCAAGGAAATTGCCAATCAAATTCAGCAGGAATTTGGAATTGAATTGAGATATTCACAGGTTCGACGTTGGATGGAGGCTGCCACAGAGGAGATTCAGGGTTCATACAAAGAGGCATACAATCAATTACCATGGTTGTGTGAGAAGATTGTAGAGACAAATCCGGGTACAGCTGTCTCTCTTAACACCAGGGAGGACCTAAGTTTTCATCGGTTATTTATTGCTTTTCATGCTTCACTACATGGTTTTCAGAGTGGTTGTCGCCCCTTGCTTTTCCTTGACACTATGAGCCTGCAATCAAAATATCAGTCAGAATTGCTGACTGCAGCAGCGGTGGATGGAAATTATGGTATTTTCCCTGTTGCTTTTGCTATAGTGGATGTTGTGAATGATGATAACTGGCATTGGTTTTTGGTACAATTGAAAACTGCTCTTCCAACATTTCAGCCAATAACATTTGTGGCTGATAGACAGATGGGGTTAAGACAGTCAATTTCTGTGGTTTTTGAGAATTCTAACCATGCTTATTGCCTTCGCTATCTGTCAGAAGAGCTGAAGAGGGATCTTAAGGGTCCATGCATTCATGAAATTATTGGAGTCATCGTTGGACATCTTTTTGATGCTGCATATGCTCCCACACTTGATGCATTTCGAAAGTGCATTGAAAGCATCAAGAGTATTTCACCTGAAGCCTATGATTGGATTTTGCAAAGTGACCCTGAAAACTGGGCAAACTCACTTTTCCATGGTGCGCGGTACAACCATATAACATCAGGCATTGCCGAGTCATTTTACAGTTGGTTAACTGAGCTCGCAGCATTACCAATAATAAAGATAATAGAGACCATTCGCCATAAGCTGATGGAACTAATTTACACTCGAAAGGTGGAGTCAGATCAGTGGCTAACAAGATTAACTCCATCTGTGGAGGATAAATTACAGAAAGAGATTCTCAAGGCACAGTCACTTCAAGTTATGTTTTCACCTAGTAACACTTTTGAGGTACAAGATTTCCTGGGCGCAGTTAATGTCGTTAACATAGATGCATGGGACTGTAGTTGCAGGGAATGGCAACTTAACGGTTTCCCATGTTTGCATGCTGTGGCGGTGCTTCAGCACATTGGTAGGGATGTGTATGACTACTGCTCCAAGTACTATACAACTGAAGCTTTTCGTTTAACATACTCTGAATCAATAAAGCCTGTTCCAACGGTAGATAAGCCTGTGCTTGGAGAATCATCAGAGGTTCAGGTAAACCCTTCCCCTCTTCGTCGTGTCTCTGGCTCTCCCAAGAAGAGAAGAATCCGGTCAAGAGGAGTGGTTAAAAGGCCACTGCATTGCAGCAGGTGCAAAGGTGAAGGCCACAATAAAGTATCGTGCAATGTTGTCTCGTAGATGAATCATGTTTATAGAGTTGTAACTCAATTTTTATGTCAGATAGATCGTTATAAGGCTGCCTGTTTAGCATAGGGATAGGTTAGATGGAAAATTAGGTTGCACTCTGATGTGAGTGACTTTTAAGGGTATGTACTGTGGTCGGATTGTGCAGGCTTTAATTTTAGTGTGGCACTTGTTTTGCATCCCTTGATTTTGATGACAAACCCATGTTTTTCCTGCCTTCTGGTTTCCGTGGTAGCCAATCAGAATATACATTTTACTATTACTGGGTTGTTGTAACAGGCATGGTATGTGCACGAATCTGGTGTGTTCTCCTGTGCCCCCCATTAGAGGATATCAGCAATTCAAATTCTATCCAGGTAGATGTTCGCGTAGCTTCAAGGCTCATTTACTGATTGATCACATATCATCCCTGATCCTTTTGGTATTTCCCCACGTTCTAGCTGTTGCTTCTTCTGCAAGTACCTTTGTGCTTTCACTTGTGCTCGCCAAAGGATTAAACCTGAGATATCTCATCATCAGTTTGAGCCGTCTGTTAAGAACCATATGCTATCACTAGTAGGATCATCAGTTTGAGCCGTCTGTTAAGAACCATATGCTATCACTATGAAACTCAATAGTCAGCGATCCTTTTGGGAACCGCTAGTAGCTTGCATTAATCTAGAATGGACTCAGCTGGGATGAGAAACTCGGTATTCAGTGGAGTTGCTATTTTCGTTTCCCAGATCACATACCAACAAATCATCACTAGCTGTATGTGGACAGATTTGCACAACTATTCTTTGTTCACCTCCGAACCATAAACCAATGATGAGATCAAAATCTCACTTTTAGACAGATGAAGTTGAATATCATGTATTCGAAACATTAAGAGAATGTAAGATTGCGGTTATCTTTGGCCAAGGAAAACTTATGCCCCGTGAGGATATGAACATAGTTGCTGCAGTTGGAAAAAAAAAATTCAGGGACGAACTTCCATTGCAGGCAGCTCCATTGAGCATGAAGCTCAAGAGAGATCTTTGTAACATTATAGATCATAATGCTACCAGATGAGGCATTGATCGATAGCAATTGAGATCTTTGTTTAGACACTACACAAGCTTAGAATCAACTTCGCTGTACAGGAACAGCTTCCTTTTAACCTCCATCTTGATTTTGATATTGTCTGATATATCGAGTCCCCTCCTTGAAGAAAATCAAATTGAAAAGGCATCAGTATTTTACTTTTTATTGCCTCCAGAGGATTGTAATTTCCTATTTTGCTACGACTATCTGGGGCCTTAAATGGCATTGTTACATAAACCTTTTGCCTTCTTGTCGAGCTCGGATGCGCTGGCCTTTGAGATTTCCTGTACTTGATTTTGTCAATAGAAGACAGTTTTTCTTCATCAAAGACACAGACTTGGGGCTATTGATGAGAGTTCAGACTTAACACCCTCATTTTAGGGCCTAGATTGAACACACAATAATGGGCCTAATATCGAGCCCAACATTAAGCCCAGGACTTGTCCCATTCATCGTCAGGTCTCAGCACAAAATACAAGGCAAGGTCCATCAAGAAAAACAGCCTAGGACCTCATGGGTCATATTTAAAGGATGTATGAATATTTAAAAAATATGAGCTTTCGTTTGATTTTTTTTATTTTAAAAAAATTAAATTATAATTATAAAGATAGCTAAGAGGTGAGACAATTTTAATGTGCATTTTTTACTATACACTCTCTAACATATCACCTCTAAATTTCAATTTTGATCCTTAAACATTTTCTTAACTTAATTGCACCATTTGGACCCAAATTCATATTCAATTGCTTCCTTCTTTTAGTACAGAAAGAGTTGAATTAAAAGATAAATGATGAAACATAAATAAATAAAAAATATAGGAGGCAACTTTGAATTCCATACTAAAAATTCAGTTTGGATTCTTTTTTTAGTTAATAGGCAATCAATTCATTTAGTTATCTTCAACTAAATTTTTATATTGTCATCTTAATTTTTTTAAAATATGTTGTCATCTTAATTTTTTTAAAAAATATATCATACTAAATTTTTTTTAAGTATTTTATTTATTTTGAATTGGTTTTTATGATACGTTTCGTTTTGGTTTTAATTTGTATAATTAATTAATTAGTTTTTATTTGATTTTTACAAAGTGTTTTATCATTTTAAATTTTTTTAAATTCAAATTATATTGTGAGTTGTTGAGAATCTTGCTATTTTAATTCTACATTTAAAAAAAAACCGGGTCAATGAACTTCGAGATTTCATGTTTATTTATTACCGAATTTTTTCTAAGAAATTTCTAAGCTTGTGTTCACCATTCTATTTGAACAAATATTTTTGTATGCTCGTATAGACACATTGTTGTACTCGGACTAGATGTTGTCTTAGCCCTAGATGGAGATTATCTTTTATATTAAGCAACGTTGTCTCTTGTTTTTATAAAGAGATCACATTGTAACTGGACAAGGAAGTTCTTTTAACCATGGATGGAGATCACATGGAGAAAGTAAAATGTCATGGCGAGTTTTTCATGGAGATATTACATGAAGATTTTCATGGCACTGTCTGTGAAATTTTCTGAACAAAAGTCAGTTCAATTCCTTTCTTTCTACAAATTCTTCTAGTTTTTTCCATGGAATATAACCCAAAAACTCCAAAACAGAAAAGGGTTATAGACCCTTCTCGCATCCCAAAATCGATGGCCAGCCTACAATTTCCATGCTCTCATGGTGTGCTTCTTCAACGTAACATTGTGCTGTGGAAAATGCAGGGATGCTGACCATTCGGTTTTTGGGACCCAGGTAGTATATTATTTCACAAGTGTCTCGCTTTCTTCGTAAACTAGACATGGCGATGGACAAAACTTGGTGTGGTATTGTAGAATCCAAAAAACCATTTCTGATGTCAGACATCTTGATCTCATGCCTGAGTTTGGTCAAAATGAGATATTTCCAAGATGGTTCTGGATAATTGTGAAATACTAAACACCAGAACTACTGGTAAGACGCTGCAAACGACGAACCCAGTGGAATCCTTGATTGATATTGGTTAAGAGGATGTCTAGAAATGTGGTGTTATGTTGTTTTTTATTTAAAAATATATTAAAATAATTTTTTTTAACATTTGAATATCAAAACGAAAAAAAAATATATAAGAAATAATGATTTTAAACAAAAATAAAATTTAAATTTTTAGAAATATGAATTTAACGAGTTTCTTAACGCTATCTAGGACTTAGAATTCAAAAAAGGTGGGAGGAAAAAAAGAGATAAAAGGAAGATCTCCGATCCATCTTTCACCTACAGATTGGAAGATCAACAGTACTTCTGATCCACTTTTAGGTGGAAATTTCTGCCTTACAAAGTAGAATATAAGTGGTAGCTTACTCCAAACTACGTATAAAGTTTAAGAATTAATACTCCTACCATCATCAATTATGTTCTTGGCTTGCAATCTTCCTGAGGCCTAGCGATCAATTTATGTCCAGTTGTACCAGCAACCTGGAATCAAAGATACAGTAAAGTTCAGGGATTTAACAGAAGAAATATGACATTTAACCCAAATTCCAAAGGAACAAAAATCTTCTCTGGAGCTCAAAAAGCTACTGGTAAGGAGAATTTTTGACATATCCAGGAATAAAGACATAAAATAAACCATGATAGCAGGCTCCAGTCACCGCTACATAACATACAACTAATTGAAGCTAAAATGATCAATCTATCGAGACATAGATGTTGATTTCCCTTGCGCTTTCTATGCTTAATTTCTTTATTACAAGGGGTTTTAGACCTAGTTTCCTCAAGGCTTGCCAGACGATGAGTGAGGAACGGTGGATTACATTTGAGAACCCTCCACAAAAATGAACTGTATTATCTTTTCCATGAGACCGGGAATAAAAATGCATCAACCTGAAATCACTTCCTTCAGACAACAAAAAGCAAGAACCTGATGCATTTTTCTGGAGGAGTTTGCTGACCAAAGAACCCTTGGTAGAAAGCAGTGGAATGACCACAACATTTTCTCTGTAATCCGCCCCTTATTGATCAGACTAGCAATATTGGATTCACATGGTTGACCAACCGATTAAAAATGAAATTCTGAATAGAAAATGAATTAGAAATCCCAAGATAATAATCAGGCGCCTCCTAACAGCAAGAAATTTTATCGAATGTCCGGTAGTAAGATTACTCTTATCCGGTGAGTAGAATGCATTTTACTGACTTCAGACCCTATAATTGGATATGAAGAAAAATCTTTTTAGAAGAATTAAATGAAGCCGTTCTGATTATCTATAACAGGCACGGAGCATCCAATGGGAACCAGAATATTTTAATTTTGAAAACATGGCAACACAGACCAAAAGAGAAGGGAAGAGAGGAAAAAAATATAAAACAAAGCAAGCGAAGTAAGCTAAAGAGATTCAATTCAACAAGTAAAGATTACTACATACTTGTGATCTTCATCAGTCCAACATACAGATTCAGTGCAGTCAACTTGAACACAAGGCTGAGCTTCTCCGACAAGTTTATGATCCAATTTACCGGACTCTATACCCTGCAAGTCCTCTAAAAGGATCACATAATGTTTCTGCACATCCTCTTCACTCTTCTTCCCACCAACCATGGCTGCAACCACCTTCCATCTATCTGGGTCTTCTTCATCAACCACAGCCAAAGCCATCTCAAACAGCTTGTTTTCTTCCCAGCTCCACCCATACATAACTTTTGGAAAATCATCCATATCACCAGATCACACAGGTAAGCAAACCAAACCAAACCAAAACAATCCAATCCAATCCCCCTTTTAGTTCTGGTCACTCCCGACACCTGCTTGAACTTTTCAGGAAAATAAGGAAGACCCAGTTGGTCATTCACATTATAGTATTCATCGAAGAAGTTTGACAGAATTTTCTCTGGTAGCTTGTTTGATTCTGTTTTCAGATTCTAACTCCCCTTCAGTTTTTGGGGTTGTGTCAGATATGCTTGTTATGAACTGCAAAATCTTCTCTTTTTGTTTTTATAGGAGAGGGTCAATTTTTTTGTATCAGAGACAAATGGCCCTGCTAATTAAGTCCAGCTCTACGCGTAAGCAATTGGGTAATAAACTCAACAATGGAAGAAAACAATACTAATCCTTACGGTACAAATCAGGATACCAATAATCAAAAAACGACAAAGCTTGATACTTCATTAACCATTTCTTGCAACACCCAGAAATAGAATCTGATTAATTATTTTTTTAGCATTGGATTCTTATTGTTGTTAGATATTGTATCACATATAAATCTTTTTTATTAATTAGATATCAAATCCAATAACCAGTAGTGGAAATGAACGGACAGATTTCATCTCAAGCCAACCAGCACGTTCACAAGTTCAAGATTTCAACCTTGCAAGTAAAGAAAGAGACTTTTGTGGTTAGGATTGCATATCAGCTGATTTCTTTTCTACATTTCCAAGCAATCACAGCTAACAACTGGGTCATTTTCATGGACTTTTAACGTGGGAAGAGAGAAATGCTAGTTGACTGTAAGAGAATGAGTCTTAAATATGGTAAAAAAATAGAAAGAAAGAAGAGGAAATGGTATTTTTACGATTATTCTTTCAATGGAAATGGGGTAAGTAGACCACCTAAACCAGACCCCCCACTTCTTTTCTTATTTCTCTCTTTAATTAACTACGGTTCCTAGGATGAGGTAGCTCATAGCTTTTTTATGATAGGTATGTTCGCTTGTCTCCTTCAGTCTTGACAGCTTGGACCCCAAGGGATTTGCACCATATCTCTGGGCTTTGCTTATGGCTTTATATATTCCATCGTCTTTTCTGCAAGAGGCAACATATACATTTCTTAATCAAGGGACTTACAAGCGAATTGAGATATCACAACCATGAATAAGAGAGCCTATATTGTTTTTCTTACTTTTCTAGGTCAAGATTGGCGAACTTTACAAGAAAAGAGTTGATATCAGCCAAAAAGGCAGAGAGAATATGCACACCATACCCCACTTGTATGGCAATTTTCATCCTATGGGTTTGGCTTCTCAAAGGTCCTAACCTTTGGTTTTTTCTTTTGAGATACAACAAATCATGATTTGTTATCTTCTAATGTTCTTTGGGGTTCGAGATAAGATTAAGAACCATCAATTTTATCATCCACTTGCCTGTCGGGTGCACTATAATTACATTCCTTCTCCTGACTGGAAGAGAGGATGACCTTTTAGCGTTGTCTATCCTTGAAGCAAGTAGGTTGGTGGGGTAAGGATTATCGCCTGGAGATCATAAATTCTGCCCGCCTAATTAGCAGCCCTGATTGAGCTTGTCGTTTTGAACGACCGGCAAGGAAGAAGGAATATTTTCTGTCAACAACTGCTCCCATCATGTTACAGTCATCCATTGCTGACACAATGAACCCCACATGAACTCTTACAGAAATTGAACAACCTACAAGAAGGAAAACATGATACAGAACCTAGTCATGGGCTAGGATTGGAGTAACGGCCCATGAAAGAATATACACCTCCCCTTCATTTTCCTTTGAGCATTGCAAGGGTACGACACGCACAAGAAAAAAAAAGAAAAAAAAAAAGAGCTCCGTCTAGGAATGTCATGGTTTTTTCATTTGTAGAAAGACATCGTCGAAGCAAGCTTTTCCTGGACGATATTTGATGGGTGTAGATACGATCAGTAACTTATTTTTCATTTACAAGAGATCAAGAATTCCCAGATGGTTTGCCAAACTACGAAGGGGGGAATTAAGAGCAACACAAGGTAGGACAAGGTCCACAAGAATGCCAGCAAGGATTTACTGTTCATAGTTCAGATTCAGAAGTGAAACAAAATCGAGATACATGACGTGATAGTGCAATGCACGATGTAAGCGCTGAAAGATACAATCAGTTTCGAGCAACATAAAATAATGACTTCATCTCTCACTTCTCTAAAAAATCATAAATTTATTATAAAAAAAATAAAATACACCAATTTGGGGCTCAGCACTGAAAT
>Ga0307517_10007561_pt1 | contig 15801 bp, 23 predicted proteins | sample 23_EM_MG_FD_194515 | JGI IMG/M metagenome (GOLD analysis project Ga0307517, IMG submission 194515) | Populus trichocarpa ectomycorrhiza microbial communities from riparian zone in the Pacific Northwest, United States - 23_EM | ecosystem: Host-associated > Plants > Roots > Unclassified | place...
CATTAAGAACCCATACACCAATATCTAGGCAACTGTGCAAGCGTCCCCAACCTTGATTCGAACTACATCCCACTCGACAACGCCTACGATATTGGTCCTGAACGCGAGGCCAAAAAAGTTCAGTTTGTCTAGCGACGAGTCGGAGACGAACGACGATACCGCCGGAGAAGAAAAAATGAATTCGAACGTGTTATTTACAAACTTGAACCAGGATTTTTCATACGTTTCACCTTCCCTCCTCACCTCTATTGATATCCTGACTTCGCGCTTCGACCAGCTGTATATCTTTCGGCACACGCAAAGGCTACAACGTGACCAACTGCGACCCATTTGGGCGGGTGCATACGAGGAGTAAGGAACCCCCATTTTATCATAAACACCCTTTGAATTGATTTTGGTTGGAAGGTGAAGGGACTGCATATCATTTTTATCCCATCCACACGAACGTCTACTCAACTGCTATTAGCGGAACTCGATGTTATGCGAGCTCCTGTTCCCGTCTTCGATCCTAACTCTCAGTCAACCGAAAATCGTTGGTAATTATGCTGGAAATGGAGCGAGACATTCATGGTATCAGCAATATGCGGCTACTCCACGTTATAGAGAACGAGTCAGAACTCTGAAGGTATGTTGTGTTATCCCCCCATTTTCCCGCGAACCGTCGTTAAATATCCTGGGTAGCTATATGCACTGGCACCATTAGCAAACAATTCATACTTGGCTTATCTTACCCCTGTGCCCTCGCCCACATCCCCGTTGACAAACGCCGGAGGAACCACCTCATCATCCACACCCTCCTCTGCTTCCGCCTTCGCCGCCACCTCATCTTCCTCAACTTCCCAAGCGCCTCAATCCGGCGACGTCCTCCTCTTCTCCACACGCTCGCTAACTGTATCCAACGTCATCCGGGCGCACAAATCCCCGCTTGCCTACCTTGCGCTGACCTCGACCGGCACCCTCCACCCCACGTCCTCCGAAAAGGGGGATAGCGATCCGGGTATGGAGTGTCCCCGGCGCGGAGAAACTGTATCAGTTCCGTAGAGCGACGCGGGAGGTGAGGATTTGGTCCATGAATTTTAATCTGGTTGGGAGTTTGTTGGCGGTGAGCTCGGAGAGGCGAACGGTACATGCGTTTAGGGTTGGGTAGTGGTCAGGGCGGAGGGAAGAGAGGGGTGATGGCGGTTGCTGCAGGTTCGAGTGCCAGGTCGAGTCCGAATGCTGGTGGTAGTGGAAGTGGGAGAGGTTGTGATGAGTGCGAGTAGTCCGCCCGAGCTGGTTGATGGGACGACGCAGGGGCTGGATGGGGATTATGAAGCGTTTATTGAGAAGAAGAGTGCGTGTGTTCTCTTTTCTTTCTTCCTCTTTATTATTACTGTTTATGCGCGTTTACTAAATTGTGTTGGTGTTTTCTAGCTCTTCGTTACGAGGAAAGTCCCTGCAGATGACCAAGTCATTGATGCATTCGACGGGCGGGTATCTGCCGATTACGATTACGGGACTGTGGCAGCCTTCGAGAGACCTTGCGTTTTTCCGACTCCCGACGAGTGGTCTGATAAGTGTTGTGGCGCTTTCTGGGTGGGCCTTTTTTTTTGCTTTTTTTGGGAGGGTTTTTCTTTCGTGGGGGTGTTAGTGTAGTCACTCGATTTATAGATCATTTATCAAGGCCTGTCCCTTTATCCTTCTCTGATTATACGGATGACGACTAATCGAAACGTGAACACACCAACAGGACGATACCGCATGTTATGGTGATCACTTCTGAAGGGTATTTTTACCTATATAGCCTTTATCTTGAAAAAGGGAAATGTGCGTGGTTCGAGCAGTATAAGTGAGTTTTTCGCTCTTGTTGTTCTGTTTTTTTTTCCCCTATTTGTTTCAATTTGGCCCTCTGAACTGTTCTTTTTTTTCACTTCGGCATTACCATGACCATATTCTTCGCTTTGACACTCTCTTTAACCGTCTTTTTTATTTTGCCACTTTCCATAACCATATTGTTCTTTTCATCACCCCAACCATAACTTTGGCCATCATTCTTCTTCGCCACTCTCCATAACTGTCTCTTTTATTTTTGCCACTCACGCTAACGAAACAATTTAATTTTCCTATAGCTTGTTGGACTCGAACGATAAGCTCAGTGCAGATTGACTGGATTGAGAATGAGAGTGGGTTCGAAATGCGTCAAAAAGATGGTGAGGGTGACGATGGTAGACATTTAGCGTTGGTGGGTTGTGATTATGGTGCATATATGTGTTGATGGTGGGTTCGTTGACTATCTCGTTCCGGGCTAGTCGATGAGAACGAGGCGGGATATTTTTCGTCGCGTTGAGGTGAATGAATCCGAATGAATGACTATGAGGAGTTGTTTTGCGCTCCGTTTGGCGTTCTTGCATCGCGAGTAAGTGAGATGGTGCTGTATTCTGTTCGATGGTTGGTATTGGGAAGAGTTTCGAAGTAGATTGGATCGGGTTGTTGGATATAAAGCTTTGCTCCTGGTTAGGTATATGTGTGCGCTATGTAGGTACAATGGAAGGAATGGGAACTGAAAACCTATTGTGCAGTAAACCACCTATCTCGGCCCCAAATCGACTCGCAGACCCTGACCTCCGCCGTCTCCCTTGTGACCCGTTGAATGTATTTTGCGAGAGCAAAAATGGTCTTTTTTATAGTTGCTGGATGCTTTCGATGAAGGTATCCGAACCTGAACACCCTATAACGAGCGAAGTCGAGAATGCTGTCGGAATACGCAGATTTTTGCAGAAGGAATTGAAGGTGGTTTGAGAGATCGTATTGCTGTCTACGTTGCCGATGCAGCTCAAAGAAGTAGTTCAGGGGCAAGCGATGCGTTCCCTGTCGCATCTGAGTGCCGAGACGAGTCCTTAGGTTCCAATATAAACGAATGCTTCCCCTCCAGTCAGTTCCCACTGGGAGATCTGTGTGGTCCCGTTGGAAATGGTCATCCATATCCACCCTGAGAGCACGAGAGTGTCGGCTAAACCATGTAAAGCACAAAATGGGGAGCCGAAAAATCCAAAAAGGATTTTTAAGCAGGCGAAACTAGCGATAGCGTATCTTCGTTGGTCCAATGCCAGGGGATCGCCGGAGTCGAGGAAATCATGAAAGATTTTCCAATCACATTTTTCACCCCAATAACCACCTGCATTTTGCAAACCGAGGGCACTGCCATCAGCAATTTGCAACCTTGAAGGCAATGGGATAACATATGTTATCAATTCTTTGTGCTCGCTGGCTGACAGAAAGGTAAGGAGCAAGGTCAACCGAGAGCTTGAGTAGTATAGCTGAAGCTTAGATGCAAAGAAATTGAGAACCAGTGTGAGGTTCTGATTGTAGAGTTCATCAGCATCTCCAATGGGCTACTCCATGCGTTCAGTATATTTGGTATGCAAATAAAAATAAAAATAGGACATACAAGAGCTTTAATAAACTGCAGAAACCGTGGAACATCGATAATTAAACTCATTCCAGGTGGAGTTTTAAAGCAAGAATCTGGGGAAAGAAAGGAGAAGTTGCGTATTTCCTCATGAAGCTGTGGATATGCAGATGGCGAAGTATTTTTACAATGCCATACTAGATTGTTGCCAGCATAGATCAAGTGGTCGCGGTCACCACCATTATCGGATGCCAAATCTATCAGATGCAGGTATATCATAGCTTCTTTTGAAGAAAAATATGTGGACATACATTTCTTGTTGTGTTGAAAGCAAAGGTGCATACAAGTGGTGTGAATACTTGAAAGATCGATATACAATTCCTTTGAACGAGCTGAATCAAGAAGGAAATCTCTGAGGGAGGCATGTAGAATGTGAATATATGGATAGATATCGGAAATAGTGATGATGGCACTAAGGTCACCCAATAACATCTCGATATCCCCTCGTTTCAGAAGGAGAAAATCTTCCAGATCTTCAGCTTCCATGCCAGGGTACCCAGATCTAATCACCCGAAACCCAAGAATAAGAAGTACTGTCTCCCGGTCCTCAACAGAGGTGAAAATGTGCGTGTATAATGCATCGAGTTCTCCGAAAGGCATCTCGCGAACATGACGAGGAGGCTGGATTCCGAGTACGATGTTCAAGCGGTCTGCCGGTTGATGGCGAATTGACGAGATATATTTGGTCACGGTTGATGCGTATATGAATTGCCCAGATGATTTCTCGACAAGTGACTCGAGGACATCATCGGAAGGCCATGAATGGTCCAAGTAGCGCTTCATGGGATGAGTAGCTTTAACCTCCCTAAAATTATCGGACAGAAAAAGCCGTATGTCATCGTCGGGTTTGTAGGTATCATCTAAGGCGAGCGTGGTATGAAATTCGGGAAGAGATCCGGTACCGAAAGAATGAGTGAGATGACGTTCTGGTCGGCTGGCGATAAAGACGAGGAGGGGAAGGTGGTAATCACGTAGGAGATGGGAAATAGCTTCAAGGATGCTGCATTGTACAGCAGGAGGGTCGCACTCATCAAGACCATCGACGATAATCAGACGTCGCGCAGTCGGTGCATTGAAATACCCCGCCTCAAGCGGCTCACGCAGAGGCTCGACGATGAGGGTAGCCACTTGGGTTTCAAGGGAACGACTGAGGATGAGTGGATCTCGTTCAACGCCAGCGGCAATCTTCTCCCGTGTCCCAGGAATGTTGATCGCGATCTGGTAGGAAATTGTGGCGATAAGGGATTTGGAGTTGCTGCGTGCGGGATCGGAACGCGAGAAGAAGAAACTGGCGAGAAGTAGCTTCTCCAATTCGCAACGCTCGGCGATATTGTGGGCGATGGCAGATTTGCCAGCTCCAGCGGGCCCGTAGAACCAAAGAATAACGGCGTTCTGATCGTCCACACCAGATCCAAGGACCCAATCCATAATTCTATTGATAACGGCGGTTCGGGTGTTCGGATGGCACTTTGGGCGGTCGAATGTGTCTCCGCAATCGTGAAATGCGCCGGGTGCGACTGCTTTCTGGAGAAGTTCAAACCCACCTACGCAGCCGATACTTGGTTAGTTACTATCTCTCCTAGATACACCTCGTACCTGTTGTAGTCCCATGTGTGTGAATACTAAATGTTCCACCAGTAATATGATTGATCCTCGCCTCGGAAAACATGATCTCGCAGTCGATGGTGGTATGATGATGGTTTAGAGATTAGAAACTAGTAAGCGACCATTGTTCCTTGTTGAGGCTGTGCTTTATTTGCATCTTATCTTATCGCTGGGACTTGACATGTTTGTCGTACTGCCTGCTCAATCTCATCTCTTTCTTCCTTCGAAGCTCTTCTAAGTTCCTTCGACAATTCCTCCAGCGAAAAGGTCTATGCATCATTTTTGTGGTCGAGTCGGTTATTTTGGACGGCCTTCTGTCATACGCTTCGCAGTAGTACGCCTTCCTTTGAAATTAGGATTGCCCTGTACGACCATATCAATCTCTGTACTCTCTTGTATAAGGACCACAACAAATAAAGATTCATTTTCGAGTGATATCCCGAGAAAGACTCCCTTGTTGCTTTCCCGTGCAATGTTACTAGGATAGATAGTCTTGCAGACCTCACATTTACCTCTCCTAGCCATCTTTCAACATCCCCTCCTGATTCCGAGTCCACCATGGCTGAAACGCAACTCTTCCTCCAGGACAGCGGCGATCGACCTTACCCTCCCCCCCGTTGGTAACTCGTATCCATCTGTCCCACCACGATATGTCCTGTACGTGAAGTCGCGGTGGAATGGACCACAAAGGGGGCCACTGTAACGCCTTGTTGACCACGCTTCTCCCATGTTGGGGAGGGAGATAAGGCGATAGGTGAACTTGGTGGATTGTTTATATATAGAACTCATGGTGGCCAGCAGCTTTCAAAAACGAGTGGAAATGGACATGCAGTTTCGCGATCACGCTGCTTATTTGCAGTCTTCCCTGCCTTCTTGGTGACAATTCCATTCCCAACATAGGCGGATTCTTGTGTCCTGTGTAGACTCGGGCACGATAGTCGTTGCGGCTGTGTTTAAAAACATTGAGGATGCCAAGTTGGAAGGAGCTGACGGGCGCAAAAATATGGGAGAAGTGAAGCCTCTCCGTTGGCCAGCAAGGAGATTGAAGTCATATGATAAGTGGTTTACTTCAAGTTGAGCCTTGTCATTGCAATTTCCTTGCCTACGACGCACCCTACTACGTATCCCAGACAGGGATATAATCGTTGGAAAGGAGGAACGGGACTATTGTTAGGCGGCAACGTACTCAAACGACCTCGACACTCTAAAGGGGATCAATGTGTCGTGATCGATCCTCGCGTGTTGCGTTTTCGCCGAACGTATCGTTGACTTTTGATGGTCGTTTGATGGGTGAATTTTCTAAAGCGGAGGGCTCGCGAGACTAGGAATCTTCCTAAATTAAGTAGAACGAGCTGTGATGAATCCTTGTGCGAGATATCAAGATCAGGAATTCCAATTTCCAATGCATGAACTGAACAGCCTGGAATCTCGAAATGACCTCGTGGGATATGTTTACGACAAAACCATTCCTACTAGTACACATGGAGAGGAGAATTCAAAAGAACGAAAGGCCTCGTGCTGGATTTCTGACATGTGGTGATCCGACTCCAAGCGCGCTTCGAATATTGTGTACGAGAGACTATCGCGCACCTGGGTAGGCTCGTGCAGGGGCTTACCACTACTTATGCCATGATGTACCGGCACCCCGGGTTATGAGTAGTTGAGCAGAGCTACTTAGAGAACGTTTACAGTCGGAGCGGGTGCAGAAGCTGGCGAGGAGAAAATTCCCTAGTTCGCATAGTCCATAGCCCGATCGGGACATAAATAAGGAAAATAGCAATATGTACGGAAGGGATCTCCTGTACAGTATACCGTACCTTGCACCTGGTCTCGTTACTCATCTTCATCCGTTTCCCCCCCTTTCTCTCGTCATCCGAGCCTCCTTGAGTTTCCTCCTGACATTTCAGCGATCTTCCAGGAAACGGGAGCCGGATCCAGCGGGCCAGTAAATCTCCATTTACATCTTATCTTATCCAAATCTTATCCCATGGCTAATGTCAATGATCCCATCACGGTCTTTTTTCTCACCACGTCAACTTGGACACCACCTCTGTCTCTGATCCTTCCATGGTGCTGCGATCCAAACCACTGTCAAACTTAGGGTATTATTCAAAGCTCCACTCGTTTGGGTGGGTTGGGGCGAAGGGCGAAGTACTCTCTCGTATGTAAAACTCCCTTCTCTCCATCGACGCCGGTGACATTCCCATTTCCGAATTGCCTTTTCATAGAACAGCATCGCCTTCTGCACCCTATCCGTTCATTCATTCATAACAAGAATCTACACACCGATATCTCGGCAACTATGGAAGGGGTTTCCAACCTACGAGTGGAGCAGCATACGACTTGAAAACGCCAACCATATTTGGTCCAGAACGCGACGTAAAAAAGGCTTAGTTCATTTGGAGGCGAATCGTTCCCGTCGGACACGAAAGACGATTGGACACGGGCATGGCAGAAAGATGAATTCGAACAGGTGATTTGCAACCTTCAACTAGTTTTTTTCGTGCGTTGAACCTTCCCGCTTCAGCTCTACTGGTATCCCGATGTTGCCCTTCGACCAGCTCTATATTTATCGGGACACGCAAAGGCTACAGCGGTACCAACTGCGAACCATTTGGGCGGGTGTATACGACTAGTAAAGAACGCCCATCCATCACCAACACGCTTTGAATTGACCTTGGTTGGAAGATGACGGCGTGAGATAGATCGTAGAGATGCAGTTTTGCACATCGTTAATCGTGGTGGTGGCGGACCATCCTCAGTCAAGTCCTCGAAAACTCCAAATTGTCAATACAAGGTATGCAATGCATCCTTGTCCCATACACGGGAATGCCTACTCAACCGCTATCAGCGGAACTCGATGATATGCGAGCTCCTGTTCCCAACCTCGATCCTCGCTGTCAAGCTAAACCGAAAATCGCTAGTAATTGTGCTGGAAATGGAGATATATTTTTATGATATCAGCAACATGCGGTTGCTGCACGTTATAGAGACGGGTCCGGACCCTGAAGGTGCGTTGCATTGTCCCTCATTTCCTTGCGAACCATTGCTGATTATCCTCTTGGACAGCTATATGCGCTCTATCACCATCAGCAGATAACTCATACCTGGCATATCCCTCCTGTTCCCTCACCCACATCCCCGCTGACCAACGCCGGTGGAACCACCTCCTCAGCCACACCCTCCGCCTCCGCCTCCGCCGCCACCTCATCCTCAACATCCCAAGTGCCTCCACCCGGCTATGTCCTCCTCTTCTCCACACGCTTGCTAATGGTATTCAACGTCATCCACCCCCATAAATGCGCGCTCGCCTCCCTTGTGCTCAACTCGACCAGCACACTCCTCGCCTCGCCACGTCGTCCGAAAAGGGGACAGTGATCCGGGTATAGAGTGTCCCCGGCGTGGAGAAACTGAATCAGTTCCGTCGGGGTACGAGGGAGGTGAGGATTTGGTCGATGAATTTTAATCTGGTGGGGGGTTTGTTGGCGGTGAGCTCGGAGAGGGGCACGGTGCATGTGTTTAGGTTAGGGAGTGGGCAGGGTGGCAGGCAAGGCGGGGTGAAAACGGTTGGTGCCGCTGCGAGTCCGAGTTCGAGTCTGACTGCTGGAGGTGGTGCGAGTGGGAGGGGTTGGGATGGTGCGAGTAGTCCGCCCGATTCAGTGGATGGGACGACGCAGGGGTTGGATGGGGGGTATGATGCATTTATCGAGAAGAAGAATGGTGCATGTGTTTCGTGCGTTCTCTTTCTTCCTTATTATTATTATTGTCCATATGCGTTTACTAACTCATATTGGCATATTGGCATCCTCTAGCTCTTCGTTGCGAAGAAAGTCTCTGCAAATGACCAAGTCGTTGATGCATTCGATGGGCGGGTATCTGCCCAATACGATTACGGAGATGTGGGAACCTTCGAGAGACTTTGCGTTTTTCCGACTTCCGACGAGTGGTGCGAGGAGTGTTGTGGCGCTTTCTGGGTGGGTTTCCTTTTCCATTTTTCCATTTTCTCCTCTTTTGCGGGATTTTTCTTTCGTGGGGGTGTTAGTGTCGTTACGCGATTTATACGCGATTTATTTTGGCCTCGGCGTTGTTCCTCTCCCTTTATCCTTTTTCTGATTATCTGGATGACCACTAATCGAAATATAAACACGTCAATAGGACCATGCCACACGTTATGGTGCTCACTTCTGAAGGGTATTTCTACCTATATAGCATTGATCTTGAGAAGGGAGGGGAATGTGCATTGTTGAAGCAATATAAGTGAGTTTTTCAACTTTTTTTTTGCCTGTTGTTTTGGTTTTTTTCTTCTATTCGTTTCACGTTGGCCATTTGGGCTGTCTCTTTTTTCTTTTGATTCGGCATCATACTATATTTTTCGCTTCGACACTCTCCTTAACCGTCTTTTTATTTACTTATTTTTGACCCACTGTCCATAACCATATTGTTCTCTTCGTCACTCCAACCATAACTATGGCCATCGTTTTAATTCGCCACTCTTCATAACTGTCTCTTTTATTTCTGTCACTCACGCTAACGAATCATTGTTTGCTTTTCCTGTAGCTTATTGGACTCGAACGATGAGCTCGGTGCAGATTTAATGCATTGAGAGTGATAGTGGGTTCGAAAAGATGGTGATGATGGTGGTGGTATACATTTAGCGTTGGGGGGGGGTGGTGGTTGTGGTGCATATATGTGTTGGTGGTGGGTTCGTTGGCTATCTCGTTACGGTCGGTCGAGTCGATGAGAAGAGGGAAGTTTTTCGTCGCGTTGAGTTGTATGAATCCAAATGAATGACTATGAGAGTTGTGTTTCGCTCCGCTTGGCGTTCTCGCATCGCGAATAAGTGATATGGTGCTGTGTTCTGTTTGATGGTTGTAGATTGGATTGGGTTGTTGGATATAAAGCTTTGCTTCTGGTTGGGTGCACGTGTGCGCTACGTAGGTGCAATGGGAACTGAAAACCTATTGTGCAGTAAACCACCTATCTCGGCCCCAAATCGACTCGCAAGCCCTGACCTGCGCCGTCTCCCCTGTGACTCGTTGAATGTATTTTGCGAGAGAAAAAATTGCCTTTTTCATATGTGCTGGATGCTTTCGATGTAGGTATCCGAACCTGAACACCCTATAACGAGCGAAGTCGAGAATGTCGTCGGAGTACGCGGATTTCTGGAGAAGGAATTGAAGGTGGTTTGAGAGAGAGTATTGGTATAAACGTTGTGAATGCGGCCTCAGGGTGTCAAGGCGCGAGCGATGCGTTCCCCGTCGCATCTGAGCGCCGAGACGAGTCCTTAGGTCCCAGTATAAAGGAATGCTTCCCTTCCAGTCAGTTCCCACTGGGAGATCTGTGTGGTGCCGTTGGGAATGGTGTTCCATATCCACCCTGAGAGCGCGAGAGTGTCGGCTAAACCATGCAAAACGCAAAGCTGGGGCCTGATAATGTCCAAAAAGGATTTTTAGGCTGGCGAAACTGGCGATGGTGTATCTTCGCTCATCCAATGCCAGGGGATCGCCGGAGTGCAAGAAATCTTGAAAGATTTGCCAAGGGCATTCTCCATTCTGTGGATAAGAACCACCTGCATTTTGCAAACGAAGGGCACTGTTATCAGCAATTTCCAACCTTGAAGGCAATGGGATAAGATATGTTTCCAAATGATGGCGTCTGCTATCCGACAGGAAGGTAAGGAGCAAGGTCAACCGAGAGCTTGAGTAGTATAGCGGAAGCTTAAATGCAAAGAAATCGAGAACCTGGGAAAGGTTCTGATTGTAGCGTTTATCAGCATCTTCAATGGGCTGCTCAATGTATTCAATATATTGGGGCAGACACGCAAAGAATATAGGACATACAAGATCTTTGATAAACTGCAGAAACCATGGAACATAGAAAAATAAACTCATTCCAGGTAGAGTTTTAAAGCAAGAATCTGGGGAAAGAAAGGAGAAGTTGCGTATTTCCTCATGAAGCTGTGGATATGCGGATGGCGAAGTATTTTCACAATGCCATGTTAGATTAGCGCCAGCATACGTCAAGTGGCGGCGGCCAACACCATCATCGGATGCCAAATCTATCAGGTGCAGGTATATCATAGCTTCCTTTGAAGAAAAATATGTGGACATACATTTCTTGGTGTGTTGAAAGCAAAGGTGCATACAAGCGGTGTGAATACTTGAAAGATCGATATAAAATTCCTTTGAACGAGCAGCATCAAGAAGGAAATCTCTGAGGGAGGCATGTAGAATATGAATAAATGGATATTTATCGGAAACAGTGATGACAGCACTGAGGTCACCCAATAACATCTCAATATCTCCTCGGTTCAGAAGGAGAAAATCTTCCAGGGCTTCGGCATCCATTTCGGGGTACTGGGATGATGACAGCAGCTGAACGCCAAGAATAAGAAGTACCGTCTCTCGGTCCTCAACAGAGGTGAAAATGTGTGTATATAACGCGTCGAGTTCCCCGAAAGGCATCTCACGAACATGACGGGGGGGGCGGATTCCAAGTACGACCTTCAGGCGGTCTGCGGGTTGATGGCGGATTGACGAGATATATTTGACCACGGTTGATGCATATATGAATTGCCCAGAGGATTTTTCGACAAGTGACTCGAGTACATCATCCGATGGCCATGAATGGTCCAAGTGGCGCTTCATGGGGTGAGTAGCTTTAACTTGGCTGAAATTATCAGCCAGAAAAAGCCGTATGTCATCGTCGGGTTTGTAGGTATCGTCTAAGGCGAGGGTGGTATGAAATTCGGGAAGAGTTCCTGTACTGAAAGAATGAGTGAGATGACGTTCTGGTCGGCTGGCGATAAAGACGAGGAGGGGAATGTGGTAATCGCGAAAGAGACGCGAAATAACTTCGAGGATGCTGCATTGGACAGCAGGAGGGTCGCACTCATCAAGACCATCAATGATAATCAAACGTCGGGAAGTCGGTGCATTGAAATATCCGGCCTGAAGCGGCTCATGCAGAGGCTCGACAATGAGGGCAGCGACTTGGGCTTCCATGGATCGACTGAGGATGAGTGGGTCTCGATCAATCGCAGCAATAACCTTCTCCCGCACCCCAGGGATGTGGATCGCGATCTGGTAGGAAATTGTGGTGATAAGAGATTTGGAGTTACTGTGTGCGGGATCGGAACGAGAGAAGAAGAAACTGGCGAGAAGTAGCTTCTCCAACTCGCAACGCTCTGCGATTTTATGGGCGATGGCAGACTTCCCAGCTCCAGCGGGCCCGTAGAACCAAAGAATAACGGCGTTCTGATCGTCCGCACCAAGTCCAAGGATCCAATCCATAATTCTATTGATAACGGCTGTTCGCGTGTTCGGATGGCACTTTGGGGGGTCGAATGTGTCTCCGGAATCGTGAAATGCGCCGGGTGCGACTGCCTTCTGCAGTAGTTCAAATCCACCTAAGCAGCCGATACAAGGTTAGTTATTGTCCCTCCTCGATACACCTCCCACCTGTTGTCGTTCCAACATTGAATATCCCACCAGTAATATGATTGATCCTCGCCTCGGAAAACATGATCTCGCAGTCGATGGAGGTATGATGGTGGTTTAGAAATCAGAAACTAGTAAGCAACATTGTCCCATGTCAGGTGTTCGAGGCTGTGCTTTATTTGCATCTTATCTTATCGCTGAGTTGAACGTTTGTCGAACTGCCTAATCCATCTCACGTCTTTCTTCCTTCTAAGTACTCTAAAGTTCCTTCCACAATCCCTCCAAGGCTAAGGTATAAGCATCATTTTTGTGGTCGAGTCGCTTACCTTTTGGCGTACGCTTAGCAGTAGTAGCCTTTCTCTGAAATTAGGATTCCCCCGGGTCATTCCTTTGCGCAATGGCAGACGACCAAAAATCCTAAATTTGAATTTGATAAAATCCTGGATCTTACAAATTTTTAAATACGTGAAGGAGGCGAAAATGCATGCCCGAAATGGATTCATGATAGAGATTGAGAATATGAGTGATGTACGATCGGGTATCGATGCAGGTATCCCGATGCTTGGCCATTAATTATCGATCTGTAAGCATACTTGTCGAAGCATGGAGGGAGAGGTCGTGTTCAGATACAGTATTCCTTGGTGTACCCCTTTCGGACTCAACAGTCGATATGACGTAGCTATTGTGCAAGATTAAGTACCATGATGGTTCTGGTGGGCGAACCCTCGTCCGCTTGCCGGAAAGGAAAGTCTCTTTGAAAGTTGATTTCATGCATGCCACAAATCTGGAAGAGTTTCTTGCTGGTGTTATCGATGGCGAACGATGGCGAAGTGGTAGTGCACATATCGCTCGAAGTTCGGGGGTCGTTGAACTGGCACACGCTGTACTGGACGAAGTTGGGGTGGAATGGATCATGAAGACCACCGTTGTAACGACTGGCTGACCACAATTCGCTCCGGTTGGGGAGAGGGATAAGGCGATAATTGGACTTGGTGTACTGCTTATAGAACTGACAGTGGTCGGTATTAATCGAGTGGAAAAAGACATGCAGCCACAGGCGAGCGCTTGTGCACTGTGGCGACTTGGGCACGATGGTCCTTGCGGTTGCGTTTAGCAACAGAGGATGCTGACTTGGGAGGAGCTGACGGGCGCGGAGAACTGGCAGAAGTGAAGCCGCTCAGCTGGCGAACGACTAAGGGTATTGCGGTCATGTGGTAAGCGGTTTACCTTGTCATTTGATTCTCCTTGCCGACGCGTCCTAGATATCCCAGACAAGGATAGAATCGTCGGCTTGGAGGGAACCCATGCTTTCTACGTGAGGAATGGGACCGTTATTGGGCGGCGACGTAGACTCAACTGATCTTGTTCAATTGTACTTTTGGCAAGCTATATTCTCCCTGTAACGTAAGAAGAATAATAGTTTAATCGATTACGTTGAATCTCATACTCACTCGAACACCTGGTATGGGATTGTTGCAACGAGGGATGACATCAATGAAGCGTTACTACAGCGTTACTACTGGAGGCACAGGTTCCGAGCGAGCGAGGAAGAACCTGGCGAGGAAAAATTTCTCTGGCTCGCATAGGTCGGGAAGTTTTCTGGAAAATGAGAGACTTCCTGACTCCAGCGGGCTTGTAGATTTAGAGGATCATGGTCGTGGCCTTCCTTCCAAAGGCAATAGATGCAATCTATTATATTCTTGATGATAGCAGTTCGGGTGTGGGAGTACCCTGTATAACGCACCATGCTTCTCGTTCGAAAACACGGTCTCCTCGTAGATGAAGGGATGAAGATGGTCGTCGGTTTGCATCTTATCTTATCCAAATCTTACCATGTAATTATTGATGGCATCACCATCTTCTTCTCACATCCACAACTTGGTGACGGCTTTCGGAAAGCTCTCTGTTCCTTCCATGGCGCTGCCATCCAAACTACTGTCAAGCTCATATGATGTCATTCGATCGCTACTCGATTTGGGTCCGGAGGGACGAAGCCCGCCCTGCTCTCTCGTGTGTAAAACCCCCTTCTTTTTATCGACGCCTTTGACATTCCCATTTCCACATTACCGTTTAGAAGAACGCCATCGCCTTCCGTTCCCCACCAGTTCATCCAGTCATAACTAGAATCCACACACCGATATTTGGGCAACCGTGGAAGGGGTTCCCAACCTACGAGTGGAACTACATACGACTTGAAAAAGCGAACGATATTTGGTCCAGAACGCGATGTTGAAAAGATTCGAATTGGTTTACGAATGTCTTATTTGTAGAATTAGCTAACCAGGATTTTTCGTATGTTCAACCTTCCCTTCTCACATCTACGGATAGCCTGACATTGCATGACAGTAGTACATCTATCGGCACACGCAAAGGCTACAACGTGACCAACTGCGACGCATTTGGGCGGGTGTATACGACAAGTAAGGTCTCATTTAATCACCAACACCCTTTGAATAATTGACCCTGGTTGAAGATAGAGATGCTGTTTTGCACATCGTTAATTGTGTTGGTGGGTGCAACGGACCATCCTCAGTCGAGTCCTCGAAAACTGCAGATTGTCAACACAAAGGTATGCAATCCATCCTTATCCCACACACGCGAAGGCCTACTCAACCACCTATCGTGATCAGCGGAACTCGATGATATCCAAGCTCCTGTTCCCGTCTTCGATCCTCGCTGTCAAACTCAACCGAAAATCGCTAGTCATTGTGCTGTAAATGGAGATATATACTTATGATATTAGCAACATGCGGCTGCTGCACGTTATAGAGACGAGTCCAAACCCTGAAGGTGTGTCGTCTTGTCCCTGATTGCCCCGCGAATCACCTGTTGAATATCCTCTTGCACAGCTATCTGCGCTCTATCACCATCAGCAGACAACTCATATTTGGCATATCCCTCTCCTGTACCCTCACCCACATCACCGTTGACCAACGCCGTCGGGGCCACTTCCTCAGCCACACCATCCTCCGCTTCCCCTTCCGCCTCCGCCTCATCCTCCTCGACCTCCCAAGCGCATCAATCAGGCGACGTCCTCCTCTTCTCCACACGCTCGCTAACGGTATCCAACGTCATCCGCGCACACAAATCCCCCCTCGCCTCGCTAGCGCTCAACTCGACCGGCACCCTCCTTGCCACATCGTCCGAAAAGGGGACAGTGATCCGGGTAGGGAGTGTGCCCGGCGCGGAGAAGCTGTATCAATTCCGTCGGGGTACGAGGGAAGTGAGGATTTGGTCGATGAATTTTAACCTTGTGGGGAGTTTGTTGGCGGTGAGCTCGGAGAGGGGCACGGTGCATGCGTTTAGGTT
>Ga0307517_10007562_pt1 | contig 15799 bp, 13 predicted proteins | sample 23_EM_MG_FD_194515 | JGI IMG/M metagenome (GOLD analysis project Ga0307517, IMG submission 194515) | Populus trichocarpa ectomycorrhiza microbial communities from riparian zone in the Pacific Northwest, United States - 23_EM | ecosystem: Host-associated > Plants > Roots > Unclassified | place...
TCAAATAAATACAACAAAAAAAAAAAAAAAAAAAAAAAGAAAAGAAAAGAGAGAAAAAAAACGGTCCAAATATATCTCGATTCTCCAACTTCAAAGAATTAATTCTGCATGGTTAAAATCACACAAGCATGAGTATAAAATAATAGCTTGAGTGCATTAATGTACACGTATTCCATGGAAAAGAAAAGGGTTTTGGACACAAGAAAAAGCAAAGAATAATCCTTTTCCGTCTTTGTAATAATTAAGAAACTCTACAGATTCAGAACCGCCGCCTGAACTTGAACTCCCCAACAGGAAAAGCTTGGAATAACAGATGAACAATCCCCACAAGGAAAGCTGTGTATGAGTATGAACACAAAATAATAAACTTAGATTCACAACGTTTTTGCGTAGACACAAGGAAGAGGCCGAGTTTATTATTTATACAGCAGCCCTGCGTTTATAAATTATCAAGCTAGCTAGCCAGCCAACACTAGTACTTCCGTCCATTAGCTAGCCTGATCTTTTCATGCAATGGCAAATATTAGAGGAGTGAGATCGGGATGGATTGCAGAGAGAACACGCTCGCGTCACCACCTTGTTGAAGAGTACGTTCCTTCTTCGGCTTGGACGGAGGACTCGAATAGCCACCAACTTCTCGTTGATCTTCCTGGTATATACTCTTATAATTATAATAATTCATGAAGACTGTTCATTCGTTTGATCATCATCATAATTTAATAATTTCTTCTTCTGTTTTAAAGTAAGGCTTAATCTATGATTAGGTTCATGCATGCCTTTACTTAATGCGTGATCCTAATCTGATTTTGCAGACCACTCATGACTCCAAGAAAAGATCAAATAATAAATTGGAGGATTTAGCTCAAACTTATTTTTATATTTTAAATCAGATCTTGAATATTTGTATCATTTCTCAATCTATCTAGTAGATACTCTTATCCATCATATATATATATATATATATATATATATAAATATCAAACGTGAGCACCAACCTAATTTATCAAAAGAAATTGAATTGTCATGCATGTTGTATTAAAATTTGATTATTTATTTATTTATTCAATAAATTAAGTGGGATTTGAGTTTTTGATGTTAATTTTGATAGAAAAACATGACAAATGGATAGCTTGAAGAATGGCGGTATACTCAAGAATAATTGGAAGAAATTAGATTTCTAAGAACAAATGGAAGATTTAGTCTAAAATATAAAAAAGTTAAAATACAGTGTTATTATAGACATTAAAGGTATCAAAAGTCATCTACCAAAATAACACTGCTAAAAGTGTTATATAATCAAATTATATGATGTTATTTTAATAATTTTTATTACAAAATTAATCAAATTGTATCACATAAATGCCTTTTTTCTCTCTCTCGAAACACAAAACCACCACTTTAAAAACGTTTTCACTGATTATATATCAAAAGTAATATATTAAAAACGATTTCACTGATATATATATATATATTCGCGATTCTGAGCAGATCATATATATTTAATTTGTATTTGTAGATTTCAGAAAGGAAGAAGTGAAGCTCCAAGTAGATGACCCTGGGAAGTTAACGGTGAGCGGAGAGAGGCTGGTGAACAACAGCAAATGTATATATTTCGAGCAAACGTTCAAGCTTCCACAGAATTCAGATACTGATAATATCACTGGAAAATTTGATGGTGAGATTCTGTATGTAACTGTTCCAAAGCAAGAAGAAACGTCCAAAGAGCCTGATCTAAACCAGCCTAACAGTACTATCGGTGACCAAAAAACCAATAATGAAATATTAGAAGAGAAGGAAAGTAGTGGAAAAAGCAGGGATGGTTACAGACTTGTTCCAAGGAAATATTGGGGACAGGAGGATGAGGCTACACCATTAGAAAAGGCTTCGAGGATGATGAAGAAAAACAAGGGGATTTTGCTTATGGCTGTTTTAGCATTTTCACTTGGGGTTTTAGTTGGGATATACAAGTAATGAAATGATAAACATAAAATTTTTTAGGAGTTCTAAGTATCCCGTTTGACAAATCTAGAGTTGTTTAAGATTTATACGAAGATTGTCTGAAGATCAGATTTTCTTTTCGGCTTTGAATATTTGATTCAATGATGTGTTGTCACAAATGACAAGTCGTCCAAGTGTCTGACCTTTAACAATAATCCACACGAACTAGCAGTGAAAAATCTCCTAGACCCTTTTAGAAGAGAATGATTGCTATACCTTAGAGTGTTACTCTTTTCTTTTGTGTTTTAGGTGTTTACGTACTGTACTTTTCTCACTCTTTTTTTTCCCTTTCATAGGATATAAGAGACATAATATTCTATTTATAAGGAAACCTAAACACCTTATAAATGAAAAAAATATCAATTTGCCCATTAAATAATATAACATATATTATTTTAGTCTAATTTTAGAAATTTATTCAATCAAGTCCTTACTTGATTGTTTCTAAGTCTAGAATTGTAAGACCCATATATTAATTATATTCTAATTCTTAATTTCTAAAATTTATATACAATAAAGTCATACTTGATTAATCATCTCATTTTAATTTCTGACCAATCGTTCTTATGTGTGTGACAAATTAGGTTTCCTAATAAGTTGACTCAAATATAAGTCATAATTTTAAATACAATAAGATTAAATAAATTAAATAATTTAATCTATTATCAATTCAACAATTAATTGATTTATATTTGAAGATCAAGTGTTAGTCTAGCAACCTGTCATGATACCTCAAATATTAGAAAAGTCATAAGTAGCTTGATTTAACCTTCTAATGACTAGTTTCTCGGTGTAATTATTATCCCTTCATCATGAATGTTCCAATTTAAATATTATAGCATGAAATATGTCTGCTTTGTTAAATCATTTTAGTTCTCAACATTATAGTCATTGATTATTTGAGTAAGATTTTGAAACTTTTCTTAAAACTCATTCCACCTTGGCCAAGGATTTCACAATCAATACTATTTGAGAATAGAAGAAATATTTTTCCCTAATTCACATAGGGTAATGATTCCTCTCTTAATTACTCAAATACGTTTGTTATTACCCACTTTTGACCCTATAAAAATCAAGAAAAGAAAAAAAAATAGAAAAGAAAATTCAAAGTACAAGAGGTTATATATGAAGAAAGCCTAGAAGATTGACCAAGTTGGTGGTGAAGGACCAAAATGACAAGTGAAAAAGCTGGAGGACCAAAATATATAAGATTAATAAAGTTAGCAACCCAATTCTGATTGACAAAGGGCCTCATTGATGAAAATATTTTTATTTGGGGTAAAAAAATACAAATTTAGATAGGTAATGACTCAATGAAAATTTTGGAAGGCTTAATTAATCTTATTGAAGACTTGATTGCAAGGAAAATCAGTTTTGGAGTCAATTTGGGTGTTAATTGAAATAAATTAAAGTCTGGGGTCTTATTTGTATTTTTAGGAGTTTTAATTGGATGAATCAGGGGCTTAATTATAAGAATATTAAAGTTTGATGAGTAATTAAGGACTTGATTGAAGAAATCAAAAACCAAAAACCAAATTGAAAAAGATGTCTGATTACAGGTGCTGAAATTGACCAAATTGAGGGTCAAATTGAAGAATTAAAAGTTTGATGGTCAATTAAGGGTCCAATATAAAAATGACGCTAAACTTTGAGACTGATGATTGAGTTTAACATGGATGAAATTGCATGAAAGTAATAGTTTAAGAGGCAATTATAGGTGCAATTAAAAGCAATTGGAAGAACATGGACTAAAATAAAATTTGTCAAATCCCAAATTAAAACCCTAATTTCTAGGGTTTAACCTAGATGATGCGTCATTCAGCCATTGTTTAGCTTCTTATTTGACAGTTTTAGTTGATCGAGTAAGCACCTTCAAACGAATGAATATGACATCTCTTACCACCTCTAAGGCTGTATCCACCACTATTCAACTGAGAAACACCCCCTCTACAAAGATTAGCTAATCCCATCAAATGTTTACATCCCATTTTATTCAACAACATCTAGTCCTTAATAAGTCATTATTGCATTTTTAGATTCTCGGCTGATCGACTTGACACCTTCAAATGAATAAGTATGAAGCTACATACCTCTAAATGTAGCTAGAATGAATCCAATTGAAAGGTATGCCTCTCCTTTACCAAGTTCAGTGGTCTTCGATGACATTTACATCAGATTTGCTCCGGTGAAGCTTCAAAATTAGTCAACTCAGTTGGCCTTGACTAAGATACTCATTTTTGCAAAACCACTCAATGTTTTCATGTGTTCACACTTAAAAATTCCTAGAGGGTTATTATCATGAGTCATAAATCTTTCATTTGAAATTAGAAGGTGATGGAGGCATGCCATTGTCTCAAAAAAAAAAAAAAAAAAACCACCTAGGCAAATTTGTTACAAAACTACCATCCTAAAATCATTGAAGGACAAAGGTTTTAGCTGTTAAATTTGTCCAAAACCATCTCTTTTTTATTAGAGGGCTAAGATTTGATCAATTTATGTTTGAATCCATCAAAAAAACTAGGAAAACACTATAAATAACTCTTGGAAAATGAAGAAAGGAGAGAGAGGAAAAACATGGAGAAAGCATTGTGAAAAGATCATAGTGTGAAGGTTTAAGTGTATAACATAGAAGATCTAATAAGCTTTGGAAGGAAAAGACAGTGATCGGGAAAAAAAAGGAAGAAAAGAGAAGGAAAATCGCAGTCCATAGCCAACAAGCTTGAAGAAGGTATAACCATGTAAAAGTTCAATGGTGGAGTCAATGTTGCTTGCCTATTCATGTTTTTTTAATTTTTAAACCTCTTTTGATGTTGTTTGAGCTTATCTTGTATTTTTTGGTTTGATTTTAGTGCTGGAATAATCTAATGTTTTTTGGTAGAGTTTGTTGTGTTTTTATTCTTATTTTAAGCATGTTTAGCAAACACACCCTTAAGTCCATTTTGGCAGTTTTATATTTTCTTTGCAATTTACAATAAGATTGTAAAATTCCTTAAGGATTTGACCAATATTTTAATAATTCTAAAAATTTTAATTCCTAAAAATTAATTGTTAATATTCTAGTATAAATACTCGACCTACTAGTAGACTGATATTTAAGTACCATGAGTTGACTAGAAAATTCTTAGAATTATTTTGGTTATTTACCAATTTTAATTGAAAATATTTTTCATCATAATATACATGTTACAGAAAACACTTTCGCCTTTTAGGATAGATGAACCCTGTTAGGGCACCTACATGTATTCTTCCTATAAGAATTTACCTGGGTATACGAGCCCATAATAAATTTGAAATGCCAGATTTATTCATGGACATAAATCTATGTTCTGAGCTATATACAAACCACCGGTTATGAATCCATCACACTTTTAAACCACATCCAGACCACACAATACAACTTACCTCAAGTAAGGTGCGCTAAGGGTGTTAATACCTTCCCTAGCCACAATCAGTTCCTTAACTTGGAATTTCAGATAAGACCAGTCCACCCAGGTCTCCTAGTAACCCTAAACCAAACAACTAGATGGTGACTCCTTGATCCTGATGCTGTAACGCCGCACACACACATGTGACAGAATGACGACTCCACTGATGACCTTCTATTTTTTTTTTATAGTATTGGACTAGGCTTTGTGTGTTTTATATGGTTTATGTGATTTAATTTTCACATTTGGTTTACTTTTTTTTTTTTTACTTATTTACGCTTTAACATGTTTTATCTTACTCATGCATATACGTTGGATATGGATGAATGTCTTTATACATTACTAGTCTATTTGTGATATATCACTTTGGAATGCACACACATGGAAACTTCAAGTTAGGTGGGGGAGTAGCGATTTACCCAATGACTTTCAGCTAGGGTTAATGTTCATGAAACCATCTAACTTTTTGCTGAGTGCTTTGATTGGTAGTGATTGGTAAATGTACCATCCAATTACCTACTGAGCCCCCCATATTACCTTTACGAGGGTAATCACTAGGACAACAAGAGATCCTTTTAAGACTAGATAGTGCCTACCTCAATATCTCAAATAAAAAGACACAAAACTTGCCTGTAAGATGTATGTTTCACAAATAAACACTGTTGCTTTAAGACATGTTTAACCTTAAAAAACATCTTGAATTATAGGACTAAGAGCTGATAAAATGGCCACTATTAGAGAGATGACCTATGTTGAATACGAGTTGGATTTTGAATCCCTACAGTTGTAAGAAAGAGATTGCCTGAGACTGGATGATAATAAATTACCACCTATCAGAAATGTGAGTTGCTCCAAAAATGACTTGAAAAAGCTTATCTCACATATGAAAAGCATCCACAAGGATGGGTTTTTAAAGAAATATGGGAGGATAGTGGAAATCATAAAGGTATTCATGCAAAATTCAACAATTAAAGCCTAGATATTTTTTGGAACCCTAAGTACGGGTGCTTCACTTTTGGAAATATAGACATGTATTCTACTTTAGAAAAATATGATTTACTGACCAAATTTTCAAAATCCATACAAGGTCTACTTCTACCAAAGGCAAAATAAAGTGCTACCTAAGAAAAAAATCTTGAACCTGAAATAAGAAAGAGAGAGAATCTAGAGAGAGGCTTTCCTCCTTCATAGAGTGGATTCCCTCTTGTCTGCTGGTGATTCTTGCTGTTTGATTTCTCCTTGTTCAATTCCTTATCTCTTCTCCGTTCCCCTCCACTGATTTCATCTCATCTTGCTTTCCCCCTTCTTTCCAATTTTTCCCGCCTGTTCTTTTTTCAAATGGCGAAGAACAAGCGAAAGGCTACTTCTACTATAGCCCGTAGACAAGACGCTTCGCCTGCTCATATTATAGGTCTCAAGGTTCATGATCACGATGGTGATGGTTCAGAGGTTCTTGCCCTCATGGTTGTTCCTGCTGATGACCCCGATGCAGTTCCCTGTGTACCCTGTCCAGTTCCCTTGCCTCCATCTCCACCTCGTGATGTGGGTCTTAGTGCTCCCCACCCTGCTCCAGCGATGGTGGTTACCTCTGGTTCTGGGCATTTGGATGTGGTTCTGATGGAAGATTGCAATGTCGGTTCTGATGATGAGATCCTGGATGAGGATCAGCTGGATTTTAACTTTTCAGATGAAGAGGGTGATGACTCCCCTCAAGCCCCTGCTGTGCTCCCTGCAAAGAACTTGTCTTCCCCTCCTCTTGTAATACCAACTAAGCAGCTTCCTACCTCTTCACTGCCGAAGAGTGTGATGCCTTCCTCTCCATCTTCTGGCAGTGGAGAGCTTGCACCCTCCTCCGTTGCAGGTAAACCTCTTTCTACTCCTAGTAGTAGCAAATGGCGAAATCTTTTCTTTTCCAATCGATCTACTGTTTCCTGTACCAAACTTCACAACTTTGCTCTCAACCACCTCTCCAAAACTTGTGCAATATCCCCTGAGGATATACAACTAAAATTTGAAGTTTGGAATTTTTGTGCTGTGGGCTATGTTTCTTGTAAAAGCCCCGGTTACAGGGCGCTGAATAGTATTATTTCCAATGTCTGGAAATGTGAGGCCACTCTTACCATCCATGACTCTGGGTGGCTGATATACAAATTTAAAACAGAGGAGGATAAGCTTACGGTCCTTCGTGGAGGACCCTATCTTGTATATGGAAGGCCCCTTGTTCTACGGCCAATGACAAAATTCTTTAACTTCTCCAGTGATGAGATGTCGAGGGTGCCGGTTTGGGTAAAGTTTCCAAGCCTTCCTCTGTGTTGCTGGTCCCCAGTTTGTCTATCAAAGATAGCCAGCGTTATTGGGAAGCCTATTCAGTATGACCAGCTTACCTCAAATCTTTCCCGTATGTCTTATGCACGAGTGCTGGTGGAGATTGATCTCCTTGAGGAACTCCGCCACTCAGTGGAGATTTCATTGCCTGAAAGTCCTACTCTGCATCAAAAAAGTTGTTTACGAGTCCCTGCCCAAGTATTGTAACTTTTGCCATGTTCTTGGCCATTCTCGTCTCCTCTGCCCCAAAGCCTCTGTTTCTACCAATCCGGTCTCTCCTAGTCAACCCCAGGCTCACGTTGCTCAAGCAGTGAAAGGGAGTGTTCTTAGTCGATTGGGTCCCCAGCTTTCTCACCAAGGTACCCCTCCTCCGTCACAGGTGCAAGGCAAGTCTCAAGACCAAGACATTCTTGTAGCCTCTGGGGTGGCTACTATTTCTAAAGCTGATCATGCTACTATTGAGGGTTGGGTTACGGTAAAATCTAGGCGTAAATCCAGCAAGCAGTCTGGCTGCAGTCTTAAGGGGAAGGAGGTGGTTGTTTCTGAGCCAGGGTTAGATGTTAACACTCCTGTCACTCATTTCTCCCCTATATGTATAGGAACCGTTCGACCTCTCTCCTCTCCTCGGCTTGATCCATTGGTGGTTCCTTCATGTGCTGGAGACATTCGGGTTCCTTGCCCTCCTAGTGTTGAACCGTTGGTAGCCCATCCTAGTGCTGGAGAGGCTCGCAATCCCTCTCCTGCCAGAAATAACCTTTTGGATGCTAATCCTGGTAATATTGCTATGGTTGGAAATACTGAAAGAGCTCCTTCATTGGTTGTGTCTGCCAGGAGTGGGGTCAGAACCCGTAATCAGAAGAATCATGATCGTAGTGGAAGGGCTTCCCCTTCTTCCCCTGCACTCTCATGATCATATATAGTTGGAACATCAGGGGACTCAACAATCCCCTGAAGCAGCATGAGGTTGTCAGCCTCATGAAGAAATATAAGATGGATGTGTGTGGGTTGCTTGAAACTAAACTGCTTCCCTTTAGAGTAGCATCAATGCATAAACTTCGTCTCAAGCACTGGTAATATTTCACAAATATGGATGTAGCAGGTACTGCTAGAATTGTGGTTTTTTGTAATCCAGCAACGGTTAAACTTGACCTGCTTGCATCATCTGCACAGGCTATTCACTTTTCTGTGACCAGCCTGATATCTCAGTATAGCTTTATGCTCACTTTTGTCTATGGCTTTAATACCATCTCTGCTCGACGATCCTTGTGGGGGGAGTTAAGGCGATGGAATTCTAACTCACCCTGGATGGTTTTTGGAGACTTTAATTCAGTGCTTTCCTCAGCAGATAAACATAATGGTGCAGCTGTTTCTTTATATGAAACCTCTGATTTTCGTGATTGCTGTTTTGATCTTGGTCTGCATGACGTTAACTTCACTGGCTGCCATTTTAGTTGGACAAATGGCTCTGTTTGGAGCAAGCTTGATCGGGTTATGATCAACCCTTCATGGTCTTCCTTGAATCAACTCACTCATGTTCACTTTAGTCCTCCTGGAGCATTTACAGATCATTCTCCTGCAGCAGTCCGTTTGGGTCCTTTTTAGCAAGGCAGATGTTGTTTTAAATTTTTTAACATGTGGGCATCGCATGTTCAGTTCTTGTCGTTGGTTTCTTCCCATTGGTTCTCCCCTGTATATGGCACCCCCATGTACATTTTATGTCGCCGACTCAAACTTCTAAAAGTGCACTTGAAAGAGCTCAATCGTCTTCACTTCAGCCATGTATCAGAACGGGTCTCACGACTTGAATCTGAGCTGGAGCAGCATCAATATGCATTACAGCAGGACATGGATAACCAACTTTTACATGCCCAATACAGTCTCCTTCGCTCCAAATTGTCTACTCTAAAATTTGCGGAGAAACAGTTCTTCAGTCAGAAGACCAAATGCACTTTTCTTCAACACAGTGACAGAGGCTCAAAGTTTTTTCATGCTCTCATGGGTTGGAACCATTGGAGGAATTTCATCTCTATTATTATGTGCACCCATAGTGGTCTTAGCACCTCTTTGCAGCAAGTAGGTGATGAATTTGTTACCTATTACCAGCACCTCTTAGGCATATCCAAAACCACCACGCCCCTTGACAGTGCAGTTATTAGATGTGGCCCATGTCTTCCTTCTAGTTCCCATGACTTCCTCCTATCTCCTGTGACTCATGAGGACATCCGCAAGGCAGTCTTTAGTATTGGCAATGATAAAGCCCCGGGGCCTGATGGCTATTCCTCCTTCTTTTACAAACAAGCATGGTCTGTTGTGGGCGGGGATTTTTGTGCAGCGATGCAGGACTTCTTTCATTTGGGCAGTCTCCTTAAGCAGGTTAATCATTCTATTATTTCTTTGGTCCCCAAGTCAGTGAATGTCTCTTCTCATTCGGACTTCAGGCCTATATCCTGCTGTAATGTCATTTACAAAGTGATCGCCAAGATCCTTGCTGGTCGTCTTGCTCATGTTTTAAAGGAGATTGTCAGCCCCATGCAGAATGCATTCTTAGGTGGCAGGTTTATGAGTGACAATATTAATCTTGTGCAGGAGCTCCTCCATCAGTATGGCAGGAAGAAATTGTCTCCCTGTTGTTTGTTGAAAGTAGATTTTAAAAAAGCATTCGACTCTGTCCAGTGGGGATTTATAGAAAACCTTCTCTGCCACCTTGGCTTTCCAGCCAAATTTGTTACCCTTGTTATGCAATGTGTGTCCACCGCTTCCTTCTTCGTTGCAGTTAATGGAGACAGTCATTGTTTCTTCTTGGGGAACAGTGGCGTTAGACAGGGGTACCCATTATCCCCATACATTTTCATCTGTTGTATGGAGTATTTCTCCAGAATGCTCAAACTAGCTTCTCAACAGGAGGGCTTTCGTTTCCATCCCAAGTGTAAGTTGCATGGTATCAGTCACCTTGCTTTTGCAGATGACTTTTTACTTCTCTCTCGTGGAGACTCCTCTTCAGTTCAATGCCTCCTTAGACAACTATCTCTTTTTGGCAAGACATCTGGGTTGGATATAAACCCGCAGAAATCGTCCATTTTCTTTGGGGGAGTAGGTGCTGCTCAAAAGCAAGCAATTCTCTCTATGTCGGGCTTCAGCGAAGGTAGCTTCCCTTTCACATATCTTGGGGTCCCTCTGAGTCCCCATAGGCTGCTAGCCAGCCAGTTCTTGCCTCTTCTACTGGATTTGAAGTCGTCAGTCCAAGGTTGGATTGACAAATATCTTACATATGCTGGGCGTTTAGAACTCCTTCGGTTTGTTCTGTTTGGGAAAGTTCAATTCTGGCTAAATATATTTCCCATCCCTGACATTGTTCTAAGGAATATTATTAGCATCTGCAAAAACTTTATATGGACTGGAGATGTCAACAGGAATAGCTCTGCTTTGGTTGCCTGAAAGACTATTTGTCTGCCTAAAACAGAAGGTGGTCTTGGCTTATTTGATCTCAAAGCCCGCAACCAAAGCTTTATTGGTAAACAGCTCTGGAATATACACCTTAAAACAGACTCAGTGTGGATTTGCTGGATTCACCATTTTTTATTTGAGGAGTGGCACTGTTTGGTCTGTTCAAGCACATTCCTCTTCTTCCCCATTGTGGAAAGCTATCATCTCTGTCAGGGACCTCATTTCCCAGCATGGTGAGGACTCAGAGGCGAGCATATCCTTGATGAGTCGGTGGTCTTTTGCTGCTGGCCTATTCCTTCGCCATGCATATAACTTCTTTCGACCGGTTGGATTTGTTGTCCCATGGAATCAGGTGGTTTGGGAACAGTGGTCCCTGCCTAAGTACAGTTTCATTCTCTGGCTGGCTATCCTGGGCAAACTTCGAACACGTGACCGGTTGAGGTTTATCCCTCTTGATCCTACTTGTGTTTTCTGCAGGCATGGCATGAAATCTCATAGTCATTTGTTTTTTGCTTGTGTCTGGACGGGTGGTTTGTGGGATAGGATCAAATGTTGGCTGTGGATTGGCAGGAGAATGTTTACTCTGAACAGTGCAATTCGTGGGTTGTCTGCGCATCGATGCAATATGGAGTTTAGGATGCGAAGAGTGTCCCTGGCTATCACAGTATATCTTCTCTGGGAGGAAAGAAACAGGAGGGTTTTTGAGGGGAAGACTAGAGAAGTTGACGCTGTGTTCAGAAGATTTCAAATCTTGTTTTATACTGTCTTCTATTTTCATGAAACAGACCCCTTCAAATTGCGTGTTGGCTGATCATCTCAGCGTGGTGGCCTGGGGATCTCAGCCATGTGTTACAGGCATTCTTTTGCTGACTTGTCTTCACTTGGTCGAAGTTCTCTACCCATTGTTGATGTCTCCTACATGGTTTTATTTTGCTGTTCATGGCTTCTCGTCCTCATGCCATTCGTTTTCTTCACGTGTTCGCATGGTGAAGTTTAGGCATGCATGGTTTCTACGTGCTGCAGCTAGTTGGTGGGCCTGGGGGTTTTGCTTTGTGTTACACCTAGTTTCTACATTGCTGGTGTTATTCTCCTCTGTGGTTGGGTTCTTCGGTGCAGGTGGGGTTCTTCATCTATTCGTCTTCTGATTACTGGAGACGTCTTGTCAATGCATGCAGGTCTTGGGTGTGCATGGAGCAGTCTTAGGAGTGCATGTATTTTTACGTGCTGTATCTTGTGGTTGGGCTCGCCATTATGTTTTTGTAGTTTATAATTCATGTGGCTCGCCTTAACATCTTTTGTATATGCTTTTGGGCTTTCCTGTGCAAACAGTTTGTGTCTGGGCTGTCTTCTGTCCGGTTATCTTAGGCACCTTTGATTTTGGGTTCCTCAAATAACCGTTGTTCTTTTTCTTTGGGTTGTCTTATTTTTCTTTTGTGCTAGCCGGGTGCATGTCTCTGCTAGCTTTGTACATGTGTATATTTGGTTTGCTAGTTTTTCAGCTAGCTCTTTTTTGATCTATACAACATGTGCCAAGGACAACCGAGTTATCCTATTTCTCTAGGTTATTCAAGGAATAATTTGCTTTGGAAGTTATAGAGAACATCAGGCAAGACTAAAAGCTTCTGGTATTGGTAAAAAGAAATCAAATGGTTTAAGAGATCCAATTGCTAGTGAAAAGTATCCAAAGTGGAGAAATCTATCACCAGTCACCATTCCCATGTCTCTTGGATTTGAAGCTGAGACTTCGCAAGCTGTTGAACCAATTAAAAGAAAGAGGATTAACAATACGGAAGAGTTGAGAGAACAATTAGAAAAGCTCTAAATGGAGTTGGACTCTAGTAAAGCCCTCAAGATATCCCTTGAGGAGCAACTCCTCATTGAAAAAAAATTGAGAAAATTTGTAGAGCCACAGCTTGAGGAAAAGGACAAGAAAATCATATCCTTAGAGAAGCAACTAAAAGAAGAAAAGACTATTAGAAACCAAGATGAGAAAGTGTGAGGAGAATTGAGATCACATGGGATGTAAATTAGTACTAAATTAGAGGCTTTGAAAACCAATTTCAACGATTGCCAAGAAAGGGCTGATATGTCTTCAAGGACCCAAGTTGAGTTAAAAAGCCAAATTGAGTAGTATGAAAGGCTATACAAGAAGTATGTGATGCTGGAAAGTGAGTTGGCTGAAGTAAAAGCCAAAAGAAAAGCTACCGGGGCCTCTAAAACTGATTTGGATAATAAAAGAATTGAGATCAACTTGTTAGAAAAAAAGCTTGACAAAGAAAAGTCTAAGGCAAAACATTTGGAAGAAAAGAATGGACCACTTGAGTGCCATAACCAGGTGATTGACACCAACAACAATCAATTGAATAGGAATAACATGTTACTCTTGGAGAAGATGAGAAACATGGATGAGTAGATTGACCGAGCCTCTGTCTATGCCTGAAGAATCAGCCACAATGCCTAGTACGTTGGAAAACGATGTCTATCAATATCAACAAAGTATGACTAAGACTGATGCTTTTCTTAGGGACATAGAAAACAAAGGCTTTGCCTTTCTCATTGTAAACAATGATGATGAGTATACTAGTTTCCAAATGTAAAAGTTTTCATCAATTATTAATGAAAAGGGCTTAGACCCAACCTTTTGAGCAATATCTCTTTGTGATGAGTATATTTTTATTAAGCATTAACTCAGATTAATTTGTCTTGACAGCTATGAAAAAATCAGAACCCTACCCGTTTATACAGGAATGATGGCCATAAGAAGAGAGAAACTCTCGGGTAGTGAGAGAAAGAGCTCTTCACTGTGATAACGTTTCTCTTCTCGGGGAACACGTTTCTTCTTTACGGTGGGTGTGTTTCGTTCTTTTTTTTTTAAGTATTTCAAACGAGGTGATTGTTGTCTCTGTCTGATTTTGATACCTTTTTGACTCACTATAGTTTCCTATGGTGAAATCAAAGAAGAATCTGCGTTACTTTATTTTGCCCAGCAAGATTGTTCTTGTCAACCTTCACGACCTTCGACTGGTTCTTCTCGTGATGCTAGTGCTCAGAATCAGGGAAAATCCCTTGCCAAGCAGGATAAGCCGGCTCCTGCTCTAGTATCCCCTTCTCTAGTGTCTCCTAGTTTTGACTCCGTTGGGGTTGGTTATAGTGATTGTTGCTACCCAATTTTTGACCCATGTTTTGATAAATCTTCAGGGATAATACAGAGGATGAATGATCGGTTAAGATCTTCATGATGAATCAAGCAACACCACACTTGGGGGCAGAGTCAAGCTTGATAAACAACAAGAGCAGTAATCGTCGTAGACAGCCCGAGATGGGCACTGCACTTACAACTGAGTGGATGGCTAGCACATGAATGAGCCAAGGCATCAAAAGAACAAAGAAAGCTTTGGAATGCAAACAAAGGCACCCTATGACGATGGATCATCAAAAGGGGGGGACCTATATTTCACATCAGGTAAGGAGGCATGCATGTCATCTAACCTCAAAGCATTGCACATTCTTGTGATTTGTTACAGAAAGATCCTCAATGAAGTCCAGCAAGTTTGTGGACAAAGAAAGAATCATTGAGTTGATGATGACAAAGAATCAGTTTAGATCCTGGAACGAGAAGAGAATGAGATGAACCCTGCCAGTAGGAGAATCTCAAAGAAACGAGGAGATTAACCCCGTCATCAAGGAGTCTTCAAGTCAACCTACAACCAGAAGGTGCCAAGTTTCTCAGCCTTGTCCTGTCAGGACTGCTCCAACCAAGTCTTTTTGCCAGGTAAGTCACATTCTTTCCATCTGGGTAGGTCACCCATTACAATGAGACCAACATTTTTTTTTTCTGGGTAGGTCACCCATGACAATGAGACCATTCTTCATGTTTTTATCTGGGTAGGTCACCCATTACAATGAGGCCATTCTTCCACTTGGGTAGGTCACCCATTACAATGAGACCATTCTTTCCTTTTTTCCTTGGGTAGGTCACCAATTACAATGAGACCAACATTTTCCTGGGTAGGTCACCCATTACAATGAGACCAATTCTCCATGTTTTTTATCTGGGTAGGTCACCCATTACAATGAGGCCATTCTTTTCTTTTTCTTTGGGTAGGTCACCCATTACAATGAGACCGCACTTCAAATTTTTTCCATCTTCCATCTGGGTAGGTCACCCATTACAACGAGACCGCACTTCATATTTTTTCCATCTTCCACCTGGGTAGGTCACCCATTACAATAGACCACTTTTTACACATTTTTTAGTTCCAGTTGAATGAGGTCGCCAGATGGGATCTCATGTAGCTTTGGTTAAAGGGAATCGCCAGATGGGATTTCAGGTTGACCGAGCTACCACACATTTTTTAGTTCCATTTGAATGAGGTCGCCAGATGGGATCTCATGTAGCTTTGGTTAAAGGGAATCGCCAGATGGGATTTCAGGTTGACCGAGCTACACACATTTTTTTAGTTTTGGTTTAATGAGGTCGCCAGATGGGATCTCATGTTGGTTCTGGTTAAAGGGGATCGCCGGACGGGATCTCAGGTTAGCCCAACCACGCAGATTTTGGTTTTGGTTCAAGGAGATCGCCTGATGGGATCTCAGGTAAAAAAAAA
>Ga0307517_10007563_pt1 | contig 15798 bp, 17 predicted proteins | sample 23_EM_MG_FD_194515 | JGI IMG/M metagenome (GOLD analysis project Ga0307517, IMG submission 194515) | Populus trichocarpa ectomycorrhiza microbial communities from riparian zone in the Pacific Northwest, United States - 23_EM | ecosystem: Host-associated > Plants > Roots > Unclassified | place...
TGGCGGGTTTCAGTGGGATTTATCGCCTGTGGGGTGGGACTGAGTTAGGGGGTTTACGTGATTGAGATCGAGTCGACCCTCGGTTGTAGCTGATATTATCACGCGTGGGGTCAACGCAGGGCGGATGTTGTGAGTGCGGACGATGCGTTGGCTATGGCTTGGGTCCAGGGATATTTGAATACCTTGTTCAATTTTTTGTCTGGGAAGTTCACATCTGGCCCAGTATATATTATAGCGTGTTGGTTCATCATCGATTCACCCTCTTCTATCTCCCCCCCCATCAACCACACCCCCACCCCACCAAAGGCAAGCCGCCGCCGTCGAGCCTGACCATTCACGACGCTGACCGCACGCTTATTGCGCTACAGAACCCAAAATGTGTGGAATCTTCGCCTACTGCAACTACCTCCAAGAAAAGGTAGGTTTTGTCCCAGGCTCCACGGAGATCAAATCGATTTCAACTCTCGGTGGTGTTGACGACATATCTCATCGCAGGACCGCAAAACCATTTGTGAGATCCTCTGCAACGGCCTTGCTCGTCAAGAATACCGTGGCTACGACTCGGCGGGCATTGGCATCGATGGCGACAAACACAACGAAGTTTACTACTTCAAAGAGGTTGGAAAGGTCGCCGGTTTGCGCAAAAAGATCGCCGACGCGACTGTGGACACCTCCAAGACGTTCTTGTCCCAGGTCTCTATCGCTCACACTCGGTGGGCTACCCACGGACCTCCCTCCACCATCAACTGCCATCCGCTCCGCTCTGACCCATCTTCCGAGTTCATCGTCGTCCATAACGGTATCGTAACCAACTCCGTTGCCCTTCGCACCGTCCTCCAGAAACGTGGATACGTGTTCGAGAGCGAGACTGATACCGAAGCGGTCGCCATCTTGTCCAAGTACATCTACGACACTCAGCCAGCGATGAGGAAGAGCTTTACCGAATTGGTCAAAGCCGTCCTCCGTGAACTCGAGGGATCCTTTGCGTTCGTCTTCAAGTCATCGCACTTCCCCAGCGAGATCGTTACTGCTCGCCGCGGATCACCATTGTTAATCGGAGTTAAGACCGAGAAGAAACTTAAGGTTGATTTCGTGGATGTCGAGATTTCCGGCCCCAAGGATGCTGCTGAATCTCGTAAGTCCCTGTAACCGATATCCTGGAACGAGTACTAAGCTCGATTCCAGTATCTCCTGCTTCATCCACTACTAGTGGTCTCCTTGCTCCTCCAACCACTGGTCACAGCATCGCTCGTTCGCAGTCTCGCGCTTTCATGTCCGAGGATGGCATGCCCCAACCGATCGAGTTCTTCGTCGCTTCCGATGCCGCCGCCATTATTGAACATACCAAGCGTGTTCTCTATTTAGAGGATGACGACATCGCCCACATTTCCGAAGGAGAGCTACACATTCACAGATTCCGTCGTGCGGAGGAGGGTAACATCACCCCATCCCAAGCCTCTGCCACCCGTAGCATCGAGACCCTGGAGCTCGAGCTCGCGGAGATCATGAAGGGCAAGTTCGACCACTTTATGCAGAAGGAAATTTACGAGCAACCCGAATCCGTGGTCAACACTATGCGTGGCCGCGTCAACTTTGATACCAACGCGATTACACTTGGTGGTCTCAGAGCGTATCTCCCGATCATCCGCCGCGGCCGTAGGATTGTGTTCTCGGCGTGCGGCACCAGTTACCACTCCTGCTTGGCCACTCGAGCTATCTTCGAGGAGTTGACAGAGATACCTGTCAGCATCGAGCTGGCATCTGACTTCTTGGACAGGAAGACTCCGATTTTCCGTGATGACGTTTGCGTGTTCGTCAGTCAGAGTGGAGAGACTGCTGATACGATCTTGGCAATGAGGTATTGTTTCGAACGTGGCGCGCTCTGCGTAGGTGTTGTCAACACTGTCGGTTCCACCATCTCTCGGGAAACACACTGTGGTATTCACATCAACGCCGGCCCCGAAATTGGTGTTGCTTCAACTAAGGTGCGTTGTCCCTTGGTATTGCTTGAATATTCCGATGTGCGGATCACTAACAGCTGAGATCAGGCCTACACCTCACAATACATCGCATTATTGATGATGGCGCTCCAACTTTCCGAGGACCGGATCTCGTTTACCCCTCGACGCAACCAGATTATCCAAGGGCTGCTGGCGCTCCCCACTCAGATCAGGAAGGTCCTTGACTTGGACAAGTCCTTGCAGGATCTCGCCAACACGTCGTTGAGCAACCAGAGGAGCTTGCTGATCATGGGTCGCGGTTACCAGCACGCAACGTGCTTGGAAGGCGCCCTGAAGATTAAGGAAATCAGCTACCTCCATTCGGAGGGTATGTCGGGTCACTGTCAAGGTTTATCTCCACCAGGATGCTGACGCCTCGTGTAGGTATCCTTGCCGGAGAACTCAAGCACGGCCCGCTTGCGCTGATCGATGAGAACATGCCGGTTATCATCGTTATGACCCGTGATTCGCTCTTTGCCAAAGTCGAATCCGCGTTTGCGCAGATCACCGCGAGAAAGGCAGCTCCAGTGGTCATCTGCAACGACGATGACAGCTCTGAATTCTTGAAGCACGTCAAGACTATCCGCGTTCCGAAGACCATTGACTGTCTGCAGGGACTGCTCAACATCATCCCCTTACAACTCTTGAGTTACCACCTGGCTGTGAAGAACGGATTTGACGTGGACTTCCCCAGGAACCTGTGAGTCTGCTTCATAGGGATGGTGGCCGGTGCCGATGACTGACGCTTCTCCAGGGCTAAATCCGTCACGACCGAGTAAATGTCGCAAAGAGACCGCGCTGCCGTTGTATCACCACTCTCGTTTGTATCACTCCCCCCTTTCGTTCGCCATGACTCTTGGAGAAAACTTGCTGGACACTGTTGATAGAAGGCTGGTTACGAACACCCAACGAATGAAATCTGATTTGCATGTTTCTTGTCGAACGGACGGCCAGACGGTCGGGCGTTGAACCGGGCGCATATGACAGAAGCGGATCGATCGCGACCTTTATCATCTCTGGCGATGGGATCCCGAGACTCTTCTGGGCTACCAAAAGACCGATCGGCTTGCCGCGATCACAGACGACCGCGTGAGCCTCCAACCGGCGGTGGACTCGACTATTCTCGGCTAGAACGATTGACCCTGTGCACTCCCGCCCTGAGCTTTGTTTGCTTGCAGATGTTTGGTGCAAGACAAGTAGGGCTTAAAAAGGAATTTTCGTCCGCTCAACGCAGCCTGTCCAGCGTCCGGGGACAGTCTGTTCTCACGAGTGGTCACTAACGGGAATTTCGTTTCTTGTCTCATCCGCTGTCAACTTAAAACCGCGAAGGGAGGAATTCGACTTCTTGTCTTCGAGCCAGTCTTCCTCCTTCACCATTTCGGCTGTTCGATTTCCAACTTGACCCTCTTCTCACCCACACACGAACATCTCCGATATATATGTATATATTCCCCATATAAACCCCCGTTTTCCTTCTTATCCTCTCTTCGCTTTCCCCTCGACTGCAACTTGCCGCCTCTCCCCCCTCCTGTTTATCGTCCTCCTTGTCCCCTGATCCTCCCTCACGATGGTTGACTGGAACTCCCCCGCAAAGCTCACTACCGACTATAGTGCGTCTTCAGCCCCACTGACATCGGCCCCGCGTCATTCAACCCCGAAACAGCCGCATTCACCAAGTTCATGCACGTACTATACGGGCTTTACATGTAAGCATTGTCCAATATAGGCAGATCTCAACCGCACCCTGACCCATCTGCTCTCCACAGCTGGGAGTTTTCCTTGTCTATCGACTTTGACTGGCAGGTCATCTCTGGAAAAAAGAAGTTTCGTTGGCCCTTGGTGCGTTCTGCGGGAACCCGAAGTCGATCATACTCTTTGCTGATTGCGCATCAGGTGTTCTATTTTGCGGGTCGTTACGTCCTACTATTTGCATTGACCGGGATGTAAGTCCAGACCCCGTTCACCGACAGACCGTTTTCTGACGCATATCGACAGAATTGCCTCGCTCAATCTCGGAAGGTATGAATGGGAGCTAGAGCGTTGATTCCTTTCCCTAATCTTCCGCCAGTCAAGTCGATTGCCAGGCTCTCTATACCTTCAACCAGGTAACACCCGCGCCTTTCTTATGAAGAACCAATTACTGACCCGGCGTCGACAGGTCATGGGAAACATGGCAATTGGCATCGCCAGTATCAACTTATCTCTCAGGACGTGAGTATGGTTCCCTGGATACGATCCCGTGTCTGAAGGTAGTCCAGTATGGCTGTGTGGTCGCAGAAGTGGTTCATTGTTGCCCCACTGGTCGCACTTATCCTTGGCCACTGGTCCCTTTTGATGCACGGTGAGTTTCATGGTGGTCGCTGCTACTCGGGTGTTGAATCCGGTCCTTTCAGGCGTGTTGTTGAAGGCGGTATGGGCTCAAGGTGGATGCGCGATTGTCTATACGAACAACAAGATTCTTGCCGCCTCGTTCATCTACGGAATGTCCTTCGATTTCATTGTTCTTTGTCTCACCGCATGGAAGCTGGCATTCCCTACCGGAGGTCGTTCCAGGCTAATCACCCTGATCTTTGGGGACGGTTTGATCTACTTCCTGGTAGCGTACGTTGAGTACTGCCATCCCTACTATAATTGGGCTTGACGGCGCTGCAGGTTTTTGTCTAATCTCCTCGCAACCATCTTCATGATACTCAACCTCAATGCTGTCATGTCCATCATCGCCAACGTTCCGGCAGCTATTGTGTCTACGGTGCGGCTCCTCACAAATCAACCCCTCAGTATCTCACTCCTCGTTAGATTGCAGCTTCCCGAATAGTCCGCCGGCTATACAACTACTCATCTGAAGGTCCCGAGGTGTTTGTGTGAGTTTGGGTCCCGTTTGTTCGGACCAACGAATGACCGTCTCGAAGTTCCACTCAAGGGTCGACTCTTGCCTTCAGGAGCGGCAACGGTCAACGTTCCCTAGCTGTCCATAAGAAGACGGAGAGTGTTCACGTCCAGGTAGCCAGTCATACACTCCCTGAATCGCCGTGAATGAACTCACCTTCGCGTACAGATGGACACATTCCCGGATGATTCTCGACCTCAACAATCCTTCATGGAGTATGACGATGCAGCCAAGCCTCAGGGGGAACACTTTGACGTCGAGTCCCAAGCCGTCACGGAAGAATTCAAGTCCCGGAGGCCATCTTACTGAAGAGTTCGGCTGGCCTGTCGCTGTTCATTGTCCGATCCTTCCGTTTTGTCGCATTGCTATGTTTTCTGTTGGCTCTGAAATTTGATTTTTGGTAACTTTTACTTAACACATATACACGCTCTGCAACGGCCCGTAGATGTTTTTATAGCGTCCCAATTTGGTCACCCCCCCCCCCTCCTTGTTTTCAATACCTCGCGCAAGAAATAGAGGCATTCTACCCAGTTCGAGAGTCCCCCGGTTTTATAATCAACGGTCGAGTGTGGTGGTTTCTCGCAAGGGATCCTGAGAGACTTGCTGGTTCCCATGCCATGACATGGAAATGGAGTTCGGACGCAACCATATCCCCTGCGAATCCTCTGGGAAAGAGTAATCACTAGTGGATCATCTTCCCACTCAACGCACTGCTTCCCAATAATCACACCTTTGGGTGCACCATGGCCGAACCTTACTACGACCCCACGGAGATACTCAAGGACCTTCAACCATGTGATGATCGCGGTATAGTGTTTGGGGATATACGGCCAGGCTGACCCCATCTCCATTTTGGTGGAGCTCCCGAGGAACTGGCTGGGTCCGATAGTGGTTATGTTGACCTACCGTTAGAAGAAGGATTGTATGGGAGTCTCGTGATGATTGTCTCAAATCCTAGCGGCTGGCAGATCTGGTCCATCGATCAGTTTGAATGAAACTCAAGAGCTAGCGAGGCCTGGGCTAGTATAAAAAACAGGCGAGTGTCAGATACAGCCAGCGAGCAAGAAGGAGGCGCATCATTCGGCTTCTGGAAATTACCCCCTCGGGCCAAGACACGAGAAAACAGGTCCTGTTGACTCGGTGATGCCCACGACTTGAAAGAGCTGTGGGTACCAAAGTTCTCGGTCAGGTCAATCAATGGAGGGTTAAGAGGTAACGCTAGGGGTCCCGAGATCAGTCGAGTCAGCTAAGTCTTTCAAACTCCCTTATCCCTCCGTGAAGCGGGAGCTACTGTCTGGGTTCGGTAGCTTGACAAAACTAGGGTCACGGAGTGGCTAGAGAGCGTGGGTGCCTTGTGACCCTGGATTTGGGTGAAGGACACGCACAGGTCTCTCATCCATGGGATCGAAACATTCAACGGGGAAAGAACAAATGGTTGATCGAAGGGCGGCGTCGGCAACCGCCCTAACTCCTTCGTATGCATCGGCGTGGATGGGATAGCCCAGGGATTGGGATTGAATGATGAATCACTTCGCTGGTTGGTGACCAAGGGGGACTTAGGGTCAAGTGCAATCCACGGCGTGGGGCAGACGTGGTCTACCCTTGCCATTTAGTCTGATTTGGGTGGGTTAAAGTTGTCGAGTAACGGGTCATATCGCGTTCCCTAAATTCAGTGCCTCGCCCGTGTGCGTCGTAGGAAGCTAGGATGGGTGTCTCAATCGGCTGGCATGGGATTTTGAAAAACATCCGCGACTGACGCGAAATTTACGAGCGGATACCATCGGAACAGCCGGAAGCCATAACAACGCAATTCCAGGCGTGGGATGAAATGAACGATCACGTTTCTCCCCCATTGCATTGGGGGACAAACTCGCCTACAAATCAATGGTTAAAGCCAGAGTCTGTAAGGAAGAACGTTGAACGTGCGCAGATCGATTTTGACTTCCCCCAGGATCTCCCACTTGAATTGGCCGTCGGCGTGACGACCTTGCTCCACATGAATTCCGAAGGGCGATGATGAAAGGTGAACGTGAGCTTGTGAGGGAGATCTCCTCCGCCCCAGGTTGACGTTGCGGGGAGATGGACTCGGAGAAGGGTAAAATGAGTTGCCGCACTCGTTCCATGAAGTGCTCCATCATCTCGAAGAATAGGATGCGGTGGGGGAGTTCTTTGGGGAGGGTTTCATCCAGGCGTATCGGGGTTATTGAGGCTCGTAGCCCAGCCTCCAGAGTCGCTGGTAAACACACATAGAACTGTGCCTGGCGTTCGTCGCGAACAGAATTTTGTAGCCATTTTTCGACCATACACACCATTGTTTCCGGCATCCATCGTACCACAGTGGAGAGCCAGGAAGGGACCGACTGTCATAGTTAGTCGATGAGTGTCACTCGTACTTCGTCCACCACTGACGAGTGCTCGTTGCCGCGTGGGCTCGAGCCAGGTAAGCGGTCTTGGCTACAGATGGATCTAGTATCTCACATTCTCACCTGGCACACCCGGTGAACCACCTCCCCCAGGGCCTTGTTTGGATGGTCACAGCATGTTCCGTTCAGTCGGGCATACCCACGTTGGACGGCCATTGTGCCGGCATTACTCGACGACTCTGAGTCGGGAGTCGGAGTAGCAATGGAGACGGGTGGCCTTCGGCACTGTGACCGCGAGCGAGAGACCTGAAGTGTCTGCTATGGGGAGCATCTTTGGTCTAAGGTCACGAACGGGTTCTCTGCGAGAGACATTATCCGTACGCCACGGATGCGAGTTCAATGAGGCCACATCCATCTGGGCCTGCGTGAGACACCACACCAGAGTCACCGTGGAAGGTTGCGCCTGTGAGATGAATCCCGGGGCGTACTCTCTAGCCTGAGTCACACTGAGGAGGACGAGTTGTGAGCGGTACCATAGGGTATGCGACGAGAGGCGATATTGCAATGTGTGCCCTCTCGAGACGCAAACCAGGGCACTTGTAGCCCCTTTTATGAGCGACTCATATTGTCAAGATGTGAGCTTCATCTCTTGCCGTCAGTCACCACTTGAGAAGGAGTGCAGAATAAGCGGTGGGGGTACAGGAACCCAGACTTGGGGCGATAACTTGCTAGCACAGGAGAAAGGATTCGCCCAAGGCCAACCCGTGAGTGGATGATCGATCCGGAGCCTTCTCCCGGAAGGGCGGGGCACGTGGCAAGAGGGCGGTGAACACTTCCGCATCGGTGTGGCTGACATTACGCCTCCCCTTAACCGATCCACCATTTTCCTCCGTACCACTCCCACATGCTTCATATATGCCGTGCAGAAGACGGCCAACTCTTTCAGGTATGTCGCGATAGTCAACTCCCGAGAGTCCGAACTCACCCTTTGTCGCCCTAATAAAGGTCAATGCATCTCTATGGGATATTGAGCGGTAACTCGCAACAACTCCTAACCGTAAATTTTCCGCGAATCTCATCTTATTTTGCAGGCTAGGAAGCCTCGAGCTGTTTCTGCAGCAGGAAACCGGTGTCGATCAAGAATCCGTCCTTGCTTATTTGTCCGATGGGCGACGCCTGAGGAGCGACAATGTCAGGGAACTCGCGGGTGCTCACGACCAGGTGTGTGCCCCCCCCCCAACTCATCCAATGGAAGTACCCTTTAATGACTAGAATTTTACTCTGGAGACTATTTATGTGTACAACAAACGATACCTCGACATTGACTTCGATCGTGTGTTACAAGAGCTCCATGTTGACCCCCCACTAGACCCGCCGATAGACGGTGAGCATGCCAAAACTAATGCATGTACTCCACTCACTCCTTCCACAGAGGCGATCGACGCCACCCCGCCCTTTAGACCTTCCCAGCTCGCTACAACATACCTGCGAACTGCGCATATCCACAAGGAACGTGTAAATGACACGTTGAATAGCCTGCGCTACCAACATGAGGCCTTGCGGATAGCATCCACCAGCCTTGATCTCAACGTCCTCGCGATCATGGATGTATTCGAGGGGATATCACAGACCGCGCAGAAGGATCTAGAAAAACAGGAAGTGCTGCTGGCTGGCGTAGATGCGGACTTGGAGATCATCAGTCGCGTCAAGATCCACGCGGAGTTCATGTCGCAGGCAACTAGGAAGGCTGTCGAGGCGGGCGAGAAGGCGCGGACATTGGGAGATTACGTCTCCAACGTGAAGATGAAACAGGTGGCTGAGACCTGCGCGAGGACGCATGGAGACCTTCGATCGATGTTCATGCAGGTGGAAGATTCCGTTGCGAGGCTCAACCTCGGGACAGATGAAGTTCGCGTCGCTGCTTCAGCCACGGGGTATGCTCACTCTTCTTCAAATTTCACGCCGTCCCGCTCAAAGTATGTGTAGGGTTACCAGCGAATCGGATGTGTGTTGGGGGCGATCACAGGAGACATTCGAGAAGATCACGGATGCAGCTGCGAGTTTGGAGAGTAAGCGGGTAGACCTTTTGTGGCTAGAAAAGATACTGATCCCTTTGCAGGCCCAAATGCTGATGCCGACCGATTGTTACAAGGTATGTTTATAAAGCTTATTTTTCAACAGAGCGCAAATAGCTGACCCCAGCAGACCTACGCCAACTAGATGCGTTACTGAGAAACGACGTCGTTTACATGACTTCGCTGAAGGTTCGTTCCTTCGGTCACCCATTCCCTGAACATTCCCTGAATTTATTCGCGGCGACAGAACTCCTATACCGAACGATGTATCAACGCCCTACGCCGAATAAGCACACTAAATGACGACCTTGTCCAACTACCCCCGGCTCTCTCATCGCTACAAGCAAGTTTCCGGGCAAAAACGAGCTTTTCACATATCCAGCGATTACACAACATGCTGTATGCATACGGTGCCACGATTGTCGAGATCGTCCGGAGAAAGGAGTTTTGTGAGTCGGCAGACTCCGTTTCCACTGCTCTGACCTCCTAACTAAACCCATAGCCCGGTTCTTTCACCAGAGGGCTCAAAGCATTCTTGAGGTGATGGCTAAGTTATCGTGGGTTCAGGTGGCATCGCAAGGTTGATCGAATCTAACGCATTCCGGCGTGTAGAGCTGCTGAACGCAAAAGGCGTCAAGTGTATCGTGGTGAAATGCACGGTCAACTACCTTTCGACATCAAGGGAATTGACGACGCGGTGCCGACAATTGACTTCACCCCAGACCGTGTCGCGGATCCTCCATATTCTCTCGAACGGGTAGATGTCGATGGTATCGTTTTGCGTTCTAGTCTTGCGGCTTTATACTTGGCTGACAGTTCGTTGTCGCACACGCAGATCTAATCGGAGTGTTGGCCGACCTTGAACACTTCGCCAAATCGACTGGCGATGCCGCTGCTATGAGTTCCGTTGAGGAAGCTCGGGCGTCTCTGGAAAGGCTTATCGGAAAGATGGATGGTATCGAGTCGGGTTTCGACCGGATTGCCGAGAGATCATGTAGGTCTGACAGCTCGACGACATCGATTTAGCTACTAACCGACACCCATTCTTAATGCGCAGTGTTGTCCGCTTCTTGGCTGGATTTGCACCGAAGACGATGTACGTTGTTCCTATTTTTTGTAATTGTGGATCGAATTGTTGATCATCTGTCTGTGACAGCGACTGAGGAGGCTTACGAAGAGCTCGCGGAACAGTTCAAAGCCCTCCAACAGGCCAACACGGAACAGGTCGCCAACTTCCAGGCAGAACGAGACTCGCTAGTGTCCGAGATCGCCAATCTGCGTTCTGCGCTGCAAGGAGCAGAGTCCGTGGCTGACACAGGTCGGGAACGCGTCGATGCCTTAGAACTGGAACTGCGGGCTGCCCGTGCTCAGATAAGCAGCGATGCCGAGACTCGTCGGATCCTGGAAGCTCGAAACGCTGAGCTACTGGAAGATACCGAGAGGCAGCGATCTGCCATGGCCGACACACTGAACGATGCGACCGAACAAGCCAGGCGAGCGGATAAGGCCATGCAGGAGTTGTCGCAGGTGGAGGCGGAATACCAGGATGTCAAGATCCTGGAGGAACGACACGCGCTCCGGATCGCTGCTCTGCTCGAGGACCAGGCAACTACGTTGCGAAATCTCGAAGAGGCCCGTTCCAAAGGCGAGGATCTCAAATCGCAAATCGAATCGGTCTATTCTGAGAGCGAGGGGATGCGTCGAGCTCTCGAGGAGGCGAAGAGGGAGAAGGATCGTTTACTCCGTGCCCAGGCATCCGAACACGACCGGATCATACGCGACCATATTGTTGAGGCCGACGGTGACCGAGCCGTGTTGGAACACCAGTTCTCGGAATTCAAAGCAGCGGTTGAGACCTCGGAGAAGAAGCTCAAGGAAGCGCGCAGTCAGTCAGAGGTTACTCTCGCCGATGCCAAGGCGTTGCGTGAGAGGCTTCAGCGGGCCGAACGCGAGCTCCGGGAAACGAAGCACGCAGAGGCGGCATTGCGGGCGGACCTACGTGATGGTCGCGCCTCTCAGTCAGGGTACGAACAGAGGATCGAGGAGAGCGATCGTTTAATTGCTCAGCTCTTGGATGTTGCCATCCAATTCCACAACTCACATGCCAAGGCTGCTGCGACCGCGTTGTCATTGAGCTCTCACCCGACGTCTGGAAAACCACAATCGACTGCTAATGCCGCAGACTCCATCATCGTCCCCAACACGCGACACGCCGTTCTCGGACCACAGTACGAGCCCTCGCCGATAGACCCGTCAGACCCCCAAGCTGCACTCGAAATCCTCAGAACGGTTGATCACGACCACCTGCCGGATGTGGTGAACAAGACAGGTTCTACGATACGCAAATGGCAAAAGCAATGCAAGGAATATCGCGATCGCGCAAAGGGAAAAATATCCTTCAGGAACTTCACCAAGGGTGACCTGGCGCTATTCCTTCCCACTAAGAATTCAGAGTCAAAACCATGGGCAGCTTTCAATGGTACGCGTGGATGACAGACTGGAATGATCGCTGGAAATTTATTATGACGGTTCCAGTGTCCTTCCCACACTACTTTCTTCAAGCTACGGGGAATTTGGCGGAACAATTGAAGACTAGGGAATGGATTGTAGCGCGAATCACCCTCATCACAGAACGTGTCGTTGACCATAGGGTGCGTTTTTTGACCCGCGCATAATGCCAACTCGCTTAGCAGAAATTCCAGGATCCTTTGAGCAATCCTTATCGGCTCGGTGATGGAGTCAAGTACTATATGCTTGAGGTCGAAGACTGGACCCAACAAACTCAGGCCCCCAAGAGGCGAGTATACTCCAGACGTGTTACCTCCCTAACGGTCGAGACGGAACCCAAGCCAGTGCTCGTGGAAGAGCCGTTACCCATACCAGCGGAACCCGAGGTTGAAGAATCGTTTACAACACCACGCCCGTTTCCCACGAGATCCCGAGCAAACTCGACTCAGTCGGCCGGTCCTTCTTCACTTTCGCGGCTGTTGGCGCAGGCGCCTACCGAAGCGACGCCAGACCCAATCACGACGCCAACGGTAGGGGGGGCACAACCGTTCCCGGATATCACGATAGACGATAAAGAGCTACAAGTAGAGCCACAAGAACAGCAAGAGCGACAGGAACAGCCGCAGTCAGAGGTCGCCGATTCGATTTCGCCCTCCCCCCCGCCAATCACGACACCCTTCCACAGCAGTCCGCAACGACGATCTCCGATGCGACCTGGTTCGCGATCTTCGAAAATTTCAATTACTTCGCGCATGTCTATCGGACGAAAACCAGGTGGATCGGTCACAGGCAAAGCTAGCCCAACGACAGCCGTCACGGGGCTACCGATAACCACTGGTAAATTGTCAGGGGATCTGCCGGTGGTACGACGGGTTGGTGAGACCCCAACGCCGGAGGGTTCACCATCCGATGGAATGTCAAACCTCCTAAAACAACACCATAGACGGAGGGCGTCGTCGTCATACTCGGTGTCCCGAACTTTCCCCTTGACTGGTGGCACAACAACCGCGATTTCGCACGCGACCAACGTTCAGGGTAGCACCGACATCAGGAACGAAACAAGTGCTTCCGGAGCTGGCAGCCGACTGGCAAGTTTAGCCACCAGCTGGGGAGTTACGTTTGGGCGAAGGAGGAAGACTGTTGTGTTGGACTCGATACCGCAGGCCTCAACCAGTTCTGATGATCAGCCAGAGGGATCAGGTCATTCATTGTAGAGGCGGTGAGGTTTCTATTGTATTCGGGCTCTATAGTGCAATGCAGACAGCTGAGAAAAAAATACGGGTGTTGGTGGGGTTACTGAATGGTGGGCTAGCGGCTGCGGGTGGCGCTGGTAAATGGAAAATCGGAGGGAAGAAGATTTAGGAATGTATGAGCATCAACAACGGGCGTCAGGTGCTCGCGAGGTGACTAGAATTTGGGAGAATGCGACGAAACCCAGGAACAGTTCAGGGACGAGGTTAGAGGAGTGCGGAGTGAGGGAGAGTCTGCAGGCGGCGTACGACGTGGGGGGAACTGGAGTACGGGGCAACCAAGGCATGGGATGGGATGGATTGAGCGCTAACCTGCAGGGTCAAGCCTTTTGATCCTGACCGATCAATTCCATGTTGAATCGATGACCCGTCGGAGATTCACGAGAAAAGCTCCCTTGCAACCTCTTAGGATGGCCCACCTCAACTATTTATACCCGGTCCTCTCGCTGCTCTCCTTATTTCCCAACTACCCACCCGTCTATCGTCCCGCCCTTGCACGAACGCGAAATGGGTGCTGGTGTGGCTGCCGTCCATGGTTCCGCGGGTTACGCCCATTTTCTCGACCCGAACAGGACCTGGCGTAACAACAAGAGGTACTTCGCCTGTCTCTCTTATTCTTGACCTAACCCCGCTAATTTTCCCATTTTTCTCACCCCAGGATCATCACTCTTAACGCGTGGATCGTCCTGCTGCTCATCACTTCCTCGACTAATGGTTTCGACGGAAGTATGATGAACGGTCTCCAATCGCTTCCCCAGTGGCAGAGCGCCTTCAACTACCCCGGGAGTTCCATGCTAGGTCTGTTGAACGCCATTCAAAGCATCGGCTCTTTGGTCGCAATGCCATTCGCCCCCTACTTTGCTGACGGCATTGGACGTCGTGCCGCTGTCTTGTTTGGCGCCGGCATCATGGTGCGTTCCACCTTCCGATCACACTTTCGCCAAAAAAAAACCCGATCAATGCAGTGCTGACGATCCAGCAGGTTATCGCCACTGTCATCCAAACTGCCTCTCAGAGCGTTGGCATGTTCATCGGCGCCCGTTTCCTCATCGGTTTCGGTCTCACCTTTGCCTCCGGTGGCGCCGTCATGTTGGTCACCGAATTGGCCTATCCTCCCTACCGCGCTCCATTGACTTCCCTCTATAACTCCCTCTGGTACTCCGGGGCTATCATTGCCGCTTGGAGCACCTTCGGTACTTTTAAGATCAACTCCTCTTGGTCCTGGAGGATTCCATCCGCCCTCCAGGGTGTCCCCTCCGTCCTGCCACTTTGCCTCCTCTGGTTTGCCCCTGAATCTCCTCGTTGGCTAGTCAGCAAGGGCAGGGACGCCGACGCTCTCCACGTCTTGGCTTACTACCACGCCGACGGGAACGAGAAAGACCCTCTCGTTGAGTACGAGTACGAAGAAATCAAGGCCGCTGTCGACCTCGACAGGGGTGTTGCTGGCTCCATTGGTTGGATGTACTTGATCAGGACCCCCGGTAACCGCAAGCGTTTGGCGATCATCGTTGCTCTCGGTTGGTTCTCTCAGTGGTCCGGAAACGGTCTCGTCTCTTTCTACCTCAACGAAGTGTTCAAGACTATTGGTATTGTCGATCCGACGATCCAGCTCCTCATCAACGGTATCCTCCAGATTTGGAACCTTGCATGGGCTATCGCCGCTGCCGCGCTCGTCGAACGTATCGGACGAAGGATCCTTTTCATCTCCTCCTGCGTCGGCATGTTACTCTTCTTTATCCTCCAAACAATCTGCTCTGCTCGTTACGCCATCACCCAGAGCGATTCCGCTGCTCACGCCGTCATTGCCTTTATCTTCCTGTTCTATGCTTCGTTTGATATCGCATTCACGCCCCTGTTGATATCCTACACTCTTGAGATTCTCCCTTACCCCATCCGTGCCAAGGGGCTTACCATCTTCAGCTTTGTCGCTTCCCTCGCCCTCATCTTCAACCAGTACGTCAACCCCGTCGCTCTTCGCAGGATCGGCTGGAGGTATTACGTGAGTCTCTCCTCATCCACGCGACGTACGAACGTGTATCTCACCTCCCATAACACAGATCGTCTACTGCTGCTGGCTCGCCTTCGAGTTGTTCTTCTGTTATACCTTCATCATCGAAACCAAGGGACTCAGTTTGGAAGAGACTGCCGCTTTGTTCGATGGTGAGGAGGCTGTTGACCAGATCCACGCTCGTGGCCGTCCTACCACCGTCGACGAAGAGGATGTCAAGGACTTGGCCTCCGACCATTGAGGGTTTTATCTGGGTGATTCAGCCTAGCCCGGTTAACATACCGACCTAACTCGTACATCTTCTTGGCCGGTTGCTGGGTCGCTGATATCGTCCCTCTCGTTGGTTTGCTTTTTTTTGGTGGGCATCTAATTTATTCTGTAGAGTATGGAAAACTCGTAGCTTGTTCTCTCTCCTGTCTTATTACCCGCGCACGCCTGTGCATTACCCCTTCCTAGTTTGATTTATGTACCGTGCACAAAACCTCATAACCTCTCTGCGATATTCCACGGGTGAATTCAACAAAGACAATCTAGACGTGGTCGACCTATTCGAGCCACCCATCGAATAAGAGTACTGTGTGGATTACGTGCGAAGGGACCTCACGGGATAGCAAGAAAAGGAATGGGGGTAGTCCCAAGACAGCGAGTGGATGTAAAGAGCATAGGCTCTCGGTATGTTGCCCGTTCAGTGAAGATTATGGGGGGGG
>Ga0307517_10007564_pt1 | contig 15795 bp, 16 predicted proteins | sample 23_EM_MG_FD_194515 | JGI IMG/M metagenome (GOLD analysis project Ga0307517, IMG submission 194515) | Populus trichocarpa ectomycorrhiza microbial communities from riparian zone in the Pacific Northwest, United States - 23_EM | ecosystem: Host-associated > Plants > Roots > Unclassified | place...
CTCGTTCGAGGTAGAGCTCGATGTGACCTATAGGTGTTATTGTGGCGATGCCCTACGCTCCGCGTAGTATCGTTCGAATTTATCATGCACCTAGAGTTTCTTCTGGTCGTTGTGATAGGGTGACCTGCCCCACGACCACGTGACCTATCCGTAGACATCCTGTCGTAGGCTATCACTACGACTTCCACCTGCTTCCTCGAGCCAGCGACCAGCTCGGGGCACCTCGGCCCATTCCATCGTTTTATACGCCTAAGAGGTGCCCACTACCTTCCGTGTGTCAATCGTCGATCATTGACTTAGTAGATTTGGACTCGGCATTGCAAGTGTTGGGACGAAGTCCAGTTCCAATCATAATTGCAATTCAAAACCCTTCCGCGAATTTTGCAGAGCTGACATTTTTGGCACCGACGTCCTTCAGGTCCATTCTCACCATATATATACACCTTATCGTCGAAAATGTCTTGATATCCAACCACCGCAACCACAATCTCTTCTCATCGCCTCTTCAATTCATTTACTATTTTTACAGCTGATGTAAATCAACAAATTTTATCCAGGCTCCTACAAGCCTTACTGTACTACCGGTACCTGTGCCCCATTCTGCGCCCAATCAATCGTCAATTACACGCACACGAACTACATACATGTCTCCCCCTCACTGGTAGCTGGTATCACCCTGCCCTTTTTTTTTCCCTGGGGTTTTCTTGTTTTATGTGTCCATCTATACACATCTCACCCGCCCAAGTACCGAGAATGATTTAGAGAAATAGGGCTGAATCCCCATCGCCGTGGATGTGGGTTGTCTGTTAGGGCTGGACGACGGTACAACCTGTGCGCTCACGGGGTCCTATGCAAGGCATGTTTAAACCAGAGTTTCATGGGGTAAAAATACACTTACAGAGCCCTGGCCAGTACAGCAGGCTGTGATGGCGCCACAAATGTACCCAGTGGCTTCACCATAACCCACATCAATACAATTGACTAAAATAAAATTAGTTCGGTCAGTCCCGTGGTTGGTAGTGAACTTGCAAGGGAGAGGGACGTACGACCTAAACTAGAGTTTGTGTTAATGACTTGGCAGCACTGCAAGGTGCCTTCCGAGCAGGAGGCAGCGTCAGCGCGGGCAAAGGTGCTGGCAGCTGCAAGGATGGGGAGAGCCAATACAAAGGCGGTGGCAGAGAAGGCACGAGCGAACATTCCGAGATATGCGAACGTTGTAGGGATTGCCTGGGTAGAAGAACTGATGTTCGTCTGCGGGTTCAGTCGAAATTTGGCATCCTTTTATAATTCTGACCCTTTCAGAGATCTTCTCAGCGCTGCACAAACGACACCCTATCCTTGGAATAGTGGAAGTATCCGCAATCCGAAAAGAATTTGCAATTTCTAATTTAAGTATGCTCCAACTTGACTAGTCCGTATGGTTTGGACGCGCACTAGATTGTTGCTCACCCCATACACTGGCAGGGAAACGTGGCGAATGTGACAAAACGATCAAAATTTTGACAGATTTTGGCAGGCTGGACAGAAGATGGGTCCGATCAATCTGTGGGGTGATGTTAGTACAGCTACATATGTATGTACTTAAATGCGAATCAATAGAACAATTCGGTGCCACAATACAGGTAACCTTTTGTTTGTTTGCGGCGCAGGCGCCAAATTAGCCGCTAATCGGTAAAATTAGAGATTCCAGGTTGTTATCATTGTCAAGTTGTTATCGTTTCTCCTCTACCATCTCCTCACAGGTCTTATGGCGAGATATAGTTACAATGGTATCCTTGACAGCCTCCGGAGTGTGTCTTCGATTACCAACACGAACCATTAGTAGTGGAGAGTGGAGAGTATGACGGTTTGTAGAAGACGATAAGATGAGCTCAACTTTTGATCAACAGAAAGTCGACAGAAGTCGACCAAGGTACAAAAGATTCAAATAGGTGCTGACGTTCGGCGCCGCAAGGCTATTTGGAACCGAACTGTTCTACCGATTTGCATTTAGCTGCAGTATCCGATTTTGTTATGGGGATGGTCATACTCAGGAGTCAGTAACACTGCTGTGGTGGGACTATTTAGAGGGGGTCAAAATCGCTTTGGCAAAATCTATTTTGAGATCACATTTTATGGTCACGTTCTTTCCTTATAAGGAAATTTACGTGACTTTGGCAAAATTCAAACAACCTGCCAACTATTTTGACCCCCCCCTAAATAGTCCCACCACAGCAGTGTAAAAGGGAAAGCCGGACAAAGTCACAGTCAGCTAACAGTCGACAAAACATTTCAAAAACGCCCTGTTGGAATGTTTACTGACTTCGACAGACTATTGTCTGACTTTTGTGTTCACTGAGGGTCGTGTGTCTCCATTCTACGACCATGACAGCTATCTGCAAAACACTAGGCTGTTTTGAAAAATTTAGGGTGTGTGCAGGATACTTGTGGGCAGATTGGGTGGAGACTTGGGGAGTCATATCTGGCAAGTACATTGTAAGAGAAAATAGGGCTGAATTAGTCCAAATCCAGTCCCAAGGATGGTGCTTCCTACTCCACATCTTTGTTTTACAAGGCTGGGGGTAAAATTACATCTAATCTATTAATCAGATCTTCACATTTATGTAAGCGGTCTGAGTTTCTCACCATGCCTCTTAGCTGAGATGCCAATGCTTCTTCAGCTATCCATCTGGCCTGCAAAACTCTTTCTCTATCCACCATCATGTCCTCACCCATGGTCAGAGACAAATCCAAGTCACCGATAAAAACATAAAGAAGAATCACCAATGATGAGCAAGAGCCACTATTAGCGAATGAATCGCAGAATTCTGAATATGTACACTTTATCGTTGAAATTTTTCAGCATAATGCCTTTTCCATACATACAATTATGGGAATCTACTCCTCAGTATCTCAGAATATGTCTTATCATCGAAATATTTCAGCACAACGCCTTTTTCATACATACATTCATGTACTTTTTTCAACATCGCTACTTTCCTATGCAAAATTAAATCTAATCTAATCAGATCGAATCATTTGGGTTCTAATGATGATTGGATTCATTAGGCTTGTGACTGCTTCATCTGTACTGTGGTCCAATTCTCACCATGCTTAGCTGAGTCCCAGGTGATGTCAGGGCTGGGACACCAAGTCCGCCCACAGTTTTGTCAGCCTTCTCGAGCTTCCCCTGTTATCTCCCCATCATTCAGAACTTCCCCTCGGCATCCCGGCATGACACAAAGTTCGAATTGCCTTCAAGGTGTAAAATATCAATAGTACTTACTATCATAGTACAATTACAGTAGAGCTCCCAATAAATTTTAAAATCGCATTTTGCAGAAAATGCATGAATGTCCGGTTAAAAGAAATATTTGTAGCTCCACACTCATGGAAATACATAAAAAGTCATTGAAGGGGCAAAAATTATGGACTGCTGGAATTGAACCAAAGACTACAGGACTTGAGTTATTAAAATGAGAGCACTGTTGACCGTTGCACAACACAGCTACATTAGAATTCAACATTTAATAAACTAGTAGCTATGGAGATCTTACATCATGCAGTCTAATTAATAGATCTAGACCTGTTCACTCTTACACTGTAGGCCAAAATTCAATCTTTAAACACCAAATAAGAGTCGATTGCCAAACGTATAACTATATGTAGAAAATGGAATTTGAACTGGATCATAACCATAGAGGAAATCACTGCCAGTGGATCAGTTGGGACTCAAAATTGAGAGGCAGCCGTCATGCCAGAAGGCCCACGGGGTGTTCTGAATTGACAGGGAAGCTCAAGAAGGCTTACATAAACTGTGGGCAGACTTGTTCTTCATCAGGGCTTCTTCAGCTACCTGGCCTGCCACCCCACAACTCTTTCTCTATCCACCATGGCTTCCACTGTGGTCAGGGAATAATCACCGATAAGAACAGAGAACAGAATCACCAACGATGAGCGAGAGCCTCTATTAGCGAATGAATCAAGCTTTGTTCAATCTGCCTCACTTGTCTGCTCATCAGCTTCTCTCCCGCCATACAAAGTATGTATTTGAACCACCTTCCTTTGGTAAGTCAAATAATTCCCATTAATCCTGATGTTGGAGAGCTGAGCTACACTCTAGTTTTTTGCTTTGCTCATAGTTGTTACCTTCATCTCCACTACCTCGCCACTTTCAAGCAGCCAAATGTCTCAAGCGCAGCAAATCCCACCCACCCAATGCATTATGTGCAAATGCATTGTTCAGTATACTATTGTCCAGTCAGATGCCAATAGGAACAAGGGGCACTATCTTGCAAAGTTGAGTAGATCTATGCACAATTCTCCAACCTAACATTGTTCTAACCATAGTATAGTGTACTGAGATGAACCCTACAACAGATGAAAGGTGTAATTTCTTTCGTTGGCTGCCAGGTTCTCAAACGCCTCCTGTCTCTCCTTGTCTTGGCACCACAAGTCAGCTCCCTGCTTTCACACAGCCTAGCGGACCTGGCCCTCTTCCATTTGTTCTTTTTCTGGGGACAGGAGGCCAACAAATCCATTGTCGATGCCTTCGGTGGTCCCGCAAAAGGCAACATGCCTGATGGTTGGATGCAACTTGACATGAATCTGCAAAGGCTGTGGCTGACGAATGTGTAAAGCACACTGTTGTGAGGCTCAGGCAGGAGGCTGCGATGACCCCACACATAAGATGGGGCAAGCAACTGCCACTTCATTCGTGGCGGCAGCAGCACCCTCAACAACTCCTATGCCAATATTCCCAGCACCTACATATCCCACAGCAGCCTTCCCCAACGCATCTTCTACGCCAGCAAGTGCTATCGATCCTGATCTCCTTCAACACCAGGTCCAGATTGCTCTTCCCCCCTTTGCCTCCTTGTCGAAAGGTCCAGTGCATGCACACACAGAACCGGTGTTCACCTCGCATACCTCTCAGGTTTTTACCTTGCAGATGGCACGTGAGGAGCAGATGAGGGAAACCAGCCAGCAGAGGGAAGCCATGCGGCTAGAGAGTAAGCAGAAGGTGCACCAGACGGTTTTTGTCTATGCTTGGATGGAGGTATGCTCTTAAAGTCTTTATACATGAATCTTTGCTCATGGTTTTACAGGACAACGTCATTCTGGCTTTCAGGAAGGTTTTTTCTGGCCCCACTTTATCCTAAATGAGGCTGTTCTCTTGTTGGCTGGCTTCACCAATATTTCCGCCGATCAAGGGGTACGCACTGGCAATTGCCGACATATGGGGTAGGGGGGGAGGGGGGGGGTTGAGATGGCTTATCCAAATTTCTTTTCATAAGTTTCAGTTTGCAATTTATCTTTTTCAGAGTGAATATTTTGATATTCTGGAGTACATATTGACTATTTTGGGGCATTTTTTCACAAGTGTGGCAATACTGGGCATGCTTTAAGTCACAAAATCCAGTTTGTCCAACTAAAAATTCAAATTGGACTTTGAATTTGGTTATGTGTAACATTTGACCAATGACAACCTGCTGCTTCTGCTCACATACTCTCATCACTCTCGTCAATTGAATGCCTCTGCACTTGTCCACACTAGAGACTCATTTAACTACTTAGGTAATAGTGTTGTTATGTTTTGGAGGATTGGACGGCTTGGCCTGAGTTTGGTCATGTTATTTATTTCCTTATTTGGCATAATCTATTTCCTTTTTTAGTAAGTGGGGAGGGGGGGGAGGGTCTGCAAGACCTTATCCAAATAAAAGGACCTCGTGTACCAGGATTTTTTTTTGCGTACCCCTTGAGTATCGCATAGCGGCTCTCTGGCATCATCTTGAACTCTAGCCATAATCGATGGCGACCTTGTCGATGGTTACCTTTGCAAAGGTGTTCGATCCCCGGGCCTTAGCCAGCTTTCCTCGATAACCTAAGAAGACCTGGCGTTTGTCTTAGATATCCCATTTGATCCATTCTGTCATCTGTGGTACCATATCCAGCGTAGACATAAAGTGTTAATTTTGATGAAGTGAGCGCTGAGCATCCTAACTTCCCAAACTAAGAATAGAACTGGAAGACAAAAACAAAAATTTATGCAGCCATGTGCCATACTGATATTCCTTCTGAATCACGAGATGCTGAGAATCACAGCGACTTATTGTCTAACAACCCACAGCACAAGAAGGTATGAAAACACGATGATCAAAATTTGAGGAGTTAAATGGGATTGTATAATTCAAAAAAAAAAAAAAGAGGAATAAGTATAGGCGGCACTGTCTACAATTCATGCCCCGCCCGCTGCAGACTCAACCCGTAAAAGGTACCTTGCAATCGCCTCCTTTGCTAACCATATTCTGCGCAGAAATTCCCATGCCATCATCGCGAAGGTACAACCACGCAACACATCGGCCAATTCCAAAGAAACTGCAGATTTCTCCAGGAGGAACGGAAGCAGGTATAATGCCCATCGGTACGACAAGCACTCGTAGTACAGGTAATTGGGAGAGTTTTCAGAGAAGGAATCGTCCTGATAAGAAACGGCCTGGACTTCGATTGACTGGTGTCGTAGAACTTTGAAATGGTGCTTCGCTTCTCTGATCCTGCTGTGGACCCCCAGTCGTGCTACCCATTCCCAAGGTTTACTCCTACGTAATGCCTTATCATGACAGGCAAACTCTGTGGCTCCCTTGGAAAATTTGCGATGGCTACACAAGTACAGTTGCAAGCACTCCTTGGCAGCCGTCACATACCGCTGCTGATTAAAGATGTGGGTCCCCGATTTCTCAGGACTCTCCAACAACTTTGTGAAGTACACGAAGTATTGTGGATCCCATCCGATTTCAGCAAACCTGATGCCATCAAGAATATACTGCTTCCCCCAATGCCGGAGCACTTGTAGAAAACCGGCTATCGCAAGCTGGAGCTGTGTGGTTGTGTACTGAAAGAGGCTTCCAAGGAACAGGGTGAATCCTGGAAATAAATAACACCTTTCCAGGACATTGCAAAGCATCCTGTCGAAACGAGCTTGAAGAGTCTGGCCGATATGATTTGCTTCAGATGATGGCTGTATCATAAAATGCATAAATACCGGTATGCAGAGAACAGGCGAGGAAGAATCATGATGGCGTACCAGCTCCTTCAAACATTTTAAAAAGGGAAGAACAAAGTCGAATATGGTTAGGTAACTGTCGGGTTCATGTGTCTGATTATTTTTGAAAACATCGTAAAGATCATTGAATGAGAAATTAATCAAGTCGTCATGTAGTTCAGTTGTCATTTCCGCGTTTTCAAGATGGTAGATGGTGTGGTGAAAACCGAACAAGAATATCTCGACATTTTCTTGGGGAATATGAATTGGAATATTATCATTATGGGAGGAATGATGCTTCTTACCTTTGAGTTGAAGTGATTCAAGACACCGGCGAGCAAATGCGGTATGTCGAGCAGGGGGGTGGATCTAGAGTTCTTTCGAACATGTAGGGTCCATGAAGAAGTCTGTTAAGGAGGCATGTAGAATGTTGACTTCCTGATTAGACCTAATGCTCACGAGTGAGCTCAAATCCCCAAGGTACAGCTCGACGTCTCCGGTTTGCAAGGATAAAAATATCTCAATCATTGCCGGAGAGGGAATGTAACGGAAAGAAGTATGGGAGAAGAAAACGAGACTAAGAATTTCCAGAACATTTTCGATGTCCTCCACGCCAGTTAATATATGTGTGTACAATGCGTCAAGCTCCGCAAATGGTAGGTCCTTCTGAGGAGGACGAATGCCGAGAATGATATCCAAACGATCGGTGGGTTTGTGCCGAATGGAAGTGACATAATTGATTACAATAGATGCATAGATAAACTGACCCGATGACTTGTAAACAAGTTGTTCCAAGACATCGGGAAGGGGCCACTGATGAGGGATATAAGCACGGAGCGGATGTGTGGATTTGATTTCCTGAAATTTGTCAATCAAAAATAAATTGATGTCTTCGTCAGGAAGGTAGTATTCGTCCAAAGCAATACGTGTGGTCACATTAGGCAATAAGCCAGTGCTAAATGCGAGGGAAATATCTTGTTCGGGGCGGCTAGCAAATAAAAAAATCAGCGGGAGCTGGTGTTGTCGCTGAGTGTTGGCCAGAACTTCCACAATGTTTCGTTGGACTTTGGGATTAGAACATTCGTCAAGGCCGTCAATAATAATAAGGCGACGAGATGTTGGGTCGTTGAAAAAGCCTGCTTCGGCTAGCGGCTGAAGAGGAGCCACGATTAGAGATTTGACTTGAACTGTGAGAGACTTAGAAAAGATGAGTGGATCGCATTCGATGGCATCAAGAATGTTATCTCGAATGTGGGGAAGGTTCAAGGCAATCTGGTAAGCGATGGTGGCGATGAGGGGGTTGACATTGCTGCGTGATGGATCATTCCTGGAGAAAAAGAAGCTTGCGAGCAAAATCATCTCGTCCTCGCACATCTCGGCGATAGTTTGTGCGATCGCAGACTTCCCAGCTCCAGCAGGCCCATAAACCCACATAATGAATGCATCTAGATCTTCTTCCCATTTAATCCACTTCATGATTTTGCTAAGAACGGCCAAGCGTGTATTCGGGTGACATTTGGGGGGATCGAAACGTTCTTTTGAGTTGTGAAATGCAGCGGGAGCTGTTGCGTGGTGAAGGATGTGTGAGCTTTCTACCCCTTTCACAACTACATGAGTTTCACAAAGGAGACTTTTTTAGAGAAAAATGCACCTCGAAAGCCATGGTAATGCACATCCCCGTGCACCTGGGTGAATGTCCCTCCGGTGATATTAAGTGTGTGGTATCCGAGCATGGCCGTCTGTATTCGATCTCTGAAATTTCTCGCCAAATGACAACGTTACCCTTTCAGTGGTGAGATATGTTGATGATGGGTGGTGGTCAAGGAGCAACCCTGGTGCAGCGCCGTATGCTGCGGCATCTGTGATCTTTATCTTATCTTATCGCGAATTTGTACTTTCATCGACATATGGGCCATCAAGAGGCAAAGAATGGAGCACAGGAACCAATTTACCACCAAGAAGCCGATGATAATACAATCACATCCATATCATCACTTCAGACCCCCTTCTCTTGCCCTTCTCTTCGTCGCATTTCCATCTCCCCTCCTTCCGTTGCCTTTGGATGTCGGGTTTGCCCTCTTTATATCGTGGCTTGAACTCCTGAGCTCAGGTGTGATGTGGCAATGCCGATTGTCAAGATTCGGTTGAAGCACTATGCATTAACTCAAGAAGACACCTAGAAGAGTATCCAGAACGTCGTTGGAGGAATTCGGGACGCTGAGGTGCCGGCATAAAAATGGTCCATATTCCACGTTGGATGCTTTGGGACAACGAGCAGGTTGGGCGATCTACGAACATGGAAGGCAACAGCTTGTTTGCCTTCAAGTTTTGTCATCTCACCTACAATCTGGGTCTTTTATGAATCCACTCCAATATCTCAGCATACCGACGGTCCTCTCACAACTGGCACATCAGGAAAAGGCCACCTAGCTCTGGCTGTCTTTAGATGCTTTAGCTGTCCTAGGGCATCCTGAGACATCCTGGGATGTCTTGGGATGTCTCAGGATGCCCTAGGACAGCTAAAGCATCTAAAGACAGCCAGAGCTAGGTGGCCTTTTCCTGATGCATCTGATTCTAACATGACCCATTATCACCTCTCTATTTTTTTTGTCTCCAAGGCGGACAGCTCGTTACCTACTCCGTTAATATCTCTCTAATCCTTCGCCACCTCCGCTGCCATTCCACTCCTTGCTCCATCTTTTCCACCACATATCAGCTCTCTCTCGAAAATACACTGCTCCTTACGGATGTCGTCTAGTACTTGCCACCTGATGGTCATCAAGTCACTCTCGGAAAGGAAAAGCGGTTCAAAGATTGATTGGCTCGTTTCATTGTCACCCGCCTCAATTTTCGTCATGTGTCAACTTACGCGTTCGCTCAACGCTCGACTTCGACCACCTCGCTCACATGGCTGATTTCATACAACCCCCACACTTTCATGCTGGGCCATCGCACACTAAACCTAACATTCCGAGAAACAGAATACATCGACGCCCTGAAGATTTCGATTTGATGGGCAGGAGGTCAGGATCTAAACGATATGCACAATTGAGAGCCGAGGGATCGAATATCGGGATCAACTTGCCACCCAGAAGGCGACGATGAAATCCTGGGCATGCTCGGTACATACACCCTTCGAGGTGCATATTCGACAACAGGTCTGTAATTCATTTCTTGTTCAGGTTCGAAACTTATATTACCCTTCCAAAGCCCCATCACCTCCACCACACGCAAACGTGCGATGGCCCTCGCCGGCAAGTTCAACGGTGATACAGCCAACACCGATAACTACCACCCTCTTTGGCTGCTCCTCGAGATCGAAGAAGCCATCCCAGTCGATGCCAAGCGGCCCCTGGGATCTCCGCGTCCGAAGGGATACATCTCATATCCTTGGCCAGATCATCAAAATGGACTTCTCGAGTGCACAGGCAGGGAAGGTGAAGGCAGACTAGCATGGAGAGTTGGTTAAACGGCGGCGGTGGGACGGAAGAGAGAGAATGCCATTCACCTCCGCCACAAAGACGTGTACCCACCAAGTCCTATGTGATCATTCTCCACTTCATATCCACAATCAACGAACTGCTCTCCGCCCTTCCTGCCAGGTCGACGCGGCGCCGACCTATCCGCCGCTCTTGCATACAAAACGACTGCCACATATATTTTCAATCCTGAGCAATACACCTCCGCTGATGCGTACAGACCCGTTGTCTTGCCTGCGGGGCAGATCATTGTTAGTCCATCGATGGTTCTGGTATGTAAATAGTAATACCTGCAAATTATCCCTAATCATGGGTATCCATCTACGTCTACTATACCCGTAGAAGAATACCCCTACTTCTTCCCCACCTGAAAAGCGATTTACCTCATTCAACCCCCCATTCGCGAGTATACATTGTTCAACGATTGAATTCGACTCGTTGAGCTAGCAAGAATTATTCAGAACCAGGAAATAAGAAACGAAAAACAAAGGAACCCACTGGCACTTTGTAAAAATGAACCGCATATTCGCTCGACCATCCACCTATTCTTATACCACGCAAGACTTCTTCTCACCAAACCGCCTCCGTCGAGACAAATAATATGCATACAGCAAGGGTACTCGGGTATCGGAAAAAAATATAAAGGGTCGATTTTTTTTTTGCTAAGGCCAGTTTAGTTGGACTAACTAACTACGTAATCAGGCACAATTCCCAATATGGTAATATGACATCACTTTCTGGGCTTCCTCCCGCTCGTTCCTCATGCGCCTCACAAATCTGCTTCGTTTGCACTTGTGTGAGGGTTAAATAATGATGATAAGGCTGTGCAATCAATATTAGGTTACTAATGGTCAAGTTTGACTTGAATTGTACTTGAGCAGGATACCAATTTGGTACTGCCAATGTGACAAGAGGCTCTTTTTGTCAGTATTTAGGAGATTCATAGATGTTTTGATGTCCTTATATACTTTCTATTATGTCCTACTGCATCAAATAAAGCTGCAGAACTCAGAATTTGTCCAAAGTTGAGGGGTTCCATTTTTTTTTTTCGCAGCCAAAGGCTGGACTAACTAACTGGGATCATGTCCGGCATTATGATACCCGAGTACCCTTGGCATACAGTGGTTTCTGTCCTTTTCACCATGCGAAGAGACGCACGTCTGCGGTGTCCTGGGGACTTGAACATTGAACGTTGAAGGTGTAAGTCCGATTTGGATGTCGTTAGTGCAAGGTATTGAGCCCGGTTGAATGGGCTTCACTCTTGGATGAGCTTTACAGAGGGTGGTCGTGCGAATTTGATTACCTGTTGTCGGACCACTACTCGATGATGTGGGCTTTTTGTTGAACGAGAGTTGATAGTGGGCGTTGTGCGATTTGAGTTACAAGTGGTTCGTCGTCGGACCACTGCCAAACACACCCTCTCACATTTCCCAGCGCCTGCCACCAGCTTCCTGCTCACAGCGGACTTTGCTTCATCCCAATGAAGATTTTCCACTCTCTGCTCCCTTTCCCCCTTTCCCCCACCCTCCATCGCCTGCACTCATCGCTTGAATACTATGAGCTTATAATCGCTGAGTTTATCAATGCGCGGGGGTATGAAATCTCTATTGTATCCCTCGGAATCGAACAGGGTTACCTCTGGAGATAATATCCACAGTACCTCCCCAGGTGTAATAACACATGACGCCTCCCACAATTCTCTGGTGCACCGGAGTACTTGCCTATTTTCAACCTAGCCAATGGGCAGTTCGTGTAGAGGGGTAGTAGTAGCAGATGCACCCAGGGAAAGATGTTGGAAGCGAGTCTGTTCGCATTAAAGGAGAAGGAGTGTTGTCCGAGCTTGAATGACAGCTCTTTTGTGTGAGAGCTGTGGAGAGGATGGTGGAAGCAGCAGTGGAGAAATTTCAGGTTGTGTTGACTGAGGAATTGGAATGCTATTATTTGAAAAGATGCAGATGTGATTGAGTCGACCTCAGGGGAGGGTTCATGAATAATATTTGCTGACCGTTGATGCAGCGTAAAACTTGTGTAAGTGGTATGGTGGAGGTGCGACACACACTCTCTTCCGCCTCATCGCAACTGTTCAATAAGCTCTCCTGAGCAGCCTGTACATCTATCTGAACCTTCACTGTGTCCACAGGCTTTCCTCGTACACACGACCAAGAATCCAGTTTCGATAGTCTGGCCCAGGATGTGAGATACTGGTGACAGCGATCGGTGGAGTAGGCCGAGGTGCCCCGAGCTGGTCGCTGGCTCTGGGAAGCACGTAGAAGTGGTGATGTCTACCGACGTACATGGGAATCTACCTACGATGGGTCACGTGACTAGGAGGGCAGCCCACCCTATCACATGTACCCCCCTCCATTTGGCGGCGTCCTCGTCGCCTCGAAAAAGTGAGAAAAAAAAGAAAGACAAACAGAAAAGCAAAAAAGCAAAAGAACTAAAAAAAAATGTAGAGTATGGTGCTCAGCAAAGAGAGAAGATAAAAGAAAAAGGGAAATCTAGAAGCAGAGCATACAACCTAGTCTATCCGTCCCCTTCCCATATAAAAACAATGTTCTTGTCATCATGGAGAGGTCCAACCTAAAGCCTTGAGGGCTTGGCTGAGGTCCAGTAAGCGAGGATCTTGATTCCAATCAAGCACTGAGGGTGAGGGAACGAGAGGCACATTTTTCGAAGCTTGAGAGAAAATCCGAGGTTTGAGAAATAAAGGTGGGCGACGCATTGGTGGTGGTTGATAATGGGAATGTGAAGATCGCGAAAAGGGGATGTTCTGGCGAAGGCGAGAGGCAACCTGGGCACGAGGTTGTTTGGAACGACGTTGGAGTCTATAGTGTTTGAAAGTTAGGTTAGTTAACTGCAAAATAACCGAGACCGGACCGGACTGTAACCGATCATAACCGTAAAAATTACCTAACCGATCCTAACCGTAACCGCGGTCCGGTTAGCGGTTAGTCATCATCTCAAAATATTCAAGACCGAAGAAAAACCGGTTATAACCGGTCTTTGTGTCCCAAAATTACACACAAATATTCCCCTGTTTACAAGCTTTCTAACGACCCCAGAATCATATTTTTTGGTTGAGATTTAACAAGTTTATGGTCAACTGAAGTCTATGTGACCTATATTCCAAGTGTGGCCGTCACATGTGTGACATTGTTACGGCCACGTCAGCCACGTCAGCCGTTCTTGTTCCTCACCCTCCACCATCATCTGCGTTGTTGAGCCCTTGGTGAATGCCCACGTTGGGCCAAGCTGGGACTTGACCACTGCCTGCACCACTCAATCTTGACTTATTCACATCACCACAGGCCCCAAGTTCTCACCTGCAGCTGCCACCTGGCCTCTCCCCTCCAACGAGGGATGTAGGCCCCTTTCTTGTGTTTCTGAGAGTTTGGGGTAGGGGGGGCATTACGGGTGGCATAGGAAATAGCAAGGGGAGACCCATGGTGTGGGAGACCCAGCCAGGTGTGAGTTTCTCGGAGTTTCCACCACCACCAGCTGACAAACGTGTCGCGTTAGGACCCAATGCATCCTGCCACCTCATCTCCAGCACCACAGATCACAACAACGACAGCGGGATGGGCATATTGACAGCCGGACAGGCGTATTGATGATGGGGCAGCCGTATCGACAAGCAGGGTATTGACAGGGACTAGTCGTATCGACAACAGGACGGGTGTATTGACGGCGGGGCAGGCATATTGACAGGGGCCATGCATATTGACAGCAGGCATAGCGACGCGGCGTTTCACCCACACGCTGCCTCACTGTCCCTATTCCCCTAGTGAGGTTGTACACTTATATTAACATTAAAATATTGAGTTAAATTGTGTGCAAATAACCGGTTGTAACCAGTTAGTAACTGGTTACAACCATAACCGGTTATAACTGGTTAAGTAACCGATAAAAACCGACGCTAACCGGTTAGTGTCGGTTCGGTCCGGTTAATTTGAGGTTTTGAAATAAAACTAACTGGTCTCGGTCTCGGTTAGCGCCATAAGCGTCAAATAACCGGACCGGACCGGACTTTCAAACACTAGTTGGAGAGAACCAAACGGGTTTAGCCCTGATGAACGAAGACCTGAGAAATCACGAGGAGCATGTTGGCGAGGAACAGGAGGAGTGGGGAGTAGCTGTAAAATAGGAAGTGAGGTCGCGTCTTCTGCCCAATCGAGGCATGAGGCTGGTAGAACCGGGGACCGTGAGTCTGTGGCAACAAATGTTTGCGTGTCGACATTGACAAGGGAAGGTGGGGACATTTGGGTAGAGGAGGATACCATTTGCGGTGTGTGAGGCATTTCCGATTGAACACCCATTTCGGAGGTTGGGAGCCGATTGGTGCACCTCTGCTCATGGCTGTGTCCGAGTGTTTCCCATAACCACTTTTCGTTTTCTTCGCCCTTAAGGCGACCCTCCTCGAAAGCGGCGGTACGGATAGCTTCGATGTCGATATCCTGGTGGCCTTCCTTCTTGCCCTTCTTGTATCCTTCTTCATAACCCACATCCCGGCCGCGTCGCATCCATGCATCCTGGAGCTGCTCGCTGGCCATATCGAGTTCCTCTCTCAGGACATCCGCCCTCCCTTCCGTGTATCCGTGATCGTACGCCTGTTCCCAGAAAAGGGCCAAATTTCGGCCATCTTGCGTTGTTGATGCGAGCTCGAGAAATTTGTCGATATCCTCCAATTTCGCATGTAGAATGAAGGTGCGGAAGTCGATGGCGCTGACGGTAGCTGTTGCACTGGTGGGGTTGGGGTCGCTAATTGTAGGGGCAGCCTGTGAAGATGGCAACAGCGCGCTTAATGGTGGTTGTTGCTGCTGTGGTTGTTGCTTTTTCGCCGCGGTTCGCTTTTTCGTCGATGACGGCATGGTCGCAGGGAATGTCGCTGTTAAAAATAGCTGTAGGCGCATGGCGGAATCCGAAAACGCGAGGGACAATACGCAAATTCGGGGTGGGCTCGAGGTAACCGGGACTCGAGAACTTGGGGATTCGGAAGTAGACGCTAATAGACGCTGAGACTTGCAGATAGACGCAGATGGACGCTGGTAAACGCTGGGATGTTGGGACGCTGGGACTCAGGATGGGCACGTAACTCGGGGTAGGGATGCAAGTGGACCTGTATGCAGAAACGCAGATGCGAAAAAAATAGACGCGGAGAGCCAACGGGGCTCGAGAAGACTTGAAATGTCACCAGCAGAACTGATGATGTGGCAGTGAGACTTTGAGGAAAGCCGACAGTGGTAGGAAAAATGCGTGTTAAAGTACGAAGCACGCTCTCATCACCAAGATGGA
>Ga0307517_10007565_pt1 | contig 15794 bp, 9 predicted proteins | sample 23_EM_MG_FD_194515 | JGI IMG/M metagenome (GOLD analysis project Ga0307517, IMG submission 194515) | Populus trichocarpa ectomycorrhiza microbial communities from riparian zone in the Pacific Northwest, United States - 23_EM | ecosystem: Host-associated > Plants > Roots > Unclassified | place...
CCCTCATGATCCTCTTAATTACACAAAATATCCATGCAAAAAATACCAAAATACCCCCCAAATCAAAGCTTCTTTTTTTTTTTAGGCTAAAAACGTTATTTGATTGTATTTGAAAATCGGAAAAATCTAAATACCCTTGTGGAAGAAAGCCAATTAAACATTTGTCCGCTCGTAGAAAGATGAGAAATTAAAAATAAAATTACTATTACAATCAACATTAAAAACTCTCTTGATATATAATAATTTTTCCACATCATTTAACTTTTGTTATAATTTTTTTAAAATAGAAAAATATTATTATAATATATTTTTTTTAAAAAAAAAAAAACTTCAAAAAGTTTGCTTTATCTCATTATCCTACTTGTCCTTAGAATAAAGGGAAGAGAGGGTTTTCGGTCGTGGAACGTGTCCAGTTCTCTTACACTTGTACATTGGCATCTCGGTAATGTTGGAGATTTGATGATAACTTGATTGAAAAAGGAGCTAGAAATCCAGGATTTTAGATTTTGAGCTCAACTCAATATGATGATGGTTCAGCTTGGACAGTGCAATGGGGTACTGGGTCAGTACCCAAAGCTGAGCCCTTTGGTTCGGAGAAGAAAGGAGAGGATGCAAAGGAGCATGTCTTTGCAAGCACAAGCTCTTCCCTCTAGAACCCAGGTCAAGTTTTTTCTAAATTCTTCTTTTTTCCACTTTTAATAAAGAATGGTTCTTTCTCTTTGATGGATTAAAAGGAATATGATAAAGGGTTTATACCTTCTAGTAAATGTTTTTTCTGTTTGTAATTGAGTCAGGGCTACATGTACCTAAGTTGGTGTTAAAACCGATATTCTTATTGACTGTTTATAAATGGAGAAAAATAGTTATTTCTTTGCACATTGATTTTACTCTTTGTTTCTACTTGAGAGAATTCTGTGGAGATTTTTGTAATGTGGTAGGGTTCAAATGCTCTATAGTATAAATGATAAATGCAACAATCTTATTATTTCTTGAGGTGCCTGGAGGTTCACTTAGTTATCCAATTGCAAGTTTGCAACATAGTAACTGCGATAGTGATCGCTCATGCTGGGAGTAAAAATGAATAGAATGTGATCAACTCTATATTTTAGGCTGTTGCTGGTTTGGAATTCAAGTTTAAGTAACTTCTTTTAAAGCAAAATCAAGAATCCATCTTCTTTCGAAGTTGGTAGCTTCTGCCTTTAGTGTGCTTTATTCGTAGTGAATTATATTTTAGAAGAGGAACACGGTGTACTTATGGTTCTGTTATGACTTCAAGTCCAAAGAAATACATATTCCCATTTTACTTTTTTGGATTCTCCAATTGCTTCATCCTGTGCTTTCTAATCTGACATGTTCTTTTCCATTTGGTAGAGGATAATGGAGAGTATTGCAGTTGAAGGTGAAGTTGGTGGTGCTGGTGGGGCTTACTCATATAATGCCTTAAAGAGGCTGGACCATATTTGGTCTAGTATCTGCTCCACTGTAACAGGTACAAATCATGCAACTTACTTTGAATGATGATTCAATGTCTATGAAATCCTTGAATTCTGGCAATCTTTGTATCCATTTGCAGTTTCTCAACAGCCTCAACAAGTTGTTTCGAGTATTCCAAGAGTGTCAAGCCATTCTGATCTCACTGGCAAAGTGGTTGATAAATTTGACGTGGTAGTTTGTGGAGGTACTTTGGGAATATTCATTGCCACAGCCTTGAGTGCCAAAGGTCTTCAAGTAGGCGTTGTGGAAAGAAACATACTAAAAGGGGTATAACGTACTGCTACTTTCAATATAGAGACAACTTAAGGCATAACAAATTGCTTTTGATATGTGAATTGTTTGAAATGGTTAGAGGGAGCAAGAATGGAATATCTCAAGGAAGGAGCTGTTGGAGCTTGTAGATGTTGGAATTCTGGAAGAGAATGACATTGAACAAGCTATAGCTATGAACTTTAATCCTGTGAGTTCTTGAACTTCATAAATCAAATAATTTTTCTTAGTTCAACATTTCAGTTGTGTACCAAAGAATGGATTGGAGATAAACATTTGATGCTAGGATCATGTTTGCCTCATAGTTATTTGTTTTCTATAACTCTACATGCTTTCAGAAAGCATTCTCTTTTTTATTTTATGGAAACAAGCACACATATATAAAGATAATTCTTCTCAGAAGAAGGTTCTGCTATAAGCTATATTCTCTATCAATCTCTAGATAGTATAGCTGTGATGGCCACTTCTCATCGCAGTGGATGTCTGATTACGATGGACAGCAGTTTGGATGCTCATAAATCAGCTAATATTTTTTAAATAGTACAGAGTCTGTATTTTTAGGTACAAAAGAATGACTGCCCAAGCCATCTTTTTTTCTTTTTGTTTTTTTTGTGAGAAGGGTGACTACCTATGCCATCTTTGCTATGACTTTTCTCCCGGATTTATAATTATTGCAAACTTCAAATCGCCTCAGAAATTTCTAATTTTAAGCACAATCAAATGAGCACACGTATATACCATGCCTTCATTTGTGCAATTCCAGCATGTTCTGTATCTCTTTCATTTTTTGACTATTGTGTCTAGATTTTCCTCATTTCTATGAGGTTGCATGGATTTTGTCGATCCATATCCAACTGCCTACACTGCCTGATGTCACCTCTTTGGTATATTTATATTGTTTAAAATTTCACTAAATGTGCAGAATAGATGTGGCTTTGAGGATAAGGGCGAAATCTGGGTCAAAGACATTCTTAATCTTGGTGTTTCGTAAGCTATCATTTCATTTTTGGTAATAGTATGTTGTATGCAACTGGTAGCGAGATTTAATTTTAAGATGAACCTAAACCAGGCCTTGGATCAATTGAAAATAAAAACGCTAATCTTGTTTATATAATGTTAATTTATAATGTTGTAACTCTCCTTCCATGGACTGTTGGGTTTAAAATGCGTGTCAGACTATACAAGAAAATATTGATTTCTGGAGAATTCTGAATATCATGTGGCATTAGATATCAAAGAGAATGTAGGTACAAGAAAGGCATGAAAATTTGCAATAAATGCTGCCAAAGTTTCCAATAAAGTCATTCAAATCAATATTGAAAGCTCTCTTTCATGAAATTATTGCGAAGTGACGGCATCCTCAGTGACATCTGTTCTTATATTGGGTAATGACTCTCAAACTAAGCTAGGCCATGATTTAGCTTATTTTTATGTAATTTTCATAGCAAGTGATTAAGGACTTCTGAAATTTCCGAAAGCTTGAATTTTCTTTTTTCCTTTCGATTCTCACTCCTTTATTTGTTTTTGTGGCATGCTGATGAAGCATGATTTAATCTCTTTCAACAAGGAGTTTGGTGGCGTCATTTGACAGGAACATCAATCTTGTTTCTTCAATTGTCGACAAATCCTTTGGATTATAATTATTTTATCCTTACAGACCTGTGAAGCTCATAGAGATTGTGAAGAAACGTTTTATTTCCCTTGGTGGAGTCATCTTTGAAGGCTGCAGTGTCTCCAGCATCTCTATATATGAGGATGCATCAGTGAGTCTATTGAATCTTGCAAAGTAATATAATCACAAGTAATTTTGATTAAATAAAATCTGGTAGGATGGAAAGAAAGATAAGGATTTGTGTTGCTGACTCCAACTGGTTTGAGACTAAGGCTTTTAGTTGAGTTGGGTTAAAATTTAGTTGATGTTTTTTTCTACCATATTTGAGTTATCGCTGAATTCTGGTCTGGTGCTCCAATTGAACTAATGAGAGAACTTCATAATGGGCCCCTCTGGTTACGCAGCAACATGATTGGACACATCCACCACACATTATCGAAAACCATGTTTAGTGGAATGAGCATTTCAAGATGTAAGTGAGAACAACTGAAATTGTAAATTAGAATAAATAAAAAAAAGTCTATGAGGAATACAAATGAATCATGATTAAAGAAGGCCAAAGGAAAGAGAACGTTTGAATTATTTAATGAAAACACTGACACTCACTTGGAAGAAATTTTAAATGAGTTTTATGCTTCATAATAACCATGGAGGTCTAGCTTTCAAAATTCCAAAAGGGTTGTCTTTAAGTTCATGTAAGGCTATGCTTCAAATAATGGTGCATTGCTTGCACAGAAAAATTAAACATTGATTTTGAATAGCATTTTATTCTCTTAGTGAACATCAATGGTTTGAATAACTTCTCTCAATAGGTCTTGCAAATGGCGGAGGGGAACATTCTGTCATCTCGTCTCATTATTGATGCAATGGGGAACTTTTCACCCGTGGTAAAACAGGTTAGACTCTTCCTCTTGTACATATTTATCGTTTCTTTGCAATTATGCACTGGACCACAAGCATCATTGTTGACTACATTTTACATAAGTACATGCATTTTAATGTAATATAGGACACTAGATTTTCAGTCGTTTCCACTATACACAACCTTATTCATTTTTGCATGTTTGAGTCATAGGTAAATGAAATGAGGCTGGCAAGCCGTTAAGTACAATGTGCCTTTGCTATTTCTTAGATATTGAAATATAAGCTTCAAAAATTTCAAAAAATGATTCACACAAGACAAATAACAACTTATATCTAGTACATGTCTGCAATCTTGGCAGAAACTGTTTCTCAACTCTATGTTTTTTAGATAAGGAGAGGAAAGAAGCCAGATGGTGTTTGCCTTGTTGTTGGATCTTGTGCTCGTGGTTTTAAAGATAACTCTGCCAGTGATATCATATATAGTAGTTCATCTGTAAAGAAGGTTGGCGATTCCGAAGCACAATACTTCTGGGAGGTTTGTAACAATCTAGTGGGATGCTACCATTTATAAAAGACTTTTTTCCTTTAGAGAGTCAAGCTTTGAAGTCCTTTTGACAGGCATTTCCAGCTGGATCTGGTCCTTTGGATCGTACTACATATATGTTCACTTATGTCAGTCCTCAACCAGGATCGCCAAAATTAGAAGAATTGTTAGAAGACTTCTGGGACTTGATGCCAGAATATCAGGTTAATTTTCAGATTGCAATCTGCAGAATTACATTCACTTTCAACTTTTGTAGTTCTGCATCTTGATGATATTGGATCCTCTTCATCCTAAGAATGCTGTTACTATTCAATCTACAATATGTACCTTGTCATTTACTTTATGCTAAATCTGTTTTTTTTCTTTTCCTGTTGTGCTCAATTCATTTGTGGAAATTGTTTCCATATCTAGGAGGTTTTCCTAACTCTTAAGTACGAATTCTGAACTCACAAATCCAGTTAATACCTACTGCTCTATGATATGCGATGAGATGTTGAGGACCAAAACTTGTTTTGTATTGGTTGCAATGTCAATACTGCTGCCTAAACACTTAGCTGACTGCCTCCAAGTGGTTGGTTTAGGTGGTGGTAAGGAGAAGATTCATTTGGACTCGGGTCTCAGGTTTGAGTACTGCCACTAGCTCCTTGGTGAGGTGCAAGATGAGTGTTGTCTGTGAAAGGGTTGTGGTCCACCTATCTAGACACCCATTTTTCAAAAAAGAAGAAGAAAGAAACTCTTAATTGACCATATTTCATGCCCAACTTTAATCAGCCTCAATGTTTTACTCTTTTCTTTTGTTTTCTTTATTCATTTTCTTTGATCAATGCGATGAAGGACAGGCTTCCCCATCCATCTCTAAAGCACCGAACAGAACTTGATTCAGCTGGTTGTCTGTCTGCTTCAGGAAGAGTGAGTTTACAAGCAAGTAGTTCAAAACCCTTCCTTCTCTTATTCCCAGCTTGGATAGATATAGATAAGCCGGGCATCTGAAGAGGAAGACAGGTTTATCACAACCTGAGTCTTTTCTACCGTTAAGGGCTTCTAGCACCGCTAGCTCTTTTGGTTTACTGAAGAATGAAGCCTCGACAGCTAGAGAGGAAATAGAAAAGGGGGCTCTTGTAGACTTGAGGAACCCATCTTTCAATTGACATAACCTAATCCAAAACTCTTAATTGACCATATTTCATGCCCAACTTTAACCAGCCTAAAAGGGAAAAAGAAAATTGATCTAGCACATGATGTTAGCCTGTGGTTTAGTAATTACATTTTAAACCAAACAAGTTCGTTTCATGTTGCTGCTTGCAATGGATAGGAAGTTTAATAATGCATGTATTTGGAATTTTTTGGTGCATGCCTGTAGTCAGGGGATAGATATTTTCTTTCTTATTTTAAACTGGTGTCTTACTTGGCCTTAGACATTGTCTGTTGAGATCATTAACAAGTTCTTTTTACAACCTTTTCCTTCTCTGTGATGCCCTCAAACTGATTGGTAAGATTATGCACTTTTTATCGCTCATTTTGCAGGGAGTCTCTCTTGACAATCTGGAGATACTGAGAGTTATATATGGCATTTTCCCTACATATCGTGACAGGTAACGATGCAACATATGAACTCCAAGGCTTACTTGCATGCTACTGGAACTGCATTATATATGTAAACACATTTACTGAGAATAATACATTCCAAAAGAAAAGGCTACAAAAAGCTGCTGGCTTTCACAGGACCAAAAGGTAGAAGGAATTGTGGACTTCTTCACCTGGGAAAATGCAAGCCCCGTGCTTTTGAAATTTTTTCCGTATACAACGCATGTTTGGCATTGTAGTCAATTGCTCAATATATTCAAGTCAAGATATCTTAGATTCTTCTCCAAACCCATGATCCTCCTTTTTTGTGTGAAGCATTCAGATAAAGAAGATCTGAGATATTTTAACTTGAGTATATTGAGCCATAATGGGAACACAAGGCATGTTTGGCATTGTAGTCTATTGATCATAATTTCTTCTATCTTGATTTGAAACAAGTGAATTTTTATAAATATGAAGCTGTGTTTTTTCTAAACTGCTTGTTATTCGCAAACTATATTAACTTGAATAACATGTATTCTCATGTCTTGTCTGCTTCATGCCAAAAGTGATCTTGCTCTTCTTTTCCGTTGAATATTCTTATTAATTTTGGTCCTCAAGTCTAACATCTTTTAAATTCTTAATGGGGGTGGATCAACTTGTCAGTCCATTGCCTGCAGAATTTGATCGTATCTTACAGGTGGAATAAGTCACACAATTATAAAGCTCTTACTAGATTATGGGCACAACACAAATGAGATGCAAGCATCACTAATTCATTCTCTGCAGTTTGGGGATGCTAGTGGCATCCAGTCACCTGTTTCATTTGGTGGTTTTGGAAGCTTGACAAGGCACCTTGGGAGATTGTCAGCAGGTATATTGTTTGATTGAATTACCGTAACATTCAATTAATTTGCTAATACTTGAGTTCAATTGATTATTTTGGAGGGATAACACAAATTAGATAATTTAGTAGGCATAACAAATCACTTCAGATTAATATACATACTTTTCCTTTGTAAGTACTTGGCCCCTGATTTTATACAAAACAACAAATTACTTTCACGGTGTCTCATAAGCATGTGCTATGTAAAGATTTTCTAGCTGAAAGCTTACCATTTTTTTTCATGAAATAAAGGAGTATATGAAGCAATCAATGGAGATTTTCTCGATGCATCCAGCCTGTCCCTCCTAAATCCTTACATGGTTGGTGACCCCTGACTTTTATTTATGGCTATATGGTTGAACAGCCTCTCTTACAATTATCTGAGTGACATTTTCTTCATTGCAGCCAAATTTAAGTGCTTCGTGGCTGTTTCAAAGAGCAATGTCAGCCAAGAAAAACTCTAATGTTCCTCCAGAATTTATTAATGAGCTTCTTTATGTCAATTTCCAGAGCATGCAGGTGGGATTACAGGCTATGTAAATAAGCCATGACTTCTTTAATTCTTCTTTTTGAGTCTGTCAGTTTTCTTTCATTTACTAATGAATCTGCGTATCTCTTCTCAGAAGCTGGGGGATCCAGTTCTAAGACCATTTCTTCAGGTTTATTGTCTTATTTCCCCTTTTCAGTCCTTTTTCCAAGTTGATTTGATTGGTATGGTCCAGTTATTTGTCTTAGGAGATTTAGTTCTAAAGGAACAACAGTTATGAATATAAAATAATAATGCCGATGCCACTATATGGTCACAGGATGTTATACAGTTCTGGGCTCTTTCCAAGACATTAGGCCTTGTTATGCTAACTAAACCTCAGATCATCCCATCAATATTCAAGCAGGTATGCATGAACTTCAGAGGTGCTCTTTTTCCTTATTTGTAATTTCTCTTCAACTTGAGATGCTGGTATAAATTCTTGTAGGTTTTTCCTATTGCTTTTTTCTTTTGAATCTTTTAACTTTGCATTATATTTTTAAAATCATAAATTCATGCGTGTTTATCTCATTTTATTTGCTTTTATCTTTTGCCTTAAAGAATAAAAAACTCGAATGATATTTTGCATAGACTCGGTGGTGTTAGGTTGCAAGCACCTGGAGAAAAACACTCGATTTTGCATTTAATTAAACACCCATTGGTTATTTCCTTTTTTATCTTATAGACTTTAATCTTTTCTAAACAACTTGGTAATGTAATTGCTGCAGCCTCATTCTATCTGGCAGCACAAAAACACTTGTAATTTGCCACTGGTTTCTCTTAGAAGAATTTAGCATTGTCTCTGCCACCTTCCTGTGCCGTTAATGACCCTTTGCCTTGGCTTGGAAGCAGTTAGAGAAATGAAATGTTAGCTTCTTTACTGTGAAACTATAAACTATTTAATAACGGTATGCACTACATAGATTGACAGGATTCAGTACAGTAATTGTGGTGTTGATACAGTGATCATAAAACCTTGAAAGCATGCACGTACAGCAGTTAGGTTTCTCTGTATCCACCTTCTCACATGATTCAGATCTTACGATGGACACAAGTAATGTTTGGTAATGGAAATTACCACTCATCTTAACCATCTTTTCATCTTCAGGTTGGTATTCCTGTGCTTCTTGACTGGTCCAGTCATTTCTTCATGCTGGGCTACTATACTTTTCTCTCCACCTATGCAGATCCAGTAATAAGGTATTGTATACATTTTCCTCTTTTAGGTTTTCTAGTTTTACTCTTTAGTTTTCGTCCATGTTAACAGTAATAGAAGCTATTCTTCTGTATGTTCCCTTGTACTGTTGACCTCTTCTTCACAGACCATTCTTAACTGCATTTCCATCCAAGATGAAGTATGAGTGGAAGCGGTATCTTGAGGCTTGGAAATATGGGTCTGGTTTAGATTATAAGCTGTAAAGATGCAGGCATCATCAGTGTAATGGAGACTTGGTGTTTACATGTGGACAGCTACCCGTTCCCCAGAGTGAATCAGAACTGGCATGTTTGATTTAAAGAATTAAATCTCATGCACATCCGAGAGAGTTTCTTCTCATTGAAATCAACAGAAAACTTTGTATCCATCGAACTCATGACAATCACAAGTTTATAGTTCTTTTATTCTTCGAACAGGCTAGCACTTGTCCACCATTTTGATTAACTGTAAGTTCTTTTATTGGATGAGCACTCTATTCTTCCATTTTCCTCTGTTTTTATTTTTCGTACTTCGGTTTTCATTTTCTCTACCCTTTTTTTTTCTGGGTGTATTTTCAAATTTATCCCCTTTTTGCTCTCTGGAGTGGCTAAATACCTGTTGTTGAAAGCAAGAGTAGAGGCCAAGGCTGTGAGAGGCTTCTGCAGAAACCTGTTTGGTCCCTAGATTTCTCACAGCTTTGACAAAAAACTGCAGCTGAACAAGATATTGAAATTTTAGATAATACACTTTCCAGATAAATACTCACGGCATTGTTGCAGCAAAATGCACACGAGAACTTGAATGACATTTGATTGATGATACAACATTTTCACCTTGTATCTTTTATTTAAGAAAACCCACCATCATCACTGTTCCACATTATTTGCATGAACGAAAACGTTACACAGAAATCAGTTGGAAGTTTTTGCGCCCAGAATTTTAGCAAGCTCCTTGACCATAGGTTTCTCTTTCACGTCTTCCTGCCTATCAAGATGCCATTTCTTCGATGTATCTTCCGCCTGAAAACACAAGGTACAAGATATATGACCACAGCAAAAACCCCAAAAAGAATTGCGAGGAATAGACGAAAAAACTCAAGCAATCAAAACCAGAACTTGTAAGAATCATGTACCCAAGTTTTTAAAGGCACAAATTGCTCTCTGATGACATCAAGTTTTGGCTGAACCAGGTCTTTCCCTTTAGTTCGGATATCACCACCCTGTCAGAATAATTAAAAAGAAAAGGTAAAGGTAAACTGGTGGTGATTCATTTCAAAGATGGTCCTCCAAGATCTAATACCAACACGAATTATCCACAATTAATACCAGTGATTAATGAATTAGTAGCATAAAAAAGGCATGATTTTCTTCTTCGATTACTTACATTACGGAGGTCTAGCTTGGACGCTGCCAAAGAAAATACCAGAGTGGCGCCACCAAACACAATTGCAGTTGCAACCGCAAATGCCTTCCCAACTGTAAACAAAGTAATTAAGCCAACTATTAGCACTAATAAATAGGCTTGAGCTTGCATTTTTCAATTCTGGTTCATGTATTAAAATAAAACCAAATCAAAGAAGAAAGAAAAAGTAACTATAAGTAAGCCCCTCGGCTGCGGCCTTCAATTTATCGGGATTAATAGTGGTATATCTGTCTTTTCGCATTTCATTCGCCGTCGACGCCAGTACCGAGTGCTCCTCGCTCGGCAATTCCCATCTGTTCGGAATCATTCCCCCACCAATGTTTAATCAAAATTAAAAGAAAAAAAAGAAAGAAAGAAGAAGAAATGATATATTTATCGATAGATGGGTGGTGTACCTTTTGGGACCAAAAGTGACCTGAGGGAGGGAAACATAAGCTCGGAGAGGATTGAGAACATCAGGGGACACGGTTGAACTACTATTTGGATGATCAGATCGTAGGGCCCACTTGGATGATGTGGACAGAGAAGACGGTTCGTACGGCTTGCCGAAGATCTTGGAAGGAAGAGAATGTCTTAAGACCTCGGGAAGCACGTCGGCTTGGGATTCGTGCTCTATTGTAGAGGAGGAGGAGGGGGGTGGGAGGTTCTTGACGGTGGTGGCGGATTTCTCTGCGAGGCGGTTAACGGCATGTTTGGATTCCTGGAAAAAGAAGGCTCCTTCTTTTCCTGCTAATCTTCCCGCTAGAAAACTCATAGCGCTTTCTATAATTTGTTGTGGATTGGACGAGGCTGACCTGACGAACAGACGGACAGGTTTGGTGAATTTGGATTTGGTGTTTCCAGGTGCTGTTTCAACATTAGATACGATAATGTTGAATGTGGACTTGTGAAATAAAAAAAAATAAAAAAATCCATACGAAATCCTCACTTTAGAAAATAAGACTATATGACAAAAAATTAGCCCCCTTTTTTCTTAAACATTTTATTGAATTTATTCAAGTGACTGTTTAGTCCTCGTGTTCTTCGAAATTAAACCTGCTCTCAGCTTCATTTTATCACATTTCAGAAAACGGCAAGAACTGCACCAAAAAAAAGAAAGAGAGAGAGAGAGAAAGAAATGGAACAGAAAACAGAAAAGGAAATAAAGAAAGAAAAGGCTACTTAGTCAGCTAATTTGGTTTGCTGGTTGCTTCCTTCTTTACCCTTTCCCAGCTTCTCTTACATGTTGGATCTTCATTTGGTTCGGTCGGAATGAAATATGAGACTAAATTGATGTGCTATTAGAGAATCAAACACTAGATTAAAAGGAGATTGTTTAGGCTCAGGTGGAATGAAATTGAATACTTAATTGAAGAATTAATATTGATTTGGGGACTAAAATAAAAAAGAAGCAAAAGAGTTGGCGCTTGGTATACACGCGTCAACATGTGAGTGGGGTCCCCTACCATGGTTTGGTGATGTGTGGTGGCTTCCGATCTCCTAAAGTGATTGTAATTGACACCTTTGGTTTTGTCTCGTCGAGTCAATCATCCCAAGATGGCGTGTAGTGTAGAAAGAGTCTTGATGTGGCTCGACGATTATTTCTTCTCTCTCTTTATTTATTTATTTTTTCTTTCTTATTCGAAAGAGAAGGGCCTTTGTTTATCTTCATTTTCAATTCTAGTCTTCTTAGTTTTAATTTGTTGAAAAATAAAAAAATTCAAATTATTTTATGCAAAATCAAGTATCAACTGAAAACTAAAATTTTCTATGCTATATAAAGCTTAAATTTCAATCGACCAGTCGCTAAAGACCTTATTGGAAAACAAAAGAACATGGTTGCAAGAAAAAAACTCATAGGATAAGAAAAAAACACATAGAAAGTCCACAGTGAATGATACAATAGAATTCCAAGGCGAATTAGTTTATTTCTTGTAATAAAATTAAAGCAAGAAGAAGAAAAAAAATTCAACACATTTGTTGGCTATCTTTCGTGGTAACTACGCATGAATTTTGGTGTGCAACTTCAATATTTCTAACTTACATGACTGATGTGAAGTTGACCGAAAGAAAAATAGAGAAATTGTATAATTTCGACATTAAAGAAATCAAAAGGAAGTAAACGGATTGTCACATTCAATTGACGAAATATAAATCATAAAACTACATATTGGAGAGTTTTTTCAATTTGTCATATGTATTTTAGGAGAATTTCAAGACTTTTTCAAGAAATTTTCTTCTCCTCATAATATCTTTTATAAAATTTACTCGTAATATTTTTCTCATAAAATGTTAATAATCGAATCTTTATCATTTGAATCTTAAAATAAAAATAACATAATTTTAAATATAAATTTAATAAAGAGTATATCATAAATAACTTTTCTAAGGTTGTGTAAAGGATAACAAAAAGAAATATTAAAAAAATACCCCTAATATCTTATAATTTAATCGAAATTGCTCTTCTCTATCAAATTTTAAAAAATTACAGCTTGCAACCTAAACGTTCATGCACGCGTAATAATTTACATCTTATACCTGGTGCGCTAAAACAAGTTAACAAAAATTGTCTAATTATTTACAAGTTTGTTATTATTTTTTATTTAATAACTAAAAAGCTCTTATAGCATTAAAATAATGAAAATACCACAAAGGCCTATACTTCATCTTCACCCCAAATTTGAATTCACATCATCCATTCAGATCCACACATTAACACTTCACAATATTAAAATAATAATAAAAAAATATCACGGTCCTTGTATATCTCTTTTTCTCACAAGCAAATCTCATACACAGTTCAAGCTCCTAACTTAGAATTATAAATTAAAATGCTATAATGTTAAGATATTTAGAATTGAGAAAAATCGAGGCCTTTAGAGGTGAAAGACCATTGTGTGGTGTTGACTTCTCATGTAAGGAAGAGTTGATTAAAATTTTTATGAATGAATTATGATAAAAAAATTAGGTGGTAGTATTGGCCAAAAAAGAAATATTCGAATGAAATACGAGAATAATTTGCAGTATATAAAAGGTAACATAGTTGTAAATTATGTTAATGCATATGTTTTTCCATGATGTTGTTTTGAAGATTTTAAATAAAACGAAATGAGATTGGTAGTTGAAATTTGAGACATTGTAACAAACTTATAAAATACTTGTATGAATAATGTGAAAATGAATGGAATATTTTGTTGGTTTCGTAATTTATAGACAAAAAAAAAAAACAACAACAAAAATTGGATATCTTTATCACTCATTTTCCAGAGTTTGGGGCATGAAAATGATGAAATTTAAAATTAGTTTATGCATAGAAGTTATAAATAAGAATGTTAACTTTACAAAAAAAAAAAATTGATCGTGCATAATTTGGAGTTATAAGTCTTCGGTTATAGGTAAAAATATGAGTGTCGAATAGTTGAAATTTGTGCTGAACAATTTTGACTAGTAACGATATTGAGTAAATTTAGGTGTGTTAAGGTTAAATAAAATCTCCCTTCTTTCATTTTAAATGCAGTATGATTGGTAGATAAGATAAGATAAGCTACTAATGAAACTCTTTTTTGTAATTATAATTGTGAAATAAATGAGAGAAGACATCCTTAACTGAATAACCTATATTGATTGGTATTCAAATAATAAATATAAAAAGAAATCTGAATGTACATATCAATATATGTGTATGCGTGTGGAATGAGCGTGCAATGAATAATATAACTACTAATACTAACTCCATATCTAAAAATTCAAATGTCAGATGAAACATAAGCATATAATTTTAACCCTTTATAATTCAATTGCGTACAAGCATTTATTTAGGGATTATGATAAACTTTCCTTGTCACTTTTTAACACATAAGCACTTACATGGCACCCTTCATTTCTTTTCTTTTCAAGAAACTTTATTTCATACTTGGTAAGAAAGATAAGGAATTTCTCTTCAAACCTAACAAAATATTTTAAGGTTCACTTTACATGAACTAATATCCGGTAGATATCGATTAAAAAAATAAATAAGAAAATGGCACATTTTAGACTTTTAAGTCTACCATGTTGTTAGAATTGTTTTGTAATTTTTTAGTGTTTGCTAGCCTACTGATGGGGGAATAAAAAAAAAATCAAGCTTGGCAGCAGGCCCACCGACCCTAGAGGTTGGTGGCTCCACCGAGAGAAGAGAAAGGATGGCAATGAATTTCCACGCGTCAAAGTTTTTTTATATTCATACCTTACTCATTATTCATCGAGTAAGAAATATAAATGTTCATACAATATCTATCGAGTTTCAAGTATTCATACAAATATCTATTTTATGACTATTATTTATTATTCAACAAAAATTATATATATAAAATACAAATATATAGTTCGGTTTAGGTTTGAGTTGGGTTTCGAGCCTAATTTAACAATACACATACCTTATCCATTTTTCATCGGGTAAGGTAATTATTCATAAAAACAACTAATCCATTTGAGTCGGTATCCATTGAGTTCGAATTAATTTTTTTTCTTATAAGGGGAAAAGAAAGAGGATAAAAGATAAGAGAAAAGAGAAAGAAAAGAGAGAAAAGAATAAGAAGGGGCTTAGAAGCTAGCCCAACTGAACCTCACTAGTCCGACTGAAGCTAGGTGGTGAGAAAAACAAAGAAGAAAAAAGGAAAGAATGTCAACCCAACCAAACACTCTTCCATTTTAGCCCAATCAAACCTCTCCTCTATGGCTCAAATTAAGCTTTTTAAGCTCAACCTAACCTTCTCCTTCTAGGCCCAACCTCACCCTCTCATCTCCAACTGAACACTTCTCAACCTTGACCAAGCCCAACTGAACCCTACTCCTAGCTTACAATAGTCACATTTTCTTTCCAATAAAAACCTCTTTCAGACTTTCTCAAGCTAATCTTTCCGCTAGAAATTATCCCTACGTCTGGCTTGACCAACCTTTTCACTGATGACTGTCTTTATGGCCGACTCTGCACTAGTTTTCTTGGCCTATCACCCTCCACCAATGACTTACTCTCAAGTATCAGTCTATTCACTAATGGCAAGCGTGTGTGCCAATCAATGACTCAATTTTATAAAAAAAACAGATATTTCTCTTCATTTTTTCTTTCTTCACCGTGTAAGTTTATGTGACATTATTTTTTTTTAGTTTAACGTGGGTGTCCGGGTCAGCTTGCGCGCACCTCAACTAATCCCACGGGCCCTGAAAGTTAACAACCATATAAGCCTCCAATGGCCATCATATGAGCAATCACAGGGCTACAGTTTATGTGACATTATTATTTATAAAAAACATGGGTCACCATTCAAGAAGGGGGAGAAGACATGATCACTTGATGTTCCTATTCCAAATACAACATTACTATCTCTTCACGCGCGCACATATTTCACTCCTCTTGTATTTTCTAACTTAATTAAGTACTACAAAGCCTGGAAGTTTTTT
>Ga0307517_10007566_pt1 | contig 15792 bp, 6 predicted proteins | sample 23_EM_MG_FD_194515 | JGI IMG/M metagenome (GOLD analysis project Ga0307517, IMG submission 194515) | Populus trichocarpa ectomycorrhiza microbial communities from riparian zone in the Pacific Northwest, United States - 23_EM | ecosystem: Host-associated > Plants > Roots > Unclassified | place...
CAAGTTAACTTATCAAACTTGTGGTCTATGTTATAAAACTTAAATAATCTCATGAAAAATAAATTAAAAAATTTATAAAGTTTAAACTTTCAATAAATATAGTATTAAAAAATAAAATAAAAACAAAACTAAAGAAAGAAAACAAATCACCATTGATTTGTGAGGATACATCAAAACCTCTCCTCTTTTTTAGTGTTTTTGTTTTGTTTTTTGTTTTTTTGTTAATTGTTAATTTGTTGGTGGGTTTCGCTCTTGCTAGTTGCTACAATTAGAGATGAGAGAGGGTCTCCATTTCGAGATCGACAGCTCGGAAACAAGAACACAACTCATCAATTAAAGAATAAAATACAGGCAAAATAAAGAGCCCTTCGATAATGATAGAAGAGGGGTCAATACACATGCATAATTGCACGCTACGAGGCTCTTCCAATCCAACTGAACTCCCCCCATGCGCCAAACAAACCTTCAAGAGGCAGCTGTATTACCACTTAATAACACTATAATACATCACCTTAGCACAGACCAATCCTTCTAGCATCCCAAACTCCTTCCTCTTGCAATATTGCAATGAGAGCTGCTAATATATATATGTTTTTTTCTAGCTTCCCACATGGCATCCCTCAAACACCTAGCACCTAGCAGGTAACCGAGCACGAGACAGGTAAAATATTATCAGCTCTAGGTTGTAGATCTGCAGCATTTTCCAGGCGCTCCCAAGTCAATCTCCGCTTCTCAGCTTCCACACTTGACAAAGAGTCTTGCTCCTCCAACTTACGTTGGCAGGCTAGCACTAGTTCTTCATCCATCTCACAGAACATCTTCCGAATATGCTGTGTCTGAATAAGTACTGATTGGTTCCAGTGATTCAGGGTGTTCTGCTCAAGGGCTGAGAAGACAAGAGGCACAATAACCTGACGGTTATGTTCAATAAGTTTAAGGATCCGTTCATTGTTCCATAGCAAGTGAGCTCGTTCAGCCACCTGGAAAGGTGAAAGCAAGCTCATTATTGTTCTCTGTACACAAATACATAGCATGTCTTAAGAACATCTTCACGGATTTGAAAATTCCTCATCGAGTATAGGATAGGACAATGGCTAATGTCCGAGAAAATGCCAATGACTAGGAATTCATCCCATTGCCGTAATGAAAATAATCTATTACCAGTCAAAGTACAGAAAAATCGCAATGTTCCAAAACAGTGTTATTTTTATTCTTTGATGCAGCAATTTTTCTAGCTATCTCTGATTTAGCGCCATTCCTTTTGCAATTTCCACATAAAAACATAAAAAAACAATGAATAATTACGGATATGATGCATGAATAGAAACTATAAAAAATCATTCACATTGTAAACTTGGAGGCATTTTCAATAAGCTGTTTGGGATAATGTTCTCCTTTATCCTGTTGAAACATGCAAGACTTGTTAAGTATCAACTACCAGGATAACCTGTCATTTATTTCAAATTATTTATATAATGGAACTATTATCCCACTCTATCAGAGAGCCTGTCTTACCATTTTAGTAAAAGGCGTAAGTGGCAGAGCTTTAAAGATCTTTCTGATTACAGATACAATTATCCAACCAACTGACACAGAAGCAAGAAGTGACAAGGCCAATGCAGAAACAATTCTTTGAAAACTCCTTTCATTGGATCAATCAAAGTACATGATATTGCATTAAGGAATTGAAAAACCACTAAATAGGAAATATAAATAGATTTGTAATAAACTACTCAAATAAGTAGTAAAATTCTTTAGAAATAATATAAGCCATGAATAATTAACTAAATAATGAATGTTAATCCTACAATCCCTTCCTCGTTTCCCATTGTGCTAAAGAGTGTGGACGTTTGAGTCCTTTTCAAGGCATAATATTGAGAATGTTCATTGAATGAACAATTTAATAAGGTCATCAGTTTGAAGATTTATCACCACAAAATTTGTACTTCTATGATGGGGTCTGGGCACAATGTCCATCAGTTGAATGCATTTCATAAGCTTCTTTACCTAAGCAAGTTATCAAGAATGCAGTTCTACACTATTGAGAATAGGAGGCTAAGAAACAAATAGTATCACATGAAAAATTTAACTGATCGGCGAGCATGGAAATTGAGTCAAAAGATTTAACAAACACGACTCATTTAAAGAGGTCTTTACCTGATAATGAGAGCTATTGAGGCAGCATCTTATTCGCCGAAATAGTGGGACCATGATCTTTTGAAACTCATCCATACCAGTCATCTCTAATATTTCTTCTAGCTCACTTATAAACATCAATTCCTTCTGGCTGTTAGTCACAGGCCAATACTTCAACAGTCCCTTAATCACAGGACTAGTCAACCTTGGATCCTTTTCTATAAACTGTACAACACAATAAGTTAGTTGCTGGTGATAAATACCCACTGATTTTGGTTTGTGCAGAGGAATCAAAGCCCTCCAGAGAAAAATTTTGTGTTCCTCTTTCAATGGCAATGCAAACCCACTAATAACACTCCCAAAAATTTCCAACAGCTCAGCAATTCCATTATGACGTTCAGTTTCAAAGACAAAATGATAGATGATATTGCTAACTGCTTTTCGGATAAAAGGCCGGTGCACCATGAACTTTCCATAAATTCTATGTAGAATGGTTTTCAAACAGTCTCTTTCTCTTGGGTCCACAGAATCAAAAAGCTCAAGTAATCTCAAAATGAAAGCATGATCAACATGCTTCTTGGCAGCCTTGGCATCAACAGAACTAACAAACCTAAGGAGTAGATCATACACACTTTGCAAATGTGACCAAGCAGGATCAAACATTGGTTCTTCATCTTCTGTTTCCCCACCTGTGTTAACAGTACGATACTTGGGTGGAAAAACCCTAAACAGGTTATTTGCACACATCTTACAAATTGCAGCAATTGCGGGTTCAGTAAACTTAGCAGATCCGGATGAAACAAAATCGACAAGATCTATAAGCACTTGATGTTTAAGATCTTGCTGAACAGCATTTTTATCTGGATCACTGCAGTCAGAAACCTCGCAACAAAGGTTTAATTTACTGACAAAAAGGTTTTGCTTCTGCAGGTTTGAGACATCTTTGAAGGATAGATGGGGATCCACTGCCTCCATTCCAGCCATTATGCTTGCTGGAAATACTGCTGAAGATACCCGTTTAACAACATTCAACCGACTAGAAAAAGAATTCCCACCATTTGTAGGTGGCCCCGAGCAGGTAGAATCATTGCCACAATCAATCCCAGTAGAATCCAAAGGATCAGATTTGGGGAACTTGCGGGGAATTTTGCTAAGGATTTGCTTGAGCATGGCAGTAATACAACAATTTTCAGCACACGAAACCCTGGATTGCAGTTAAAAGCAATTTATTAGAATATAACAAAGATGAAGATAAAAAAAGAGGGGAAAGGGCAAGGATCGGTTCTTTGCTTCTTAAATCAGCTAGGAAATAATCCACAAGCAGTAAATGATTATATGTAATAACAAGCCTTTAAACAAATGCACCTAAAAATCTTAATACCTCCAAAACTATTATAAGTAATAAATTAATCTATAAAGAAAATTTTCATCACTTGAATTGCAACTAAAAAACCCTTAAGAAAGAAAATCCAGATCAAATTTGATACCAAAGAAGAAAAAAAAAACGTATAATTTTCATAACCACCAAATATAATCCAGTTTGACGGAGAAGTAAACTAAAATCAGGGATTATGCAGTATTTTTCCTATTATTTGGTATTTCTAAATTGGGTTACTACTGTTCTTAATTTTTACTGAAGTGTAAGGACCTTCTTAGGGTTTGGTGAGCATTTTGTTGCTTTTATAGAAGGGAAAAGAGGGTAGGAGAGCCTATCCCCATTGTTATATTTCTCCAAGAACTACACTACGATTGATGCCAAAGACATTTTTATTTTTGTTGCAAAGGAGAGGAGAGGTTCAAACACAAGAGCTGTTTGGGAGAGGGCCACAACTCATCATTATGCCAAAGACATTCCAAGTAGAAATTGAAATTGGAAATATTAACAATTCTGTTTTATTTGGAGCACAAAATTATAGGTGCATTATTGATAAATTGCATACCTAACAAATTGAAAATACTATTCTGTGATACTATTTCGTTAGAAACATAGACCACATACACCACCTCCACTTGGCTCATCTTTTCCAAATATTTCGTATCCAGCTCTGTGAATTAACATAGAACCATAGATGATGAGATCCCTCCCACCACCATTACAACAATTCCCTATTCCTTACAATTAATATTTAGCTTCAGCATCAAAGCTGACAACCGCAAAATTGTCCCAGTCAACTACATTAATTTATGAGCATACTTTTTTACAGTATCGTCACTCAGAAAGCCACTGCAAAAACCTAAGTAAGAAAAAAAAAAAGAGTACACAGATCAACCCTGCTAACAATCATTTTGACACCAGAAACACTAATGGGGGAACTCACCAAATTAGTGATCACAACAAGGGACATTTACATAGCAAACATTCTATTAAAGAGAAACAAGAAACAAAGAAAGTAGCGAATCAGTCCACAGCAGAAAATCAGAGGATATATAAAGTCATAGATCTGGGAAAATTATGATAACAAGATAAGTGAATGATCAATGATCTACCCATAGCTCAGATCTTCATTATAACCCTTTTTTATATAAATAAAAAAAAGAACTTTATATAACTACCATTAAATATAGTGTAGCATTTTCATATTCAACCAAAAGAATTTTGAGCTTTAGGCAGTAGAGAGAAAGAAAGAGAACCTGGAAATGAGCGAGACTTGGAGAGAGGAGAGATGTTTCAGTAAGCAGAGAAATGAAAATGTTGGTATAAGAGAGAGAGAGGGATTTACTATTAACAGCTTTTTTAAAGAGGGGAGAAAGCAAACTACTTTTTAGTGAATGGGGAGGAGAGAAATTTTTTTATTATGAGTCATTGAGATCTCCATGAATTATGAAAGAAAGAAAGAAGGGAGGAAAAGAAAAAACCCCCTCGATTGAAGAGAACAAGAGGAGTGGCATTTTCGGTGCTTTGCAAGTACCTGTGCGCCAGTCACCACCCCCACACAGTACTGCAAAATCTTTTCATTAATCTATCACTGCTCCTGTGATCGTAGTTTAAGGAAAAAAGAGAAATAAAAAGAAAAGAAAACAAATGAATGTCCAGGCTCGGCTGGTGCGGGGTCCCACTGTTTGTCCCAATAATTTACAGAATATTAATCATGTAATATGGGACTACTATGTTTCCTGTCTTCTTTTCTTTTTGGAAATTTAGGAAATTCACTCACTACCTTAACCTGTTGAATTTTAACCTGGCACGTTCAATAGTCAGATGATGATGATGTCCGATTTTAATTTGTCATGTTCAATGGTCACGTGATTTTTGTCTTATGACGACATGCATGGAGATAGCATGTTTTTCTTTTCTTTTCTCTTCTCATGGAGAGGGAGGGTCGAGGAGGACTTGAGTTTCATCTGGGTCGAGATTCAATCTGCCGATGGGCTCCAATTTCACATCTTTCTTGTTACCATATTTGTAAAATATGGTTAGAGTCACCATTGTTGTAGAAACTAATTTGAATAGGTGGAGGGATGTTTGGAAATGCGATAACGGTTGTTTTTGCTTGAAAATACATCAAAATAATATTTTTTATTTTTTAAAAAATAATTTTTAACATTAGCACATCAAAATGATCAGAGAACACTAAAAAAAAAAATATTAATTTGAAATAAAGAAAAAATAAAAAATAATTTTTTTTTCAAAAACGCTTTTGAAACGCAAAAACAAACAGACCCTTAAACTCGAAGCCTAACTTTGATTGGGTTATTTAGTTGACTCGACAAAACTCATTCAACCCGGTCATATTTTTAGTGATCTTGTCAACCCTGGGTCAACTATTTGAAATATGTTTGTTAATTTGATCTTTTCAATCTTTAAATTGTTATTTATTTTTAAAATTAATTAAAAATTATGTTATAACCGAGGTTAGAAGTTGTGTTGAGATTGAGACATGTTTAAATACAGCATACTAAATCATTTTTAATATAGTATATCATTGACTCACTTGATTGTTCTAATGACCTATGTATTTTTCCAAATAAGTTTTTGGATCATGTCTAACATTTATGCTTGTCACTTTCATTTATTTTTTTGACTTCCTAAGAGTCTTTACCAGTTTAGACCGAGGTCTCATAGGCCTAAATCTTCCTTGCATTTATTTAAGACCTTGTTTTACTTTGGCCTATTTGTTTATGCCCACGAGTCATAGCTTAAATAGTTAGAAACTAGATTTGTTACCCGCGCTTCGCTATGAAATTAGAGAGCAATTGTAAAATGGTTAGGTTCTCGATAGAAAGACATACTTGCCCCCTCTAATTCATTTGACCATTGAGCAAAGATGTGATGGCCTTATATTCGTAAGTGTTGTCAACTCACTGGTGAATGAACTGGGTGACATTTCATGATTGTCGGCAGGTAACTTTTTTTTATTATTAACAAGTGCCGTCTAATTTCATAATGAGCCAGGCAGTCATAGTTATTAAACTCGGACTGGCTCGGCTGGTCGACCCGGGACCTAGACCGGTCCGGGTTTGTTAAAAGATCGGCCGATACAACAACCCGGCAAAACTCGGGCGACCCGGACGAGACCCGATGTTTTTTTCCCTTTTCAAATGTGGTTTATGTCATTCGGCCTCCCTTCTTATTTCATCATCTTCTCTACAATGAGTTGCTGTTAGTAGCAGCAGAGAGGAAATGAGAGTGAGGGAGGCTGCCGTTGGAGGCTGGTCGAAAGAGAGAGAGATGGGTCTCGGTTTAGCAGAGATGGGAGAAGCTGGAGACGATGTTTGTCGAGCTAGTCTCCTGTGTCAGTGGGCGGCGGCTCTGGTTTGGCCAAGAGACATAGGCGGCTGGGGAAGAAGAAGGAGGGGCTCTTTGGTTTTGGCCAAAAGACCAAGGGGATGACTGAGAGAGGGATGAGGGAAGTTATGGCCGGGCTTATGTGGCAGCTGCTTTGGCCAAGCAAAAAGGGAAGCTTTGGCTGGTTTTGGGAGAGAAAATCTAAAGCCAAGGGGAGCGGCGACTTGTTGTTTTATTTGGTAGAGATAGGGAAAAGTTTAGGGCTTTTTGTGTGCCTTTCCTTCAAAATTTTTGGTTGACCAGGAAATATATTAAATTGCAATGTGGGGCATTCCTCATAGCTTCTGGAGCCATTTGGCTAGGAAATATGGAAACATGTTTTACTAGAAAAAGAAGGTAAATTACAAAGTTGTGGGAATATTAATTTTCTTAGGTGTTGAAGCTGTTGTCAACAGCTTTCAAAAGAAAGAAAAATGAGTGAATTTCCGGGTTGACCCATAAAACCCGGGACCCGGCCCCTTGGCCAGGTCAATTCCCGGACCGGGTTTAAGAACTATGCAGGCAATACTTTATGATTGTGCATAGGTTACTTATTTTTAATAAGTGCTGCCTGATTTGTTGAAATGGACGACACAAAATAACTTTTGTACAAAATAAGAACTAGTTTGCGACTTTATTAATTTTTTTTTTAAAATAATCATCTGAAGCAACTTGCAAATTAGATCCTAAATTTTTAGATTATGCAAAAGGATAAGTCATGTGTGCAATTTTATTCCTAGAGTTATTTTATGCCAAAAATTTAAATGAATATTAGGCAAACAAGTATAATCTCAAATTCTTCTTAAACAAAATTGGGTATCTATAGGATTTTTTATGGTATCCAATTAAACAAGCCTAATTATTTTAAACAATGGTTAAAATGTTTATAAGAGTCTAAACTTTATCGATTGAACAACCAACATTGGATTTTTTAGGGTTTCCAACATTGGGATTCACTTTTTACAAGTAAATAATTTGATAATATTTTTGTTTAATTGAGTAAAAATAGGCCATATTGTAATGAATCAACTTCTTTTTTTTTTTAGCAACAACACATACTAAAACTAGTTTTTAAAATCTCAATTAAAGAAAACAATTGTAACATACCTATAAGTGTTGCTCAATTCCATACGCAAAGATGAAGGGATTTCAACTTTGCTGAGTTCCAGACATGAAAAGGGAGGGATTACATGTAAACCCCTGATCTAAAATTTATTAAATTAGTGTTAAATGGTGGAAATTTTTTGTTAAATAAAACAAATAATAAAAATAAAATAAATATGTTATTAATAGGGATGAAGGTTTCCTGTGAGTTAGTTTAAACAATGTTTTTAGTTATAGAAAAGTTTACGAAAGTACCAGTGGTCGAATAATACATATAAAATTATATAGGGGCAAGTAATAATGACATTGTCATAAATAAATCAAAGTTTCTCCTTGATTTCTTTTCAAATGTTGCCGGCCTTGAATAAGGAAGAAAGAAAATTTTCTCATTTCCTTCAAAAATTCATGTTTGGTTCTTCTTATTAATGAGCTTGGTGGATGTTTTTGAGTAGTTTACTTGGAAAAAACTATTCAAGGTTTCTCGGGGAGAGAAAACAAGAAAGAGAATTGGGTTTTCTATTGAGAGGAAGCTTAGATTTTGAAGAGGAGGAGCAAAAAGTGTGAAGAAATTATCAAGAACTCACCAAATTTAATTTAAATATGGTTGGTAAGATGTTCTTTACCATCTATTTTCTTGTCCTAGCTGGTTTATTGTGAGAGGATGGAAAACCCCTAACTTCCCAAATTCTAAGGTTCAGGACCTTGTTTGAGAATTGAGTATTTTGTGTTAAATTGATGAAATTGGGATAAGATGTGTAATAACTGGAATGAAAATATAAACAAATTTGAAAATAATTCAAGGGAAATTTTACACTAAGGCTAACTATAGGATAGATTTTTAGAAAATAGAAAAATTGGTTTAAATGTAATGGGATTGTATATTTATTAAATGTACATGTATGAGTATTGTGTTTAAAAAAGATTTTGGGTTGAATATGTGAATTACATGTGGTATGTGTGTTTGGGGGGAACATTATGGATTTGAAGTTTATATGTTTTTATGATGTTAAAGTTTATGAGTTAATGTGAAGGGTTTAGAATTGCTAATTAAAGTATACTTCTTGATTAAATGGATGTTTGGTATATTGTGTGTGTGTTTTGATATTGAAGAAAACATGTTTTATTTGTATGAGAAATCTCTAGATGGGATTGTGTGTTGGGTTTATGTTATTGGAAGAAATATGCTTGAAAATGTGTTGAGAAAGCTATGACAAATTAGACATATTGTTTAAATTGGCTGAATAGTTAGTTTGTAAGTTTTTGAAAATTTATGAAATGAATCTAAATGTTTGGTTGTTACATGTTTTCATGTTTTTACACGTTAACAAAGATATTGAAAGAGACCATGTGAAATTATGTGCATAATTGAATTTTGAGTACCCTCTTTGAAAAGAATTGGCATGTGAATTGAATTGATATAGTAGGACTAAATTCTAAGCCATTAAATGTTTGCATTTGGATTATCAATGTTTAGATTAAAAGATAGCAGATTGAGTTATTATGGTTGTGTTTATTTGTTAATATGGAAGTTCAGGAATCTAAATTGTTATGAATCCTTCATGTAAAGGAAAATACAAATGTGTTGTATCCTATAGATAAGTAAGAAATCTAATATTGAAATATAGATTGTAGTTAAAGATAACTAAATCAGAATGGTGGAAATTTTGATATGTTGAAATTAAAAGAGGATGATCGAAACTAAGTAATGTTAAATATGAAAAACAAATCTTGCTAACATGAATCTGAATTCATGTGATGTGGATAATGATATAAAGAAACCTCCTTTTGCATTAGAAGCTAGACCTTTAACAGGGGGTGTTTGATTGGTCGGAGGAGTAGGCAGGTGTTTTTCACCTTCTTTCTTTATTTAAAGAAGTGATTTTATTTCATTTTTGCACTTAAATTTTATGAGAATTGAACATGTGAGCATTCAATGAAAGTAATAAATGAGAAATCATTGGAATTGCACATGTGAATATAATAAGAGGTTTGTGAGTGTGAATCTAATATGAGGAATGTGAACGTGAATTTGATGGAAAACAAATATGTGAATGGGAAAGAAGAATTTGAAAAATGAATAAAGTTAGTCATTTGGACGAGGAATAGAAAATTTAAGTAAAATAATCATTTGGACGATGACTATAAAATTCAAATAAAGCTAATCATTTGGATTAGGACTATAAAATTTAAATAAAGTCAAATGTTTAGACAGGGGCTATAAAATTTAAATTAAATTGGCCATGTGAGTGGGGCTAATGATTGAAAATGTGTTAAGTCGGCTCATGAGCAAGGGCCATTAATGTTTTTTAAAATGAGCCAGAAATGAGTTGACTATATGAATGGGGGCTTTGGATTTTGGTAAAGTATTCACGTTAGCCACATGAGCGAGGGCTATTGGCTTGAAAAGTCAAGTCTATCCTATGTGTGGTGTTATTGATTGAATAAGAAAAAAACCAGTCACAAACGTGAGGGTTTGTATTAAAATAAATGATGAGATCCAAGCAACACCAAGAGACTCTTTAGAGGTCGCAATTGGTCCACTGACAAGATTTAGGGCTAAAAGGTTCAAAGAGGCTTTCAATGGACTTATTCAAGAAGCATATGATAAGATAGACTTCAAAAGATATTAAATAATGAAGTACAAACCTTGATTAATTTAATTCATATTCAAGAAAGACTTATAGGTGGGTATTCAAATATTACAAAAAGATTGGAATTTGTTTTTCTTCAAATCTGCCAGTTTTGACCTTTCACTACTTTTTTGCTCATAACAAGTGTTATAGAAGGAATTTTAATGCAATTCTAGTTGATTTGGAAAGTAAACAACCACAACTTTCCAGTGATATATGACATTTCTTCTAGTTCATTAAGACGAGAGAGGACCATGCATTTGAAGTTGAGATTCAATTTTGCTAGCAGATTATAAAAACAACTTTAGTCTTATTAAAATTAGTTGGACTATTTTTTTATTTATATTTTAGTTATTATTAAGTCTTTTAGAGATATTAAGGCTTTTATTGAAATTTGGGTTCATTGAATTGTTATTATTTATAAGGTTTATCCATATTCGTTAAGAATATTCTATTCGACTTAGAATTCTTTCTAGTATAAATATTCTTTTATAAATACTTTTTTAATAGACTATTTTTAATATATAAAAATCAACATTCTTGCTGTCTTTTGTGTGGCTAAGCAATTCCAATACTAAGTTATTGATTAAACTTACAAACTCTTTGAAGGATTGATAATCTTTGTTGTTATTTTATACTACTCGTTCGCGTCTCTTTATAGGCATGGAGTGGGAGTGATCAAAGTGTATAACTTTGATTCTCCAAGATATGTTCTTGTTAGGTCAAGTTGCAAACCATTCAAATATGATTTCAGTGTATCTAGGAGGTGTCTACATCAATAAAGAAAGTGAATAGTTTGCTGAACTAGTTTATATGGTCGTTAAAGGGCCAAATTCTTTGTAGAGATTTGAAACACTTTTAAAAAAGTTGCCTATATAGGACTCTTGAGAAATTGTATGGATATAGATCACCAATTTAAAGCTAGCAACAGTCAATAACCGTGGACAAAGCCTATATACCTATACAGTTTAGAGCTAGTGCTAGTAGTGGTCAACTTTGAGTACAAGTGAAGAGGACTCATGTGAGGATGTATAATTTGAATCAAGATGATATTAGGACCTCACCAAATATGGTGGCAAATATGATAACACTTAATTCACATAAACTGTATGCCTTATTAGATCCAGGAGCCGCATACTTTTTTATTTCATGTAGATTTGATAGTAAGATAAATGTGCCTAGGAGTAAACTAAAATTAGGGCTAGTTGTTAGTACACCTCTAAAGGAAATTGTAGATATAAATGATGTTTATAAGGGGTGTGTCATGACGTGCACAACGTCGGATGACAAATCATGCTTTATAGATTGAGAGGGGTTTTGGATATGTTTGAAAAATCATAAAAATATGATTTGAAGGGTTCAAAAATCGTCACCTAATATTATGGTCATTAGGAAACTTAATGTTCTGCGAGAGTTTGGGTAAGGGGACTGGTTGTGTAAGGGAAAGATATATCACCTCCAGTGCACCTTACCTATGGTAAACTACAATGTTGATTGTTCAAAGTCATGTTTCTATTTGTTAGTTAGTCTAAGGTTTAAGAAAATTCCTCCTCAACAAAAAGGTTCTTATCTCATCATGTTAAAACCTAACAATTCAAAAGTAAAAAAAAAAAAAAAGGTTTGTCTAAGGTTTAAGAAAAATCTTCCTCAATAAAGGGATTCTTATCTCATTGGATTAAAACCTAACCATTCTAAAGCCCAATTTTTTTTTTTAAAAAAGGTTTTTAATTTGAAATTTTAGTCAAATCCTAATGGATAATTGCAAACTTGTTATGATACCCATTAAAGATTTTTTTTTTATTTTTTAAAGTATGATAAAATGCAATTTATAAATTTTTTTGTGAAATATGCATGAAAATTTTAGAATTTGGTTGTATGCTCACAAAATAAAAATATTTTTATTTTTTTTTAAATGAGGAAAAACTTTTGGAATTTTTTGAAATTTTAGAAAAAAACGAGCATTTTTAATATTGGGTCAGTATATTACATTATAAGTCTACAACCCCGATATTAAGTGAAATGTCTGGACAAATATGCGAGGGGCCAACAAATAATTTTAAAATGGTCCCCGAGTTTTTTTACAATTTTTGAAAATGATTTGAGGGTTTGTTTGGCAAAAGCACAAAAAATAAGAATATAAGCATTACTAGAAAATTAGTAGGGCATGTTTGCCAAACATGCCATTAACTAAAAGTCATAAGCTTAAAAAATATCTTGAGGCCGTGTTTGATAAACACACCTTAAGGACAAAATATTGCATTTTTTCTTTAATATAAATTGATCATATCAAACATTGCCTTATTGAAAAATGGGCTCAGCCCTACCATGTAGACTAGGCTTCTTAACCCAAAGATCCAAACTTATAAACACGACCTAAAACCAATAAAGAAGAAAATGAAGATCAAAGGGGAAAAATGTTTGAATTTGCTCAAGAACGCTAAGAACTTACGAAGAAACCCAGAAACGAAGATTAAAAAAATATACTAGATGAAATCAAAATGAAGACATAGAGACATGTTAAAACACTATTCAAACAAGAATCTGAGGCTGAATCATCACGATAATCAAGCAAATATCATGATTATTTGATTTTATGTAAAAAATAAAACAAAAGAAATAAAGATCAATCAATGTTTTTAAGCCATAAAAAACTTAGATTATAGATCAATAGACATACACGTACATATAAAAACCATCAATCGACCAAAATGACTCAGAAAACAATGACCTAAGGTAAAGTTCAATGGATGAATGTCAACCCAGAAAAGTCAGAAAACCCATAAACCTAACAAAAGGTCTAAACCTAGAAAATTGCAATGAAACTCAAAAAAGCAACCGAAACCTAGTAACCTAAGCTTAATCATGTTTGCCATGAATTGCTGGAATCATCAAAACAATAAGAAACAAAGGATTAAAGGCAAAAACAACCAGCAAGAACCATAATGACAACAAGCAGAAAAAGCTACGCTTTATGTGTTCCATTAATCATAAACATTGTCTTGAAGCTTAAAAAATATGTCATAAGTTCAACAAAACCAATATACTAACCTAAAACAAACTAAACCACAACAATATCAAAACGTAAAATATATTGTCAAAACTTCAAGCAAGATTAGCCTAACAACAAAGCATGCAAAAACAAAATTCTATGCTAACATTTATCATTCCATATTCATATTCTAACACATCAAAACAAGGCAATAAAAAAAAACTTGAGCATATACAAGCTATATTCAAAGCATGTTGAAACATTTCAAAACAATAATCATGGCCTTCAAAGTGATAAATGACTTCAAAGAATGCATAACTAACATCATAAATAGTAATTTAAAGACAAAAATAAAAAGGGAGGGGGGTGTGCTCATTGAACTCCACCCCTTCATCAAAGTTTGAAGGTTTACCCAGCAATGATAAAGTTGATTCTTTCTATGAATTCTTTGCTTCTTTTTTCTTGATTTTTAGCTTCTTTTCAATCTCAGATTGATCTAGATTCCCCTCCTTCCTTTTTAAACCACAATCTTTGTCACCTTTCTTTCTTTTCTATTCTACATATTCTATTGATTTCTATGTATCTTCTTTCTTTATTCCTCTATGATTTTCTCTATAATTTTTCTCAAATCCTTTTGGTGTGCTCAAGAACAACCTTTTATAAGCTAAACAAAACAAGAAATGACAAAACCATGGTGGTTTTGCTAAGAGTTTGTTAGATAAGATTCTTACTCATTTTCTCCTCTAACCTCCCATAGAAAGCTGCATTCTGGTTCTTTTTGTCTTTTTGTAAGCTCAAACTTGTCAAGAGAAAGTAGCCATGAGGTTTAAAAAATCATGATGGTTTTTTTCTTCAATCATGGCTAACCGAGTGAGTTATTTTAAAGAGATCTTCGCGACAAACTAGATGTAAATTTAAGATACGAGTAGATAATCCTTGAAGAGGGAATGTATATCTACAATGAGAATCAAATCTCATTTGATTTGGAGGTCCAAAACTCCATATTAAATGATTGCAAATTGAGTTCTCAATAAGCTTGAAAGTTTGAAACTACTAAATACAAGGGAAGTTGATCAAGGACAAGATGTTGTTGAGTTCATTGACCCAAAAGATGTATAAACATGTGATAAGGATAGCTTATCCTTGTAAATGAGGTGTTTCTCAATCCATTAATAGTGGTGGTTTGAGCCTCTGAGGTGGCTGGAAATGCCACGTTCATTCGCCTAAAGGTGGCAACCCAATTAACCTTTTCAGCTAAAAAAAAATGACAAACAAAGACTAAACGACATGTCACTCGTTCTCTTCATTAAAGCCTAGAAATTAGGGTGTTCTAATTGGGATTTTGCAAACTTTAATTTGGTCCCTGTTGTTTCAATTCTGGCATATGCATCCTCAATTGAAATTGAAACTTCTTAAGTTTTGCAACCACACCCTTGAAAACTTTGATTTTACTCCTCCAATTTGAGCGCCTTTTTCAAATTGATCTATGATTTGTAATTTGTTCAATTTGACCTCTATCAACAATCAAACTTTCAATTTTTTTCAAATTGACCCCTAATTTTGATTGATTTTAGTCCCTAGACTTGCCTTTTTGCAATGTGGTTCTTGGTTTTGAGATTCTTCAATTTGGCCCTTAATTGACATTTGAACTTTATTTTTCTTTCAATTTCACCCATGATTTTATCCAATTAAATTTGCAAAAATTAAATCTTATTATCCAAAGTTCCAATCATATCAATTAAGCCCAAACTAAGCTTTTAAACTTATTTTCACCAATTAAGTCCTTAATAAATTAATTTAACCCATTAAAAGTCTATTAAGTCCTTGCACTTAATTAACTATTTTAATTTTGGCCTAAGTTAATTTACAAACTTAATTAAACATTTAATTAGACCTATGATTAAATCAAATCAGCCTATTAAAAATCTAATCAAGTCCCCAAACATAATTTTTAAGCAAATTCATCAATTGTTTTAAGTTAACCTTAAATTTACATTGTCTTTCACATTTAGGTCCTTCAATGGTGCAATTGAGTTTCTAAAAAAAAGTCAAAAATCCAAATTGGTCCCTCTATCTCTCATCTATGCTTGTTAATCATTCTTTAATTGTTCTTGCCAACCAAGTCGCCTGTCTTCTTGCTTTTTTTTTTTTTAATTTTTCAACCTCTC